>Ga0137397_10000556_pt1 | contig 25741 bp, 25 predicted proteins | sample czorhiz116metaG_FD_106658 | JGI IMG/M metagenome (GOLD analysis project Ga0137397, IMG submission 106658) | Vadose zone soil microbial communities from Angelo Coast Range Reserve, California, USA - czorhiz1.16 metaG | ecosystem: Environmental > Terrestrial > Soil > Vadose zone | place: USA... | reverse complement strand
GCGGCCAGCCACTCGTCGAGCGTCTTCGGGGGCTTGTCGGGATTGAGCCCGGCCTTCTTGAAGAGCTCCACGTCGATGTACATCTGCTGGAAGTTGCCGTGCTCGATCGGGATGCCGTACGTCGCCCCCTTGAATTGCCCCACGGCCAGCATGTACTTGGGGAGGTTCTCGCTCCAGGTCTTCTCGAGATCGGCGGGCATCTTGTCACAGAAGTCGTACTGCCCGCACCACTGGTGCACGATGCCGTTGAAGAAGTCCGGGGCGCCGGACTTGCCGACGAGGGCGGCCAGGTACTTGGCCTCGTAGCCCTGGTAGGGGATGGTCACCACCTCGACCTCGTAGCCGCTCTTCTTCGCGAACTCCTTGCCCTTGGTCTCGTACCACTTGTTGAACTCGGGATTCTGCTCCCAGTGAGTCCAGTAGACGATCTTCTTGGCCTGCGCGGGCGCGTGGCCCGGGACGGCTGCTGCCAGAAGCCCCGCCATCGCGAGCACCGCTATCGCGCCACCGATCACACGTCGCATGGTCCGCTCCTTTGCGTGTTGGGAACCGAGCCGCTCGGGCACGCCTCCGAGCCGCGCCATTATGGCCTCTCTCCACTCCGAACGGAAGCTCGACCGGAGATGTCGGGCTCATCTGCGACAATCGAATCCTGGGCTTGACTCTCTCCTCTGGTGGAGGCTTTAGCATGCAAGCAATGACGAATGGCCGCAATGGACACCTGGCTCACCTGATGACGATCGGTGAAGTCTCCCATCGCTCGGGCTTCACGATCAGGGCGCTGCGGTTCTATGAGCGGCGAGGGGTCTTGCCGCCAACGGCTCGCCGCCCGAGCGGGTACCGCTTGTATGGTGACGTCGACCTTCGCCGGCTCGCCTTCATCCGGCAGGCCAAGGCGCTCGGCCTCACGCTCGATGCGATTCGCGAGCTGGTCGTGGCCGCCCGGCAACGGAACGGCGCCCCCACGCGTGACCGCCTGCTCCGGATGCTCGACGAGCGGATCAGTCAGACGACACAGCAAATCGAGACGCTGACCGGTCTTCGGAAGGAGCTGCACCGGAGACGCCGGGCTCTTCGACTACGGCCGCGACCCAATCGTGAACGCGGGTACTGCACCTGCCTTCAGAAGACGCCGCTCGCGCGGTAGACGACGGAGGGCCGGCACTGCGCGATTCTCTCGGAGTGCTGGCCGCGGCATTCCTCTTCAATCTCGGACAAGGGGTGCTTCGCCCTTCGCTCCCGCTGTATCTGCGACAGTTCTTCGGCGCGAATTACCGGATGGTGACGCTCATCCCCGTCGTGTTCAGCGCCGGCAAGTGGGTCACCAGTTTGCCGACCGGGTACTTGTACGATCGCGTGGGCCGCACCCGCGTGATGGTGACGGGCCTCGTCGTGATTGCCGCGTGCGATCTCGCGTCTGTGGCAACTGTCCGGTACAGCAAGTTCCTGGCTGCGCGTGCCGTCGCCGGCGCGGGCTGGGCGATGTTCGCCACGGTGGCGACGACCACCATGGTCCGAGGCGACGGAGCGCGCGGCCGCGCGATCAGTCTGCTCCTCATGGCGGAGACGCTGGGAGTGCTGCTCGGAAGCACGATGGGCGGGTGGCTGTACCAGGATGCCGGGACGGCAACCCCGTTCTTTTTCGAAGCGGGATGCATGCTACTCGCGGGCGCGGTCGTCGGATGGTCTGGCCCGCCGTCGCCTGAGCGCCGCGCGGACACCGTCGACTGGCGCGCCCTCCGGGGCGTCATCCGGATCCCGGGCGTGGTGCTGGCCAGCCTGACCAATGCCACGCTCATGGGCATCCAGACCGGGGTGGTCGTGTTCCTCTTTCCGCTCTACCTGGTTGAGCGCGGATCCTTCTCCCCGCAGACGGTGGGGCATCTCATCGCCCTCAGCGTGCTGGGCCGCCTCCTCGCGCTCTGGGTCAGCGGTAGAGTGTCGGACCGCCGCGACCGGATGTCCGTCCTCGCGCGCAGCCTTCTGGGCTTCGGCGTCGTACTGGGCAGCCTCGCGGCCGTGAGCAATCCGTGGTTGCTGGGCGCATGGAGCGTGCTCATCGGTGCCGGCGCGGGGTTCACCGCCGGCCTCCCCACCACGATCATCGGAGACCGCGTGCATCCCTCACTCCACGGCATCGCCATCGGCGGGCTGCGCACGGTAACCGACGCCGGCATGGTGCTTGGGCCGCTGCTCATGGGTCCGCTCGCGGATGCGCTCGGTCTCGCCGCTCCGTTCTTCGGCGCGGGGATCGTCACGTCCGCGCTGGCGTGGGCCTGCCATCGCCATGCGGCGACGGCAACATGAAGATTCTCCTCATGACCGCGCACCCGGATGACGCCGACATCATGGCCGGCGGAACCGTGGCCCGGTGGCTCGATGAAGGCCATGACGTGTGCTCGACGATCTTCACGCATGGCGAGAAGGGGCACGAGGATCCGCGCATGACGCCCGAGCGCGTCGCCACACTGCGCGAGACGGAGCAGCGCGCCGCCGCCGCCGTCCTCGGCGGGCCGCGGTTGATCTTCCTTGATTTCGTCGATGGCGAGCTCAGCTGGGCGGGCCCGACGCTCGTCGAGGCGGCGACCCGGCTGATCCGCCAGGAGCGCCCTGAAGTCATCGTGACGCATGATCCGTTCGCGGGCGCGCCTGGGTATCGCGTCCCGCAGCTTCACCCGGATCACCGCGTCGTAGGCGCCACCGTGGTCGACGCAAGCTACTTCCGCGCACCGGGCCCGCTCTACTATCCTGACCAGGGCACCGCAGGGCTCGCTCCGCACCGCGTCCGCGAGATCCTCCTCATCATGAGCGACCACCTCGATCATGTGGTCGACATCTCGAGCACTTTCGACCGGAAGGTGCGGGCGGTGCGAGAGCACGCGAGTCAGTTCGGTCGGCACCCCGATCTCGAGGGATTTCTCCGAGGTCTGGCCACGCGCGCGGGCGCGGCTTTTGGGGTGCCGCTCGCCGAGAGCTTCAAGCGGCTCGCACCGTCGTAGCGGCCCCCTCACCGGACTTGGCCCTCGCCTCGACGGGGGAGAGGGATAGATAGGGCGCCGTTGGCGCGCCGATGGACCTCCGACCTAGTAGCGGTTGGCGATGGGAAGCTCCTCGGCCGGGAAGAGGGTGATGATCTGGGCGCCCTTGGGCGTCACGATCACCTCTTCCTCGATGCGGGCCGCCGAGATCCCGTCGGTGGCCGGGCAGTACGTCTCGACGGCGAACACCATCCCCTCCTTGAGCTCCATGGGGTCGTCGAGGGAGTTCAGGCGCGAGATGATCGGCCGCTCGTGCAGCCCCAGGCCGAGACCATGGCAGAAGTTGAGCCCGAAGGCCGCCATCTCGCTCTCGAAGCCGATCTCCGACGCCTTGGGAAAGCACTTGGCGATCCGCTCCGTGCTGACACCGGGCTTGATCAGCTCGATGGCGCTGTCCATCCACTCGCGCGCCTTCTTGTAGGCGCTGTGCTGGGCGGCCGTGGCGCGCCCCACGCTGAAGGTGCGGTAGTAGCAGGTGCGATAGCCGACGAAGGACTGGATGATGTCGAAGTAGGCCTGGTCGCCGGGCCGCAGCATGCGGTCCGTGAAGTTGTGCGGGTGCGGCGAGCAGCGCTCGCCCGAGATCGCGTTGATCGCCTCCACGCAGTCCGAGCCCATCTCGTAGAGCCGCTTGTTGGCCAGGGCCACGATCTCGTTCTCGCGGACGCCGGGCTTGAGGGCCTCGAAGATGTCCTGGTACACGCCGTCGCCCATGGCCGCCGCCATGTTGAGGAGACTCAGCTCGTCGACGTTCTTGATGACGCGCGCCTCCAGCATCACCTGCTGGCCGTCGCGCACCTCGATCCCTTCCTTCTGGAGCGCGAAGAGAAAGGGCGGCTCCACGACGTCGATGCCCACGGGCATGTCCGCCACGCCTTCGCGCGTCAGGAGCCCCTTGATCTCGCGCGCGGCCTGCTCGAAGAGCCCCGCCGTCGGGGGCACGGCGCCCCGCATCCCGACCATGCCCGCCCGGCAATGATCAGGCAGGAGCCACGGCGCGTAGAGTCGATGATGCCGCGCGGCCGAGCCGAAGTCCCAGACCCACGGCTCGCCGGGACCCGTGAGCAGGCAGTAGCGGATCAGCTTGTCGCGGGCCCACTCGCCGATGACCGTGCCGGAGATGTAGCGGATGTTGTGCTGGTCGAAGACGAGGAGCGCGCCCAGCCCCGAGCGCGCCAGGGCCTGGCGTGTCCGGCCGATTCGATACGCGTGCAGGCGGCGGAAGTCCACGCGCTCCTCGAAGTCCACCTGCATGCGACCCGGCGCCTGGATGGGCCGGTCCCAGCGGTGGTGCGGGTCGAGGGCGTCGGGCGTAACGTCCTTCACTTCCCGAGCGGGCGGCTTCTTTGCCATGTCGCCTCCTGGAATGCGCGGCTCAGAACACCGCGAGGGGATTCGCCGGGGAGCCCGTGCCGCCGATGACGTTGAGCGGCGCGATCACCAGCATGAAGTCGTCACGCTTCTCCTCGACACACGCCTTGGCCAGCGGCTCCAGAAGGGCATTGTCCAGGAGCGCCGTGCCGTAGGCAAAGAGGCAGGCGTGCACGGCCCACGGGATGTCGTAGCCGATGGGCTGATGGTCGAGCATGTCCCAGACGAGCACGCTGACATCGTGATCCCGCAGGAAGGGCAGGCACGAGACGTGGAGGCCCGGTCTGGCCAGGGGCGGACCGAAGGGCCGGCCATAGGGCGTCTCTGGATTGGCGGCCTGCCACGCCTCGCGGCCGGCATAGACGCAGATGGCGTCGCCCGGCTCGAGGGTGATCCCGCGCGCCACCAGGATGTCTTCGAGCTCCCAGCCGTGAATCGGAGAGTCCTGCGTCACGGCGGGCACGCCGCGGTGGCGCGGCACGTCCAGCATCACGCCGCGGGTGATGATGCCCTCGGCCCAGTGCTCGATGGAGCCCCACGTGGCGCCGTCGAAGGTGATCTCCTTCTTGGGATCGCGCCCATTCCACATGGCGTCGTCGTCCCAGGTGTGGCAGAGCGCGTCGATGTGGGTCGAGGCAACGCCGTGGTAGTAGATGCCGTAATAGTCGGCGGCGAAGGCGCCCTTGCCGCGCGCGTGCGTGCGCATGTAGTGCTGCGCGGGCAACGCGTTGTTCATCCCGGGGTCCTTGGGGAATGGCCGGCTCAGCGAGATGGAGCGCCCGGTCTTGACGAGGCGCGCCGCCGCCGTGCGCTTGGCGGGGGTGATCAGGTTGATGGCGCCGCGCTGGTCGTCCTTGCCCCAGCGGCCCCAGTTGCGGCGGTCGCGGATGTAGGAGCGCACTTCCTGTTCGGTCGGGAGCGGCTTCTTCGGCATCGTGTGCCTCCAGGTCGATGAAATCGCACTAGAGCATGTCGCGCCTGAGCTGGTGGGCGGGCGTCAGATACCGCCCCACGGCCAGGCGGACGAAGATCAGCGAGGCCATCGCCGTCCCCGCCGCGAGCATGAATACTACGACGATCTGGTACTCGATGGCCACGAGCGGCGAGGAGCCGGCCAGGATCTGCCCCGTCATCATCCCCGGGAGCTGGACCACACCCACCGTCATCATGCCGTTGACCGTCGGGATCATGGCGGCGCGCAGCGCATCGCGTACCAGCGGTTGCACCGCCTCGCGCCCCGAGAAGCCCAGGGAGAGCATGGCCTCGACCTCATCGGCGCGCGCTCGGAGGTCGCTCTGCAGCCGGTCGCCCGCCAGCGCCGCCGCCGTCATGGCATTGCCCAGGATCATCCCCGCGAGCGGGATGAGGTACTGTGGCTCGTACCACGGCCGGACCTGGACCACCACGCCGATCACGTAGGCGAGAATCGCCGCCGTCGAGAGGGTGAGGGCGAGGGCGGCGATGCCGTAGCGCCCCGGAATGGGCTTCCGCAGCCGCGACACCGCGGCCTGAGTGGCCACGGCCGTCATGGCGACCACGATGAGCACGACCCAGTACCAGCGGGCCGAAGCGAACACCGCGGCCAGGATGAGGCCGACCGCGTAGAGCTGGACCATGGTCCGGAGACTGCCCAGGGCGAGATCGCGCTCGAGCCCCAGCGATTGCCGGATCGAAATGACGATCACCACCGCGATCAAGACGAGGGCGACGCCGACCTGCCAGTACGACAGGTCGATGACGGTTGCCGGAGCGCTCACCGGGGCGCGGACGGCGCCGACGGCAGCTCGCCGGCGAGGAAGGCCTGGAGCCGCGGATCGCCGAGGGCGGGCGAGGGGCCGTCCAGCGATGCCGAGGCTTCCACGCGGCCCTTGACCAGGTAGAGAAGCGAGCCGCCCAGCCGCAGCACGAAATCCGGTTGGTGCGTCACGGCCACGATGCTGAGCCGTCGCGCCTCCCGGAGCCGCGAGACCGTCTCGATGACCAGGGTGGCGTTCGGCGGATCGAGCGCGGAGGTGGGCTCGTCGAGCAGGAGGGCCTCGGGATTCCGGAGGATGGCGCGCGCGATGGTCACCCGCTGCTTCTCGCCACCGGACAGGGTGGAGGCGTCGCGATCGAGCATTCCCGGATCGAGCCCGACGTCGGCCAGGCTGGCCGCGAGGCCGTCATCGGAGAAGTCGTCTGGGGCGGCGGCCGAGCGGAGCCGGAGATTTTCGCGCACCGTCCCCTCGAAGAGCACCGGTGTCTGCATGACCAGCGCGGCGCGGCGCCTGAGCTCACGCGGATCGAGCGAGCGGATGTCGCGGCCATTGAAGCGTACCGTCCCGCCCGAGGGCTCGGCAAGACGATTGAGACAGCGGAGCAGCGTGGACTTGCCGGAGCCGGACGGACCGATCAGGGCAAGCGCCCCGCCCCGCTCGACCTCGAGCGAGATGTCGTGGAGGATGGCCGCGGTCGTCTGGCCACGGCCGGCAGGATGGGTCAGGGAGAGATGCTCGGCCTGGAAGATCGGGTCCCGCGCCGGCTTGTCCATGTGGGCGCTCCGCCGCTCAGGACAGGATAGCGCCGATGAGGGGAACTCGGGGGATCGGATCCGGTCAGGCTGACTTGCAGGTGAACGTGTTTTCGCGCTGCATGTAGCTCGGGAACTTCTTCCAGCCGAATGACGCGAGGGACTGCGTGTAGAGGTCGGTCTGCGACACCCGGGCCTGCTCAGCCGCCGTCTCGCACGCGGCCTGGTTGTCGTGCACGGATAGCGGGCGGAGCGTGGTCAGGAGCCGGTACTTCTCGGGCTCGCCCACCTGCTCCTGCGTCCACCAGAGCGTCCACGCCAGGAGCGTGACCGTCACGACCTTCCGCATCGAAGCCTCCCCGGGGCTCAGCCCCATGCAGCCAGTTTCTATCACAACCTGCGCTTTCGTTGTGAATTCCATCGGGGGGCCCGGCTCAGCGGGCGAGCGCCTTCTTCTTCCAGAGCTCCCAGGGCCGAGGTGCGGTCCCCGACACCGAAGCCTCGGCCAGGCGCGCCTCCTCGGGATCGAGGTACGTGACCTGGCCCCCCAGCGCCATGGCCTGGGACTGGAGGCGCGCGTTGACCTCCGTGTACACGCTGCGGAAGACCACGAGGGGCAGGCTCGCGCCCACGACCACGGCCCCGTGACCGCGCATGAGGGCCACGGGCCGCGTCCCCAGCGTGCGGGCCAGGGCCTGACCGAGGGCCGCGGTGCGCACCAGCATGTCCGTCATGCCGCCGCTGGCCTGGCGGATGTCGAAGACGGGCACGCCGGCCGAGAGAAACGCGCTCATGTGATAGAGGGGACGGAGAGGTACCCCGGTGACGCCGAAGGGGATGACGGAGGGCGAATGGTTGTGGACGATGGCGCGCACATCGGGCCGCACCCGGTAGATCTCGCCATGGATGAAGCGCTCCAGATAGCTCGTACGGCCCCGCGCGTCGACCGGCGTGCTGTCGAGGTCATACTCCATGATGTCGGCCGCGGTCACCAGCTCCGGCGCGATCGAGCGCGCCATCAGGTAGCGGTCCGCTGACTTCTCGTGACGCACGCTCACGTGGCCGTAACCGTCGACCACGCCCTGGTCCGCCAAGATGCGGTTGGCGGCGACCAGATCTTCGATCAGCTTCGGATCAACCGGGCCCCCCGTGGCGGGCGGCGTCTGGGCGAGCACGTCTCTCACTCCCGCGAGCGCGCCGCCCGCGTCCGCGAGCACCCCAAGGATCCAGGAGACTCCGAGCAGGACATGGCGCCGGGTGAAGAGCTCCACGCGTACCTCCCTCTGGGGTCAGGTCTCACAATCCAACACACTAGCAGACGGGGGTAGGCCGCCAAGAAAAGCGGGCGAAGGGTATCGTGAACGAAGACGGGCCTCTTCCGGCTATCATCCTCACGGTAGCGCGCCACATCACTCGATGACCTGGTCAGCGCGGAGCAGGATCGACGGCGGGATGGTAAGCCCGAGTGCCTTCGCCGTTTTCAAGTTGATCACCAGGTCGAACTTCGTTGGCTGCTCCACGGGCAGATCGGCGGGCTTGGCGCCCTTCAGGATCTTGTCGACGAAGAGGGCCGCTCTCCGCCAGATCTCGATGAGATCCGCGCTATAGGAGATCAGCCCGCCGTTCTCAACAAAGAACCGGAATGGATACAGGGCGGGGAGCCGACTCTTGGCGGCCAGCTCCGCGACTCGCCGGGCGTGCCCGCCCAGGAGCCCGCCCGCATACATGAGCAGCGCGCCGGCCCGCGCGTCAGTCGCCACCCTGAAGGCCCGCTCGGACTCGCCGGCATCTCGAATCTCAAGGGACAGCAGCTTCCATCCCCGTTCCCGAGCGGCGGCGGCGACCGCCTGCCAGCGCCCGAGGCTTGTCCGTTCCCAGAGGACCGCCACTGGCGCCACACCCGGGACGAGCTCCTTGAGCAGCTCAAGATGCTTCCCGGCCAGCTCTAAATCCTGAAAGCTCAGCCCCGTGAAGTTCCCGCCTGGGTGTCCGAGGCTCTGGACGTACCCCTGACCCACGGGGTCAACGGAGCCCGCCATGACGATGGGGATCGTCGACGTCGCCTGTTTGAGCGCGGACAGCGCCGCCTGTACGGCGACGATCACGTCCACCTGGAGACGGACCAGCTCGGCCGCGAAACCAGAGTAGCGCTCCGCCCTGCTTTCGGCCCCGCGAGGCTCGGTCACGAAATGCTCTCCATACACGTAGCCGAGCTCACGCAATCCGCGCAGGAGCGCGGCGGTGTACTCGTTCCGTGGCTGGGACCCAACCATATCGGAGGTCGTCGGAGCCAAACCGAGAACCCCGATCCGATAGACCTTGCGCGCGGGCTGCGCGCGGGCGATGCGGGATACGGCGAGGATCCCAAGGGCGAGGCTGCCGATGAAGACGCGCCGGTCAATCAACTCGATCACCTGACCCGCGCACCGCAGCGGCGCCAGCGGGATCGTGAGCCCGAGGGCCTTGTCCGCGTCATGCCGCCAGCGACGTGGATTGGTTGAGCATCGCCGCGATTTTCCTCCTGCCATCGATCCTGCGCAACCCGGGGTCAGGTCTCACAATCCAACACGCCAGAGCCCAGCCGCTCGATCTCGCTGCGGGAAAGGGCGCGGCTGACGGTCATGTAGTGAACGCCGAGAAACTGCGCGACCGCGCTCATGGTATAGCCATGATCGCGGACCGCGTGGACGCTGCGTGCATCGCGATCCGCGCGCGAGCTCACTCCCGCAAAGAGCGTCGGCAGGGGCAGACGCAACGCGAAGCGTTGCTCTCGTGGAATCTCCCTCAGTGTGGAGGCGCACTGGAGCTGGTCGCGCACGTGAGGCAGGCTCGCGGCATCGCCCACCACCAAGGCTGAGGGCACACCCTCGAGCGGCGTGGCCGTCCCCGTCAGTCCCGCTTCCACGAACTCTCGGTATCGGCGTTCAGCCGCCGCCCTCACCAGCGTACCGCCAAGCGATAGCACCCAATCCACCGTCAGAAAGGCCGGCACCGGCGCCTCGCCCGCGGTCGCCCGGTAGCTGCTCCAGCACCACTCCCCTGGATGCGTGACCAGCTCGGCCCCCACTGGATTGAGCACGATGTAGCGGCAGACGGCGTGGAGATAGGAGTGCTTGTCCACCACCCGCGCATGAAAGCGGCCCTCCAGCACGTGCCCGGGGCGCTGATGGCGACGGTTGAAGGCCTGGCTATAGACGCCGTTGAGTTGCCGCATGGCACGCGAGAGATTGGCCTTGGGAGTCTCCAGCAGCAGATGGTAGTGATTGTCCATCAAGCAATAAGCATGGCAAAGAACATGATAGCGCGAGACGACAGAGGTGAGCACCAGCAGGAAACGCTCGCGATCGGTGTCGTCTGCGAAGATGGTCTGGCGGCCATTGCCGCGGGCTGTGACGTGATAGAGCCCGCCAGGAAACTCGATGCGAATCGGTCTTGCCATGTGCCGACGCTAGCGCCGGAGCGATCCCGGATTCAAGACGTACGCGGGGAGATACGCTCGCCCAGCGAACCAAATGTAGGAATGTGAGACCTGACCCCGCTACTCGCGCAGCGCGCCGGAGAGGAGGCCGCGGACGAGGTAGCGCTGCAGGCCGACGACGAGGGCGACGGGGGGAATACTGGCGAGGATGGAGGCCGCGGCGATATCGCCCCAGGGCACCTCGAACACACCGGGAAAGAGCGCGAGCGCCACGGGGACGGTGCGGCTGGCCTCGGTGGCGGTGAACGTGTAGGCGAAGAGGAACTCGTTCCACGAGAAGAGGAACGTGAGGAGGGCCGCGGAGGCGAGGCCGGGCGCCAGAAGCGGCAGCACGATCCAGCGGAAGGCGCGCGGGCGGCTTGCCCCGTCCACGGAGGCGGCCTCCTCGAGCCCGACGGGGATCTCCTGGAGAAAGCCCGTGAGAAGCCAGATGACGAGGGGGAGGGCGAAGGAGGTATTGGCCAGGATGAGGGCCAGCCACGTATCGCGCAGCGACAGCGCGCGCATCAAGAGATAGAGCGGGCTCACCGTGGCGATCTGCGGAAACGCGGTGCCTCCGACGATCAGGAGCAAAAGCAGCGCCTTGCCTGGAATCGGGTAGCGCGCGATGCCGTAGGCGCCGAAGATCCCCAGGCCGAGGGCGAGCACGGTGGTGATGATGCCGACGCCGAGGCTGTTGATGAGCGCGCGGAGCATCACGCTTTGTCCCAGGACAACCCGGTAGTGCTCCCACGTGAGCCGGCTCGGAAAGAGCGGGGGCAACACCATGAGCTCGGCCTCGGGCTTGAGCGAGGTGAGGATCTGCCAGAAGAACGGGATCGCATAGGCCAGGAGGCCCAGGAGCACGGCCCAGTCCCGCAGCGATCGCGGCAGGCCGGCCCGCGCCATCACGCGGCGAGCCCCTCGTGGCGGAGCGCGCGCAGGTAGCCCCAGGCCACCAGCATCACGAGCGCGAAGACGACGACGCCGACGGCGGAGCCGAGACCGAGTTGCACGGCCTGGAAGAGGCTTCGGTAGGCGTAGACGGTGAGCGTCTCGGTGGTGCCCGCGGGGCCGCCGCCGGTAAGGACGAACATCAGGTCGAAGGACCGCAGCGCGTCCAGCGTCCGGAAGAGGACGGCGATGAGCAGGATGCGCCGCAGGAGCGGCAAGGTGATGCGCGTGAAGGTCGCCACGGCGCCTGCCCCGTCCATCTGGGCCGCCTCGTAGAGCTCGACGGGAATGGCGAGGAGGCGCGCGTAGCAGAGTACCGTGACGAAGGGCAGCGTCCGCCACACGTCGGCCAGGATGAGCCCGGGGAGGGCGAGCCTCGGATCGCCCAGCCAGTTGAGCGCGATCCCGCCGAGCAGGAAGTTCACGAGTCCGGCGGCGGGATTGTAGAGCCACTCGAAGAGCTTGGCCGTCACCACGGACGGGAGCGCCCACGCCAGGAGCAGGAACGAGAGGCCCACCCGTGCGCCCGAGCGCTGGCCGCGCAGCGCGAGGGCAACCAGGACACCCCCCCCCAGCTCGAGCGCCACGGAGGCCGCCGTGAACACGAAGGTGACCTGGGCCGCCTTCCAGAAGCGCGGGTCCGTCGCGAGAAAGAAGAAATTGCCGAGGCCCTCGAAGCGCTCGACGCCGAAGATGGGGACCCGGCGCTGAAGCGAGAGCCAGCCGACCCAGAGGGTGGGATAGAGAGTGAGCGCGCCCAGCGCGAGGAGGGCCGGCGCGACGAGAAGCAGGCCCTGCACCGACGCGCGCCGCTGGCCTCGCATGACGGGGGCGGCCGACCCGCCCGGGCTCATTCCTGGAGATCCCGAAGGAAGAAGTCGAGCCGGCGTCGCGCATCGGCCACGCTCCGGGCGGGCGTCTTGACCTTGACGAGCGCCGCCGACAGCTCGGGCTGGAGCGTGGTCGACATCATCACGTAGTACGGCGTGACGGGCCGGGACCGGCCCGCCAGAGTCAGGTCGTGGATGCGCGGGAGGTTGGGCGACGCCCGCACCAGCTCCGGGTCGTGGTAGAGGGCCATCCGCGTGGGCTTGGTGGCGCCGCTCGCCGTCATCGCGCGCTGGGCGCGCGCGCTGGTGAGAAAGCGCGCCAGCTCCAGCGCCTCCGCGGGGTGCCGGGTGTGCCGTGTGATCGCGAGGTGCGCCCCGCCCGTCGAGCCCGGCGCCCGCCGCCCGGCTTCATGACTCGGCAGCGGGGCGAGGCCCACCTTGCCACGCACCGGCGAGCCGGGCTTCTCGAACATGTCGACGGCATAGGGCCAGCTCCTGAGGAAGATGGCCTCGCCATTGCCGAAGGCCCGCCGCGTGACCTCCTCGTCCCCCGCCGTCACCCAGCCGGGGCTCGCCCCCGTGTCGATGAGCATGCGCATGAAGCGCAAGACCTGCTCCGCCCGCGCGGGGTCGGGGAAGATGCGGCCGTCGTCGCCCACGAGCGTGGTGCCATCCGCCCAGAGGCCTTCGAGCACATTGACGACCAGCCCCTCGTACTGCTTGCCCTGCCAGAGATAGCCCTCGAGCTTCCGATTCTTCTCGCCGGTGCGGATCACGCGGATCTGCTCGAGCATCTGGGCATAGGTCTGCGGTGGCCGGAAGCCGTAGCGGCCCAGCAGATCGCTCCGGTAATAGAGCAGCCCCACGTTCATGAACCACGGCAGGGCCCAGGTCCGGCCGCGATACGTGCCGGCCTCGACGGCCGAGGGGAAATGGGCCGAGAGCTCTTCGGGGGAGACGCCGGCCGTGAGGTCGAGAATCCAGCCGGCCCGCGCGAACTCGGGCACCCAGATGCAGTCGAGCATCATGAGGTCGAAGCCCGGCTGGCCGCCCTCGAGATTGATGACCAGGAACTGACGCTGCTCGTCCGAAGTCCAGGGCAGCACCTCGGCCTTGACCCGGATGCCGGGATGCGCTGACTCGAACTCGGCGAGGAGGGCGGGAATAGGATCGACGGGCCCGAGGATCTTGGCGTGCTTGAGGACGATCGTGAGCGGGCCCTGGGTGTCGGAGGCCCTGCCGCAGCCGATCAGGGCCGCCACGCAGGCAGCAAGAAGCAGAAGGGCGAACTGCAGCCTTCTCCCCCGAGGCGGGGGAGAAGGACTCAAGATGACAGGGTAGCGAGGAGGCGATCGACGCTCTTGGTGAGGCAGCGCTTGATCTCGTCTCGACAGGCCCGGTAGCGGTCCTCGCCCTGCTGGAACGGGTCGTGGATGTCGCCTTCCTCGCCCGCCAGCTCCTTCAGCGTGAAGATCGGTCGCCCGTGCGCCTCCTCGTAGACGGCGAGCATCTCCTTCTGCTGCTCCGTCATGGTGACGATCAGGTGCGCCTCGGCGATCAGCTCGCGATGGCGGCGCAGATCCGTGGACGTGATCTCGTCCTCGCTCAGATGGATCCCGTCCTCGCGCAGGACGATGCGCGCGTCGAGCGAGGGGATCATCCCGTCGCGCGCGTGGTTGGCGATCCCGCCCGAGCGCACGAGCACGCGCGAGCGCGCGTGGCGCTCATCCAGCATCTTCTCGAGCAGGACGTGCGCCATCACGCTGCGGCATGTGTTGGCGTGACAGACGAGGAGGATCGTCCTCACCGCCCCTCCCAGGGCGCTTGCCAGTAACGCACACCTCCCGCGAGCGTCTTCCATTCGGCCTTGGGCCGCTCCTCCAGACCCTTCCCGAAATTGGTGCCGATCGGCTCCTGCAGGTCGCGTCCGAGCGTCTCGGGGAAGAGCTTCAGCAGCTCTTCGGGATCGATGCGGCGATCGGCCTCGAGCCGGCGAATCGGCTGGGGCGGGGCCATGAGGGCATAGCCATAGCCGAAGGAGTGGAAGACCTGTCCGTTGACGCGCGCGGCGGCGTCACTGGCCAGAAACACGACGAGAGGGGCGACGTTGTCCGGGTCGCGCTCGGTGCCCACCGCTTGCTCGCTCGGCCACTTGCCCGTCTCCTCGAAGACCTTGCGGCCTCGCGGCGTCGAGTCGATCATGCGCGTGGCCCCGCTCGGCATGATGGCATTGGCCGTCACGTTGTACTTCGCCAGGCCATTCGCCGTCGACCACGTCAGCCCGATGATGCCCGCCTTGGCCGCCGCGTAGTTGGGCTGGCCCGGCGCCCCGAGGGCCGAGACGGACGACATGCTGATGATGCGGCCGAACTTCTGCTCGCGCATGGCGATGGAGGCGGCCCGCGTGCAATAGAAGGTGCCGTCGAGATGCACGGCGAGCACCGCGGTCCACTCCTCCTTGCTCATGTTGAAGATCATGCGGTCGCGCAGGATGCCCGCGACGTTCACCAGGATGTCGATGCGGCCCCAGGTCTTGATGACCTGCTCCACCATGGCGGTCGCCTGCGTGTAATCGGCCACGGAGCCGAAATTGGCGGCCGCGGTGCCGCCCAGCTTCTTGATCTCCTCGACGACCTGGGCGGCCGGGCCCGTGCCCACGCCCTCTCCGTCGAGCCCCGTGCCGAGATCGTTGACGACGACCTTGGCCCCCGCCGCCGCCAGCGCCATCGCGATGCCCCGACCGATGCCCCGGCCGGCTCCCGTTACCAGTGCGGTCTTCCCGTCGAGCAGTGCCATGAGCGCTCCTGTTCACAGACGTGATTGATGGCGGCGGGGCTGAATGCCCCTGCCGCCGACACGGCGAGAACTATAAGCGACCTGAGGGCTCAGATCAAAGCGGGCCGCGAGACCTTATCGGAGGACGCGCACCATGCGGAGCTCGGTCAGCGTCGGCGTGTGAGCGAGCGGTTTCGTGTCCCCCGTGGGCCGGAAGCCGCATCGCCTGTAGAGCGCGATCGCCGGCTCATTGCTGGAGGTGACCCAGAGCGCGAGGCGAGCGGCACCACGCTCCCGCGCCCAGCTGGCCACGGCCTCGACCAGCGCGACACCGACGCCGCAGCGGCGCTTCCCGCGGTCGACGAACATGCCGACGAGCACCGGGCCCGAGCCCTTCGCATCTTCCGGGTCCTCGACGAGCCCCGTGGCCAGACCGACCCACTGACCGTCGTGCTCTGCGATGAAGGTCACGCCATCGCCACCCGACGCCCCGCGCGCCGCTCGCTCGTGCCAGACGCTCTCGGGGAATGCTTCCTCACGCGCGAGCGTCGAGCCAAAGGCCGTGGGCGCGTCGGCGAGGGCATGAAGTCGGAGGGGCCGCAGCTCCGGGCCTTCGTGAGCACGAATCCGCCGGACTTCCAGGCCCATGCATGGTATTCAAGCATTCCCCGGAGAGCAAAGCCAGGATGGGCGCCAACCCGGCTCGTTTGATTCAAGGAGAGGCCATGGGCGTCGAGCTTCGTCGCGCAGTGGGTGCCGATGCCGAGGTGTGCGCCCGCATCATCTATGAGGCATTCAAGAGCATCGCCGATCGTCACGGCTTCCCGCCGGCCTTCCCGTCGCTCGAAGTGGCGCTCCGGGTCGCGAACCTCTTCCTGGGCCTCCCGACCATGTACGGTCTCGTGGCCGTGAGCGACAACCACGTGGTAGGCGCGGTCTTCCTCGATGAGGGCGATCCCATCCGGGCGGTCGCCATCGTGGCGGTCGACCCCGCTGCCCAGCGGCGGGGACTCGGACGCACTCTGATGGAAGCGGCGCTCGAGCGGGCTCGGGGCGCCGCCGGCGTCCGCCTGGTCCAGGAGGCGTACAACACGCAGGCCATGGGGCTCTACGCCTCGCTCGGGTTCGCCGTGAAGGAGCCGCTCGTGCGAATCGCCGGCCGTCCCCGGAGCGGGCCGCCGGCGAATGTCGAGATCCGGCGGCTGACCGCGGAGGATCTCGAGGACTGCGAGCGGCTCTGCCGGCGCGTGCACGGCATCACCCGCACCGATGACCTGCGCGACGCCCTTCGCCTGTTCACTCCGTTCGCATGCGCGCAAGGGGGGCGGATCACCGCCTATAGCTATGCCGTGTTTGCGGGCATCCTGGCCTGGGGCGTGGCCGAGACGGAGGAGGACATGAAGGCTCTCCTCCTGGGGATCGCGGCGGCGGTGCGGGAGCCCCTCGCCTTTCATCTGCCGATCCGACAGGCGGGTTTCTTTCGCTGGTGCCTGGACGAAGGCTTGCGCATCGAGAAGCCTCTCACCCTGATGGCCATCGGCGAGTATCACGAGCCGCGCGGCAGCTATTTCCCCTCAGGCTTCTATTGAGGGATGTGACGGCGCGCTTCGATCGAGGCGCGCGTGAGCAGGGTGTACTTGGCCAGTGTCTCCTCCGCGAGATTGGACGCGGCGCTTCCCCGCTCCACCAGGGTGAGAAAATCGGCCAGCACCAGGGGGAAGTGACTCTCGTGTCCGGCGTCGAGCTCGCGGGGCACGCGGATCTCCCAGCCCGCTCCGGCCTCCGAGACGGCGAGGCCGGGATGCGCGTCTTGCCAGGCAGCGACCGCGCGCTCGAGAGCGACTCGTACTCGGTCCGGCTCGCGGCTCGGAAGGACCGAGAGTCGACGGCGGAAGCCGGTCTCCGCGTTCTGCTCGACGCGGATCTCGGCGCGAGTGCCCCGAATCACTGAATGGTGAGCGTCTCCCCCGCCGGGCGGAACGCTCAGATCCCATCGTGTGTCGAGGGCCGCCGTGACCGTGCCGAGACGCAAGGACATCTCGGCATTGCCGAGATAGGAAAGCTCCGACCCCGTCACAACGTCCCGCAGCTCGGGCGGGAAATCGGGCCGGCCGGTCACGCGCGCGAAGAGCGCGCGGGGCACTTGCGTGGCCCAGCGGCGCGCCGCCAGCAGCTCGAGCGTGGCGGACGGCGCGACGCCACCCGGCGAGGCCGCGGCGACCAGCTGCTGAACCTGATCGACCATGTGGGTGGGGATATCGGCGATCCCGTCGCCCTGGACGCGGACGTCGAAGTACCACACCGGACGTCGAAGGGGCGCGCCGTTGACTGTTTTCTCGAGATGGTGGACGCCGGAAATCTCGATGGCGGGCTTCCCCATGCCCCCTTCCTCGAAGCCACCGAACACCTCGCTCTCCCCCACGAGCTTTCGCGTGAGCCTCGACGTGATCTCGTGGCGCCCCGTCATGATCTCCACGGCGAGGGGGCGGCCAGACAGCGTGTGGCGGAGATCGTCGAGGCCATCCGGCCCCGCCAGCCAGGGCTTGTCGGCCAGGACGTGAAAGCCCGCGCCGTGAAGCCGCCGCATCATCGCCATCTTGCGATCGTTTCTTCCCGCGAGGATGACGACGTCACCCGGCCGGTCTGCGATGAGCCGCTCGAGCGATCGATCGCCGGCGCGGACATTGGGGCGCCAGGCCGTGGCCTCCGCGGCGCGCCGGTTGAAGGCCTCGACGAGAGCGAGGAAATCGTCGAGCTCCGCTCCAGGTGGCGCGTAGACGAAGATCTCCTCGCTCACCTTGGGGTGACGCTTGCCCAGGGTGAGCGCGGCGTGAAAGTGGCCGGGATCGAGGAAGGCGAGGGTGTGCATGACCGGGGGCGAGGGAGACCGGCCCTAGCGTCCGAGTGACGTGACCTGCTCGAACACGAAGAACTCACCACGGGTCCACTTGCGCGGGCCGCCGCCGAAGACCGGCGCGGCGGTGCTCAGGGCGAGGGGCTTGTTTGCCGGCGCCCCCTTCCTCAGGAACTGGTATTGCGCGGTCACCTCGTTGCTCTTGAGGCTCGCGCGCGTCAGCGTGAGGAGCACCTGATCCCCCATGGTCGGGTCGATCGAGGGCTCCTCGACCACATATTGCCTGCCCTTGTCGAAATCCTGATGGAGGAACCGAACCACCAGGGCATTGCTCTCGTTGCGAAACACGAACAGGCTGATGACATGAGCGGCCTTGCGCGAAGGGTCGAAGTCCCCGAATCGGATCCCGTAGCCTTCGACGGGGCCGCCGGGCACGACGAGATCGAAGAGTCCCGACATCGAGAAGGTAAAGCCGCTCTTGAGCCCGGCCGTGGCGTTCTGGGGGTCGTTGTTCGTCATCAGGCGCGCGCCCGTGGTTTGCCTGGTCCGGCCGTCGGCCGTGGCGCTCGGCGTTCCGTTCGCGCTGTTCAGGGAGAGCTTCCCGTTGACGGCGCTGCCGTCCGGAATGGACCCGACGACGACATACTGCGTGGGCTGACCCCCTGCCATCCGAGGTGTGGCCAGCGACGCGTACGGGCCCGTGAACGTATCGTCGAAGAACGGCTGACCGTCACGAGTGATGGTGAAGCGGCTGATGATAGCGACCGTGCCCGCCTCGGCCGGAACAGACCACTCGAGGACCAGGAGAACCGCCGTCACGAGCCCGAGAATTCCTGGCCGGGCTCGCAGGCTCATCGAGGGGCGCCGCTGAGGCCGAAGGCCGCCCACGAATAGGGATGGGGGAACGTGGCCATGGTCTCGATCTGTGCCTGGCGGAGCGCTTGCACCGGACCCGCGCCGCCCAGGTGGTTGTAAAAGGCGCGGATCAGCTCGTAGCTTGCCCGATCGTCGACCTTCCACAGCGTGGTCACGACCGCTGGCGTGCCCGCATAGAGGAAGGCCCGCTGGAGTCCCACCAGCTCGTCGCCCCGGGACAGCTGGCCGAGGCCCGTCTCGCAGGCGGAGAGCACGACGAGCCGAGCGTGGAGATCCAGGCCGAAGACCTCGCGAACCTCGAGCCGCCCGTCTTCGCCTCCGCCCGGCACCAGGAGGACCGCCGAGGACAGCGGATCGTTTTCGTTCAATTCGCCGTGGGTGGCGAAGTGAACGAGCCCTACGGACTCGAGCAGCTTCTTGGCCTCGACTTCAGTGGCATCACCACGCACGAGCACGGTCGCGCCGGGCTCGCGCTGGCCGACCATGCGCGCCTCCCGCTCCGCCCACGGCAGGGCGAGGTCGACCCCCAGGTCAGGATTGCCGACGACGAGCGCGCGGGCCGGCGCCCCCACGCCCTTGTCGGTGAGATAGCGCAGCACGCTCGCGCTGGGCAACGTGCTCATGGCGAAGTCCTCCACGACCCACTTGCCGGACGACGAGCGAAGCGCGGTGAAGGGCAGATAGTGGAGGACTCCGTGGGGCACGATCACGAGCCGGCTCCCGCGGATCTCGGCCCGCGCGGGCTCGAGGAGTCGGCGATAGAGCGCCTGGGCCTGAGCCTGGACGTCGGCGATGGGCGCCAGCTTGGTGATGGCGCCCCGGAAGCGGCGAACCTGGCCGATGAGCGATTGACGATCGCCGGGAACCCGCACCACCTTGAAGCGCTGGCGGTCCACGACCCACACGACGATGCCGTTCTCGGCGACGTGGTACTCGAGCAGCGTCGTACCCTCGGGCAACAGCCCCTGGATCTCGGCCAGCGTGACCGGCTCCACCGCCATGAGCGACGCCTGCTCGAGATTCTCCTTCTTCACGCGATCGAGGAAGGCGCGGTAGTCGCGGTCGAGCGCCTCGAGCTGGGCGCGGGCACGGGTCGACTCCGCCGAGCCGCTCTCGTCCTGGGTCTCCGCCTTGGCCTCGGCCAGCCGGGCCCGGAGCCGCACCTCCTCGTCGACCAGCGTACGGGTGCGGCCCTTGGAGAGCGTGGTCTGGCTGCCCAGGAGATCGAGGAAGGTCCGGGATCGGCTCCGCTCGGCGAGGGAAAAGGCCTCCTCCGGTAGCTGGGCCTGCAGGGCAAGGTTGACCGCGTAGTGGTAGATCCCCTGCTTGCCTTCGAAGAATCCGCTTCGAAGCGCGGAGTCTCCCAGATCCGCGCGGAGCTCCTCGACGTAGCGCACGGCTTCACGCGCAGCCGCGAACGCCTCGTCCGTGCGGCCGAGCCCGGCCAGCGAGCGAGCAAGGCCGTGGTAGAGGTATGGGTGGTCGCTGATGCGCCTCATCTGGTCGGAGAGCGCAATGGACTGCTGGTAGATTCCGAGCGCCTTCGACCAGTCCTGCCGCGACAGCGCCAGGCTCCCCTGGCCTGCGAGGAGATCGGCCTCGACCTCGCGGAGTCCGCTCAGTCGCGCATACTTGAGTCCCCTGTCGAACGCCGCGTCTGCCTCGTCGGGATGCCCGAGAGCAAGTTGAGCCCGCCCGATTCCCAGGAACGAGCTGGCGGCCCAGCGACGCATGTTCGAGCGGAGCCGTTCCGACGCCTGCGGCCCCAGACGGGCCGCCGGGCCTTCGAAGTATTGGGCGGCCTGGGTATTGCGTGCCAGCGCCGTCTTGAAATCCTGCTGGGCATAGGCGACCTGGGCGAGGTTGTTCAAGAGGAAGCCTTCGACTTGCCCCTCCTGCCGGCCGCGCAGGCGAGTCTTGGCAAACTCGAGCCCCTCTTCGAGCGCCCTGGTCGCCTGCGGGAAGTCGCGTACCGACCGATACGCGGCTCCGAGATGGGAATAGGACGAAGCCCACGCGCCGAGGTCGCCCTGCGTCAGCTCGTTGGCGTTGGCTTTCTTGAAGAGCTCGATGGCCCGGCTCGCCGACTGGATTCCCTTCTGATAGCGGCCGAGGCGGACCGCGACCACCGCGGCCGCGTGCCAGGCCCGCGCCGCCCGCACCTGATTGCCTTCCTCCTCGGCCTGAGTGGCGGTCCGCTCGTAGTAGGCCAGCGCCTGACGGCCCTCGCCGCGATTGATGGCCTCGATGGCCAGCGAACCATCGAGCGCATATTCCCCGGGCGCGGGCGCCTCCGGGGGCGCCTGCTCGGGCGCACGGTTCCGCCCCTTGCCGAGGCCCCGCTGCGCTTCGGCCGGCGGGACCAGCGCGAGAGCCACCAGCGTCCCGATCAACGTAGCGTGAACGAGAACCCGCGTGCGCATGGCGCCCATGCTAGCCGGAAAGGCCCCTCTGGGCCAGCCGCGCCCGCGCCCTTGACAACTCAGGACCGGCTCGCCACAATCACGCCAATTTCTCAGCCCGGTCGATGTGTCAACGCGGACGCACGCCAGAACCAGCGACGGCCAACCCAGAGGAGACACGACTCATGACGACCATCAGCCGGCGGACCTTCCTCAAGACCTCGGGAGCGCTCGGAGCCGCGGCCGTGCTCGACGAGGGCCTGCGCGCCCCCGCCTCGGCTGACAAGCCCATCAGCTTCTCGGGCTGGGTGTTCAAGCCCGACACCGTCAAGGACTACGTCAATTACTACAACCAAAAATTCACCGGCCAGGTCAAGTACGAGGCGATCCCGTGGGCGCAGTACCACCCGACCATGGAGACGCGCGCACTGGCCGGCGAGATCGTCGACGTCATGTACTGCAATCACAACAACCGGGAGCGCTGGTTCGAGAACGGCCTGATCCGGGCCGTCGACGATCTGCCCGGGACGGACGAGCTCAAGAAGAAGATGACCCCGGCCAACCTCGACAGCCTCAAGAGCAAGGACGGCACCAAGCTGCTCGGGCTCCCGTACTTCACCAGCCTCTTCATCCTGATCTACAACGAGCCCATGCTCCAGCAGGCGGGGATCAAGGCCCCTGCCAAGACCTGGGACGAGCTGGTCGAGCACAGCATGAAGCTCAAGAAGGACAAGATCAGCGACACGCCCTACCTGCCGAACTGGAACAACAGCCCCTCGGGCACCATGCCGCAGTTCATGAGCGACTGCTTCTCGGAGGGCGCCCAGGTCTTCGACGCCAAGAACCGCGTCATCGTCGACCAGGAGCCGGGCGCGGCGAAGGCCATGGAGCGCTGGCAGAAGGTGTACAAGGCGGAGCTGGTGAATCCCGAGGTGCTGACCAAGACCTCGTCGACGGATACGCACCGCCTCTTCTGGACGGGCCGCTACGCGTACCACACGAACCACTCCTACTACCTCAAGACCATCGCGGGCGAGCCCGAGAACTCGAAGCTCGCCCCCAAGAAGGCCAAGATGGCGCTGTACCCCGGCAACGGCAGCAGCTACATGTGGACCGACTCCTACGTGGTCAACGCCAAGACCAAGGTCCTCGAGGACGCGTGGAAGCTCACACGCTTTCTCGGGGGCAATCTACACGGCGACTGGTACGTGCAGCGCCAGTGGTGCCTGATCTCCGGGCTCGATAACCCATACCCGGAGATGTACGACCATGCCGAGATCATCCAGTCGTACGACCGGTGGATCGATCTCAAGCTCCTCCGCGAGCAGTACAAGAAGGGCAAGGTCATCGCCGCCTACAAGGAGCCGTGGTACGGGGAATACGACACGAAGGCCGTGGCCACCGTCCAGAACATCATCCGCGGCGTCACCACCGTGCCCAAGGGCCTCAAGGAGCTCGTGGCGCTCCAGAAGTCACTGGCCTAAGCCGCAGGTGAAGTGCGGGTGCTTCTCATGACGCGCCCCCTCACCCTGCCCTCGCCCCCGGAGGGGGCGAGGGATTCGATTCGCTGCGCTCCCTCTCCCCCATCGGGCGAGAGGGCCGCAGTTCGAGCCGAGACGCTTGCCGCAAGCGACGAGGCGAGGGCTGAGTAATCAGGGGCGAACCTGACGCGGAATCTCTCCCCGTGACCGCCGACCCGACTCGCTCGACACTCCCCCAGCCCCTCCCGGGCCAGGCGGTGGCGCCCCGGCTCCACCTGCCATCGATCCGGCTCTCGGAGCGCTGGTTCGCCATTCTCCTCGTCCTTCCCGCGATCCTCGGCATCTTCCTCGTCGTGCTGTTCCCGCTCCTCTACTCGCTCTGGCTGTCCTTCACCGACGTCAACCTGCTCCGCACCACGGGCCCGGCCATCGAGCTCTTCGGCGTACGTGTGCCGCTCTTCCGATGGATCGGGATTCAGAACTACGTCAGGATCCTCGGCGATCCGCTCTACTGGAGCTCGCTCTGGCGCACCCTCTACTTCGTCGGGGCCTTCGTGCTCGAGGCCACCGTCATGGGCATGGGCATGGCCCTGGTGCTGCACGAGCGGTTCAACGGGCGGCCGCTCATGCGAAGCCTTCTCCTGATCCCGTGGTCGCTGTCGCGTGTCGTGGTCGGGCTCCTCTGGGTCGGCATCCTCGATTTCGAGTTCGGCGCCCTCAACGGCCTGCTCGCGAAGCTCGGCCTCATTCACGGCTACATCGCCTTCTTCAAGGACGGCTTCAGCGCCCTCAATGTCCTCGTCTCCGTCTACATGTGGAATCAGGCGCCGTTCGCCGCCCTGCTCTTCCTGGCGGGCATGCAGTCGGTGCCGGAGGATCTGTACAGCGCGGCAGAAGTGGACGGGGCGGACTACTGGCAGCGCTTCCGCCACGTCACCCTGCCCGCTCTCCGGCCCATCGTGTTCCTCGTCCTGGTGCTGGCCACGGTGAACGGGTTCCTGATGCTCGACCTGATCTACGTGCTGACCATGGGCGGCCCCGGTCACGACACGACGACCGTCTCCTCGCTCGGATTCCAGACGACCTTCACCTTCTTCAAGTTCGGCCCGGGCACCGCGATCCTCTACACGCTGACCGCCCTTTGCCTGCTCCTCACCTTCGTCTACCATCGGCTGCTCCTGGCCCGCTTCGAGCCCGAGGCCTGACACGATGGCGACGACGGCGACGGTGGCGCGCGGATACCGTGGCGGGAGCTATCGGAGCCGCTCCGCGGGCAGCCGGCTCGTGCTGTATGGGCTGCTCGTGGCCGTGGCCGTCTGGCTCATCGGGCCCTTCGTCTGGCTCTTCATCACCAGCATCTCCTACCAGCGCAACCTCATGGCGCGGCCCCTGTCATTCATTCCGCCCGAGGTCACCCTGGACAACTACAAGATGATCTTCGGCCTGGTCCGTTTCCACGCCGAAGGTCAGGCCGCCAAGATCATCCCCTCCATGCTCAACAGCCTGGTCGTGGCCTCGGTCGTCACCGCGCTCAACCTGGTGATCGGCACCACGGCCGGCTACGCCTATGCCCGCTACCGCTTCCCGCTGAAGACGCTCTCGCTCTTCGCGCTGCTCTTCACGCGGATGCTGCCCACGGTGGTCTTGATTCCGGCCTTCTTCCTCATGCTGCGCGCGCTCGGCCTCCAGAACACGCTGACCGGGCTCGTGGTCGCCTATTGCTCCTTCACGCTGCCCTTCACGGTGTGGATCATGAAGGCGTATTTCGAGACGATACCGGCCGAGCTCGACAAGAGCGCCCTCGTGGACGGCTGCAACCGCCTGCAGGCCTACCTGCGTGTGGTGCTGCCCGTGTCGGGGCCCGGTCTGGTGGCGGGAGGCGCTTTCACTTTCATGCTGTGCTGGAACGAGTTCATCGTGGCCCAGGTGCTGAACACGAAGCCGGGAACGACGACGCTGCCCCCGGTGATCGCGGGCATGAACGGACAGATCAACATCGACTACTCAGTGATCGCCGCCTCCGGCTTCCTCGGCGCCCTCCCCGCCGTCCTTCTCGTCTTGTTCTTCCAGAAATACCTGGTGGAAGGGCTCACTGCCGGCTCAGTGAAGGGCTAGCCGGCGGCTCAAAAAGGTCCGGATGCGAGGCGGCGAGGGCGGCGGCATCCCGAGGCGTACTCTCTGTACGTTGAGCGGGTGCCGCCGCCTTCGCCGCACTCCCGCAGATGGGCCTTTTTCAGCCGCCTGCGCCCGTCGTGGCCTTGATGCTCCCCAGATGCTCGTTGACGTGGTTGATCAGGATTACCTCGATGACCTGCGCGGACGTCATGGGCGGCCCGCCCAGAAGCGGCGCGCTCCGCTCGAGCTCTTCGTCGCTCAGCCCGCGGACCATGCCGGCGGCCTTGGCGCTGTTCTCCTTCGAGAGCGCGAGCGTCTCCGCCTTGGTGGTGTTGGCGTGCTCCTTGGCGTGCTTGGCGTTGCCCTCGTGGATCATGTCCATGGTCATGTGCGGCAAGGGCTTTCCCTTGGCGACCATGTCCACGAGGCCTGCGATCCCCGCGTGACTCTGCGCCACGTGATGGGCGACCACGCCCACCGTCCACTTCTCCGCCGACGTGGTCTTCTTCCAGTCGGCATCGCTCAGCTTCTCGACGGTCGAGTGCATCTCCCGGCACGTTTCGTCGAATTTCTTGGCCAGCTGCTCGGCACGCGCTCCCATGTTCTCCTCCTCTGATGCGAAGTGGTCGGTGTGCTGCACGGAGCCCTTTGCCCCGGCGATCTCCACGATAGACCCGCCGTCAATTACGTCTCAGGTAGACTTTCTCAGCCCGAGCGCCGCTCGGAGCGCCTCAGTCGAGATCGATCCGCTTGAGGACCAGACTCGACGGCGAGTCGGGAAAGGGCCAGCCGGGGATCCAGGCCGAGAAGCGACCCGCCGTGCCCCCCGCGACGACGATCTTCACGTTGCCGGGCTCGCGGAACTTGGTGACGCCGTGTCCGCCCGTGTCTGCCTGCGTCTGCTCCCACACGAATTGCCGCGCATCCGCCTTCGACCAGCCGTCGGCCGCAATGGTCCGCGCGTGCTCGGGCCCGATGACCAGCACGGTGTCGCCGAGGCCGGCGTGCGCGTCGCTGGCGATCACGATGCCGCTCCGGGCGATGGTCGCCAGGATCTCGCGCGCCGTCCGGCTGCGCGT
>Ga0137397_10000555_pt1 | contig 25832 bp, 12 predicted proteins | sample czorhiz116metaG_FD_106658 | JGI IMG/M metagenome (GOLD analysis project Ga0137397, IMG submission 106658) | Vadose zone soil microbial communities from Angelo Coast Range Reserve, California, USA - czorhiz1.16 metaG | ecosystem: Environmental > Terrestrial > Soil > Vadose zone | place: USA... | reverse complement strand
TGAGATTCGTGCCCGCGATCGAAGCGCCACTCAAATCGACGAGCTCGAGACGGACTGTCGTGGAGTTGTTCGAAGTGTTCGTGATGGCGATTCCCGATTGCATCGAATCCGCCGCCTCGACGTATACACGAAATGCATTTCCGACCGGCGCTGTAGCGACTCCAGCCTCGGTGATTCGAATATTGGAAGGCGTGTAGGCGAAGACGAGAGAGCCTCCGGGCGCTGCATTCTTGTCGTCCGGCACAAGCCACACTGCACCGACGCGCGCCGTTGCCGAACCGCCGGAACTCAGGAACTGACGGGTCGTTCGCGCGGGAATGACATAGTTGAAGCTGGTGCGTGTCTCGCTGTTGATGGTGACCGACATCGGCCTTCCGGACTGATCTGCGAACTGCAGGGCGCCCGCTATCTGGCTATCGGTCGGATTCACAAGAGTAATTTCGGTCGCCCATCCACCTCCGTCGGCAAAGTCCGGAAACACGGCAGACGCCGCGGAAGTATTCGAAGCCAGCTCTACAACTGGAAGCGTTGTGACCAGAAAGTCCGACCGCTCATTCAGGAGGCCTCGGAGCGCAACGGCAGCAACCGGTTTCGAAGAGCTGAATGTCATCGAACCGGCGAAATTCGAAGACCCGTTGAAGGGGGGCTCATCGAGGAATCCCGCGATCTGTCCATTGGCGCGAATGCTCGTGGTTCCCGCAAGGACGTCCTGCCCATTCGAATCGGTAAAGAAGAAGGATACACTTGCCGTTTCGTCGTTTGGATTCGCGAGAGCCAGTCCGCTTCTGACGACGCTGGTCCTCTGAGCTGCGATGCGGCCTCGAGTCATCAATCTTGATGCAGGCACTCCCGCTTCTGAAACCAACACTCCGTTCGCCCGGTAACCAAAGATCGCCAGACCGGACGGCGCTCCACCCGAGGAAGCCGTGACCCGCGCGTAACCGACACTGGGTGTCGCAGAATCCCCTTGAGTCAAGACTGAGGTCGTACCTTGCGCCGAACTCGTAAACGGCACCGTGTTAAGGCTGGGCGTACCCGGCGATTTAACGAGGATGGCAGCCAGGCACATTTCATCAACAGTCCTTTCACCCCATCGAACGGCAACTGGTGGATTTGATGGATTCTTCGGGTTGTTCGAAGAATTGTCGTAGTACGCTGTCAGCTCGAGCATCGTCCCGGCCGGTAGCCGGACGGCATCTTTGAAGTTATAAAGCGCCTGCCAATGAAAATCCCAGTTGTCGATGCGTATCAATTCGCGGCGGCTGCCATTGGGGAACCGCGCTTCAACGGTCATTTCGCGGCCGAGCAAATGCATATGGGGCACAATGGAGAGCAAGTCGACGTCGGTCGTTATCGACACAGATACTTTGACCTGATAGTGAGGATTGCCCGCCGGAATCGTGAAGAACGGATTGGCTATCGCCTCAAATTCCACCGGCTGAAGCGGAGTGGGAGACAGGTAGAGTCCAATGCGCGTCAGGTCCGGATCCAATGGCGCCTGGGCAGCTTCGTGCGTGCTGTAGTGAACTTGCATCACGACGCGCGCGCCCTTTGCGATTCGCATACCGGTGCCGAGCGGAAACATCTGCGGCGACATGCCCGGAGCCCATGCGCCAAGCGCACCGGCAACCGAGGTGAAGCCGACGCCGCCAAAGCATGTGTAGCCGGGCCCGGGATCCGCATCGTCCAATCTGGCGGATTCGCCCTGTTCATCCAGGAACAGGATGATGTGGTGAACGATCTTCCGATTTCCCGGCAACAGCTCGTATCCGCGCACATAGAGATCCGAGTTCGCATTGATGGAGATCGGGAAACACCTGTAGATGTCATCGGAGCCCGTCGGGATCGTATAGGGCTCCGTTGGTTGCGTTACGATGTTCGGTTCGCCGGATTGCCAGGTTTGCGGAAAACTGAGCGGCTCCGGCAGTTCCTCCGGTACTCCTTCCGGTGCTCCGGCCATCGCCCATTGCGAAAGCGTGTCAATCTCCTGATCGGAAAGGCTGCGTTCACCTTGAAAGACGCCGTGGGCATTCACCGGCTTCCATGGCGGCATCTCCCCCGACATGACTGCGCTCCGAATCTCAAATGCATGCTGCCGCGCTTCGCTGTAGGTCATTAGCGAGAATGGCGCAATGTTGCCGGGACGGTGACAGGTCTGGCAGTGCTGTTGGAAAATGCGCACCACCTGGTTATTAAACGTGACGTCGCTAGCGGAGAGTTCGGAGGCCCCGAGCAGGAACGCCAGAAGTATGCCGATCTTTATAACTCGCATTCAACGAGCCACTATAGCAGCAGGGCATCGGAAGGAGTAGCCGCCAATGACGCGAATGACGCGAATGACGCGAATGGGCGCATAAGAAATCGTTGATGCGCCCATTCGCGTCATTCGCGTCATTGGCGGCTACTCCTTCCGATGCTTGTCCTAGAACACGTACTTCAATGCAAACTGCAGGATTCGCGGAGGCTGCGCCGTTCGGATCTGGCCGAACGTATTGCTATTCAGCGCGATTGTTTGATTTTGGCCAACCGAAACGTTGGCTCCCGCTACCGCTCCGCTGATTCCCATGGGTATGAAGCTGTTCGTCACGTTGAAGGCTTCGGCGCGAACTTCGAACCTCTGCATTTCGTGAATGTTGAACGATCTGGACAGAGCCATGTCAAACGACCATGTGCTCGGGCCGACCAGGCTGTCAAAGCCCACATTGCCGTACGTCCCCGGCGCCGGCGTTGCGAATGCCGCCGGATCAATCCACGCCGTGTTGGGCCGCCCGGATCTGTCCTTATAAGGATTCGCAAGTACCTGATTTGGGCGTTGAAGACCGGTACCGCTGAGCGCATTGTCAATCCCGCTGATAATGTTGAGCGGCGTACCGGACGACCACCGATATATTCCTGATAACCTCCAGCCGGTGGCGAGCATGCTGACAGTGCGGTTCGAAAACTGTGGTGTCTGCGCTATCGCCGTCAGATTGAAAATGTGCCGCCGGTCCGAAAAGCAATTGCCCTGATCGAAATTCCGATTAGAAGGTTTCGTGTAAGTTTCGTTGGCCGGCGGACCATTCGCATTGATATCGGCATAGGGGCCGACGCAATGGGACAGCGTGTAGTTGCCGCTGAATGTCAGACCACGCGCGGCGCGTCTTTCCAGTGACAGCAACATGCCATGATAGATCGATGTGCCGCCATCGTCGAATTCCGCCAGAGGCCCGATCCTGGCTCCATCCTGTGGCCGTTCCAAAGTCAGAAGACGGCGGGCATCGGTGTTCGCGCTCGTCGAGCATACGGGGTAGCTCACGCCGTTCAGAGTGCACGGGTCGGTTCCCAGAAATATCGCCGGATTGATCGCGTTCTGGGTCCATATATGCATCGCGCGCGTGGCGAGATAGGAGGCCGACGCGACCCAGTTCGTCGCAACCTCGCGTTGAACGGACAGGTTCCATGAATAGGTCTGCGGCGTTGTCAGGTTCGGCTTGTTGGTGAGGAACAATCCGTTCGGCAGAAACGGCGCATTCTTATCCAGCACGTAGGGAAACGGATTTCCAAGACCTCTCCACGGAGCATCCAATCCGCCCGGCGGATTCGTTACGGATACGCGTCCGCCCCAGGGAATGGACCCGGCGCTATCTTCGCGCCATACACCGGAGAGAAAGGTGTAGCCAAAGGCATAAGACGCGCGGATCGAGGTCTTGCCATCGCCCTTCACATCCCACGCCAATCCCAGGCGCGGCGCGAAATGCGCCCACTGATTGTTGACGCCGGTTTTCGATGGAAAGCCTGGATCGCCGGTGTAATAGAAGCCGGCCGGCGCGTTCGCGAAGACGCTGCTCTTGATGCCCTGGATGAATCTGTCGTGATTGAAATTGTAGACCGGTCCCGGCAGACCCGTGCCGTTGTTTGGAACCATCTGCGGGAAGAACGGCTCCCAACGGACGCCATAGTTCGCAGTCAATCGTGGCGTGACTTTCCAATTGTCCGTGGCATAAAGGTTGAACCGCTTTTCATGGATCTCCAGTTTGTTGGGTGTGCCCTGCTGGAAGGTAAATACTCTTCCAGTCATGAAGTCACCCATCCCCAGACCGGTCACTGAGCCATTGAACGTGAATGAACCGCCGCTCAGAAAGTTGGCTTGCTGGTTGACTCGGCCGTGGATGGCGCCAACACCAAAAGCCAGTTGGTGCGTTCCGTGGACGGTCGTGACATCGTCATTCAACTGGTACTGGGTCGGTATCCAATAGGTGCCAGTCGGGATTCCGATGCCCAGGCCCGGAAATCCGCCGGTTATCGTAAATCCGGATATCCACTTGGGCGTGTATCCGCATTAGATGTCTGTGGCGCCCGCATCGCAGACGGAGAAATACTCTTTGTTGTACTGGTGATTGCCGACGCGATTGACAGCCAGACGGAATGCCTGAACCGTGCCGGTACCGATGAGGTACGTATCGCCAAACGCATACGAACTGGCCACGGCGTCCGTTCCCTGAACGGCTGCCACCAGGTTCTTACTGAGCTTGCCGCTGTCCGGTTGATACTGGCTGTTGAACAAGACGCGTCCGAACATGGAGTGTTTCGCGCTCTTCTGATAATCGACCTTGCCGACATACACGCCGTCGTTTCGCTGTGTCGGTGCGCCAACTGTCACCAATCCGCAAGCATCCGGGGGCGCGGACTGGCTGGCGAGGACCTTTTGTGCGATAAAGACCGCCACTTTGCTGTACTGCGTGGGATCGATCCGGTTGTTGCTGAAGGGCGCTCTCAGCGCTCTTGCCACTCCTGCATTGCAGGCGGGAGATGCGAATGCGGTCCAATCGCCGCCGAGCATCGCCGGCGTAACAATGAAAGCCTGGTTGTTGATCGCGTCCTGTCGAAGCTTTGTGCCCTGGTAGCCTGCGAAGAAAAACACTTTGCTTTTCGCAATCGGCCCCCCGATAGTTCCGCCGTACTGATTGCGCTTCAACGTGCTCTTCGACTTCTTTCCCGTACTCGGATCAATGGCGGCGAAATAAGTCGTCGCATTGAACAAGTCGTTACGGACAAACTCAAAGAGGTCGCCGTGCAGATCGTTCGTACCCGACTTTGTCACGACAGAAACCGCCGCGGAGTTTCCTCGGTGAGCCGACAAACCGGTCGATTCGACTTTGAATTCCTGCGTCGCGTCCGGAAACGGCATCGGCATTGTCGTGCCAACCAGGAAATTCATGTGATTGGCCCCGTCCAGACTGTAGTCCACTCCAAACGGTATACCGCCTCCCACCGAGATCGATGGCAGATCGTTGAACAATCTTCCGGTACTGACGTTCGTTGTCACCGCCGCGCCATTTAGTGTGATCAGATCGGTGACCTGCCTGCCATTCAGGGGCAATTCCAGAATCCGCTGCTGCTCGATCACCGTTCCCACGCCGACGTTTCTCGTTTCCACGAGCGACGCATTCGCCTGCACCTCGATCTGGTCGCTGACCTGACCCACTTGCAGGACGGGGTTGATCACCGGGCTGCTGTTGACCTGCAGCAGGATTCCCGTCTGAACAAACGTGCGGAAGCCCGGCAGGGACGCCTCCAGCTTGTACGGACCGAGCGGCAAACTCGATAGAACGTACGACCCTGTTTCGTTTGTAACGGTGTTTCGGCCAATACCCGTATCGGTTTGAGTTGCGGTAACTTCGGCTCCCGGCAGCACCGCGCCGGACTGGTCTCTGACGGACCCGCTGATTTGAGCTGTCGCCTGCGCCCAAACATCCACCGATGAAAGAGCCAGAAACAACACCACAGTTCCAAACGCAAATGAAGCACGCTTCATCTTTCCTCCTCTCCCTAAAGAGGGATGAGAATGCAGACCCCACACTTCTCCCAGTAAAAATGGACTTGGCGCGAAGTCTAAGCATATTCAGGTAGGCTTGTCAAAGCGATCACGGCAAAATGACCCTTGACAATGCAGGGTATGGCGTCGTAAATCCCGCTAAGTCAAGGGAAGGTGAAGAATGCCTATCTACGAATACGAATGCCGAGGATGTGGACACCATTTCGAGTATCTGGTGCTTCCGGGGCCACCCGATACGCCGGCGTGTCCGTCCTGCCGGCACAAAGATCTCCAGCAATTAATATCGTTGTGTTCAGTCAGCTCGGAAAGCACCCGGCAATCGCACTTGAATTCTGCCCGGAAGAAGTCGGCAGAGGTTCATCGCGACAAGCAGCACGAAGAGCACAAACTACTCCACCACGATGACTAGTGGCGACTACTGATTCCCCTCCTGCGAGAAGCTGTGAACGAATTCGCAACGAAGGGGAACTGGAACCACAAAAAGCACAAGAAACTTATGTGCTTCTTGTGCCTTTTGTGGTTTCTTCCTCCTGCCTTCCAATTCATTCACAGCTTCGGACAGGAGGGGAATTCACTAGAACGCATACTTCAAGGCGAACTGCAGAATTCGTGGATCGCCGACAGTGGTGATTCTGCCGAACAGCGGGCTATTGAGAGCCGTCGTGCCAGGGTTGGTGAGGTTCACGAGGTTCGGCAGGTTGAACGCCTCGGCTCGAAACTCGAGCGACTGTTTCTCCCGAACCTGGAAGGTTCTGGTCAGGCCCATGTCGATCCGCACATTTCCCGGTCCCACAACATTAAATACACCCATGGTTCCCCACTGACCGTCGGCCGGCTGTGCGAAGGCAAGAGGGTTCAGCCACGGACCAAAACCCTTTTTGTCGGCGTAGGGATTGGGCAGCACCTGGTTTGCCCGGTCCCCACCCACAGCATTCGTCAACGAAGTATCGATGCCGGACGTGACGGTCATATAGCTGCCGGACAAGTACCTGGCAATTCCCGAAATGCGCCATCCACCGGCGAGCGCCCGCAAGGTCGGATTTGAAAATCGCGGTGTCTCATACACGGTGGACATATTGAAGTTTTGCCGCCGGTCTTGACTGCAATTGCCGCGGTAGTAACTGCGCATTCCGGGATACTCGTACTGGGCGGGAATGCCGAGCTGGAATTCTTCAAAATCACCGATGCAACGGGACCATGTGTAATTCCCCTGCACAGTCAGCCCATTGGTGCGGCGATGCGACACCGAAAGCAACAGGCCGTGATAGTTGGACGTCGCGCCATCGTCGAGCTGAGCGACCACGCCGAAATACTGGCCCTGATCTCTATCCTGCAGGTAAAACGCGCGCCGGGCGTCGTAATTGCTGCGCGTCGAACACGGCGTGTAAGTAACGCCATAGATGACGCAACTGGCTTCCGGCTTGACGATGACAGGATTGATTTCGGAACTGGCCCACAGGTGACTGGTGGAAGTACCCAGGTAGTTTGCCGTCGCCAGCCAGTTTGAACCGATCTGTCTTTGAACACTCAGGTTCCACTGGTTGACGTAAGGATTCTTGACCTCCTTCGGATAGACTGGATAAGTTCCGCGAAGAGGAAACAGCGGATTGCTCAGACTGATTGGAAAAGGATTTCCTCCGGGAGTTGCCGACCACGGATCATCAAAACCGCCGGGAGGCGTGGTCAGCTGCAACCCTCCCGCATAGGGTGCATTTACCAGTACCGGCCCGGATTTTTGAGCGTACGGCAGTTCATAGAAGATCCCGTACGCGGCACGTACGGTCATGCGGCCGTCGCCTTTCGGATCCCATGCCAGTCCCAGGCGCGGAGCAAACTGAAGCCACTTGTTCCTCGCATACTTGGTGCCGGGAACGCCGGCATCGCCCGGAAACTGGAGTCCGGCCGGAGCATTCGGATACACCGTACTGTGCACGCCGCGATCGAATGCCGACCTCTCGAAGAACGTCGTGTAGCCACGCCGATGCGATGGAGGCTGGTAAGGCTCCCAACGCAAGCCGGCATTTATCGTCAACCGGGCGTTCGCTTTCCAGGTGTCCTGAAGATACAGGCTCACATAATTCTGCCGCTTGTAGACGATGCCCGGTGCGGCCTGAAGCATTGAGGACATCCTTCCCAACAACAAATCGGTCAAACCCTGCCCCGTCGTTCCGCCGTTGAACATTGGCCTCGGATTTCTGTTGAGGCCCAGTTTGCTGTTCTCATGTGTGCGAATAAAGGTTCCTCCCAAACCAATCTGGTGGGATCCGCGAATAACACTGAGATCGTCGCCCAATTGGTATGTGAGCGAGTTGTAAGTAGAACGAATACCGCCACCGCCGCTGACGTTGAAGCCGTTGGTGACAGTGATCAGGACGAATCCCGGAACGTAATGGAAAGTGTTCTTCACTCCGAGGTCGGAGAGGTCGAAGTAGTTCGGCGGATAAGCTTCGTTCGATATTCGATTGACCGTGCCATGGAACGAATTAACCATGCTGGGACTGATCGAATACGTGTCGCCCAGCACAAATGAATGGATGCGACTCTGGAGCGCAGAACTGCTGAACGTGAGGACGTTCACGCGGTCATAGTCGTCCAGATTGTGGGTGTAGGAATCGAGATAGCGGCCGAACAGTGAGTGTTTCGCGCTCCATTGATAATCCACCTTACCGATGCTCGTGTACTCATTGTTCGCAGCTTTTCGATTGAACCGCACCTGGCCGCAAGCATCCTGCGCTGCAGGCAGGCGGCGCGCGAGATTCAGAGCCGCCGGTGACAGCTGCGATTTATCGACGCGGTAAATCGTATTGCCGCCGGCATCGACACCGACATTCTGGACCGGCGCTCTCAGCACGCGCTGTACGCCGTTGTTGCACGCCCTCGAAGCGAACGTGGTGAAGTCGCCCTCGATCATCGCGGGCGTGGGGACGAATTGCGGGGCTGGACTTGTGGACGAGCGTTCAATAGTGGTCTGGTGGCCGCCGAAGAAGAACAGTCTGTTCTGCACAATCGGTCCACCCAGGGTTCCGCCAAACTGGTTCCGCTTGAGTGTGTCGCGGGCCTGCGTGGCCGCGTTGTTGGCGTTGAAGGAATTGTTCCGGACGAATTCAAAAAGAGAGCCGTGAAACTGGTTGGTGCCCGACTTCGTCACCGCGTTGACCGCGGCAGACGAATGGTGTCCATACTGCGCCGGAAGAGCGGTTGTCTCCAGCTTGAATTCCTGGAGCGCGTCGGGAAAGGGCATCGTGACGCCCAGGCCTGTGTATACGTCGTTATGGATCCCCCCGTCCAGCAAGTACTCGACGCCTGCTCCCTGCCCGCCTGCGACCGAGATGGCAACCTGGTTGTAACCGCGAGCGCCGTAGGTGAAGTTGTTCGTTGTCTGGACCGCTGCTCCTGAAATCAGGATCAAGTCCGTCACGCGTCGTCCGTTCAGCGGCAGTTCCAGAACCCGCACGTTGTCCATCACCTGGCCGACGCCCGTCGTCCGCGTTTCCACCAGGGCGGCATCCGCCTGAACTTCGACCTGGTCCGACACCTGGCCCACTCCCAGAACCGCGTTCAGGACGGGATTACTGTTGACCTGCAGCACGATTCCAGTTTGCACATAAGTACGGAACCCCGGCAATGACGCTTCCAGCCGATATGGACCGATCGGCAGGTTCGGCAATACGTAGGAGCCGGTTTCGTCCGTTACCGCGCTTCTCGTGAACCCTGTGTCTACCTGCGTCAGGGTGACCTCGGCACCGGGTAAAACCGCTCCGCTTTGATCCTTTATTGTTCCGCTGACTTGGGCCGTCGATTGCCCGAGGACAACATTGATGGCGAACATGAGCAGCAGGAATCCGAATACAGCAGTTATTGGTTTCGCTCTGCGAATGTGCTTTCGTTGACGTCGCACTTTTTCCTCCCTCTCCCTTCACGGCGTAGGCGTTTCGCTCCATCAAATTCTCTAAATGTCACGTGGAGATTGCGCGGAGTGTATTACTGCACGCCGTTTGGAGCAACAGTTTCAATCGACGACAGCCACCATCTGGATTTCGATGAGCTGTTCGGGTTCGCCAAGCTCGAGAACGGCCAGGTTCGTCGAAGTCGGCTTGTGATTGTACGGGGCGAAATAGGAGTTGATAATCGCGCTCGCTTTTCCGATGTCCCCTATTTGCGGCCGCGCCCGGAAGACGAAAACGTGGACGACATCTCCGAAGGTTGCGCCCGCCGCCTCTAATGTCTTTTTGATTCCGTCCATACTTGTCCGGGTTTGCGCCTCGAGGTCATTCGGTAAATCTTTTGCCATGTCTTCGCGGCGGTGCGGGTGATCGTGGTAGACCGGCAGCGCGGTAGTGCCGGCCAGCCACAGCAGTTTGCCGCTCTTGATCTTGATGGCCGGCACGAAAGGCATGACAACGTTCCGGTCGTAGTCCGGATGGTGGATCACTTCCATGTGCGGGTTCCGGGCCGAGTGCTGAATCGTCATTGTCGAAACCTCCTTTTAGTTGTAAGGGCTCAAGCGTACTCCGATTCACTCTAGCGCCGCTCCGCGGCTGGAATTCGGATGCGCTTTCACTCGGTAATTCCCACCAATCAGATCTTGCGAAACCATATTGCGCGATCCGCTCATGTGCTAACATTCGCCCGTTAACCGAACGCGCAGCAAATATTTTGGTCCTACGAGGGGCGGAAATCATGCGCTTGAACGTGAAAGTGTTTACTGGCGTCATGCTCTGGTTCCTGCTTGCCCAGTCCGGCGCCACGCAACGACCTGCCGCAACACCCGGCTCCGATTGGCCGATGTACCGCTACGATCATGCTGGAACCGGTTACTCACCGCTGACGCAAATCGATACCAGGAACGTCGCGAACCTCATCCAGGCCTGGACTCTTGGTCTGCAAAGCGACGTGCCCGCCGCTGCAGGCGCCGGTGGAAGGGGAGGCGCAGGCGGATTGAATTCCGAAGTCACTCCGATCGTCGTGGGCGGCGTAATGTACTTGAGCGCCGCGAATCGCGTTCTGGCGCTCGAGTCGGAGACAGGAAAAGAAATCTGGAATTATCCGCTGACCGGCGGAGCGCCTTCGCGGCGCGGCGTTGCATATTGGCCCGGACAAGGTGCGGATCTTCCGCGGATCATCTTCACGTCCGGGCGCCGCCTGATCGCGCTCAACGCCCGTACCGGCGAGATGGTTTCCGGATTCGGTAGGGACGGCGAAGTGGATCTCGGAATTCCGTATAACTCGGTGCCGGGCATTTACAGAAACGTCGTCGTGGTCGGCGCGAACACGCCGCCGGGAACCAGCGGAGGGATCGGCAATCCTCGAGCTTTCGATGCTCGCACAGGCGCCAGGCTTTGGGAATTCAGCTCCGTGCCGCAGCCGGGAACAGTCGGTCACGACACCTGGGAAGGCGACAGCTGGAAGGGCCGCCTCGGCGTCAATGCCTGGCCGTTCTACTTCACCATGGATGAACAGAGAGGCCTCCTGTACCTGCCTCTGGCCTCGCCAATCGGCGGATATTACGGGGGAGACCGTAGGGGCGCAAACTTGTTCGGGAACTCCGTCGTCGCCGTCGACATCCAGACCGGCGCATACAAGTGGCACTTCCAAACGATCCATCACGATCTCTGGGACGCCGATCCGCCGGCGCCTCCAGGATTGTTCGAGGTCGTGCGTAATGGGCGCAGGATTCCGGCTCTGGCCCTGACCACGAAGTCCGGATACATGTACATCCTGAACCGCGAAACCGGCCAGTCGATTTTCGGCGTCGAAGAGCATCCGGTACCCAAAAGCGATGTTCCGGGCGAGTTGGCCTTTCCGACCCAGCCTATTCCAGTGAAACCGATAGCCCTGGCCCGGGTCAGCTACAAACCGGACGATCTGGTCACCGCCGCAGACACAACCCCCGAACACGCGAAGGCGTGCCAGGAACTCATCGAGAAGATCGGCGGCGTCCGGAACTCCGGCCCATTCACGCCGTTTGGATATCGCGCGGAAGGCGCCCGGCCCCCCAGCACGCTGGTTTTCCCCGGAGGGCTCGGCGGCGCAAATTGGGGCGGAACAGCGTTCGATCCGGGCTCGCGCTTCATCTTCGTCGCGACCCAGGACGTCGGGGCGCTCGGCTCGATCGAGAAGGCGCGCGAAGGTTCACCTTTTCAATATGAGAAAACCACTCCAGGCCAAAGCACTTTCGATGTCCGGATGGGTGAAGGGAGCTGGCCCTGTCAGAAACCTCCATGGGGTCGCCTGACTGCGATCAATTCATCCACAGGAGACATCGCCTGGCAGACGCCGCTCGGCATCACCGACCAACTTCCCGAGGGGAAGCAGAACACGGGGCGACCCGTATTGGCGGGTCCGATCGTGACGGCCGGCGGCGTGTTGTTCATCGCCTCGACCGATGACAACCGCTTCCGCGCGCTCGATGCGAAGACCGGAAAGCAACTGTGGATAACCAGGCTCGCCCGTCGAGGAAACGCCGATCCGATTACCTATCGGGGCAGGAATGGCAAGCAATATGTTGCAGTAGTGGCCACTGACGCGGTGGTTGCTTTCACGTTACCGTAGATCCGGCTCACTATCCCGAACAGCCGTTAAGCGTGAACTGAACGACCATGACCATGCCCGCGCGCGGATGCATGATGTCCCACAGTCTGTACGTCAAGGCGAACGGCGAGATGCCATGCTGGGACGACATCGGGGAAGCGCTCACGCTGCGGACACTTGACGAAGGCGCGCTTCAGGATAACCGTGAATTACCGATCTTTCATGGCGCTGAACTGCAACAGATCCGGCAATCTTTCATTTCCGGACACGATCCTCATCCGGAACTTTGCCGCCTCTGTGCCGTACGCGGACATACAGGAATAGAGACAACGCTGCATCCTTCCACGATGGAAGTGCTGCACCTCGAGGCTTCCTACCTGTGCCACCTGTCCTGCGACCAGTGCATTCCCGCCGAAGATCGACGCGCTTTAAAAGGCCCGCCATATAACATGACGACCGGCCTTCTCGACGGTCTGTTGCGCCAGCTTCGACGCGAAGGGGTCGAACACATTCGCTTTATCCACTTCGAGGGACGAGGCGATCCGCTGGTAAATCCGCGGCTTCCGCACCTGATCGAATCCTCCAGGCGTCATTTCCCCAGGTCGCTGATCGGCGTGACGACGCACTGCAGCTATCCGTATATGCCCTGGGTCGCTCGATCGGAACTGGATGTCTTGCGCGCGTCCATCGATGGCGCCACGCCTGAGAGTTATCTGAAGTACCGGGTTGGCGGCAGCTTCGAACGCACTATCGAGTTTTTGAGGAAGCTGCGCGACGACCGGATTCGGGCTCGTTCGGCGCTCCGAGTCGAATGGAAATTCATTCTGTTCGAATGGAATGACAGCGACAGCGAAATGCAGCGCGCAGTCGAACTTGCGAAGGAACTTCAGGTCCATCTCACTTTCATGCGGACCCACACACCCGGACGTTCGTTGAGATTTTCAAGCGACGCAGAGCTTCATCAATGGGTTCGACGGTTCGCGCCCGGCAGCGCTGTGGAACAAACGTTTCAGTTGCGATCGGCGAGCGAAGTCTCGACGAGCGCGGTGATAGCCGACCACGTTGCAGCGCTTATGTCGCTGGCCATAGAACGGATCCGCGCCGGTGATCACTCCGACGCGCTTGGTCGCCTGGCCGAAGCGCTCAAACACGATCCCGGGATCTCTGTCTCGCAGGGCGGCGGCATCGGCGAAATGATCTGCGAGGCTTTGCCTCCGACACTGGCCAGCGCCCAATTCCCGTCGACGTTGACGTGGCTCGCGGCGGTGAGCCGCGAGATTGGCGATAGCGCAAGTTGCAGCGCACTTCTGTCTAGGTATCTTGAAATGGCCCCGGAAGCGCCCGACCGCGGAACCGTCGAGAAAGTCATTAAAGCCATTATTGCCGATCAGACTTCAGCACTTCTGGCGCTGGCGATCGACCGGATCCGCGCCGGCGATCAGCGGGGCGCGGTTCGATGCCTGGTGGAAGCGCTGAGAAATGATCCCGGAATATCTGTTTCCCAGACGGTGGAGATTAGCGAAGTGTTCCGCGAATGGTTGCCCCGGATATTGGCCGACACGCAATTCCCGTCGACGCTGAGCGGGCTGGCGGCGGTGAGCCGCGAGATTGGCGATAACACAACTTCAAACACTCTTCTGTCGACGTATCTGGAAGTCGCGCCGGAAGCGCCGGATCGAAATCACATTTTATCGGATCATCTCGTTCATGCCGCCGTTCAGCTCGCTGTGGCAAAACAGTTCGATTTGGCCCACGCGGCTTTGGGTCAAGCTTTCCATCTCCAATTCGGCGTTTCACCGGATTTTGTCGGGACTTCGAATCCCTTCCTTTTTCATTTAGACCAAATCCTGCCCGACGACTGTTCGCCGTCGATAATAGTCGGCTTCGCCTGTGTGGCGCTGGCGCAGAATTATTTCCCAGCGGCTCGCGCGCTCTTTCGAAAATATGTGGAGATTGCTCCGGAAGCCGGAGACAGGCAGCGCGTCGACAAAATCATTGCGGATATCGACGACCGTCTTCGGCGGGACATCCTGCCGAATACATTTTCCCGTCGAGTGATGAATTTACTACGTCGCGTCTTTACTTGTCGGTAGTCGCTCGACGCCACGTGGCTGGGGACTTGACGTCGTCCATACATTGACGAATGCGTTCATCGAGTAGTCCTTCAGTAGTACCGCGGTCGACAGCCTGACGTAAAACGGACATCGCGGAGTCGAAGGCCCTTTCCAGCTTTTGCAAATCCCGTCGATCGTGGCTGAAGCAGAGGATGAAAGCACCGAGAGTAAAAATGCCATTGCGGACCAGCTCCTGGTTCATCAGCCAGAGAAGCTGGCGCCCGGAGATGTTGCTCTGGGACTGAAAATCCATGTGCATACACGGCTCAAATCCGACAAGTGAGGTTGAAAGGTCATAGACCGCCGCGAGGCGGTGGTACTCCGCGCGGATTCGGCGGCCCTTCTCATGGAGCGCGGCAATGACATTTTTTTCTATGACCTCGGTGAGCGTGGCATGCGCGGCTGCTATCGACACCGCCTCTCCTTCGAACGTCATGCCGTAGTAAGTCTCGGGCAGGCGCCGCATGTACTCGCTCTTTCCACACAAGACGGCGAGCGGAAGACCGTTCGAGATGGACTTTCCGAAGCATGAGAGGTCCGGTTTTACGTTCCAGAGCTCCTGCATGCCGCCGGGCGCGACTCGAAAACCAGTCATCATTTCGTCAAAGATGACCAGTCCGCCGTGGCCGTGAATCACTTCAATAATCTCGCGAATCTCGTCGCTTGTCGGAAACGGACCTACCAGTGGATTAAGAATCAACCCCGCAATTTCGTTGGGATGCTGTTTGAAGACCGCGTCCACGGCGGCAGGAGTAAGCTCCGGCTGAGATATCACCGTTGCCTTCAACGAGGCAGGGATGCCGGGACAGTCGGTCGCGGCAAAATACCAGTCGTGAAAGCCGTGGTAACCACGATAGAGAATCTTCTCGCGCCGGGTGATGGCCCGTACAAGACGGACGGCGCCGGCGCAGGCATCCGAGCCATTCTTGCCATAACGCACTTCCTCCGCCGTCGGTATGAGTCTGCGCAGCAGACTCATCAGTTCCTGAAATTGTGGGTAAGGCAATCCGAGACCATTGAACCGTTTTGCCTGGCGTGCTGCGGCACGAGCCACCTTGCGATATCCATAGCCCAGGAGATTAGTACCCCACGCCGACATGAAGTCGACATAATCGGTGCCGTTCATATCAACCAGGTGACCACCATATCCACTCTTCACCATTGTCGGGTGGATGAAAGGGTTAATGTCGTAGTCACGAAGCGGCAAGGCAAACGGATTCTCGCGGCCGGCCTCGATCTCGGGATCGGGCGCAGGAAGAATGACGCTTATAGCCTTGGCGGATTTGTCATTCTTCAGGACGATCAGGTCGTCGTTGGCGGCGATCGCGTCCACGATATCCGTGATCGTGAAGTATCTTTCCCAATTCGCGCGGAGGTAGTCACGGGAATGAAGCACGCTGACGTAGGTATGGCCTGGCATCACATCGTCGAGGTCGCTGTTTGGGCCGGTTACCAGGAATCCCTCTTCCTCAACTTTCCGCAATAGCCCCGGATCCGGCCGAATGAGCCCAATGTTGCTCAAACCCCGAATGGCGACCATCACGATGGCATCTTTTCTTGCAACTCTCTTCAGTTCCTGCAACCACGCGAACTGAAGCTCCTCTGTCAGTTGGCCGAAGGCGGATATTGCCATTACCAGGTCAAAGGATTCAGCCGGGAAAGGGAGTGGGGGTGACGGAGGTATCTGCAGGAATTGAGCATGACGTAAATGCTTTCGACACCAAGCGATATTATCCGGGTCTATATCGACTCCCCATAGTTTGGCTTCCCTGGCCCAACGGAAATTTCTCGCCACGCGGCCGCACCCGCATGCCCAGTCAAGGATGTCGCTGAAGTCATCGAATGTCCTGGAGAATTTCTCCTTGAGATACTGTTCAAGCCTTTTGTAGACGGCGGCCCCGCCGATCACGAAGCTGGCTGAATCGGGAACTCCAATGGCTCGACGAATTCGTGCTTCTTCCGGAACCGGTAAATCATTCATCGGGTTCGGTAAATACCACGCGCGCCGCCGTACTTTTTCACGATCAGAGCTTTCGGTCAGGAATTCAAGGCAGGCAAAACCATTTTGGTAGGTATGTTCCCAATTTACGGTCGTCTTGCAAACGAATCGGGCCGTCTGTGCTGTTGGTATGTTCCAGAAAACCTCTCCCACATCGGGACTGGGAATAGGATAGTGAACTTCCTCGATTGGAATGCCGTTGATGAGAAATTGAGCCTTGTCGAGTCGACCTGACATCGTAATGGCCCAACCCTCGACCACCAGCCGATCTTCTTCAACATAGTGTCTATCGAGAAGCCATTGAATGTTTTCGGCGCAGGCGGTCAGAGAAACTGCGGAGAGCTCCTGGTCGGAGAGATCCCGCCATCCATTTAAGGCTCTGCCTGTAGCCCCTGCCACGAATCCTCAGGCGCCGTTCGGTATCGGACCCCGGCCAGTCATGATCTTCGACGGATCGACGTTCTTGTCGACGACCACTCCGAAGAAGGGGTTCATCATTTCTTCCCAGGTCATTTCGCCGTAATAAATCGTCTTATTCGGATTCGGATTGAACTTGTTGTTGACGGAATTGTCAAAGTGCGCGTCGACGTGCAACTTCGTCCCCTTCGGCACCTTGATCGACGTGTCGTATCCGAGTTGCCAATTGAAATCGTAACGGGGCACGCTCAGGATGATCTGCTTCTTTCCGTCGGGGTATTCGAGGGTATAGGTCATGTCTTTTCCGCGGAGATGCATGTGGGGCATCATGAACACAAGCTCAACGTCCATGTTAAACGTGACCTCCGCCGGAGGGCTCTGCCAGTTGCCGTTGTTGGGCGGAATGCTGAAGCGCGCCGGATCCTGCGGCGAGGATGTCATCAATGAAACATATCGGCGTTGAGGCGGCTCTTTCGCTACCGTGAATCCGACCTGCACGTGGTCCCTGACCGCTTCGCCGTTTGGCGTGTAGTGCAGATTGATCATCATGTCCCATCCGGCAGGAATGAGTTTCGCTGCGTTGTGGATGCTGTAGTCGTCCGAGATCATTCCCGGCAGGTAGCAATCCTCCAGTCCATTCGTGCCGACGAGAAAATTGGTCCTTCCGCCGAAAGTCGGTCCGCTCGTTGGAATAGCGCTTCCTTCCTCATCGCGCGCCTTGTCCGCCCATGCCGGCTCGAAATATTTAACGCCGGCCGTGTGCGGTTTGAAGGCGAGGCACATGTGATGAGCCACCGCGGGATGTTCAGGGCGAATCTGGACGGCGGTTACCCATGTGTCCTTGGTGAATCCGGTGGGAATAGTGACCCACATCCACTCGACGACATTGTTCTTCGGACGAGCGGGAACATCAAATGTCGGCCCCTCGACGATGATGTCCGGTCGAATCTGCCAACCCTGCGCCGGCCATTGCACGGGCGGCAGTGCATCCTTCGCATCCCCTTCCAGAGCCCCGCCATCCGCCCACTTCACGATCGTGTCGATGTCGCTTTGCTTCAGAGAGCGGTCATTCGTAAAGTGACCATATTGCGGATCGGCAAACCACGGTGGCATCTTCCGCGACGCAACCGCCGTCTTCATCGCCTTGGCCCACGGGCGGGCGTCCTTGTAGCTGAGCAACGACATCGGAGCGATTTCGCCGGGCCGATGGCAACTCTGACAATTCTTTTGCAGGATTGGCAGCACGTCCTGGTTGAAGGTGACGGAAGGGGAAGAGATTTGGGCGGCCGCCATGGCAGCGCCCCCCAATATCACCGTTGCAAAGCAGACCTTTGTGAACATCGATCCTCCAGAACTGGCCCGACGAATTTGCGGAAGTGCGTCCACTATAGGTCTTTGCCGTCCAGGCAGTCAAATCGCGCCGGAGCCGGGTGAACGCGGCTACGTCCCAGCATTCGGTTGACCGTGTATTCACTGTCGTATAAAGTCCGCAAAGATCAATAAAAGGAGGGAGCCTTCCAGATGAAGCAACTGTACTCGAAGTGGATGCTGCTAGTCCCGGCGGCGGCAGCCCTGGTGATCTTCGCAACCCAGCCTCTGCAGGCGGAGCTGCTCGACAAGACAAAGAAGGTGGGGAACATTACCGTCCATTATAAGGTGGTCCTTCCGAACGCGTACGATCCGGCAAAGGCGTATCCGGGCATTCTCGCTCTCGGCGGCGGCCCGCAGACAATGAACACGGTGGACACCGTACTGAACCGCAACTTCCGCGCGGAGGCTGAGAAGCGCGGATATATCGTGGCCGCTCCCGCCGCTCCGAACGATGAGTTGTTCTTCGAGGACGGAGCGCGCATCTTCCCTGAATTTCTGAAAATGATTCTCGCGGACTACAAAATCCAGGACAACAAGTTTCACATCGCCGGACCATCAAACGGAGGGATCGCCGCATTTCACGTCGCGGCAGCCAATCCGCAGTACTTCCTGTCCGTCACCGCTTTTCCCGGATACATGTGGGAGCCGACTGCAGCCAGACTTCAGGCGATTTCGAAGATGTGCGTGTTCATGTACGTCGGCGAAACGGACGAGTACATGTGGCACGGCGAGATGAAGAAGGAAGCGGAATTCCTTCGTTCCAGAGGCACCGTCGCGCGGTATACCGTCGAGAAGGGGCAGCCGCACCGGCTGGAGACACTCGCGGGGGCCAACGCCGCGCGTTTGTTCGACGGGTTTGAAGAGACCAAGAAGGGTTGCAGCAAGTAAGGAATAAACGCGGTCGAATCGCATTAAACACAAAGGCACGAAGGCACAAAGGAAGGCCGCATCAAAACGATTTCTTTTTGCGGCCTTCCTTTGTGCCTTCGTGCCTTTGTGTTTAATGCAATTCACCGCCGGCCGCTTTAGCCCGCAGTCAAAATTCCTCTAAAACACGTACTTCAAAGCGAACTGTATGATGCGTGGATCGCCGCTGGACAAACCGCTGGTGCCGCTGATGTCGCTCTGAATTTTTCCAAACGTGCCCTGGTTCACTGCTCCTATGGGAAGCCCGGGATTCAGGTGGTTCGGAAGATTAAATGTTTCGCCACGCAACTGGATCGACTTTCCTTCCGCGATGCGGAAGGTCCGGGAGACGGACAAATCCAACTGGACCATTCCCGGAGCCTGAACGGAGTTTCGAGGTACGTCGCCCATGGTGCCCAGAGCCGGAACGGCGAACGCCTTCGGATTGAACCAGCCATCTACGTTCTTGTTGTCCATATAGGGGCTGACGCCCGCCACCATATTGGGACGCTGGTTTCCGCCGCCCTCGCCGTTGAGAAGGTTGTCGGTTCCCAGGCTGACGGTCTGGTACGGCCCGGATTTGACCTTCAGGATTGGAGAGAACTGCCAGTCGCTGGCAAGCAGCCGCAGCACATTGTTGGAGAGCTTCGGCACCTGCGCCACCGCCGAAAGATTGAATACGTGACGCTGATCCGTGCTCTGTGCGCCGGAGTCATCGCACGCTCCACGGTCAAGCCGGCGGTTACCCGGAGTGACGGCGGACACGCCGTTGTTTCCGGGATTGCCGTTCCATAGATCGCTGATGCAGTGCGACCACGTGTAGTTGGCAAGAATAGTCGTGCCCCGGCTCAGGCGTTTCTGGACCTGAATGTACATGCCGTTGTAATTGCCGGTTCCATCGGCATAGCTCGTCGAAACGATGCCGTAGTACTGACCCTGGCCCGGGTTCCTCATGTAAAGAACTCGCCTCTGATTCGTATTGGCAGTCGTGGAACACGTGGAGTAGGACGTTGGACCACTCACCGTATCCAATGTGCATGGACCCCTTCCGAGGAAAACAGCCGGATTGATCTGTTGTGCATTGATCAGGTGCGAAATGGTGTTGCCGATATAATTCACCGTCAGCAGCCAGTGCTCGCCGAACTGCCTCTGAAGGCTCAACGAAAACTGGTTGACGGTTGTGGGGTGCCAGTGCGGGTCGTACGTGACATAGGAAGCAGCAGTGGGAAAAGTGATGTTCTTTTGCAGCACAATCGGCAGAGGGTTTCCGCCCGGATAGGTACTCCACGGATCGTCCACCTTCGGGTTATTAACCTGGATCACGCTTCCGTAGGGTGAATCCTGCGCCATCGCGCTCATCGAATACAGAGCGCCGCGGTCGGTAAAAACTCCGGCCGAGGCCCGGATCGACATTTTCCCGTCCCCTTTCGGATCCCACGCTAAACCGAGGCGGGGCGCAAAGACTTTGTACCGGTTATATGCAATGCTCTTCTTGCCCCATGTCCACTGAGAATCGCCTGGAAAGATCAGGCCCGCCGGCGCATTCGGATAGACGGTGCTGCGCACGTTCTGATTGAACAAGTCCATGTCGAAATGGTCAAACCATCCGTATTTGTTCTTGAATGCAAAGAATGGTTCCCACCGCACGCCGTAATTGATGGTGAGACGCTGAGTCGCTCTCCACGAGTCCTGTATGTAGGCGGCCATATACTCCTGGCGGTTGTACAAGTAGGATTGAACGTTACCCTGCGCCCAGGTGATGGGCTTACCGAGTAAGAAGTCAGCCAGGCCAAGCCCCGTGATGCTCCCATTGAAAGTCATCAAGCCGGTTGCATTGATGCCCGACTTGTAATTGAGTCCCGTGTGCATGTAGTTCGCGCCGAACCCGAACTGATGCGATCCTTTGACCCAGCTTATATCTTCGGCGATGTTGGGATTTGGTCCGCCGAAGTCGCCATTGATGATGGCGTTGCCCCCGCCGATGTTGAAGCCGTTTCCTCCTGAAACCGCAATGCGCGGCTCGGTGTCGGGATTGTAGGGAGCATTGACGCCCAGTTCGGGCCAGGTGGCGAATCGGTCCGTCACCTTCGGAATCTCCTGGCGGTTCGCTCCAATGTGGAATGAACTGACGACATTGGAGCTGATCAAGTAGGTGCTTCCGATCGCCAGCGCGTACACCCGATCGGACTGGCCGTTCCTTGTCAATGTCAGGGCATTCGATGGATCGAACGCCGTCGGAATATTCAGGTTCGTCACGAAGAATCGCCCGAATAGGGAGTGCTTCTGGCTTTGTTGCCAATCGAGCCTGGCCACTTCCATGTGCTCGCTTTGATTGCTTTTCACTCCGTAGGTCACCTTGCCGCAGGGGTCACTCGTTTGTGGCAGCCGCGCTTCGACCTTCAAAGCGAACGGGCTGAAGAGCGCCGGCGAAATCCTGTTGTTCACGAATCCCTGAGATGCCTCCAGCGGGCGCGGCTGCGGCTGGCATGGGGGCGCATTGAAAGCGGTGAAATCTCCGGCGAGCATGGCTGGAGTGGGAACGTACATGATCGTTTGCGCCGGTTCGGAGCGCTGAATAGTGCCCTGATATCCGCCAAAAAAGAAAAGCTTGTTCTTCACGAGGGCGCCGCCGATGGTTCCCCCGAATTGATTTCGCTTCAGCGTGTCGCGCTTCGCTGCAAAGAAGTCTCGCGCATTGAAGATTCCATTCCGCACAAATTCGAACAAATCGCCGTGAATGTCGTTGGTGCCGGACTTCGTGACGACGTTCACGTTGGCCGATGCGTGCACGCCATATTGCGCCGGCAGAGCGCTGGACTCGACTTTGAATTCCTGAAGCGCATCCGGGAACGGTAACGGGAGATTCAGGCTGTTGTAGGCGTCATTGTGCGCGACGCCGTCAAAGTTATAGGCGGTCCAGTTTGCGATCCCGCCCGCCACCGAAATCATGACTGTCGGATAATTGCGGACCGAGTTCAAAAAGCCGCTGCCGCCGACGTTTGCCATGCCGGCGAGGAAAACCAGTTCGGTCGCGTTGCGTCCATTCAATGGCAGCTCGACCACGCGCTGGTTGTCCACGAGGGTTCCGATGCCCGTGCTGCGCGTTTCCACAAGGGCGGCATTCGCCTGAACTTCCACCTGATCGGAAACCTGGCCGATCTCGAGTATGACGTTGATTGTCGGATTGGCATTGACCTGCAGCACAATCCCGCTTTGCACGTACGTCTTGAAGCCGGGCAGACCCGCTTCAAGCATGTAGGGGCCGACCGGCAGACTCGCCAGAACGTAGTTGCCGGTTTCATTGCTGACGGCAGTTCTCCTGGCTCCCGTGGCGGTTTGAGTCACAGTGATCTCGACGCCCGGCAGAACGGCGCCCGATTGATCCTTGACGTTGCCGCTGATTTGAGCAGTGGTTGCCTGCGCCCAGGCCATTCCGCCTGCAAGCGCAAAAGCAAGCAACCCGACGAACGTAGATTTACCAATACGTTTCATTCCCCCTCCCATCCAAAGTGTGGCGAAATACTTCCTGCCAACAGTGTTACTTGCAATACTGGATCTTACTCGCCGCCACAATAACAGCCTTTTTCGCAACGGGTCAAGCGTGGCCACGAATCAGCCGCGTATTAAACACAAAGGCACAAAGACACAAAGGTGCGCCAATTAAGGAATCTTAATTCGCGCCTTTGTGTCTTTGTGCCTTTGTGTTTAATACGCGGCTAATTATTGTTGCTGCGGGTGGCTGGAGCCGTTCCGAGCAACTCCGTTTTGGCTCTTCGCGCGTCGGCTTCTGTGAGCCAGCGCTCTTTCACCAGGCGATCGATCGTCTGCTCGACCTTCGTGGCGTAGTTCTTGTAGTTGCCGTAGAGGGATTCCAGACGCGACCACATTAGAGGTTCGATGTGTCCCATCTCGCGGCACGTTCCCGGACCGGGGCTGGTGACGAAGTAGTTCGCAGCAGGAACGTCCATATACACGGTACGGACTCCACCTGTTCCGTGGCCGAGCTGATCGACCGCGAAACTCTGCTGTGGAGTTCCCTCACCCTTTAATTCGAGGCGCGCCGCTTTCGGAAGAGGAGTGCCTTTCCGGACAAACTGGTCGAGATTGCTGAACGTTGCGTTGTATACCTGGGTCAGGACCGGAAGCGGCATCAGCGGAATCTCCGGCTCGCACCGGGCTGCGAACGGCCAGGCCGCCGGGCCTTGCGCCGATCCTACGGCCGTGACCTGATCTTCCATTTTGGGGAAGCCGTAATACGCCCACCAGTCGATATGTCCGACTCCGGCGAGCTCATACAACCTGAAGATATCGTTCGGGGCGTCAGTGTCCGCACGGCGCCATGGAAGCACGGTGAGCGCTTCGCCTTGTGCCGCCGCAATGACTACCGGAACATTGATACCTTTGATCATTCGCCGCGGATCGTTGGCGGCCGGTGCGGCAGCGCACTGGTTGATGCGCGCGGGTGCGATACCGGGTCTCATGAGATAGCCATCGAAAACCGGCTTGCCGCTTGCGAGAGTGGCGCGTGAATGAATGGTATTGATGTAGGTTGGAAGGTCGCCTCCCTGGGAGGACGCGAACACGTACTGCGCTCTCAGGCCCGGCAGCGTACCGCTTTTGAGCAGCGCGGCCACCTGGCTGAACATGTCAAAGCGCAGACCTTCTTCCGCCGGGGACGTAGCGTTGTTCTGCGCACCGGCGCAGGGTGCGCTCGTCGGATTCGCAAACGACAATTGCGCGTATCGCGTGGGATTGAATTTCTTCAGCCCATCGACGGATACGGGAAGTGTCACGCCAACCCACGCCGCCCCGCTCTCTACAATGTAGTCGTGCGAATAGCCCCACATCATGGGCCAGTCGAAGCGCCGAGCCGCAAACAGCGGCTCGAAGATGACGGTGCCGCTGAACCTGGCAGCGTCGGCGGGCCGGCGAACGAGAATCCGGTTTCCGTACGGAGCGTTCGGCGTTTTGACGGTCACCGCCCCGTCTGCGGCCCAGTCGTAGACATTCGCAGTGCCGGTGACGATGAACTCTTCTTCGACGTAGCCGATTTTCGCCAGATCGACAACCGGCGTACTCCTGTTCGCAGCCGCGAACGGAAACGAATCTGCAGTCACAGGAATCGGACCGGTCACCTTCGGTAACGGGATTGCGCCCGGCGTCTGCGCCGCAGCGGCGGTACAACATGCCAGAATTGTGATCAGGGCGAATAGAGCGGCACGCTGCTTTCTGTCAATGTATGTCATCTTGTCTTCTCCTGTGAGACTACCCTCCGGAGTCAGGAGGGTATATCGCGCTTCAAGTGTCCCGAGTATCGGCCACGCAGTTTGCCTTGTCAATTGTTTACGCCAATGCTAGAAGGGCTACATTCGGAGGGCAAATGGCTACACGCAGGGAATTCATTTCGGGTCTGGCTGGTCTTGGAGCGAGCGTTCTCCTGCCTCGCGGCTTGTCATCAGCGCAGGCGACAGGCGCGAATTCACGCCGGCTCGATTTCCACCACCACTTCGGATCGCCCGCCCTGATTCAGATGATGAAAGACCGGCAGTCTCAGGGTTGGCAAACCTGGCAACCCTATACTCCCGCCAAAGCGATCGAGGATATGGATCGCGGCGGCGTCGCCACTTCCTTCCTTTCGATTACGACACCGGGCATATGGTTTGGAAACACGGACGAGACCCGCCGGATCGCGCGCCGCGAGAACGAATATGGTGCCAGGATGGTGTCCGACCATAGGAGCCGCTTCGCCCTGTTTGCCGTCCTGCCTCTTCCCGATGTCGACGGCAGCCTGCGCGAAATCGAGTATACATTCGACACACTGAAGGCGGAAGGTGTCGGGTTGCTGTCGAACTGGGGCCAGAAGTGGCTCGGTGACGACGCGTTCAAACCGGTGCTCGAGGAACTCAATCGGCGCAAAGCCGTGATCTATACGCATGGGGCGGCGCCGGGGTGCTGCGGTGGAAGTTTTGTTCCCAACGTCCCCGAGACGACCGTGGAGTACAACACCGACGTCAGCCGGACCATTGTCAGCCTGATTACCAGCGGCGCCGCGGACCGCACGCCGGAGATTCGCTATATCATGTCGCATGGCGGCGGAACCATTACCGGACTCGCCGGTCGTTTTCTCGGCGCCGCGGCAAACGCCGATAGTCTCGCAAAAACTCCCGAGCCCAACTCCAGGCTGCATCACCTGAGACGGTTCTATTACGACACCGCTGCTTCGACCAATCCTGTGATCATGGGGGCCCTGAAACTGATGGTTGGGACGTCGCAGATTGTGTTCGGTACCGATCATCCTTTTGGCAGCAGCTCCAACATCGCCTCCGCCATGCGGAACGTCGGCTTCAACGCGGATGAGCTCCGCGGAGTCGATCGCGAGAACGGTTTCCGGATTTTGCCGAAATACAAGAGCTAGGCAGTGGAAATAAAATGGCGCGCCGGAGGCGCATCCTTATCGAGCCGCGGAGCGGCGCTAGACTGTAGCCCCGGGCGCAAGGGCGTGTTGCCCAATTCGAAAGAGAGACCGGGCACGGAAAAATGGATTCCCCTCCTTGAAAGAGAATGTTGCAAAACCTGGAGTAAGAACGGGAACGAGCCACAAGAGGCACAAGAATTTTGTGCTTCTTGTGCTTTTTGTGGCTAGATCCCCTCACATTCGAGGGTTTTGCAACACCCTCTG
>Ga0137397_10000553_pt1 | contig 25919 bp, 19 predicted proteins | sample czorhiz116metaG_FD_106658 | JGI IMG/M metagenome (GOLD analysis project Ga0137397, IMG submission 106658) | Vadose zone soil microbial communities from Angelo Coast Range Reserve, California, USA - czorhiz1.16 metaG | ecosystem: Environmental > Terrestrial > Soil > Vadose zone | place: USA... | reverse complement strand
CGGGACGGGGAATTCGTTGGCACGATTGGTCGCGGTGCATTCCTGAAGCGAGAGCCCACACACTAGGTGTCTGGTGTCTGGTGCCAGGTGTCTGTACGTGAAGCCCTGACACCAGACACCTGACACCAGACACCTCGAGGTTTCATGGATTCTCAAACAGTTCGAGCGAAACACAAAGAGTTCTTGTTCCCCTGCGTCGCCAATTACTACGCCGAGCCCGTCGTCATCGCGGAGGCGCACGGCTCGACCGTGAAGGACTTGGACGGCCGCGAGTATCTCGATTTCTTCGGCGGGATTCTGACCGCGGGGATCGGACATTCCCATCCCGAATTCGTGAAGCGCATTCAGGACCAAGTCGCCCGGCTAGTGCACACGTCCAGCGTATATCCGACCGTCGAGCAGGTCCGCGTCGCGGAGCGGCTCACGCAAATCACGCCGGGGAAGCTCAAGAAGAGCTTCTTTACCACCAGTGGCACGGAAGCGGACGAGACCGCGGTCATGCTGGCGAAGATCTACACCGGCCAGCAGGAAATCATCGCGCTGCGCCACAGCTACGCGGGCCGCAGCCAGGGCGCGATCGCGATCACGGGGCAACAACCCTGGCGCGTGTTACCGACCCAGATCGCCGGCATCAAGCACGCGCTGTCGCCGTACTGCTATCGCTGCCCGTTGGGGCTCGAGTACCCCGACTGTGGCATCCGCTGCGCACAGGACATCGACGACCTGATCAAGACGACGACCACCGGCCGCCCCGCCGCCTTCATGGCCGAGCCGATTCAGGGCGCGGGCGGATTCATCACGCCACCCAAGGAGTACTTCGAGATCGCCGTCGGCATCATTCGCCAGTACGGCGCGGTGTTCATCTGTGACGAAGTGCAGACCGGCTGGGGACGCACCGGCGACAAATGGTGCGGGATCGAGCACTGGGGCGTCGAGCCGGAGATCATGACGTTCGCGAAATCCATCGCGAACGGTTTCCCCGTGGGCGCCACGATCGCGACGGAAGAGGTCGCGAACGCGTTTACAGGCCTCTCGCTCTCGACATTCGGGGGCAACCCCATCTCGATGACCGCGGTCGACGTGACGATGGACGTCATGCAGCGCGAGAACACGCCACAACGGTCCGCGGTGCGCGGTGCGCAGTTGCGCGAAGCACTCGAAGAGTTCAAGAAGCGGTTTCCATTTATCGGAGACGTTCGGGGCATGGGGCTGATGCAGGGGATCGAATTCGTCGAGGACCGTAAGACCAAGGAGCCGTCGCCCAAAAAGACGACCGCCTTCCTGGAAGCAGCCAAGCGCCAGGGATTGCTGATCGGCAAGGGTGGCCTCTACGGCAATGTGATCCGCATTGCGCCCTCCATGTTGATCAGCAAGTCCGATATCGATGACGGCTGCAAGCGGATGGAGCGCGCATTCGCCGAAGTGAAATGACGCTCCCGGCCCGGACGCAGCTCGCGAACGAAGATCTCCTTCCGGTGTCGCCGGACCGGCGCACCTGGAACTGGTGGCACATCGCGTCGCTGTGGATCGGGATGGCGATCTGTATTCCGACGTACACGCTGGCCTCCGGTCTCGTCGATCAGGGATGGACGTGGCAGGCGGCGGTCGGCGCACTCGTGCTCGGCAACCTCGTCGTTCTGCTGCCGATCGCGCTCAACTCGCACGCCGGCACGCGCTACGGCATTCCCTTCCCCGTGCTCGCACGCAGCTCGTTCGGCGTCCTCGGCGCGAACATCCCCGCGATCCTGCGGGGCCTGGTGGCCTGCGGCTGGTTCGGCATCCAGACGTGGATCGGCGGTTGGGCGATCTACAAGCTCGTCGAGGCGATCTGGCCCGGCATCGCCGCGCTGCCGCAGATCCTGCCGGCCTTCGTCGGACTGAACACCGGAGAATTCCTCTGCTTCATGGTGTTCTGGGCCATGAACGTGTGGATCGTGTTGCGCGGCATGGACTCGATCAAGTTCCTGGAGACGTGGGGGTCACCATTTCTCCTCGCCGTCGGAGCTGCATTGTTCATCTGGGCTTGGGTTCGCTCCGGAAGTTTGGCAGCAATGCTTGCGAATCCGCCGGCGGTCGGGCCGTCCGGCCGCCCGGCGGTCGCGACGGTCTTCGGAGCAGGATTGACGTCTGCCGTCGCGTTTTGGGGAACGATGGCACTCTCGATCCCCGATTTCTCGCGCTACGCAAGGAGTCAGCGGGATCAAGTGATCGGCCAAGCCGTCGGATTACCCGCCACGATGGCATTGTTCGCATTCATCGGGGCGGCCGTCACGAATGCGACGGTCGTTATCTTCGGCACCCGGATCGCCGATCCGGTCGCGCTGCTGGCGCGCATCGGCGGGCCGCTGATGATCATGCTGTCGATGGCGGGGCTCATCGTCGCCACGCTCACCACCAACATCGCCGCCAACATCGTGGCGCCTGCCAACGCCTTCTCGAACATCGCGCCGCACCGGATCTCGTTCAAACAGGGCGCGATGATTACGGCGATCATCGGGATCCTGATGATGCCGTGGCGGCTCTATAACGATGCCGCGGCCTACATCTTCACGTGGCTGATCGGCTACGGCGCGCTGCTCGGGCCCGTGGCCGGGATCATGATCGCCGACTACTTCGTCCTGCGCCGCGGCGTGCTGCGGGTGAACGACCTCTACAAGCGGCACGGCGCGTACGAGTACAATCACGGCATCAACTGGCTCGCGGTGGCGGCGTTCGTCCTGGGGGTAGCGCCGAGCCTCCCGGGATTCGTGGCAGCGTTGCGCGGCACGCCGGCGACCGGTCTGTTTGCGTCCGTCTATAACTGGGCCTGGTTCGTGGGCTTCATCATCTCCGCCCTCTTTTATATCGTCGGAATGAGACTGGGAGCGGGGAGCAGGGAGCGGGGAGCAGTCGGTGCCACTCTCTGAGGAGCAACTTGCGAAGAATTTCGCCGACATCGCGCCGGCGCTGACGAACGACGCGGCGCTGCTCGAGGCGACCAAGTGCCTCTACTGTCACGATGCGCCCTGCACGATCGCCTGCCCCACGCACATCGACGTCCCCGCCTTCATCAAGAAGATCGCGACCGGCAACCTGCGCGGCTCCGCCCGGGTCATTCTCGATCCGAATCCGTTCGGCCACTCCTGCGCGCGCGCCTGCCCGGTCGAGGTCCTGTGCGAAGGTGCGTGCGTCCTGAACGACCGCGACGAGCAGCCGATCAAGATTGCGCTGCTGCAGCGGCACGCGACCGACTACGTGCTCGAGCGCAAGCTGAAGCTGTTCGAGGCGGGGAAAAGAACCGGCAAGCGCGTGGCTATTGTCGGCGCCGGCCCCGCGGGACTCGCGTGTGCGCGCGACCTTCGTCGCTGCGGGCACGAGGTCACCGTGTTCGAAGCGAAGCCCCAGCCCGGCGGGCTGAACACGTACGGCATCGCCGAATACAAGCTCAAATCCGACGTCGCGCTCGCCGAAGTCCAGGACATCCTCGACCTCGGCGTGGAGCTCAAGACCGGCGTCACGGTCGGCAAGGATGTTCCGTTCGACCGGCTGCTCGCCGACTTCCATGCGGTCTTCGTCGGGGTCGGGCTCGGCAGCACGAAGGCCCTGGGAATCCCCGGAGAGGACCTGCCTGGTGTCGTCGATGCTCTCACATTTATCGAGCATCTCAAGACCCATCCATATCGTGAAACGACGGTCGGACGGCATGTCGTGGTGATCGGCGCCGGCAACACCGCGATCGACGCGGTGACGCAGGCCAAGCGGCTCGGCGCCGCGGCGGCCACGATCGTCTACCGGCGTGGCGAGGCCGACATGCCGTGCTATCACTACGAGTACGAGCTTGCCAAGCGCGACGGCTGCGGCTTTCGCTTCAACGCGGCACCGCAACGCATCATCGCCAACGGATCCGGTGCGGTCGCGGGAATCGAGGTGCGCACGTCCAGCGGCAACGAGACCATTCCGTGCGACATGGTCATCGTCGCGATTGGACAAGGAGAACGGGGCTTGGTGGTGCCCCGCAACGACCCAAGAGTCTTCACTGGTGGCGACTGTGCCAATGGCGGCGCGGAGATCGTCAATGCGACGGCGGAGGGAGTTGCCGCCGCGAAGCGGATCCATGAAAGGCTTACCAATGGCTGATTTGAGAACGAATTTCGCCGGGATCGAGAGTCCGAACCCCTTCTGGCTGGCTTCCGGGCCACCTACGAACACCTACGGTCAGGTCGCCAAGGCATTCGACGAGGGCTGGGGCGGCGCGGTTTGGAAGACGATCGGCGAGCCGATCATCAACGTCTTTTCGCGCTACGGCTCGGTCGACCTCGGTCAGACGCGCATGATGGGCTTCAACAACATCGAGCTGATCAGCGACCGGCCGATCGTCGAGAACCTCAAGGAGATCGCTGAGGTCAAGCGGAACTACCCGAAGCACGCAGTGATCGCGTCCCTGATGGTCGAGTCGAAGCGCGAAGCGTGGCACGGGATGGTGAAGCAGACCGAGGACACCGGGGCCGACGGCATCGAGCTGAACTTCGGCTGTCCCCACGGCATGAGCGAGCGCGGCATGGGCAGCGCGGTCGGGCAGGTACCCGATTACACCTGCCAGATCGTCGAATGGGTGAAGGAAGTCGCCACGATTCCGGTGATCGTGAAGCTCACGCCCAACGTCACTGACATCACCTACATCGCGCGCGCGGCCGTCAAAGGCGGCGCCGATGCGCTATCGCTGATCAACACGATCAACTCGATCGTCGGCGTCGATCTCGCGACGTTCGAGCCGCAACCTTCCGTGGCCGGCAAATCGAGCCACGGCGGCTATTGCGGGCCCGCCGTCAAGCCGATCGCGCTGCATCTCGTCTCGGCGGTCGCCGGCGATCCCAGCGTAGAAATTCCGATCTCCGGCATCGGCGGCATCGGCTCCTGGCGTGATGCGGCGGAGTTCATCGCCCTGGGCGCCGGCACGCTGCAGGTCTGCACCGCCGTGATGCACTACGGCTTCCGCATCGTGGAGGATCTGATCGACGGGCTGTCGAACTGGATGGACGAGCGCGGGCACCGCACGCTCGCGGACATCCGTGGCCGGGCGCTCCCCCGCGTGGCAAAGTGGGAGGACCTCGATCTGAATTACCACCTGCTCGCCCATATCGATCAGGACAAATGTATCAAGTGCGAGCTGTGCTGGACCGCGTGCGAGGACGGCGCGCATCAGGCGATCCGGCGGCTGCCGCGCGATAACGGCGGGCCGGTCGTGGAAATCATCGAAGAAGCCTGTGTGGGTTGTAATCTCTGCGCAGTGGTTTGCCCCGTGCAGGACTGCATCACGATGCGGCAGGTGCCGAATGACTACTCGCCCGTGAGTTGGAAGGAATACGCGGCGGGGAAGGGAAAGCTGGCGCCGCGCTCCGAACACTTTCATACGGCAACTTGGGCTTCCAGACCGAAGTCCTAAGTCTGAAGAGAAGTTGCAACACGCCAAGTTGCGAAGTGGCTTCAAGCGGCATGCTATGAGTTTATAGGGAGACCCAGTTTTCGAATTAGGCCAAACACCGTGCGAGCGCATTCATCCCGCACTGCCGAGACTTTCGTCACCTCTCCTCGCCCCAAATAGTCGAGCCCGACAGCGAGATCGATAATCGCCTCGATTTCGTCTAACGAGGCCCGCGCAATGTCGAGATGTCTGCGGAAGTCCTTAGCACCACGTCGACTTGCTCCTTCGGCGATGTTCAGGACGACGCTCGACGCCGCGCGTCGCCATTGATCGGCGAGTCCGCTGCGTTCGGTCGATGGCAGGCGGTCGATCAGCGGTTTGGAGACAACGGCCAACGCGCGGGCGTGTTCCCACGCCTTCAGTTTCTTGAAGTGACCCATGAGCATCAGAATGCCGACGAACCACGAGTTCGCCGGCACCGAATTCCCGCAATGCATAGCATTTCCTTGCGCTTTCAGCTCAAGTCTTGAAGCCACTTCGCAACTTGGCGTCTTCGCAACTACTCTAGGACCTTGTGCCTGGAGGCTTAGAGTCGGCCGGGAGGTGCCACCGGCGGCACCGCAACCTGCTCCGGCTCCGGGGTAAAGTCCTCGCCCGGATTGATGAACCGATCTCTCTCGAAATTGTATTGCTTGTCGTAGAGCTGCTTGTAGCGCCCGTTCGCCATCAGGAGCTCTTCGTGACTTCCCCGCTCCACGATCTCCCCGTGCTCGAGCACGAGAATCTGATCGGCGCTCCGAATCGTCGACAGCCGGTGCGCAATCACGAACGTCGTCCGCCCGCGGCGCAGCGCCCGGAGCCCGTCCTGGATCTTGGCTTCGCTCTCGGAGTCGAGGCTCGAGGTCGCCTCATCCAGCACCAGGATCCGCGGATCGGCGAGAATCGCGCGCGCGATCGAGATCCGCTGCCGCTGACCGCCGGAAAGCTTGACGCCCCGCTCACCGACGACGGTGTCGTACTTCTCGTCGAACTGCTCCACGAACTCGTCGCAGTGCGCGATGCGCGCGACGGCCACGATCTCCTGCCGCGTCGCGTGGGGGCGCGCGAAGGCGATGTTCTCGGCGATCGTGCCGTCGAACAGAAAGTTGTCCTGCAACACCACGCCCAGCTGCGTGCGGTAGTCGGCCAGCGGCACGGTCGCGAGATCCCGCCCATCCACGAGCACCCTGCCCTTCTCGGGCCGGTGGAACGCCAGCACGAGTCCGACGAGCGTGCTCTTGCCCGACCCCGACGACCCCACGAGGGCCGTGGTCGAGCCGGGTCGCGCATGGAAGGAGACGTCCTTGAGCACCGGCACGCCCGGCTTGTAGGCGAACGTCACGTGCTCGAACGCGACGTCGCCCCGCACCGCGCCGAGCGGCGCGCGCTCGGCGTCTTCGGCGTCTTCGGTCGTCATCCGGCGCAGCTCGTAGATCCGGTCGAGCCCCGCGAACGCTTCGGTGATCTGCGTGCCGATCGACGCGATGTTGATCAGGGGAAGGGCGACGAGCCCCACGAAGAAGACGTACTGGACGAACTGCCCGAGCGTCATCGATCCCGACAGGACCGCGCGGCCGCCCACGAGAATCATGACGACCGAGATTGCACCGATGACGAGCTGGGCAAATGCCCCGACGCCGGACACGCCGGTCATCGTCGTCGCCACGTTGCGGAACAGCTTGTGGGCGCCGCGCGCGAACACCAGCCGCTCGCCGCGCTCGGACCGGTAGGCCTTCACGATCCGGATACCACCCAGCGTCTCGGCCAGCCGGCCAGTCACGTCGGCGTTGAGCTTGCCGCGCTCGCGAAACAGGGGCCGCAGCTTGGAGAACGCGTACGCCATGCCTCCGCCGAAGAGGGCCAGCACGAGAATGGAAATCGCGGTGAGCTTCCAGTTCAGCCAGAAGAGCACGCCCAGCGCGATGCTCGCGGTGACCAGGCCCCCGACCAGCTGGACCAGTCCCGTGCCGACGAGGTTGCGGATGCCCTCGGCATCCGTCATGATCCGCGAGATCAGGATGCCGGTCTTGGTCGAATCGAAGTATGAGATCGGCAGGCGCAACACGAATGCCTGTATGGATTTGCGCATGTCGGTGATGGCACGCTGGGCAGCGACGCCGAGGATCTGCGACAGCCCGAACGAGGTCAGGCCTGAAATGAGGGCCGCGCCGCCGACCGCCGCGGCGATGAAGCCAAGGAGGTCGGCGCGTTTCTGCCCGACGACCTCGTCGATGATGTAGCGCGACGACCACGGCAACACGAGTCCGGCGAGCCGGCTGACCAGCATAAGCGCGAGACCAATGGCCAGCCGGCTGCGATGCTGCCAGACGAGCCGGCGCGCCTCGCGCCACGCGTTGGCGTAATTGGGTTTGGGTTTCTTGTCCGCCACGGCGAGAAGCTTACCTGGTCCGGGAAGGCCTTACCAGGAGTCCGGTGGGGGAGACGCGCACCTCGTACGTCGCGCCACCCGGTGCTGTTGCGCCAATGAACGTCGCCGAGCCGTACTCCGCATCCACGAACGGCCGCAGGATCCAGTAGCGTCGCGCCAGATCGAACGCGTCGAAGGGCTTGTTCGCGGCCAGCGAATACACGGTGCGCTCGCGCGTCTGTTCGTCGCTGAGTGCCTGATAGCGTCCCGAAATGCGGTCGAGCTCATAGACCGTTTCGAGACCGAGCAGCGTCCCGATCGGCCGCCACTTCAAGACATGTGCGTCGACATACACGGCATCGCCGGCAAGATCGAACATATGGAGGCTGTTATCGGGCAACGTTACGGTCGCGCGGAAGTGCTGCGGGCCGAGGGGCTCGGTCTTGATCGTCGCGGCGACCGCCTCCTGGGTGAACGCCCGGTACCCATGAATCCCGACCGTAATCGCACCGAGCAGCATGCTGGACGTGAGTAATAACGCCGACGCGAGAAATCCAACGAGAGAGCTCAGGCGGCGGCGGTTCCGCCACGCGGATGCCGAGACGTAGATGAGCGCGACGGCGAGCAGCGTGAACGCGACCATGATGAGTCGCAGAATGCCAGTCATACCCTACACGTTACGTGTGACCTGCCTCTGGCGCGAATTCGGCCCCCGCACCACCTTGTTCGGCTCACCGAACCGAAAACGGGCACATGAAGCGCTCCAGATGGATCACGATAGCGGTCGTCGCGGCGGTGATTGCGCTCTTCTTCTATATGTCCACGGCCCACGCCAACCAGGAATGCACGGTGTGCGTGGAGTTTCAGGGGCGCTCCAACTGCGCCACTGGGGCGGGAGCCACGGCCGCCGAGGCCACGGAAACGGCACACAGCACCGCGTGTGGACCTGTGGCGAGAGGCATGAACGAGACGATCGCCTGCGGGAACCGCGCCCCAGTCTCCGTACAATGCAGGAGTCGGAGCAGATAAGGTGACGGGCTTTTCCATACCGCGGGTCGCCGTTCCGGCGACTCTCTTGCAGACGGCCGGAGGCAAACGCGATGGCGAGGTCTACGTCATGGAGCGCGTGTCACAGCACGCGGGCACCGAAACGCCGCTCGACATGCTGAATCGCGCGGAGGGATTCTTTCCCTTCCGGCCCAAAGACAATGGGGCCAGCGTGCTGCTCGTGGCAAAGGCGCGCACCGTGTCCCTCACGGTGCCCCTGGCCGAGCCCGAAGACAAGACCAGACTTTCGGCCGCCAAGCAGGCTCGCCTCGAAGTGACGCTGGCCGATGGGACGCAGCTGCGCGGCTGGGCCACGCTGGAGCTGCCACAGCACCACTCGCGGGTGCTCGACTATCTCAATGCCGTAGCCGAACCGTTCTTCGCCATCGCGACCGACGATGGGGTGCACCTCGTGAACCGCGCGCACGTCCTGTACGCGCGCCCGGAGGACTGATTCATGCCGGCACGGCTCGATCCGTTTCTCGATGTGATGCTGCGCGAGCGCGCCGATCAGCTGTATCTGCTGCCCGACGAGCCCGTCACTCTGGTGAAGGACGGCAAGCCGCGCAAAGTCTCCAAGCAGCCGCTCACCGATCAGCACATCTACGCGCTGATGGTTGAGGTCGCGCCCCCCGAAGCGGCCGATAAGATCGACCAGAACTCGGAGACGGAGTTCGATTACGCGGGCGCGAACGGCCTGGTGCGCGTCAAAATCGTACCAGAAGGTGGTCGCCTGACGGCGGTCATTTCCGCGATTCGCCGGCCCTCGCAGCAGGAAATGGCAGCGCCGGTCGCCCCCCCCCCCCAGTCACCAGGGGCGGACACGACAGCCAAACGCCTGGCCCCGCAGCCGGCGCCTCCTACCCCCGCGCCCGCCCCGTCTGCAAAGTCGGCTGCGCCGGCGAAGGCGCCGCGGGCATCCGTCATCGCCGCCGCGCCCATGGTCGACAGTCCGATGTCGACGCCGGGCGAGCTGCCGGGGGAGTTCGCGTCGTCGGAGTATCAAGGCGCCGAGCAGAAGCTCGGCAAGCTGCTGCGCGCCCTCGTGCAGTCGAGCAGCTCGGATCTGCACCTCCGCGTCGGCGAGCCGCCACTGTTCCGCACGCACGGCGAGATCAAGCGGCAATCGGGCGCGGGGCTCAGCGTAAACGATCTCGAGTTGCTCGTCCTGTCCATCATGCCGGAGCGCAACCGCGGCGAATGGAAGGAAACGGGCGACACCGATTTCGCCTATGAGATCTCCGGGCTGGCGCGCTTCCGCGTCAACGCGGCCCGCGATCGCAAAGGCCCGGTGGCCGTGTTCCGCGTGATCCCGGCCAAAGTCGTCACCGTCGAAGAAATGGGGTTGACCGACGAGGTGCAGAAGCTCTGCTACCTCAAGAAAGGGCTGGTGCTGGTCACCGGCCCCACCGGCTCCGGAAAATCCACGACGCTGTGCGCGCTCATCGACCTCGTCAACCGCTCACGCAGCGATCACATCATCACGATCGAAGACCCGATCGAGTTCGTGCACGAGAACAAGAAATGCCTGATCACCCAGCGCCAGGTCCACGTGCATACCGACAGCTTCAAGTCGGCGTTACGCGCGGCGCTGCGCGAGGATCCCGACATCGTGCTCGTCGGCGAAATGCGCGACCTCGAGACGATCGCGATCGCGATCGAGACGGCGGAGACCGGACACCTCGTGTTCGGGACGCTGCACACGACGACCGCCTCGTCGACGGTCGACCGCATCATCGATCAGTTCCCGGCCGATCGCCAGGCACAGATCCGCGTCATGCTGTCGGAGTCGCTGAAGGGCGTAATCTCGCAGACGCTCTGCAAGAAGGTCGGGGGTGGCCGGGTCGCGGCACGTGAGATTCTGCTCACGACGCCGGCCATCTCGAACCTGATCCGCGAGGCCAAGACGTTCCAGATCCCGTCGATCATTCAGACCAGCAAGAAGCTGGGCATGCTGACGCTGAACGACGCGCTGCTCGAGCTGGTCGAGAAAAAGATGGTCGACCCCGACGAAGCCTACCTGCGATCGGTCGAGAAGGCCGGCCTCGTCGCCAGTCTCAAAGCCAAGGGCATCAAGGTCACGCTCACGAGCGAATAGTCTTCGTCCCCTCGTCCCACGTCACCGTCGTGCGCCGGAAATACGCTTCGTTCGCCATGTGACAGGCGAGCGCCGCGTTGTGCCCGAACACCACGTCCTCGACCACCGGTTTCCGCGTCCGCACCGCTTCGAAGAACGTCCACAGGTGTGGACGCGTGTCATCGAAGTCCGGAGTGCTGAAGGACACGGTTTCGGACAGCGGCGGAGCCTGGCCCGCTTGCAGGTCGTGTTCCTTATGCCACTGCGCGTCGTATGCTTCCCGCAGCGCGCGCGGGTAGCTGCCGGTGTAATAGCTCGGCCATGAATCCGTGCCGCTCTGCGGCGAGAAGCTGAGGGTGTTGCCCGATACCTCGAGCACTCCCTTCGATCCCTGGATGCGATATTGCTCGGGCATCGCCGTGCCCAGATTCAGCCGCATGTAGACGGGGAGATCGGTCGCGCCGTAGTAGTAGATCGTGGCGTGCACGTCGGGCATGTTGCGCCCGTCTTTCCAGCGCCGGATGCCGCCCACCGCCGCCGCCTGCCTCGGCGGTTCGTTGATGCCGAGCATGAACTGCATGCCGCTGATGAGATGGACGAGGAGATCACCGGCGACGCCGGTGCCGTATTCCTTCCAGCAGCGCCACCGCGCAAAGATATTCGGATCGAGCGGGCGCTTCGGCACGTCGTTCTGCCACGTATCCCAGTCGACCGTCTTGAGCGACAGGTCTGGCGGCGGCGGATACTCCCACGCGCCGGTCGGCTCGTTACGGCCGAGCCACCCTTCCACGAGGGTCAGGTCGCCCAGCATGCCCTGCGCGATCATGTCCTTTGCCTTGGCGCAGATCTGCGAGCTGACCCGCTGCGAGCCGACCTGCAAGATGCGCCCGCTCTTCTTCACGGCGTCGACCATCGCCACGCCGTCGGCGGCGGTGTGCGACATCGGCTTCTCGATGTAGATGTCCTTCCCCGCACTCACCGCTTCCACGACCATGCGCCGGTGCCAGTGATCGGGGACCGCGGCGACGATGCAATCGATGTTCTTGTCGTCGAGCAGTCTGCGATACTCACGCGTGGTGGGCAGATCGGGCCGCACGATTTCCTTGGCCAGCGTGTGGCGCCCATCGTAGAGGTCGGCGGCGCCGGCGCAGGTCACGCCAGGCAGCTGGATGGATGTGCCCAGCAGCCCGGACCCCTGCATGCCCACCCCCACCATCCCGAAGCGAACGGTGTCGCTGGGGGCGAGAGGAACGGGGCGGGTACCGAAGGACTTGGCGGTGAGCGAGACACCGGCTGCGGCAGCGCTTGCCTCGAGGAATTCGCGGCGGGACCAGGTAGGCTTCTTCATGGCGATTCTCCCAGGGATACGGGGGTGAACCGCCAATTATGGCCCGGGAATTTGTCTTCGGCTATCGCGCCGGATACGTGCCGAGGATGCGGATACCGGAGGTAAGCGCCCGCAATTCCTCGATTGCCGAGCCGATCCCCTGGCCGGAATCGACGACATCCAGGTAGAACAGATACTCCCAGGGGCGTCCTGGCAGCGGTCGCGACTCGATCTTCGTCAGGTTCAATCCGCGCGCGGCGAACACCCCCAGCGCCCGATGCAGGGTGCCCGGCGTGTTTCCCAGCGACAGCATCAACGACGTCTTGTTCGCCCGCTCACGCGGTGCCGGATCGCGGGCGACGACGAGAAATCGCGTGTAGTTCTCGACGTGATCCTCCAACCCCTCCGCGAGCACGTCGGCCCCGTAGAGCTCGGCGGCGAGTTTCGAGGCGATGGCTGCATCGGCGTCCACCTTGCCCGACATCACATCGCGCACACTCCCGGCGGTGTCGTACGCCGGCACGGCGACGACATCCGGGTGCGTCACAAAAAAACGACGACACTGCGCCAGCGCGACGGGGTGCGACGCGACGCGACGAATGTCACCCAACGTCATCCGCGGCGGCGCGATCAGGCAATGACGGATGCGCAGCTCGGTTTCGGCGACGACATGCAGCGGGTGCGCGCTGAGCAGATCGTAATTTTCGTGGACCGACCCGGCGAGCGTATTCTCGATCGGCACGACGCCGCTCGTCGCCGCGCCGCCTTCGACTGCGCGAAACAACTCCACGAACGTGGCGCAGGGCACCAGGCGGACGTCGCCATGGATCTCGAATGCGGCGGCGTGACTGAAGGATCCCGCTTCGCCCTGGATCGCGACGGCCCCCCCATCAGGCATCCGTCACCGCCCCGCGACTGCTGCTCGAAACCAGCCGGGCGTACTTCGCCAGCACGCCGGAGGTGTAGCGCGGCGCCGGCGCTTTCCATTTCGCGCGCCGCGCCGCGAGCACGCGGTCGGCGACGTTGATGCGGAGCTCGCCGCGGAGGGCGTCGATCGTGATCGGATCGCCTTCCTGCACCAGTGCCAACGGGCCACCCAGCGCCGCCTCCGGCGCCACATGTCCCACCACGAGCCCGTGCGTGCCGCCGGAGAAGCGGCCGTCCGTGATCAGGCCTACAGTCTCTCCGAGCCCCGCCCCGACCAGCGCCGCCGTGGGCGCCAACATCTCGCGCATCCCCGGCCCGCCTTTCGGTCCTTCATACCGAATTACGATGACGTCCCCCGCGTGAACACTTCCAGCCAGAATGGCGGCAAGACACGCCTCCTCCGACTCGAACACCCGTGCGGGGCCGGTGATGTCGTGAGAGCCGTGGCCGCTGACCTTCGCCACCGCACCTTCGGGCGCGAGGTTGCCGCGCAGGATGAAGATATGCCCCTGGGGCGCCAGCGGCCGATCCCACGGCCGGATCACATCCTGATCGGGCGACGGCCGCGCCGGCACGTCCTTGATCACCTCGGCGACGGTGCGGCCGTCGATCGTGAGCGCATCGCCGTGCAGGATGCCATTCGCGTACAGCATGCGCATCACCTGCGGAATCCCGCCGGCGCGATGGAGATCCGTGGCGACATAGCGCCCCGATGGCTTGAGGTCGCACAGCACCGGCACGCGCTTGCGGACCGCTTCGAAATCGTCGAGTACCAGCGGCACACCCGCCGCGCGCGCGATGGCCAGCAGGTGCAGCACGGCGTTCGTGGATCCGCCGATAGCCATCACCACCGCGATCGCGTTCTCGAACGCCTTCTTGGTCAAGATCTGGCGCGGCAGGCGTCGCGCGCGCACCGCGTCGAACAGGACTTCCGCTGACCGCGCAGCGTTGTCGGCCGTCTCCTGATCCACGGCCGCCATCGTGGACGAGCCCGGGAGGCTCATGCCCATGGCCTCGATCGCTGCGGACATGGTATTCGCCGTGAACATGCCGCCGCACGAGCCCGCACCCGGACAGGCGCGGCGCTCGATCTCGAGCAGCTCGTCCTGCGGCATCCGTCCCGCCGCAGCTGCCCCCACCGCTTCGAACACGCTCACGACCGTGAGGTCGCGCCCGGCGTGGTGACCCGGCTTGATGGTCCCGCCGTAGACAAAGATCGATGGGATATCGAGCCGTGCGATCGCGATCATCGCGCCGGGCATGTTCTTGTCGCAGCCACCGATCGCGAGCAGGCCATCCATGCGCTGCGCGCCGCACGCCGTCTCGATCGAATCGGCGATCACCTCGCGCGACACGAGCGAGTAGCGCATCCCTTCGGTGCCCATCGAGATGCCGTCGCTGACGGTGATCGTCCCGAAAGTCTGGGGCATCGCGCCCGCCTGCCGCAGCGCCTGCTCGGCGCGGCGCGCGAACCGATCGAGCCCGGCATTGCAGGGGGTAATGGTGCTGTGGGCGCTCGCAATCCCGACGATCGGCTTCGTGAAGTCGCCATCCTTGAATCCGACCGCGCGCAGCATCGCGCGATTGGGCGCGCGCTCCAGGCCCTCGGTGATCGCGCGGCTGCGGAAGTTGTCGCTCACGACAATCCCTCGAGCGCTTCGGCCACGACCAGCTCGGCGACCCGGGCACCCATTTCTGCCGTTCCGATCCACGGCTCGCCACGCAGCGCGAGATCCTGCGTACGCGCGCCGGCGTCGAGCGCTGCCGCGACGGCCTCGTCCACCGCGGCGGCGGCATCCGGCTGCTTGAGGCCGTGGCGCAGCAGCAGCGCGACGGTGGCGATCGCTCCGATCGGATTGGCGACGTCGCGGCCCGCGAGTGGCGGGGCCGATCCGTGCACCGGCTCGAAGAGACCGGGTCCCGACCCGAGCGACGCCGACGGCAGCAGGCCGAGTGAGCCGGCGAGGACGGCGGCCTCATCGCTGAGGATGTCTCCGAACATGTTCTCCGTCAGCACCACGTCGAATGTCGCCGGATCGGAGACCAGCCGCATCGCTGCGGTATCGACGTAGCAGTGCTCGAGTCGCACCTCGGGATAGTCGCGCGCGACTCGTGCGACCGTCTCGCGCCACAGCTGCGACACTTCGAGCACGTTCGCCTTGTCCACTGATGTAACGAGCCTCCTGCGTCCCCGTGCCGCCTCGAACGCCACCTGAGCCACGCGGTCGATCTCGGAGGCGCTATACGCGAGCGTGTTCACCGCACTCGTGCCGTTGCGGCCGCGCGGCTCTCCATAATAGAGCCCACCGGTCAGCTCGCGGACGACGAGCAGATCGACACCGCGGAGCCGTTCCGGCTTGAGCGGCGAACAGCCGAGCAGTGTCGGGTGCACCGTCACCGGCCGGAGGTTGGCGTACACGTTCAGCAATTTGCGCAGCGCGAGCAGGCCCGTCTCGGGACGGAGCTCGCGGGGCGCACTGTCCAACGACGGATCGCCCACCGCTCCCAGCAACACGGCGTCGCTCTTCACAGCTGCGGCACGAGTCTCTGGTGGCAACGGATTGTTCGCCACGGCGACCGCGGCGGCACCGATCGGTAACGTCTCGAGCGCAAAACGCAGCTCGAAGCGCTCGCCTACGGCCTGGAGCACCCGCACCGCTTGCGCGATCACCTCGGGCCCGATGCCATCCCCAGGCAGCACGGCGATCCGATACGTCTTCATGCGTGACTCCGCTCGTATGCGGCGATGCTCGGCTCCTCGAGCAACGTGCGGCTGATCTCGTCGAGGCCGCGCAGCAGCAGCTCGCGGCCGTACGGCTCGGGGCTGAAGCGCGCGGAGAAACCGCGGTCATCGGACACTACACATTGCTCCAAATCCACGGCGATCTCGTAGGACCCACCTGTTGTGCGCCGGATCAGGGTGTCGACGTCGGCCGCCGGCAGCTGCACGGGCAGGACGCCGTTGCGGTAGCAGTTGGCCAGGAAGATGTCGGCGAACGACGGCGCGATGATGGCGCGGAAGCCGTACTGCGCGAGCGCCCAGACGGCATGCTCGCGCGAGGACCCGCACCCGAAGTTCGGACCGGTCACGAGGATCGTGGCGCCCTGGGCCTCCGGGCGGTTGAGCTCGAAGTCCGGATCGGCGCGCCAGTCAAAGAACAGGCTCGCTCCGAATCCGGTGCGCTCAACTCCCTTGAGGAACTGCTTCGGGATGATCTGATCGGTGTCCACGTCGCGGCGCGGCAACGCCGTGGCCTTTCCCCGATGGCGCACGAACGGGGTCACGGGTTCACCATCCGCGCACGTCCACGAGATGTCCCTCGATCGCGGCGGCGGCGGCCATCGCGGGACTCATGAGATGCGTCCGGCCGCCACGGCCCTGGCGGCCTTCGAAATTGCGGTTCGACGTCGCCGCGCAGCGCTCGCCGGCGCCGAGCACGTCGGCATTCATGCCGAGGCACATGGAGCAGCCGGCGTTGCGCCACTCGAAGCCCGCTTCGCGAAACACCCGATCCAATCCCTCGCGCTCCGCCTGCGCTTTGACGCGCTGCGAGCCCGGAACCACCATCGCGCGCACGCGCGCGGAGACGTGGCGGCCGCGCACGACATTCGCCGCGGTGCGCAGGTCCTCGATGCGTGCGTTGGTGCACGACCCCAGGAATACGCGATCGATCGGTATCCCTGCCAGCGGCGTGCCCGGAACGAGACCCATGTACTCGAGTGCCCGCGCCGCGGCCTGGCGGTCGCTCTCGCTCGCGAGCTGCGCGGGATCGGGAACGCGGGCGGAGATGTCGGCGACCATGCCGGGCGTGGTGCCCCACGTGACCTGCGGGCCCACCTTCCCCGCATCGAGGCTCACGTGCGCGTCGTAGCGCGCGGTGGGGTCCGAGCGGAACGTCTGCCAGCGCTCCACCGCCCGCGTCCAGGCCGGGCCGCTGGGCGCGCGGGGACGCCCCTCGACGTAGCCAAACGTGACCTCGTCGGGCGCGATCATCCCGGCACGGGCGCCCGCTTCGATCGACATGTTGCACACGGTCATGCGCTCTTCCATGGACAGCGCGCGGACGGCGTCACCGGTGTACTCGATGACATGTCCCGTTGCCCCGGCGGTCCCGATCTTTCCGATGAGCGCGAGGATCAAGTCCTTGGCCCCGACTCCTGGCTCCAGGCTCCCGCTTATGCGCGCTTCCAGATTGCGCGGCTTTTTCAGTACGATGCACTGAGTCGCGAGGACGTGCTCGACCTCGCTGGTGCCGATGCCCAGCGCGAACGCTCCGAACGCGCCGTGCGTCGCGGTGTGGGAGTCGCCGCAGACGATCAGCATACCGGGCTGTGTCGCCCCCAGCTCGGGGCCTATCACGTGCACGATGCCCTGCCCCGGCGAATCGATACCGAACAACTCGATGCCGAACTCCTGCGCGTTCGTGCCGAGCGCATCGACCTGTCGCGCCGCGATTGCATCGGCGATCGGCAACGACCGGTCACCGGTGGGCACATTGTGATCCACCGTCGCGAGCGTCAGCTCCGGACGGCGCACGGTCCGTTTCTCGCGGCGCAGGCCCGCGAAAGCCTGGGGCGACGTGACCTCGTGGACGAGGTGCAGATCCACGTAGAGCAGTGACACGCCGTCTGCAAGCTCGCGGACGACGTGCGCATCCCACACGCGATCGAACAGCGTTCGGGTCACGCCCGCGCCGGTTCCCGCTCTGACTGTTTGGGAGCCGCGCCCTTGGCTTTGGCGCGCTTCCCCTCTTCGGTCCACGGCATCATCGCGCGCAGGCGAGCACCGACCTGCTCGATTTGACTGTTCTGCGCGGCGCGGCGCAGCTCGGCGAAACGAGGAGCACCGGCACGACATTCCGCGATCCATTCTTTGGCGAACACCCCGTTGCGGATATCGGCGAGCAGCTTCCGCATCTCCTCGCGCACCGTCGGACTGATGACGCGCTCGCCGCGCGTCAGATCCCCGTACTCCGCCGTATTGCTGATCGAATGCCGCATGAAGCCGAGGCCGCCGCGATAGATGAGATCGACGATGAGCTTCAGCTCGTGGAGACATTCGAAGTACGCCATCTCGGGTGAGTAGCCCGCCTCGGTGAGCGTCTCGAAGCCGGCCTGGATGAGCGCCGTGACGCCGCCGCACAGCACCGCCTGTTCACCAAACAGATCCGTCTCGGTTTCCTCGGCGAACGTCGTGGCGATGACGCCGGCGCGCGAGCACCCGATCCCCGTGGCGTACGCCAGGGCGTTCGCCAGTGCCTTCCCGCTCGCGTCCTGATGGATCGCGACCAGCCCCGGGACGCCGCGTCCCGCCTGATACTCGCTGCGCACCAGACCCCCCGGAGACTTCGGCGCGATCATCGAGACGTCCACGCCGGCCGGCGGCACGATCTCGCCAAAGTGGATGTTGAAGCCGTGGGCGAACATGAGCGTCTTGCCCGGACCGAGCGCGGGAGCGACGGCGGCTTCGTAGACAGCGCGCTGCTCCTGGTCGGGCACGAGCATCATGATCACGTCGCCCGCTTTGGCGGCGTCAGCGACGGGACGCAGTTCCAGACCATCCGCGATCGCCTGCTTCCAGGATGCGCCCCCGGGCCGCAGCCCGACGATGACCTTCGCGCCTGAGTCGCGCAGGTTTTGCGCGTGGGCGTGGCCCTGACTGCCGTATCCGATGATGGCGAACACGCGATCGCGCAACCGCGCGCGCTCGGTGTCCGCCTCGTAATACACGCGTACCGATGAGCTCATGATGTCTCCAGAAGAAGGAAGGGACGTGGCGGTGGCCTTGCGGACGCCGACCACATTTTGGATTTGCAGCAGCAGGCTCTCGATCGTCGCGTCGTCCGCGTCGACCTCACACGACAGCCGCCAGACACCGGGCGGGCCGTGGGAGTCGACCGCGAACCCGCGAATCGGCAGGTTGCGACGCCGCAGCGCGCCACACGCGCGGCCGAGCGTGAGGAGCTCGCTGCTCATCAGCACGGTCACCGTGCGGGGCTTCTTCATACCGGTGCCGCCTCGAGTGGCTCGGAGAGCGAGCCGCCCGGCACGATCATCGGGAAGACGTTGGCCTCTTGCTCGATCACCAGCTCGACCAACGCCGGACCGGGAGCGGCATTGGCCTGCCGCAGCGCGTCGGTCACGTCGCCGGCCTGCTTGACGCGCCATCCGGGAATGCCGTAGGCCTCGGCCAGCTTCACGTAATCGGGACTCAGGATCGGCGTGTTCGAATACCGCCCGCCGTGGAAGAACTGCTGCCACTGCCGGACCATGCCGAGGTAGCCGTTGTTGAACACGGCGAGCTTCACCTCGATCCCTTCCTGCACCATCGTGGCGATCTCGGCCATGTTCATCTGGAATCCGCCGTCGCCGGAGATCGCCCACACCGGCTCATCGGGACGCGCGAGCCGGACGCCCATGGCGGCGGGCACGGCAAAGCCCATCGCGCCCAGGCCGCCGGAGGTGATGTGCGTGTTCGGCCGCTGGAACGGATACCGCTGCGCCACCCACATCTGATGCTGACCCACGTCCGACACGACGGTGCAGCGCCCGTCCGTAACGTCGGCAAGCGCGGACAGAATCACCTCGGGCGACAACCCACCGGAGAACAGCTCTTCGCGATCGTGCTTGAGGCCGCTGATCTCCCCGCGCCACGGAAGACAGTCGCGCGGCGTCACGCAGGGCAGCAGCCGCTCGAGCACGCGGCGCGCGTCTCCCACAACGCCAATGGCGACGGGCACGTTGAGGCCGATCGCGGCGGGGTTCACATCGATGTGCACGATCTTCGCGCGCGGCGCGAACGTGGCGGTATTACCCGTCACGCGATCGTCAAACCGCATGCCGATGCCTACGATGAGATCGGCCGCCTGGATGGCCTTGTTGATGTGCACCTCGCCATGCATTCCCGGCATGCCGAGATGCAGGTCATGCGACTGCGGGAACGCGCTGATGCCGAGCAGGGTGGTGATCACCGGCGTGCCGGTGCGCTCCGCCAGCTCCCGCACCTCCGCGTACGCGCCGCTCACGATCACGCCGCGGCCGATCATCAGTAGCGGGCGCTGCGCCTCGGCGATCAGTCGCGCGACCTCGCGCAACGTCGCGTCGTCCGGCGGCTCCCGACCCGGATCGCGCTGCTCACGGCGTAGGGGCTCCGTGCGCGACCGGTACTCCGCCTTCTGGTTCTGGACGTCTTTCGGTACGTCCACGAGCACGGGGCCGGGCCGTCCCTCCATCGCGATCGCCATGGCCTCGCGCACGTCATCGGCCAGATCTTCGACATCGCGCACGAGCACGTTGTGTTTCGTGACGGGCAGCGTGACACCCACGACGTCGGTTTCCTGAAACGCGTCGCGGCCCAGCATTGGCCGCCCCACCTGACCGGTAATTGCGAGCACCGGCGAGCCATCCATATGCGCCGTGGCCAATCCGGTGACGAGGTTGGTGGCGCCCGGACCGGATGTCGCAACGCACACGCCCACGCGGTTGCTCGCGCGCGCATAGCCGTCTGCTGCATGCGCGGCCGCCTGTTCGTGCCGCACCAGGATGTGGCGCGGCAGCTGACCGTGGAGTGCGTCGTAAAACGGCATGATCGCGCCGCCGGGGTAGCCGAACATCACCTCGACGCCCGCGTCCACCAGTGTGCGCCGCAGGATCTGCGCGCCGGTCAGGAGCTCGCTCATGGGCTACACTCCCCAGTAGTAGCTGCTGCTCAGCGCCATCGTCTCCAGCCCGTCGGCGTGGTCAGCCTTGTTGAGGGCATGCACCAGTGCGCGCGCGCCCGCCTCGACAATGTCCGTGGAAGCACCGTGGCCGCTGAGTGACTTGCCGTCGATGCGCACTTGCAGCAGGACTCGGCCCAGACTGTCGCGTCCCGGCGTGACCGACTGCACCGACAGATCGAGCACCTCGATCGTGCGGCCCAGCGCCTCGCCGACGGCCGCGAACGCCGCGGCAATCGGGCCGTTCCCGGGCGCGGTCGCGCTGCGCTCGTGGAACCCCGGTCCCGCGAGGCGCACTTCGGCCGTCGCCGTCTCGGTACCGCACGTCACGCGGAGGCTGGTGAGGTTGTAAACCTCGGGCGCCTGGTGGAAGCCTTCGTGCAGCAGGGTGAGCAGATCCTCGTCCAGGATCTGGCGCTTCTTGTCGGCCAGGGTCGTGAATGCCTCATACAGGTGCTCGAGCGTGGTCGCGTCGGGCTCGTAGCCGAGCTCGCGATAGCGGCGCTCCAGCGCATGGCGGCCCGAGTGTTTGCCGAGCACGATGCTCGATCCGCCGGCCCCCACCGTTTCCGGGGCGATGATCTCGTAGGTCAGGCCGTTCTGCAGCATGCCGTGCTGGTGGATTCCCGCTTCGTGCGCGAAGGCGTTGCGGCCGACGATCGCCTTGTTAGGCTGCGGGAAGACGCCGATCTCGAGCGACACCAGCCGGCTGGTGCGCACGATCTCCCGCGGATTGACCTGACATTGGAACGCGACGACTTGTGGGCGCACGCGTCCCGCCATCACGATCTCCTCGAGCGCGGCATTGCCGGCGCGCTCGCCGATGCCGTTGATCGTGCATTCCACCTGCCCGGCGCCCGCCTCGATGGCGGCGAGCGAGTTGGCGACGGCGAGGCCGAGGTCGTCGTGGCAATGGGCGCTCAGCACCACATTCCCCGCCTCGGGCACGCGCTCGCGAATGGTGCGGAACAGCGCGGCGTACTCCGCCGGAGTCGTGTACCCGACGGTATCCGGGAGGTTGATCGTCGTCGCCCCTTCGGTGATGGCGACCAGAACGACGCGGGCGAGGAAGTCGAGGTCGCTGCGCGTCGCGTCTTCCGCCGAGAACTCCACGTCGGGCGTGAACCCCTTGGCCTGCCGCACGGCGGCTCGGACCCGTTCGATGCAGGCCGCCCGATCGATGCGCAGCTTCTGCTCGAGGTGGAGATCCGATGTCGCGATGAAGACGTGAATGCGCTTGCGCTGCGCCTGTTGCAGCGCTTCGGCGGCAGCGGCGATGTCGCGATCGTGGCAGCGCGCCAGCGCGGCGATGATGGGACGACGGACGGTCTCCGCGACTTGCTGGACACCGCGCAGGTCGCCTTGCGACGCGGCCGGGAAGCCGGCTTCGATGACGTCCACGCCGAGCGCGTCGAGTTGGCGAGCCAGTCGCAGCTTGCCTTCCGGTGACATCGCATTCCCGGGCGCCTGTTCGCCGTCACGCAGCGTGGTATCGAAGATGATGACATCCCTGGCCATGGCTCTCCTCCGCAGTGGGAAAAAAAAGACCGCGAACCTGATGGGGTTCGCGGCGCCGGTGCTGCTTCGTCCTACTTTCGAGCGACTTCTAGACTCTGACCTCCGCGCGCGCCGCGACCCCTCTGCTGAGTGTAAGGCTCAGCAGCAGGACGAGGGTGAGCAGCAGCAGAGACATTGGGCTCATTTGATTACGGTAATCTCCACACATAGCGTGGCCTGTCAAGAGTGATCGAGGTTGGTGGAGGTCGTCGAGGTTGGTCGAGGTTTCTCCGTGCCTAAAGCTCGATATAGCCGCCAGCTGAGAAACCGAGCTCGATTCTGCTGATCGCTCAGGTCCCGCCACGTAGCTTCGGCCAGGAATCCCGCGTCTTTCGCAAAGCGCAACGCGTAACCCACTTCGGTTAGCGACGAGATGGCGATCTCGAGAAATCGTCGGAATTCCTTTCGACTTTTTCGAGATGACCCTTCTACAATATTGACTGCCGCAGAGAATGCCGCGCGTCTGGTCTGGGACATGAGACCGTAGCGTTCGTCGGAGGGGTAAGTCTTGGTCGCGCGATAGACCGCGAGCCCCAGCTCATGACACTCGCGCCATGCGTGCAGCCGTTCATACGGGGGAGCCACAACGCAAAACTACGGGATTAACTGCTTGGGGGCCGTACCATTCGGCAATCCTGCGTAGCTTTTCCCTGCACCCACCTCCACCACCTTCACCAACCTCCACCCTCCTCCATAACGGCTTTTCCAGAGCCACCGGTCGGATTTGAACCGACGACCGCTCGATTACGAATCGAGAGCTCTACCACTGAGCTACGGTGGCGTGACGGAACTTAACTTAGTGACGCGCTACTCCACGCGGTACTCTACCGCTTCGGGCCACGGTGCTTAGATCAAAGCGAAGCGTTGAGAACCGTGTCTTGAGACCGCCGAGAAAGGATTGCCTCCTGCGGTCCCTCCCGCGACGCATGGGTCCGGGGCGGAGCGCACGACCTCTGGCGAGCGCTGCTTCCGAGCCCTAAGATGGGGTCTGGACCTTCCCGTGGCCGACTTGCTCGCCCGCTTGCGAGCCGCCCTCGTCGGGCGTTACACGATCGAACGCGAAATCGGTCGTGGTGGGATGGCCACTGTGTATCTCGGCCGGGATCTCAAGCATCATCGCGCCGTCGCGATCAAGGTGCTGCGGCCCGAGCTCGCCGAGGCGCTCGGCCCCGAGCGCTTCGTACGCGAAATCGAGATCGCCGCCAGACTCACTCACCCGCACATCCTGCCCCTCCACGATTCGGGAGAGGCCGACGGGTCCCTCTACTACGTCATGCCATACGTCGAGGGAGAATCCCTCCGGGACCGACTCAACCGAGAGAAGCAACTCTCCATCGACGACGCCACTCAGATCGCTCGGGAGGTGGCGAGTGCCCTGGCCTATGCTCATAGCCATGACGTGGTCCATCGCGACATCAAGCCCGAGAACATCTTGCTCGTGTCAGGGCAGGCGGTGGTGAGCGATTTCGGCATCGCGCGAGGCATAAGCGCCGCTGGTGGCGAGAAGCTGACCGCGACCGGCGTGTCAGTGGGCACCCCGATCTACATGAGCCCGGAACAAGCGGCGGGTCGCGGGCTAGTCGACAGTCGGAGCGACATCTACAGTCTCGGGTGCGTGCTCTACGAGATGCTGGCGGGTGAACCACCGTTCACGGGGCCGACCGCGGCGAGCGTGCTCCACCAGCATCAACTGGCCGACCCGCCGCGAATTACGGCCATTCGCGGGGCGGTTCCTGCACCAGTTGAGGCGGCGATACGCCGCGCCCTTGCGAAGGTGCCGGCCGACCGTTTCGCGACGGCGGCGCAATTCGCCGAGGCTCTCATGGAGCGGGCTGCCACAGTCCACGAACCCGTCTCTGAGCCTCCGCCCACGGTCCGCCGGGTTCGCCGTGTGGTGGCAATAGGCGCCGTGGTCGGGGCGCTGGTCGTGATCGCTGGAGTCGCGAGCGGTATATGGCGCGCAGGGTCCAAAGGAACCGCTGTTCAGTCGCTAGCTGTGCTACCGCTTGCCAACCTTTCCATGGACTCCAGTCAGGGGTATTTCGCTGACGCGATGACCGATCTCATGATTACCCACCTGGCGAGGAGCCCCTACCTACGTGTCACGTCCCGCACCTCGACCCTCCGCTACCGCGGAGGTCAGAAATCGATCCCTGACATCGCGCGCGAGCTGCATGTTGATTTGGTGGTGGAAGGCTCCGTGGTGCGGGAAGGCCAGCGGGTGCGCATTACGGCGCAGCTCATCCGGGGCCCGACCGATGAACATGTCTGGGCGAACAGCTTCGAACGTGATTTCTCCCACGTCCTGGCACTCCAACAGGACGTCGCCAAGGCGATCGCGGAGCAGATCGGTGTCACGCTGTCGCCGTGGCGGAGCTCTGCCGCGCCATCAGCGAATCCCCAGGCGCAGGAAGAATACCTGCGGGGGATCTACTACTACGGCATGGGCGACATGATGAACAGCGCCGAAGCACTCAAGCAGGCGGTCATGCTGGATCCGGACCACGCCCTGGCCTATGCAGCTCTCGCGCGCACCTACTACTTCATCGCGTTCTTCGGGGATCTCCCACCCAAGGAAGCCTTCCACCGTATGGAGGAGGCGGCCACCAGGGCCCTTGACAGGGACCCGACCCTGGCGTCGGCGCACGGCTCACTCGCGCTGGTCAAGCTACACCGCGACTGGGACTGGGCCGGCGCGGAGCAGCACTTCCGCCGCGCCCTCGAGCTGAATCCCAGCAACGCCGACATTCACCACGACTACGCCCACCTCCTCCTGGTGATGCGACGCGACCGTGAGTCCGTGACTGAGACCGAGCGGGCAGTAGCCCTCGATCCCTTCAATCCGATGCTCAACGCGTGTCTGGGATGGCACCGTCTCTTCGCGGGTGAGTACGATCAAGCCATTGAGGCGGCCACCCGGGCCCTGCAGATCCAGCCCGCGAACTTCTGGGCTCGAATGAACCTGGGGTGGGCGTACGAGCAGAAGGCCATGTATGGCGAGGCCGTTACGCAGTTCAAGGTCGCATCCAAGCAGAAACCCATGTCCATGAGCATGAGCATGAGCAGGACCTCGCAGATGGAAGACACCGCCATGGATAACCCGATGTCGAAGCAGATGTCAGCCGAGACGGCGCGTATAACGGCCACCCGCGCGGACCTGGTCGTGCTCGCGACCGCGTCGCTCGGCCATGCCTTGGGCACTGCCGGGGATCGCCCCGGGGCGCGGGCAGTGCTGGATCGGCTGCTGCGGCAGCGGGAGCACCAATACGTCTCGCCGTATGATGTCGCGCTCGTCTACACCGGATTGGGGGACAAGGACCAGGCGCTTGACTGGCTGCAACGAGCTTACCAGGAACGGTCTAGCCTCCTAGTCTTCGCTCTGCGGGAGCCGCGGCTCGCGGCGCTCCGCAGCGAGCCACGTTTCGCAGCGCTGATGCGGGAGTTCGCGCTCCCGCAGT
>Ga0137397_10000552_pt1 | contig 25945 bp, 32 predicted proteins | sample czorhiz116metaG_FD_106658 | JGI IMG/M metagenome (GOLD analysis project Ga0137397, IMG submission 106658) | Vadose zone soil microbial communities from Angelo Coast Range Reserve, California, USA - czorhiz1.16 metaG | ecosystem: Environmental > Terrestrial > Soil > Vadose zone | place: USA... | reverse complement strand
TCCGGCCCATCACCAGCAAGATGAGCACGATCAACAGCACCAACCCCAGCCCACCGCTGGGGTAGTAGCCCCATCCGCTGCTGTAGGGCCACGTGGGAAGCGCGCCCACCAACAAAAGCACGAGAATTACCAGTAAGACTGTGCTCATGGTTCCTCCATTCGCTTATTGCGTCCTGCGACCATCACTACCTAGCGACGCATCCACTACCTAGCGACGCAACGACTGTGCCAAGGGGCCATCTGGCTGGAAATCATGCGCGACATCGCAGATTCCCCGTGCGTCGCGCATTTCATCTCGGGGCAGTGGTGTTCCAGAAGCGGAAAATTCTTCCGGCCGGGAAAGGCTGACTCTCTCGATCCTCGCGATGAGATGAAATCCGGCCAGGGCCATGTCGCCACCACCTCACGGATCGATAACGATGGCCTCGCACCCATTGGAGAGGGCGCCGAGCGGGAGCAAGCCGGGTGATTGACGGAACGATCTGACCACAGTGCGGAGTTGGCGTCTTCTGAGAGCTTGCCGGGAGTAATGGCCTGACCGGGGGCGATCGTTGACTGACGAGAGCGGCTCGCGCCGTCCGCGAGCGGAAATCCGTTCCCACTCTGTAACTTCTTCTCCGTGGCCGGGCTCTGGCCTTCCTGCAAGTGCTTGTCTCCACGGACTAGAGTGGCGGCACACTCCTTGCTCGCTCTCCGCCCCATGAAACCGCGAGCCGAGAACCATCACCCATCCAGGGGGTCAGCCATGGAGCACGCCAAGGGCATCGTCATCCCGTTCCCTCAGGCGCGGAGCCGGCGACGTATCGACCTCGCCCTGGCGCTCGCCCTGCTGAGCAAGGCAGTCCGGGTCCGCCGGCTCGCTGCCGCGAGGGCGCATTCTCTACAGCTCCTGCGGATCGCCGCTCGGCAGATGGACAATGCGAAATCCCTGGGCGCGTGAGTACGCGAAGACCCCGAACCGCTACATCTGGGGCAAGACGCCTTCTCGATTCGCGCGCGAGCTGACCGCCTTCGTTCCTCCCGGCGGCCGTATCCTCGAGCTGGGCTGCGGCGAGGGTCGCGACAGCGTCTACTTCGCCTCCTGCGGCTTCGAGGTCACGGGCCTGGACATTTCGGATGCCGGGCTCGAGAAGGCCGAGCGTCTCGCTGACGAGCAGGGAGTGACCGTCCGCTGGCTGTGCCGCTCCATGCTCGACGTCCCGGTGACGGGCCGCTTTGATCTCGTGTATTCGTGCGGGGCCATTCATCATGTTCCGAGGGACGCCCGCCCACGTCTCTTCAAGCGTCTCAAGGCCCTGACGCGGGGGCGGGGCCTCAATGCGCATCTCGTCTTCACGGATCTGTGCGTGTACGTGGAGAAAGACGAAGAGATCGACTACTTCTCGGCCGGCGAGCTGGCTGAGCCCTACGCGGACTGGCTCGTCATCCGACACGAGGACGGGATGGTGCCGTGCGCGCAGGACGGGGTGCAGCATCTCCACAGCGTGGAGCGCCTGGTGACCACGCCGGTCGCTCCGCGGGTGCCCGGCCTGCGCCGAGGGATTCCGCCGATTCTGCTCACCGCCTGATCGCCCCCCTCTCCTTCTATTTTCGTCGAGCCGCCGGCTCGAGGATCAACGTGGTCGTGAACTTCTTGCCCTCGCGCTCTTCGTACTGCGCCTTCACCGAGGCGCCGGGCCTGAGCTCGCGGCGGTCGAACTCGAGTGATACGGGCACGGTGAGCGATGTGCCGTCCTCGAGGACGATGTTCACGCCCCGGCGGTCGACGCTCTTGATGGTGCCCTCGACGAGCTGCTGATCTCCCAGGAGCCCGGGAGGCTTCTGAGGCTCAGCGGGCGGAGGCGAAGTCTGCGCCGTCGCCGGGGCGGCCGTCATGATCACCGCCGCCAGCGCGATGGCTACCGCGAGAGTGCGGATCATGATTCTCTTCTCCCTCGCAGGGAGCAGCGGAGCTCTACTTCGAGCGCGCTCCCGCGATCAGCAGAACGACGCCCCCCGCGAGTGCGGCGCCGCCCAAGATCGGCGGAAGCGGAATCGTCTTCTCCGTTTCCTTGGTGGCTTTGATAGGGCCGAGGTCGATGACCTTCTCGCGCGTCGTGTACGTGATCCCCTGATAGGCGAGGGCGATCACCCCGAGCACGATGAGCAGGATCCCGACAATGTTTGTCGTCCTCATGGCCCCTCCTTCTGCCGCCGAAAGCGAGCTGGGGGGTCGGGGGAGACTCTGCCCCCCGGCCAACCCCCGACCCCCAGCTCAATATGCGCCCGGGCTTGCATTGGATACCGGGCGCTTGTTTTCAAGCCCTAGCGCCGGGTATCCGCGTGGTGCGCCCGGTCGCTGTCGAACTCGCGGGGGTACTTCTCCATGAACCGCTTGTACTCTTCCTCGGCCTTGTCCCGCGCATACCCATATCGTTGCTGGAGCAGGCCGAGCAGCTGCTCGGCCTTGCCCTCGATCTTGTCGAGGTCATCGTCCGTGAGCTTGCCCCACTGCTCCTTCACCTTCCCCTTCATCTCCCGCCACTTCCCCTGGATGACGTCCTTGTTCATCAAATCCTCCTTGTTCACGCGGGTGAGGCTTTCATGACCTCCGAGACGGCGTGCCATGCACATTACTCATCAGACTACGCAAGCGATGTGCCGAAGATCGGCGGGCCGCCAGTAAGCAAGACGCCGTGCGGAGTTCCCGCGCAGTCTGCCGAACTAGCCGGCGAGCTCTCCCCCGCCCGGCGGTAAGTCTTACCGGGAAGGATTGGCCCAATTGGAAGCTGGGCGCTGTCCGCGCTGGCGATCAAGCCCGAGACATCAGAGCTCATACTTCTGCCCAACCGGAGTCCGCACGCCGGGCCTGGCTGCGTCATCCGCATCTTCATCTTCGAGAGGGGAAGTCGCGGCGAGCACCTGAACTCCGACGTGGTCGGCGCCGAGGAAAGCAGCGAGCGGCCGAGTCCACTGATACCCTCTGGCGGCCGCTTCTCTGACAGCCGAATCGAGGGCCGCCTGCACTGCCGCATTGATTCCGGCCTCCGAGCTGTCCTGGAGCTGGACGGTGGTCTCGATGACTGCGACGTCGGCGCGAGAAGGGTTGGCCATGACGATCACCGTCAACGTAGCTATGGTGGCAAGCACGAGCGAGCGGATAAATCTCTGACGTCTCGTCGAACTCATCTTGAGGATTCCTCCTTGGGAGCGCCGCTGCCAGGGCCGTGCCAATACGCTGACGCTCACGGGAGCCTCTCTCTCCAGACCGTCGCGACGGTGCCGTGTTCCGCCATCCCAGAAGAACGGTAAGGATTTACCGGCAACAATTCCCCACGGTGGGAGTTCGTTGGACGGCATGTCTCTTGCTGGGAGAGGTAGCGGGACCGTGCGTGAACAGTGGAGGAGAAGAAATGAACTGGCGATCGAGACTGTACAAACTGCGTGGTCATCGCCGTCTGTGGATCTTCGTGGGAGTTCCGCTGGCGATCATTCTCGTGATCGCGTACGCGATCGCGTTTTTGATCGACGAGCCCTTGCGCCGGTACACGGAAGCGAAGATGAATCGGGCGCTGAAGGGCTATACCGTGCGCATCAAGGAGCTGAATTTCCATCCGCACGGGTTCTCGCTCGATCTGAAGGGCGTCACCATCGTTCAGGACGCCTACCCCGACCCACCCGTCGCCGACATCCCCTTTTGGCACGCCAGCGTGCACTGGAAGGCCTTACTGCATGGCCGCGTGGTCGGCGACATGCTCATCGACCGGCCGAAGGTCTACATGAACCTGGCGCAGGCGCGGAAGGAGATCGCGGATCCAACCCCGGTGAAGGAGCGGGGATGGCAGGAGGCGCTGGAGGCGATCTATCCGCTCAAGGTGAACGAGTTCCGCATTCACGAGGCCGATATCACCTACCAGGACCAGGGTCCCTTCAAGCCGCTGCACCTGCGCAACTTCACCTTCGTCGCGACCAACATCCGCAACGTCAAGTCAAAGGACCGGGTCTACCCATCGGAGTTTCAGCTGGAGACCGCGGCGTTCGACTCTGGACACGTCAGGATCGACGGTCGTGCGGACTTCCTGGCCGAGCCGAACCCGACATTCAAGGGTCAGGCCGTCCTGGAGCACATCGAGCTCGACTATTTCAAGCCGATCACCAATCGCTACAACATCACGGTTGACAAGGGGACTCTGTCCGCTTCTGGAGAGTTTGAATACGGACCCCAGGTGCGTACCGTCGAGCTCCAGGAAGCGACCATTGAAGGAGTTCGCATCGATTACATTCATACCGCCCAGACGGCGGGCACGGAAAGTGCGCGGGTGGCGCAGGCGGGGCAGGCCGCCAAGGCGGCGACCAATGCTCCCGACCTCCTCATCAAGATCGGGCATCTTCGGATCGTCAAGAGCACCTTCGGATTCGTGAACAAGGCGGCCAGCCCTCCGTATCGGGTCTTCATCTCAGACACGGATGCCATTCTCACGAACCTCAGCAACCAAAAGACGGAAGGTACGGCCACCCTCAAGCTGACGGGTAAGTTCATGGGAACCGGCGATTCGGTACTCGAGGCCAAAGTTCGGGCCGAGAAGAGCGGCCCCGCCCTCGATCTCAATGCGCGGATCACGGGAGTGAGCATGACGAGCATGAACGATCTGTGGCGCGCCTACGGAAACTTCGACGTCACGGCGGGCGATTTCTACCTCTATACGGAGATGAAGGTGGAGAACGGCGTCATCAGCGGATACGTGAAGCCGCTCTTCAAGGACATGGTCGTGTACAACCCGGAGCAGGACAAGGACAAGAGTTTTACCCGAAAGGTGTACGAACGAGTCGTGGGAGGCGTCGGGCGCATCCTGAAGAATCGTTCCCGCGAGGAAGTCGCCACCCGGGCGGATATCAAGGGCCGGCTCGACAGCCCGCAGGTCAGCCCGTGGGAGGTCACCAGGCGTCTCATCCAGAACGCCTTCTTCAAGGCCATTCTCCCCGGCCTGGAGAGGGAAACCAAGCGGGGGGAGAAGGCGAAGACATGATCATGGGACGAAAGAACGTGCTCATCGAGGGGATCGTGGTCGGTCTGGCGGGAGCGACCGCCGTCGCCATCTGGTTCCTGCTTTACGATCTGGCGGAGGGGGTCCCCTTCCGGACGCCTGCCCTTCTCGCGGCTGCGCTCTTCCATGGGCTCCGCGATGCCGGCGCTCTCACCATCACCCCCGGTCTCGTCCTCGAGTACTCGATGGTACACGGTGTGGCGTTCATCCTCTTCGGTCTCGGCACCGCCGGGCTGTTCGCCCTCGTCGATCGCGATCGACGAGTCCTCTTCGCGGTGTTCATGCTCTTCTGCTGCTTCGAGGTCTTCGTGCTGGCCATGATCATGGCGCTCGCGGCGTGGCTCTTCCACACGCTGCCCCCGTGGACCATCATCGGCGGCAACCTGGTGGCCGGACTCATCATGCTCGCCATTCTTTTCCGGGATCATAGTCTCTCCCTCGGCGAGCTCCTGACCTCGGCCGAGTGATGATCCCGACGGAAACTCTTACCGGGTCAAGAGGGTGCGCCCAGCCGGCTTATGCGCCGCCGGATCCATGAGATACGCGACATAGTGAGGGTTCGTGGTCGAGGCGGGCGTGGCACCTGTCTTGCTCCTCTCCCACGCAAAGGTTCTCGATCTCGCGACGATCAGACGATCATAGGAGGGATGACAATGGTTCGATTCGTGATGGGAGCGCTGGCAGGGGGGCTCGCGATGTGGTTCTGGGGCGACGAGCTGCGACGTCTGGCGGACGCGAAGACCCGAGACGTCCGCACCATGGCGGCCCAGAAGCTCCAGGCGGTGGAAGACAAGGCGGCGGACGTGCTGGACCGGACCAAGGAGCAGGTCAGCTCGACGCTCCAGGCGGGCCAGGACGCCATCCGGCCGCGCATGAGTTGATCGTGGAAACCTGGAGCCGGCGATTGCCGCCGTGGTTCACGAGAGCGACGAGGACCTTCGTCTGTCTCCTGGGAGGAGCGACTCTTCTCTACGGCTGCGCCATCGAGACCTCGAGTCCTCCTCCGGGGCGGGCGGAGACCCCGTCTGCTCCTCCCACCCAGACCAAGATCGACGCCTCCCAGGCCGAGCGTCTCAAGCGCATCATGGTTCCCCTCATCAAGGCCATGGACCATCCGCGCCCACTCGATCAGGTCAAGGTGGGCGTCCTCGACGATCCGCACATCAATGCGGCGAGCGCGGGTGGTGGCGAGTTCTACGTCACGGCCGGGCTGCTCAAGAAAGCCAATGACGAGCAGCTCATGGCCATCCTCGCCCACGAGATCGCCCACGACGATCTTGGCCACGTCGCGAAGGCCCAGGCGCTGGGAGCCGGGCTGGGCATCGGCGCCATCATCCTGGACCAGATCATCCCCGGGAGCGGCCAGATCGCCCCGATCGCCGGCGCGTTGATCAGCCGGAGCTATAGCCGCAAGGAGGAATACGAGGCGGACCGGCACGGGGTCATCCTGCTCAAGCGCGTCGGCCAGCCCAAGGAAGTGATGATCAACACCTTGACCTGGCTCATGCAGTCGGAGGGCACGAGCGGCGGTGGGTTCTTCGCCACCCATCCCGCCACCGGGGATCGCATCGAAGCGCTCCGGAATCTGTGAGCGCGGCGGAACCGGGTCTGGAACGCCCCATGATCATGGGATTGGGGTCCCGCATCCGCTTCACCGTCGCCGCCGCCCTGCTCGTGCCGATCCTCGCCGGCTGCGGTCACCACCAGCCGGTGCTCCAGTTGCCTGCCCTCGAGATGGGCCACCCCTCCTTCGCCGCCACCGTCGCCGCCTACACCGGCTCGTCGGTGGTCGGAGGAAATCGCGTGGAGGTGCTTCTCAACGGGAACGAGATCTTCCCCGCCAAGCTGCGCGCGATCCGGAGCGCCCGCAAGAGCATCAACTACGCGCAGTACGTCTTCGAGGAAGGCCGGCCGGCGGAAGAGATCGCCCAGGCCCTCGCGGAGCGATGCCGCGCCGGGGTGAAAGTGAACGTCCTCCTCGACGCGGTAGGGGCCCTCGCCTTGCCGGCGGAGTACCGGGAGATCATGACGAGCGCGGGATGCCAAGTGGAGACATTCCGCCCTCTCAACCCCTTCGCCATCGACAAGTTCAACTACCGCAACCACCGTCGCATCCTGGTGGTCGACGGTCGGATCGCCATCACGGGCGGGTCCGGCACCAGCGGAAAGTGGGGGGGCGACGGGAGGACGCAGGACCACTGGCGCGACACCGATGTGTGGGTCGAAGGGCCCGTGGTCGAGCAGCTTCAGGGAGCATTCGCGGAGAACTGGCTGGAGACGACGGCAGTGGCCTTGGGCGGTCGAGAATATTTCCCCGCCCCCCTCGAGTCGAAGGGACCCGTATCGGCCCAGGCCGTTCGCAGCTCGCCGGCCGGGGGCAGCGCCGCCATGTACACGATGTTCCTGCTCGCCATGGCCTCGGCGCGCCGCTCCGTGTACATCACGAATCCCTATTTCCTTCCCGACGACAAGATGGTCGACACCCTGGTGCGCACCGCGCGGAATGGGGTCCGCGTCGTGCTCCTCCTGCCCGGGGCCATCGATCACAACATCGTCAAGCAAGCGAGCCGGTCGGAGCTCGGCCGTCTCCTCGAGGTGGGAGTCGAGGTTCACGAGTACCGCGCGGCCCTGCTCCATGCCAAGACCATGGTGGTGGACAGCCGCTGGGCCACCGTGGGCAGCACGAATCTGGACCGCCGATCCTTCGCCCTCAACGACGAGATCAACCTCGTCGTTTACGACGAGGCCGTCGCCCGCCGCCTCGAGCGGATCTTCGAAGAGGATCTCACGCGGTCGCGGCGCATCACCTACGAGGCGTGGCGGAACCGCAGCATCATGAGCCGCCTCCTGGAGTTCCTGGCCCTCCCCGTTCGCGATCAGCTCTAGCGTCGCCTTGACAGCAAGGGTACGCTCGAACTGTGACCATTCGAGCGCGCACGTTCCTGACCTCCCTCGTGGCGCTCGTCTGCGCGTACTCGGCCGGGGACAGCGCGCCGGCCGCCGAGACGGCCGCGAGCGATCCGGTCATCAAGAGAGTGGCCGCCCTCGTCGTCCCCCCTCGGGACGGCGCCGCGTTCAAGAACCTCGATCCCGCCTACAAGCGCGCATCCTACTTCACGCGCCTCCACTCGTTCATCATCGGCGGCACCTGGCTGGTGCCGGAGCGTCGGGTCTCTCCGCTGCCCGCAGCCGTTCCCGACCCCCAGGCGCTCCGGGACAATCATCGAGAGGCGACGGTGACGTGGATCGGGCACTCCACCGTCCTCGTCCAGCTCGACGGCGTGAATTTCCTCACCGACCCCACCTGGGCGGGACGAAGCGGCCCCTTCAGCGGGCTGGTGGGTGTCCGGCGCTACACCCCCGCGCCGATTCGCATGGAAGATCTTCCCTCCATCGACTTCGTCCTGATCTCGCACGACCACTACGACCATCTGGACGAGCCGACGGTCCGGCGTCTGGCCCGGCTCTACAATCCTCGGTTCGTGGTGCCCCTGGGCATCAAGGCCTGGCTCGCCGACCGCGGGATCACCAACGCGGTCGAGCTGGACTGGGGACAGTCGATCGCATTCAAGGGGCTGACCATCGTCTGCACCCCCGCCCAGCACGGGTCCGGCCGCACGCTGGCCGATCAGGGCCGCCGTCTCTGGTCCTCGTGGGCGGTGCTCGGCTCGCAGCGTTTCTACTTCGCGGGCGATACCGGCTACTTCCGGCACTTCAAGGAGATCGGCGATGCGCTCGGGCCCTTCGACCTCGCCGCCCTGCCTATCGGCTCCTACACGCCGCGGGAGATCGCCCGCCCCGCGCACATCTCCCCGGAGGAGGCGCTGCAAGCGTGGACGGACCTGAGGGCCACCCGCTTCCTCGGCATCCACTGGGGCACCTTCATGCTCGCGCGCGAGCCGTATGACGAGCCACCCGCGCGGATTACCGCCGAGGTCGCCCGGCGGAAGTTGGACCCGGAGGTCGTGTGGATCCCCAAGCCCGGCGAGACCCTTTCCTGGTGAGGACGAATCTCGAAAGATCGCGCGCCACGCGCTAGAATCGCGCCGCGATGGTCGATGACCTCGTCCTGAAGTTCCAGCAGATGGTCGACCGGGTCGCCCGCTGGGCCCGTCTCGGAGTGCCTGCCGACCCTGTTCGGCGCCGCTTTCTCATCATCCAGATCGATGGCCTGTCCGAGGCCATTCTCGACAAGGCGTTGCACAGCCGCCGTCTCCGCCACATCCCGCGGCTCCTCAGGACGGGCCGGCTCGCGCGCAAGCCGATGTCCGTGGGGATCCCCTCCTCGACCCCCGCCTTCCACGCCGCGGCCATGTACGGAATCCAGCCAGACATCCCGGGCTTCCACTACTACGACAAGCGCGCGCGCCGCGAGCTCCACTTCCCGATGCCGGGAGCCGCGGACTTCGTGGAGAGCCGCCAGATGGCCGACCGCCGCGGCATCCTCACGGGCGGCGCCTGCTACGGCTGTGTCTTCACGGGTGGCGCGCCGGACAGTCTCCTGACCTTCGCCAGGCTCATGAAACCCACGCGGGCCGGTCTACCCCTGCTCCGCCTGCCCCTGTCGGCAGTTCTCCTGGGATGGGTGGTGGTCAAGGCGCTCGGCCTGACCGTCGTCGAGCTGGCGCGCTTCGTGGTGCGCACCGTGCGGAGCCCCCGGGCCGTCCGACCCGAGAGCTTCCGATGGCTGGGGTTGAAGATTGTTTTTTCCGTCTGGATCCGTGAGCTCTTCACCCTGGCCGTATCGGCCGACCTCTATCGCGGCGTGCCCGCCGTGTACGTCAACTACCTGGACTATGACGTCTTCGCCCATGCCTTCGGCCCCGCCCATCGATCGGCCATGCGCGCGCTCTATCACATCGACAGCTCGATCGGGCAGCTCGCGCGCGTGGTCGGGCGGCTGCCCGAGTACCACTACGATCTGTACATCTTGTCCGATCACGGCCAGACGCCGACGCGCAACTTCCGGCAGGTTTCCGGTGGGGAGTCGCTGGAGTCGGTGGTGCGGGCCGCCCTCGGCGGGTCCGCAATCGGCGGCCCGTGGTCGCAGCCACGCCAGCACGAACCCCTTGGGCTCACCCGCCACCTCGCGCGATACCGGCGGACCGACTGCCGCGGGCTTCTCCAGCGCTTCTTCAATCACACGGAGCGGGACCGTCCGGCCTGGGCGCGTGAAGACGGACCGTCCGCGGAGTCCATCCGCATCATCACGGCCGGCCCCAATGCCTTCGTCTACTTCCTCGAGTCGCCGGAGCCCCTGACCATCGAGGCGGTCAAGCCTGCCGATATCGGCGAGCATCTCTCGCGACATCCTGGCATCGGGTTGGTGCTGGCCCGATCGGCACATGGGCCCGTCTGCTGGTGGCGCGGCCGCCCCCTGTCCCTCGACGGCGATGGAGACGACGGGCCGTTCGCCGGCCGCGCGGACCGCGGCCTGGTCCTCAAGGGGCTCCGGGACCTGATGGCCATGCCGAGCGCCGGCGATCTCGTCTTGTACGGGATCGGCGCGCGCGACAGCAACGTCTCCTTCATCGACGAGCGCGGCGCGCACGCGGGTCCCTCGGAGACGGAGATGCAAACGTTCATTCTCCATCCCGCCACGGTCACGCTTCCCGCGCCCCTGACCCACCCCTCCCAGCTCTACCCGCACTTCGCCGCCTACGGGAACGCCGTGGCCGAGCTCCGAGAGCAGCGCGCGGGATGACTGCCTCTGCCAAAGTGCCCACCGCGTTCCGTTCGAAGCTCCGAGAGCGGGTGGCCCGCGGCTTCACCCTCGTGGAGGACATCGTCTACGTCGGGCTCGGACTGCTGCTCGCGGGGGCGGCCCTCGTCCTGCTCGCGAGCCTCCTCGTGGTCTTCGCTCGAGGCCTGGTCGGCGGCACCTTATCGGGAGGCGTCATCAGCGTGCTCGACCAGGTCCTGCTGATCCTGATGATCGTCGAGCTGCTCTACACCGTGCAGCTCTCCTTCCGAGAGCACGTCCTGGTGCCCGAGCCGTTCGTCCTCGTCGCCCTCATCGCGGGCGTCCGCCGCATCCTGGTGGTTACCCCCGAGCTTCCCAAGCTCGTCGAACAGGGCGACGCTCCCTTTCGCAATGCCATGATCGAGCTAGGCGTTCTGACCGTGATGACGCTGAGCCTCGTCTGGTGCCTCGTCGTCCTGAGAAAACGGCACCCGGAGGCAGTGGCCGAGCGGGTGTAACTGGCTCTCTCTCCAGGGGACGGCTGGTCTCACTCCGTGGTGTGGACGGAGGCGGCGGTCGCGGCCGAGGGATCGGGAGGTCCCGTGCCGTTGACGGGCAGACGATCCAGGTCGATCAGCAGGAACGGCGGGCGATCGGGCGCCTCCCGCTGGAGCAGGGGCAGGCACACATTGTAGACGGGCACCTGGCCGCGCATCCGGCCCTCGGGCCGCCCGTGATGGGCGTGCCCGTGGAATACCACGGTCACGGGGTATCGGGAGAGCGGCTCCTCGAGCCGACTCGAGCCGAGAAACGGATAGATCTCGCGTGGCTCGCCCTCCACGGTCTCCTGAATCGGCGAGTAGTGAAGGAGGGCGACACGCTGGGCCGTCCGTAGCTTGGCGAGTGCCGACTCGAGCTTGAGGGCTTCGTCGATGGTCTCCCGCACGAATCGCTTGATGACATCCTCGCCCCACGGCTGGAGCGCGCGCTCCCCGAACCCTCCGCCCAGACCCTTGGCGCCGGCGAAGCCCACGCCATCGATCTCGAAGGCGTCGCCGTCCAGGAGGTGCACCCCGGCGTCCACGAGCACGCCCTTGACCTGCTCTGTCTCGTTCGATTCGTAGTCGTGATTGCCGAGCACGGCCACGACCGGCATGGTCTTGACCGCTCCGAGCTCCTTGGCGAGTACGCGCGCCTCCTCCGCCAGCCCATAGTCGGTGAGATCACCGCAGAGGACGAGCACGTCCGCCGCCGCGCTCGCTGCCGCGAAAAGCGACTGGAACGCTCCCTGGGAGGTCTTCTTGCAATGCAGGTCCCCGATGGCGGCCAGTCGCATCAGCCCGTCTCCGCGTCGATCTTCTCCGCCTCGACGGTCTCGGGGACTTTCTTCTCCGTATCGATGGCGGCTGTCCACTGCGCTACTTCGTCAGGCGTCATTTGCCCGTGCGGCTCGAGGCGTCCGTCAGCGTAGCCCCAACGGGACACGTCCGTCAGATACTGCTCGCGCGACAGGAGGGTACCCTGACAGAGTCGATCCCCGGCCGAGGGCTGGGCCGATTCCCATTCGAGCAGACGGCAGAGCCCGACCATGACCTCCGGCGGTATGCAGGCGCGCTCGCCCGGATAAATGAAGCCGAATAGGGTGAGGTGGCTCAAGAGCACGCGCCAGTGCGGGCCGAAGCGGGCGAGCAACCGGCGCCAGTCGAGCCGCCCCTGGCAAGCACGGATGAGGTGTGAGATATCGGCGCCATCGTACCGCTCGCGCTCCATGACAAAGGCCTTGGACCAGATCATCTCCTCGCGCGGGCACAGATTGACGGGGACGCCCAGCACGGTGGCCGGCACGCTATGGGCGAACCACTCGTCGTCCACCTCGGTGAGGCCATTGCCCGAGCCAAAGATCACGTCGATATGGTCATTGCCCGTGATGTGCACCTTGCCGAGCCAGTGGGGAAAGGTGAGATCGGTCTCGAGCCCGGCTCTGGCCAGGCCGTCGAGCAGGGCACGAGCATCCCGCCGCCGCACGAAGACGTCGAGGTCCTTCGTGCCGCGCACACCCCCGGTATAGTGGCGAAGCGCGTAACCGCCGCCCAGGAGAAACGGGTGGTTAAGGCTGTTCAAGAGCCTCAGTGCTTCCCGGTGACGATCGAGGCGTGTCGGCGAGTCCTCCCGCTTGACGCCGCGGACTGGCGAACTGGAGCCACGCAGGGCGCTCATGCGGGAGAGAGTCGCAAGGCGCGTGCCACTGTCATTCGCTAGACTTCCCGCAGGATTCGACTCGCGAAGCGGCGCAGAGATCAAGGGTCAGTAGATCTGACCGGGTAAACGTTACTCTTCATCCGCCAAGCGAGCGTGGTTACCGCCTCACGGCAAGCTCCGCGTGCGCCCGTCGAGCGAGCAGCTCCACGGCCGCCGTCTGGCTGCCGCGCGAGACCGCGAAATCGAGACTCGAGTCGCGAATACGCAGGTCGCGGACTTCGACCCAGTCGAGCCACGGCGGCAGAACCGGATTGATGAGGCTGAGGCGATTGTCGCGGGCGTCGGCGGACAGACCCAGCATCTCGCTCAGGAGGTGAAAAGGCACTCCGGCGGCCCACGCCTGGGGCGAGCATGCCACCGGATAGCGCGTGGGCCCGAAGCCCGGCACGCGCGAGAAGCCACAGAACAGCTCGGGCATCCGCTCGCCCTCCCACTCCAGGGCCGCCTCGAAGAGCGCGGTGACGACCTTCAGGAATGACTCGGTCTGGCCAGAGCGCCGGAGACCCGCCGCCGCGATGGCGGTGTCGTGTGGCCATACGGAGCCATTGTGATAGCTCATGGGGTTGTAGAGCCGCTCTCCGGCGGAGAGCGTGCGAAGGCCCCAGCCCGAAAACATATCCTCGGCCATGAGCCGGCCACCCACGGCTCGCGCGCGGCCACCGGCGGCGATGCCCGTCCAGAGACAGTGCGCGGGATTGGAGGCGATGACGCGACACGGCGCGCCCTCGCCGTCCAGGGCGAGAGCGTAGAAGGCCTCACGGTCCAGCCAGAAGTCGGCGTCGAAGCGCGCGCGCAGGTGCCGCGCCTTTTCTCGGAGCGGAGGCCCCCCCTCCGCCCGGCCGAAGGTTTCGAGCAGCTCGGCTCCGCCGAGGAGCGCGGCGTACTTGTATCCTTGCGCCTCGACCACTGCGATGGGCGGCCCTGCGAGCTCGCCGGAGGCATGCATGATGGCGTCGTGGGAATCTTTCCACCCCTGATTGCCCAGACCGATAGGCGAGCGCCGCCCGTAGGTCAGGTAGTCCCCACGCTCCTCCGGTCCGACTATCCAGGCCAGCGCGCGCTCGAGAGCCGGCAAGAGCTCGCGGGCCAGTGCGTGATCCCCCGTCCAGCGCACGTATTCGGACAGGAGCATCACGAAGAGCGGCGTAGCGTCCACGGACCCGTAGTAAGGAATGAACGGGATCTCGCGACAGGCCGCCATCTCGCCCCTGCGATACTCGTGCAGGATGCGCCCGGGCTCCTCCTCGGTGAAGGGATCGTCGCGGGTGCCCTGGTAGCGCGCGAGGAAGCGAAGCGTCCCCCGCGCGATGGCCGGCTCGAAAGGTAGCACCTGGAGCGCCGTGATGAGGCTGTCACGACCGAACGGGGCGACGAACCACGGAATGCCCGCATACGGCAACGGTCCGTCAGGGGTTTCCGTCAGCAGCATGTGGAGATCGCCCCGGGAGCGGCGAAACCAGCCCGTGAGCGGCTCGTGGGACGTCGCGATCCTCGCCATGAGGTGTTGACGCGCCTTATTGTCCTCGCGGCGCCGGCGCACGACCTCGACGAGGCTCAATGATTCGACGGGGGGCGCGTCGATCTCGTCCTGCGACTCCGCCGTGCTGACGGTGACCACGAGGTCCTGGCGGCCACCCGGGGCCACGGTGAGCTGGTAGCGGGCCGAGTCCGGCGTCAGCCGCCGAGGCGGTGGGTCGAAGTGCAGCCACGTCGTCCGCACGGTCTTGTCGAGCCCGCGATAGGCCAGCCGGACCATGGCGGGCTCGCAGACGGGCGTCAGCCGGTCACCGCGCCGCTCCCGCCGCAGGCCCCGGACCTCGAAGACATCGGCGAAGTCGGCCTCGAACTGCCAGCCGAGCTCAACCTGCACCGCCTCCGCCGCGAAGCTCTCCAGGCTCAAGACCTGACAGAGCTGGCCTCCATACAGGGTGAGTCGGCGCGCGAGCCGGAGGGTCCGGCCCGCCAGCAGCACCCTCTCGCCCTCGCGCATGTCGGCGTTGGTGAGATCGACGGCAACCTGGAGATTGTCGTCTGACACCGCGGCGTTCAGGACGAGCGGCCGCTGGCCGTGGACGCGCAGCTCGAAGCGATCGAGGAATCGGGTACCCCCGACATAGAAGCCGAACTCGCTCTCGGGCACGTCGGGGAAATCCCCGCGCCGATCCGCCACGAAAAAGGCCTCGTCATGCTTGAGGACGAGCTTGGGCAGGTCGGCCGCGAAGGTAGAAGCGAGGATGTAGTAGTGATCGCCGACGGAGATGACATCTCCGCGCTCGGGCTCGCTCATGCGGTGCGCGCCTGGGCGGCCAGGCCGCGATAGAGGGCCTCGTACCCGTCGACCATGCGCTCGACGGTGAAGCGCGCTTCCACCTCGCGGCGGCACTTGGCCCGATCAATCCGGTCGAGCCGTCTCACGGCCAGCTCCATGCCCTCCAGCGTATCGGCGATGAACCCCGTGCGTCCAGGCACGATGATCTCGGGCACCGACCCGCAGCGGCGCGCGATCACGGGCGTGCCGCAGGCGAGGGCTTCGATCATCACGAGACCGAAGGGCTCGGGCCAGTCGATGGGAAACACGAGGGCGAGGGCGTCGCCGAGAAAGCTCGCCTTCGCCCCCTCCCCGATCTCTCCCACGAACTCGACGAGGGGGTGGCCGAGGAGGGGCTGGATCTCGCGCTCGAAGTAGGCGCGATCGACGGGATCGACCTTGGCGGCGATCTTCAGGGGCAGGCCCACGCGCTTGGCGAGGGCGATGGCCAGATCGGGGCGCTTCTCCGGTGAGAGGCGGCCGAGGAATGCCAAATAACGTCCTCCGCGGGGTGAGTACGGATAGTCGGCCAGGGGCAGCCCGTGGTGCACCGTCCCCGCCCAGGTGACGCCCAGAGCCTTCATGGGCAGGCGCTGAGCATGGCTGATCGACACCAGGGGCTCGTCGCGAAAGTAGCGGAACACGGGGTGAACCCCGGGCAGGTCGAGGCGGCCGTGCAGCGTGTGCAGGCTCGCGGCGCGCGTGAGCCGGGCAAAAGGAAACGCCAGGTAGCCGACGTGAGAGTGGATCACGTCGAAGTCGCGGGTGTGCTCGAAGACCTGGGCCATCTCCATGAGGTGAAAGGCCAGCTCATCGTTGACGACGGAGTCGAGTCGGAGGGCCCGTGGCGCGGGCGCCACCAGCCTCGCCCCCGATCGGGAATCTCCGCTGGCAAAGAGGGTGACCTGATGTCCCCGGCGGACGAGCTCGTCGGTGAGATAGGAGACAATGCGCTCGGTGCCTCCGTAGAGCGCCGGAGGCACACGCTCGTAGAGCGGAGAGACCTGCGCGATGCGGAGCGGGCGAATCACGAACCTCCTTCGGATGCGTGTGGAAAAGCCCTCTCAGGAGGAGGACGTCGAGGAGTCCGGGCCCAGCTCCGCTCGCGTGAGAATCACCGCCGTCTCGCTGGGCCAGTCGCTGAGGGCGGTGGGCGGTATGCTCGCCTTCCGCACCAGGATGGGGCCCGTCACGCTCTCGAACCCATCGGTGACGACCTGCTCTCCGATCTTCTCGCGTCGGATGACCGGCGGGGCGTCCTGCAGCACCACGTCGACCCACCACTTCTCGTCGATGTCGGAGTACTTGATCCCCCAGAGTCCCATGCGTCACCGTTCCCTGAGATGGCTCATGGCTGCCAGTAGTACGGCCACCCGTAATAGTCGTGCAGGCGCGTCTCGTACTCGCGGGGGATAGCAGCATCCGGATCATAGGGGGGTGACTCCTTGATCCGCTTTTTCTCGATGTTGACCACGATCATCCGTTTCTCAGGGGCCACCGAGCTGAGCCAGGCCGTGGACAGCAGCACCTTGCGGCCGGATAGCCAGCCTCCCGTGTCGATGACCAGATAGCGAGCCTTGAGGTCCGAGTCGCTCAGCAGGATGTCCGTGACGTGACCGATCTCGCCGTCGGTGGCGAGAATGGAATAGTCGAGCATCTCCTTGATGCTGCGGAGCATGGCGTTATTTCCTCTCTTCCCTGGGGCGCTCATCCCTGCCGAGCGCCTCGATGAGCATCCGGAGATCCTCCGCGTGCTCCTCCTCGGTGGCGAGGATGCCCTCGAGCATCCGGCGGGTGGTGGGATCGTCCTCGGCGATGTAGCGGATCATCTCACTGTAGGAATCGATGGCGATCCGCTCGGCCACCAAGTCTTCCTTGATCATGTCGACGAGGTCGTCGCCCTCGATATATTCCGAGTGGCTGCGCGTGAGGAGACCTTCGGGGTTGAGGTCCGGCTCGCCCCCGAGCTGGGTGATGCGCTCCGCGATGAGGTCAGCGTGGGCCTGCTCCTCGTTGGCGTGCTCGAGGAACTCCTCGGCCACAGCCTGCGCGTGGATGCCCGAGGCCATGTAGTAGTGGCGCTTGTAGCGGAGCACACAGACGAGCTCGGTGGCGAGCGCCTCGTTGAGAAGACGCAGGACGGTCTCGCGATCGCCGCGATAGGCGGCAGTGACGGCCCCCTGCTCGATGTGGCTGCGCGCGCGCCGGCGAAGCTCCTTGATGTCGGTGAGAAATGACTTGTCCATACGCCCTGTCTCCTTGGCGGTCAAAGGTCAATGGTGGCCGTCAACTCCGAGCACTGGGGCTGCCAAGACCATGCCAACCGAAGGGGATAGGCCGCGGACGGGATAACACGTCGGAAACACGGCGGCTGCGTGTCGATCGTCAAGATTGCTGTCGTCCACGAGGTAAGAATCACCCGGTAAGAAGGAATCTCTCTTCGATCCTGGCGCTTGGCCAAACGCGCTACGCGGAAATGATCGCGGCTTCTGCCGAGCGCATTCCCCCTGCCCGCGCTCGGCGCACATCGGGCGGGCCCGCGCTGGCATGGGCCTTGCCGCGTGGGGATTGCAAGGAGGGAATCACCGTGCCAAGGGAAAGCACAGGCGGGGCGTGAGCAGCAAGGAGCAACGGCAGTACGAGCACATCAAGGAGTCTGCCCAGAAGTCCGGCCGGTATGGCCGTCGCGCCAAAGAGGTGGCGGCGAGGACGTCATGAAGCAGCACAAGCAGAAGGGACATTCCAGGGGCCAGTGAGGACTCGCCTGTCGTCATATGATCCCAGCGGCGCCGTGACCGGCGGAGGCTGGGATCTCGCTGCTCGTCTTACCTCTTTCCGGCGCGCGCCCCCCTTTCGAGCGGGCGGGCCGCCTCCCCGACGCGCCGGGACGCCTTGGCGAGCTCCTTGCGCCCCGCGCTCGCTTTCTTCGCTCCCTCCGGCCCACCTCGCTTCTCCAGGCTCCTCTTGAGGGCGTCCATCAGATCGATCACCTTCCCGCGCGGCGCCCGCGGAGGAGCAATGGTGACCTCCTTGCCCTCGGCCTTCTCCTTGACGAGGGCGAGGACACGCCGACGGTACTCGTCATCATATTTCTTCGGATCGAACTCCTCGCCCGCCAGCTCTCTGACGAGCCGAAGGGCGAGCTGGAGCTCGCTCTCCTTGGTCTTCACGGACTCTCCCTTGTCGATCTCCCCGAAATCCCGGAGCTCGTCGTGAAAGTACATCGTGTGAAGAATCAGGCCGCCCTGGAAGGGGCGGATGAGGACCAGGCTTTCCTTCCCGCGGAGGATGAAACGGGCGACGGCGACCTGCTCCGCCTTCTCCAGCGCCCGCGCCAGGAGCTGGTAGGGCTTGGCCCCGCCCTTGTCCGGCCCCAGGAAGTAGGCCTTGTCCAGGTAGACAGGATCCACGGTGGTAAGGGGCACGAACTCCGCGATGTCGATGTCCTTCGAGGCCTCGCCCTCTAGGGCCTCCAGCTCCTCCTCGGTGACGCGAATGTATTGCTCTTTGCCGAGCTCGTATCCCTTCACGAGATCATCCCGATCGACCACCTGATCACAGACCGGACAGTACGTCTGGTACTTGATCCGGCTGCCGCACTTGGCATGGAGCAGATGGAAGGACACTCGCTCCGAGACCACGGCCGGATAGAGTCTGATGGGAATCGCCACCAGCCCGAAAGAGATCGTGCCTGAACCCATTGAGCGCGCCGCCATGACCATAGCCCTCCCTGTTTCTCGTGGCGAGCAAGCGGGGTGCCACCCTCGGCGCGCCTTATCACCTGATCGAGCAACGCGACGCAGCGTCGTGCGATGAGAGAAGGTCAACTTTACCGGGTCGGACGGGGCCGATCGACTATCGATCGCGCTCAATGGTCGCGCGACCCAGCTTCAGCTTCCAGCTAGTTAGCGGCGCGCTCTGCGGCCATGGGCTCTCTGGCACAGCAGTTGCCTTTGCCAGAAGTCAAGGAGGATACGCACATGCTTTACTACGCATTGGCATTTCTGCTCGTAGGCCTCGTGGCGGGCGCCCTCGGTCTCTTCGGCGTCGCCGCCATTGCCTCTCAGATCGCCTGGATTCTCTTCCTCGTCGGGATCGTCATCCTCATCGTCCACCTGGTGGCCGGCCGAGGAGCACGCGTCCCTTGAGTTCGCTCGACCACGGAGGGTTGCGCAATGGCTGAACGGAGAACGACCGTCGCGTATCAACAGGGGGAGGTCATCGTGTGGCCCGTGAGCTGGTCTGCCATCTGGATTGGCGGGCTGGCCGCCCTGGCCGCCGGGCTTATCTTCGGCCTCGCGGGCACCGCCCTCGGGGCCTATTCCGAAACCCGTATCGTGAGCTGGCACAAGTTTCAGATGTGGGCGCTCGTCTTCAGTATCTGTGGCGCATTCTTTGCCTACACAATCGGTGGATGGGTAGCGGGCAAGGTTCTCGGCGCTCGTCGAGCCGAATACGCAGTGCTCCACGGCGTGATCGCCTGGCTGGTCACGATTCCCATGTTGCTCGTCCTCGCCTCCCTCGGGGCGGCGAGCTTCTACGGTGTCTGGTACGGAGGACTGGCCGGCACCCCGGCCTGGGCCCCGCCCGTCGTCGTGGTCGATCCTCAGGCCGCCATCATCGCGCGCAATGGAGCACTGGGCGCCTTGACGGCGCTCCTCGTGGGGCTGGCCGGGAGCGTGATCGGCGGGTGGATGGCCTCCGGCGAGCCCATGACCTTCACCTACTATCGGACTCGCGCCGCTCTCGCGGGCGGCAAGTAAACGGAAAGGAGAACGACCATGGCCCTCATTCTGCTCTGGCTGCTCGGCGTGCCACTGAGCCTCATCATCATCCTGTTCCTGCTCGGAGTCGGTCACTAGATGGTCCCTGAAGGCAGCCCCCTTCAGGGAAACGGCGGCCAGGCCCGAAGGCTGCGAGAGGTCGTGACACCGATCCGGAGTAGCCTGTCCCAGGCCGCGGAAGGCCTCGGCCACGCGCTGACCAGGGCGACTTCGATGGTCGAGGACATGCGCAGCATGAGCCCTCGGGATCTCATGGCGCGCGCACCACTGATCGCCCTGGTCGCCGCGGCCGGCATCGGATTTCTCGTGGGCCTTTCTCGATCTCGGCGACGGTAGCGGAGCGGCGCTGATGGTGCTTCGTCCTTCCGAGCCGAGCGGGCAGGGGCGAAACCTGGGCAGCCTGATCGAGGACTTGCTCGGACAGTTCGGTCACTTCATCGACCAGAAGCTGAATCTCCTTCGGCTCGAGCTCGAGCACAATCTCGCCCTTCTCGTCCGGCACCTCGTCATCCTGGTCATCGGCGGAGCCATCGCGGCCCTGGGGCTGGTCTTGGTCGCAGTGGGGCTGGCCTTGTGGGTTGCCGATCTACTGGGCTCCGCCTCCGCGGGGTTCGGCGTCACCGGCGTTGCCTTCCTCGCCCTCGGCGCCATCGTCGTGGCGGTTCGTGTCCGCCGGGGGGCCGACCCATCACGACGGCACGCGCTGCAGCAAACGACGGGAGAGCTACGAAAGGACGCGCAATGGCTGAGCAGCGGGAGGTAGAGATCGGACGTCTGGTCTCGCACATGGAGGAGACGAGACAAGCCATCGCCCGGACGGCGGGCGAGTTGGCGGATCGTGTCCGGGAAACCATCGACTGGAGGCAGCAGGCCGCCCGTCATCCCGCGGCCAGCCTGGGCGCCGCCGCTGTCATCGGGTTCATGCTCGGGAGGGCTCTGGGACCGGCCCTCTGCCTCGGCGGGCGTGTGCCCCTGAAGGCTGTCGCGCCGGCTGCCCTCGGCGCACTTCTCGCCGCGAGTCCCCTCGTCCGATTGGGAAGCGCGGCCGGCCTGGCCCGGGAGCTGGCCTTCGTCCCCTCACTTCTCGCCCAGGTCACCGCCGTGATCCGGCCGCGGCGCGCGCGCGGGGACCGCTCGCGCTAGGAGCGGGGCGTGGCGGACTTTCCCGTGGAGCCTCCGGGAGCGTTGAAGTCGGACTGACTCGCCTTCAACCGCCGCACCAGCTCGTCGTACGAGCCCGTCCGCATGATGCGGTCGAACTGGGTGCGGTAGTTGGCCACCAGACTCACGCCCTCCACGAAGACGTCGTAGACCAGCCACCGATCGCCGCGCCGGAGCAGGCGGTAGTCGATGGGAATCTCCGTCCCCTGCTTCGTGATGAACTTCGTCTTCACGGTGGCGACGTCTCCATCGACGGTGTCGCCCAGGTAGGTCACCTTCTCCCCGCTGTACTTCTCGATCTTGGAAACATACGCCCGTTCCAGCAGGTCCTCGAAGAGCGACACGAACTCCTGCTGCTGGCTCGGATTCAGGCTCTTCCAATGCTGCCCGAGGGCACGCTTCGCCGTCTCCGTGAAGTCGAAGATCGACTCCGCTTCCTTGCGGATGGCCGCACGGCGCTCCGCCGCGCTGGACTCCGCCTTGAGCTTGGGGTCTTCGAGGATCTGGATGACCCGGTCGACCGAGCCCCGGAGCTGCTCCGTGGGCACCCCGGCCCAAGCCTGGATCCAGAACAGGCACAGGACGCCGACCGTGAAGAGAAAGAGCGGGGCCCGGAGGTTTCGCGGGCGGATCGAACCGATTCGCGGGATGGCCACTTTATACCCCCATGACCTGGACGTGAACGCTTCGTGGACGCGGGCCATCCCACTCCGCGAGCAGGATCGACTGCGAGCCGCCGAGCAGGAGCTCGCCCTCCGAGATGCCGATGGCGACTCCGTGGCCGAGCAGACTCGCGCGGAGATGGGCGGTGGCATTCCCGCGTTCGCAATCCGACAGCCGAGGATCATTGTGCTTGTACTGGCACTCGTCCTCGACGAAGCGCCCCATCATGTGCGACAGGTCCTCAAAGAGTTCGGGCTGGGAGTCGATGACGAGGACGGAGCAGGTGGTGTGCAGGCAATTGGCGAAGACGAGGCCGTCGTGGACGCCCGCCTCCTGCACGATGTCCCGGACCCGCTGCGTGATGTCGATGGCCTGCCGGCGCCCCTCGCTCTGGACGGCAAAGCTCTGCCGCCTCACCTTCACCCCCGCGGATCCGGTCAGGGTAGCGCTCATCGTCCGCCCCGCTATTCCGCCAGCGCGCTCGCGAGCACCGTCTTGAGCTTCAGGACGTCCACCGGCTTTCGCAGATAGGCGAAGGCGCCCTGCTGGGCGGCATCGCGCAGGTTGTTGAGGTTCCCGTGCGCGGTGAGGAGAATGACGGGCAGGGCCGGCTCCTCGTCATGAAGCACGTTCAGGAGCTCGAGCCCGTTCATGGTGGGCATGAGGAGGTCCGTGATCACCGCGCTCGGGTGCACCTCGGAGACCTTCTCGAGGGCGGCCCGCCCGTCAGGGGCCGTCTCTACCTCGTAACCCCAGGCGGCGAGCAACGCTCGCAGCCCTTCCAGTGACGCGGGATCATCGTCAGCCACGACGATCCGCGTGATCGTATCGGTGCCGGCGGGCGCCATCTCTCGCGGCTTAGGCCGCCCTCCGCTGCATCATGGGATCGATGGAAATCCGCGCGTCCACCCGGTAGCTCTTCACGCTGCGGGCCGCCTCTCGCACCACGAGGTCGAGGGCAGCCTGTCGAAGCTCGGGCCTTGGAACCGTTCCGACGATCTCGACGGTGACGGGCGATCCCCGCATGGGGATGCGCACGGTGGGGACGAGGGGAAGCGACGACAGGGAAGGCTCGGCCAGCAAGGCGTCGGAGAGGCGCGCCTGCAGGGCCACCGCCTCGTCCTCGCGCTTGCGGCGCAGATCATAGAGCTTGACCATGACACCCACGGCGATCAGCAGCACCACCACGAGGGCGGCAACCATGAAAGCCCCGCTGCCGTTCGTCATCTCGGGCGAAGGCGATGGCGCAGGCGTGGGGCTCACCTGGGCCCAGGCGGCTGCAGCAGTCGTAGAGAGCGCGCCGGCGGCCGCTATCGCTGCGCGCGTTCCCGTCATTCGGCAGATCCGGCTCATGGCGTCCACCTCCTGAGCGCTCGAGGCTGCATCGCTCATGCCACCGGACGGAGATCACCGAAGTTCCCGTTCTGTGAGTCTTTGCCATGGACAGCCACGACCGGCCCCCCCTCGAGGGCCGGTCGGTTTTTCCCGCTCCAGGTAAGCTTTGCGGACGCTTCGCTCAGCTGGCGATCTGGCCGGATTCGCTCCTCCAGCGCCGCGTCTTGTTGTGCAGGGTCTTCGGTGTCGTGCCCAGAATGGCCGCCGCGCGCGTCTTGTTGTTGTTGACGGACTCGAGCGTTCTCAAGATGAGCTCGCGCTCTCCCTGCTCGAGCGTGGTGCCCAGAGGCAGAAGCACCGCGTCCGCCCGCTCGGGCTTGTCGGTGGCCACGGTGCGAAACGGCAGGCACTGGGGCGAGATCAGATCACCTTCGCAGGTGACGACGGATCGCTCGATGATGTTTCGAAGCTCTCGGATGTTGCCCGGCCAGGAGTGCTCGAGAAGCCGGGTCATGGTGGCGTCATCGACCGATTTGACCTGACGCTCGTACTTCTCGTTGAACTCTGCGATGAAGGCTTCCACGAGCAGGGGCAGATCCTCGAGGCGCCGGCGGAGAGGTGGGAGCGAAATGGCGAGCACGTTCACGCGATAGTAGAGATCCTCGCGGAACGCCTTGTCGCGAACCGCCTCCGCGGCATCACGATTGGTGGCGGCCATGACCCGGATGTCCACCTTCGTCTCCGCCTTGCCGCCCAGCCGCCGAATGACCCCGTCCTGGAGAACGCGGAGGTACTTGGCCTGCAACGACGGGCTCATCTCCGTGATCTCGTCGAGAAAGATCGTGCCGGAATCCGCCAGCTCGAAATAGCCGGCCCGCCGCTCGAGGGCGCCCGTGAAGGCGCCTTTCTCGTGGCCGAAGAGCTCGCTCTCGAGGAGGGTCTCGGGGATGGCGGAGCAGTTGACGGCGACGAACGGCCCCTTGGCGCGGTTGGACATCTGATGAATGGTGCGCGCCACGAGCTCCTTGCCCGTGCCTGTCTCGCCCGTGAGGAGCACGGGAGCCGAGCTGGTCGCCGCGAGGTCGATCAGCCGATAGACCTCCTGCATGGCGGGGCCGACCCCGAGCAGCGCTCCGAAGCCCCGGCTCTGCTTGAGTTGGCGGCGGAGCAGCGTCACTTCCTTCTGGACCTCCGCCCGCTCCACCGCCTTGTCCAGCACCACGCGCAGGCGCTGCGGGTCGACCGGCTTGGTCAGATAATCGTAGGCGCCGTCCCGCATCGCGGAGACCGCGGTCTCGACCGTGGCATGGCCGGTCAGGAGAATGACCACCGTGTTCGGATTGAGCTCGGCCAGAGGCTTGAGGAGAGCGAGGCCATCGAGGCCGGGCATCTTAAGGTCGGCGATGACGACGGCGGGCGAGAAGGTCTGGGCGCGGTCGAGCGCCTCCTTGCCGTCGACGGCCTCGTCGACTTCATATCCCCACGCGGTAAGGAGGGCGGCCACTCCGGCCCGGGCCGATTCGTCGTCATCAGCGATGAGCACGCGATGCTTCATGTCGTCACCTTTTGGCTCGATGTTGGAGAATTCTTCCGGGAGCTGCCGGCCTGGGTAGGTAGCAAGGGATGTGCCCAGGGTGCCCGCCCCGCGCCCAGAATCGATTCCTCCGTGACGTCAGGTACTTAGCTGACCTCTCGACAGTGAGGAGAGGCGGGGCCGGGTGCCCGGTTGGTCGGACTGGAAGATTTTACCGTGCAACTTTGTCGAATTGACCGTTGCCGGCTCAGTTGCCCGGGGGACTTGATGGGCCGTATACTTCGCCCGCGGTCGAACGCTACACGCACGCGCCGAGCTCGGCGCCAGACGAGCACCAATGGCTCGGACGAATCCAGGACTCCCTCAGGCGCAGGCGGACACTTCTCCATCTCGTACCTTGTCCTTGCGCACCCGCGAAATCCTCGCCGTCACCGTGCTGACGCTGTGCGTGATCGTGCTCACCACGGTCATGCATCTCTATCACACGCAACGCATCGTCCTGAACGCCACGCGATCCCAGGCGGAGTTCGTGGCCCGCCAGATCTATTTTCAGAGCGCACACGCCCTGTCTCGCCAACCAGGCAAGGACCCCCGCGCGGTGCTGGCCGGGGACGCGGAGCTACGCGCCCTCCTCGACGCGAGTGTCGGCTATGACCCCTCCCTGCTCTACGCGCTCATCGTCGACGAGCAAGGCATGGCCATCGTCCACACGGACCGCCGGCGGGAGGGAGAGCGCGTGCCCCCCCAGCCGAGATTTCGCGATGCGTTTCCCGCGCGCTCGGGCCTGACCCTCTTTCCGAAGTCGCAGGTCTACGAAGTTGTGCTGCCCTTCGATGTCAGCGGCAAGCCCTTCGCCGCCATCAGGCTCGGTATCGCGGTGCCTCTCATCAGAAGCCAGCTCAACGACGTCTTATGGCAGACGCTCGCCCTCGGCGGCATCGCCCTCGCCGCCGCCCTCCTGGTTGCCCTCGCGCTGTCCACCGTCACCCTTCAGCCCATTCGCCAGCTCGCCGAGGACATGGATCGGCTGCGTCTCGGCGAGTTCGACGTGGGCAGCAGGGCCGGCCCCACCGACGAGTTCGGCAAGCTCGCGTACCAGCTCCAGCTCCTCGGCAAGCAGATCCAGTCGGACCGAAGACAGCTCCTCACCGAGCGGACGCAGATCCAGACGGCCGTGGACCATCTGGAGGACGG
>Ga0137397_10000548_pt1 | contig 26064 bp, 41 predicted proteins | sample czorhiz116metaG_FD_106658 | JGI IMG/M metagenome (GOLD analysis project Ga0137397, IMG submission 106658) | Vadose zone soil microbial communities from Angelo Coast Range Reserve, California, USA - czorhiz1.16 metaG | ecosystem: Environmental > Terrestrial > Soil > Vadose zone | place: USA... | reverse complement strand
CAGACTCTTGGTCTTAGGCGCTCGTCGACCGATCACCTACGCCACAAAGACTTCGTCTATTGCTTAGACGTAAAGTAAGCTGCCCAGGCACCGTCCTTCAAGAGATAGAAGTCGGAGCGTGTATCTGCACTCCTCCTACTGTCTCTCGTACGCCAGTGCACGGTCCGCTTGACCGCTTAAAGCACTCGAACACTCGCGTCAGACCCGGTTGGTCTTGGACGCACATCCTGAGCTAGTGTAAGGCCCGCTTGGCCTCAAGTACACTACCTGAACCAGTGTAAGGCCCGCTTGGCCTTGTCTACACTACACAGACTATCCTAGGCCCACTGCGGCCTTAACAGATAAGGTGGAAAGGTGAGGCCAAAAGGGGCAATGTGAGTTGAGGATGAATGTGGACAAGCAACTTGAGGACAGAAGCAGTAAGGCAAGGGTGGGGTGGCTGATGTGGCAGCATAAGTGAATAACAAATCAATAAGATTGTGGCTACATGGTCAAGCACAAGTGCACAGTGTGTGTGACAAGGGACCAAGGGAGGGCAAGCAGGAGATGGCACAGAGCTCGTTTCTAAGGCTACAAAGCCTGTAGACCTTATACACAGCACTATTTTTGAGCATGCTCTAAGATTCAGGATTACTAATGCAGGTTGTCTTTCTTGCACTTTCCCAACACCTCTACCTTGCATTCCCTTCAGGATTGTGACTTGCCTCAGCTCTCCATGCTTAAAATCACAGCTGGATCTTTAAAAGACTTGGCCCTTACACTTACACTCTAATTGGCTGGCTTAACAACCAGCAAATTGGCTCATAGTTGGTCCTTTGACACTTAATCACAGAGTGGAGTTGCAAAAGGTCTAAAATAAGCAGAACCCTAAATACTTTCCATAGTGATGTGTTACTCAAAAAACTAGTTGCTTTATTAACCCAAATTTTTATTCACCAAACATTCAGCCTTGGTTGGGCACCTCAAGGTTATGCTCCACCTCGAGCTTTAGGCCTCATGGGCCCCATTGTCACCCTAAACTGGCCAGCCAGCAGTGGCACATATAGCCACAGTGTTGAGGCATCAACATGCTAAATTGAGAACCACGGTAATCCACATACAGAAGTGGCCCAGTAACGACCAGCAGCTATCGAGTTTTGGTCATTTGACTCCCTAGCCCCTGTGCAAAGCGTGCTCCCCGTCCACTCCTCGCGCCTGAAAAGTGCATGTGAATCTACGGGCAACAACTGAACGACTATGCCACCTTACCTCGTGCGCTCATGCCACCTCGCCGCTCCCCCCGTCCTCTCCGCTCCTGCGCTTGCTCACCCCGTTTATCACCCTTCAGTCCATCCACCCGGTCACCCCAGGCAATTGCCCCACCGAGACGAATGTCAAGGGCCTTCTCATTTTGTTCTACCATCACCCCAATCTTCTCTGCCAGAATCTGCGCGAGCTGCTGCGGTCTTGTGAGTTCGACGCGATGGAATACGATGACGCCGGCGGATTGATCCAGGGATGCAGGAAGTTCTTCTGTCCAGATCATCCGTGACACGATGGAATTTACTGCACGACGATCCAAAGAGAAGGTACGCTCAAGGAACCCCAACGATAGAGTCTTGTAATGTGGCGCGAATGTGAATAAATAAGTGCGTAGACCCTCTTCTTGGATGCGTCTAAAAGGGAGTACCGCCATCATCCCAAGCACAAAACAAGGTGCCGTCCCACTTACTTAGCAAGCATTTCTTTGACGGATGTAGCCTCAGGCATGAGACTCCAGATCTTGATACTCTGGATCAAGTCACGGCATTGCTCCCACTGGCCATGCTGTAGCGCTTTGCTTGCCTGCATTATATGATCCCGCGTACTTTCTGGCGGCCCCGTGAATACTTGACGGTCTGCAAAGTCTAGCAAGCGACGGAAAGGCTTCGAGATGGCCTTGCGCTTCTGTTCCTCTAAATCAATGCTCGCCAGCATAGGGATCTCCACAAGCATGCTAGACACGAGGAACGCAGCCTCGAGCAACTCCGTGTTAATATGCATATGGAATGGCAATTGACGTTGCTTCTCCGCTTTCTCTTGCTCCGGAGTGAGCGTCTGAAATCGCGGCTGGTGCATACCCTGCGCGAGAAGCTCCTTCACCCGTTGGGTGGCAAATATGTCTTGAAGAGTCGATTGAGCCTCCTTGATGAGTCCGGACCGGAACGCGCAAAGGCCAAGCTGGACAACGGCACGATTGTATAGTATTTGTGTACCAACATCCATGGAATAAACAGTCTCCTGGAGGTGGGACATGAGCAACATATCGCGTGAAGTGTAGAAGTCGTTATGCAAGGCATGGTGGTAAATGTGACTGAGCATTGCCCGCGTGCGCAGAACTGAGTTCCCGGACTTGTACAGGTGAACGCATAGTGCATGAATAAGCGCAGATGGGGTTGTCTGAGAGGCCAGGGAAAGAGAGATAAGCACATCCGCCGCAGCGACGGCCGATTCAAGCGCTGTGAGGACAACGTCAGGCTAATAAGCGAAGAATCGTCAGTGTACCTGAGAGAACACCTGAAAACTAATGCACCTTGGAATATATGTGTTCTAGACGTCGCGTCACGACACGGGCAAGGGGTTCGGGAAGCTGCTTCTTCTCATACAGAGCTTCCGCACGACAGATGGTGCAGTAGAGACCGTTTTCGTCCTTCAACCGATCCATGTATTCGGTTCCGTGAGGATCCAGGTTCTGAAGGCTGCGGGTGAATTCGTCGTCTAGTCTGTCGACGAAGCTGATAATGCTGCCTCGAATGCGGACAACACCATCCTTTTCACCCTCGGGTGTACGTTCTACGAGATCATCGTAGTCATTAGTGATCTCCTGTACGGAGTACTCGACATTGTCGATAAGGATGCCGATGAGATTGTCAATTTCGCGTTGAGCAGATAACCACATTTCTATCGGCATGTAGGAGGCGATGGAAGCGTTATAGTCGAAGCGCGACGACACCAAGGCCAGCAGAACACGAATTCGTTGATACGGCGTGACGGCAACGTCGAGCAATCGCTCCAAAATACGGATTTGATCCGCGCGATCAGTGTTCTGTGAAGTCTCAATACGTGGACTATACGGCTGAAGCATGAGACTGACTTTTTTACCACGAGCTTCCTGGATGGCCTGGAGAGTCTTGTAGATGCCCTCAGCTGTGTACTGAGTAGCCTTGCCACCCTTTCCGACATGAGTAAAATCCTCCTCGCCCTCACCCTCCACAACAACGGTACTTCTAACCGCTTCTGGCCTTACTTGGACTTGTGGGACGGCAAGGGCGGCATATTCTTGTTCAAATGCCTCCGGATCCTAACAACAGGTAAGACCTAGCAATGTGAGAAACTTGCAAAGGTCATGTACATCGTTATATTGCTTGATTTCCTTTTCGTACTCCTTGACCGTCTTTCGAACCTTTTGTTTCATAGCGGTCAGGGCGCGCGCATTACTGGCATTCATCTTCTTCTTGGCTTCTTTCTCTTTAGCTAGGGCCGCATTTAATGCCGATTCGAGCGAGATAAGCGTCCGGATGTAGAATGGAGGGACCGGTTCAGCGACATTCTGCTGACGCAGTACCATGCGGGCCAGCTTGTCGTATTCTAGAAGAACACATGTAAGTAGCTGGTACTATACATAAGCACAAGTACACGGAATAGTTACATACCACTGGAAATAGCTATCCAGTCATTGATTTTGAGGGCATTATCCATGGCTCTCCCTGTCGCTTCCATCTCTTCGAGACGTTTATCGCGTGCGCTCTTAACGACTCTCTTGACCTCTTCATCACTCTCCTCTTCGTCTGAATCGCGGAGGAAACGAGATTTTGGCTTGGGCTCTTTGTGCGCTCCTGCTTCGTCATCAGACTCATCTTCGTCCTCAGATTCTGATTCGGAGGAGGAGGAGGAATCTGAGGCATTGGCGGTGCGAAGGAAACGAGACATCGCTGGTTTTGCTGGTGCGGCAGACTTGGCTGGAGTTGCATCCTCATCGGAGCTCAAGAGAGACTCCTCTGAGTCCGATGATTCGGAATCGGAATCGGCTGCTTGTCTGAAAAATCGCGACATTATGGTATGGACAAGAGACTGCGGGCGATGCGGGATTGTATTCAAAACTTTTGGGTTTCGGAGATCCCCGGTCGTACCAGCAGTCCCGTTGACTCACTTTCACACACTCGCTCCGAGTCACTCTCTCGCTCACCCACTACTGTACATTCGGGCCCGCCCAACGTTCCGACGAGCATAGATGCCGCGCATCTTACCCCATGTTTTGAAGCTGTTGCGGCAACCCCCAATTCCTTCGATGCGCGTCCCGGTACCAAATTTTGCCGTCGTAAACCCTCGACCTACATTGCCCCAGTCTCCTTGGAAGGCCGCAACAACATTCCTCATCCTCCTGCCCTTCCCGCGCCCAGCGCTACTTCGACCCCTGCCTCCTCTTTGCTCTTCCTTGAGCCTTACGTTTTCCCCAGTAGTGGTGCACGCTCGCCACCGGTCGCGTGGAACTGAGTATCAACCATCCCAACGCAAACGCAAACGAAAGCATGGCTTCCTCGCTCGCAAGCGCACAGTGGGTGGCCGGAAAATTCTAGAGCGCCGCAGGGCAAAGGGGCGCTCACATCTGACACACTAGAAGGTTATCGTCCCCTTCGTATTCCGAAACATCTCTGACCGACGCTTAACTCTCAGATCTCAGGCTCCACCAAGTGCGCGGCGGCCATGGCAGACAATTAGAATAGTCTTATCAACCCCTGTGCAACCCTTATCCGGTCTGGCTTCATGTTAGGGTTGTGTAATGAGGAATCGAGATTTAAAATGCCTATGTCACAATGAAATAAATCGTTCCCACCAACTAATTCATGTCTACCAGTGCCCTCCTCTCAGGATCACTCCCTACTACCGCTAGAGGTCGCTTCACTGTGCTCTCTGCAACCCCTTCAAAACTGGGTTCCTCTCCAACGTTTATCGCAAGGCCTGGCCATGCCGGACACTCCCACTCTGCATCCGGTAGTGCTGGAGACAATGGAGAGTTCGGGGAAAGTAAAAATCCACGTTGGATGGAATTGACAAGAGCAGAGATTGGTGTCTTTGTTGCCATCCCTGTTCCAAAGGGGTGGTCAGTTTTCACCTGCGCCGGCGTAGGCACGGGCGGATGCCCGTGCGCTGTTACATTACTCCCCGCGTCAGCCGCTGATAGCACAGCAACATGTCCATCCTGGTCTCCCGCTGGGGCCAGTGATGCGGAAACGGGCGAGGCAGGCAAAGGTACGTCGGCAGGCCTCACCTCCGGACTAGACGGCAATGGCGTTGTTATCGCGGTGGCGGGTATCTCCACTTCTTTTGAGTTAACCTTTGGAGGAATGGCCTTACCCTTTGGCCGAATCGTCAGCGGCTTCGTGGACCCCTTAGCAACTACGCGGTGTGCTTTCTCTTCCTCTGCGGCCTTCATGCGTGCCAGTTGGGAGAGTGTCGGTTGCATAGGCCCACCAATGCGTGCCGCCACTTTCTTCGGATGAGGATGATGAGTGTGTGTTGCTGCAACACCTTTTGCGGATTGCGAAGGCTTTCGAATTACGGGACGTGCACCTTCAAGGTCATCTTTCTTCCTCGTTTTCATCTCTGCACCACTTTGGCTGGTCGAGCGTGTCGTCATGGATGATTTGGGGCGATCAGGTGCCGAAGGCCCAGCCTTTTGAACTTCCTTCTTTCCCCCGGTCGCACCGTCTGGGATCTTAGTACTGATTCCTTTGCCCTTGCCGCTGGGCGGTTTGGGCTTTGCTTTCTTCCCTTCTGTCGCTGGTAATGGGACCTCCTTGTCCTCCGCCGCGAGGAGAGGTGGTGATATCTGTGGGCACTTCGACGATGTTGCAGTAGTTTGAGCGACGGTACGCTTTGCATCCATCGCGGCGGATGATTTGGGGCCATGTCTCACACTGTCCAATCTTGAACTGCAATGAAGTGTAAGCGGTAGCCTTTCATGTATGTTAGGTGGACCAACCGCATCGGTACAGCCTGAGCATCCGCTGAAACTTTCTTCTCTTGGTGCGCTAATAGTGGTTTGGGTGGTCCCGGTGGCTGCTGTGTCTCTGGCAACAATATTCTTTGCGCCTCCCCTAACAGTCTCTCCTTGCTGGTCATTGCCTCCACCCGCTGAGGACCCGCATGCGACTTGAGTAGGGGGGCAGATGGTTGTGTTGACTCGGGTCTCAAAATATGTGTGGCGGTTCTAGAAGTGGAAGCCTCCGGTGGTCGCTCAGCAACCTTAGGTTCCGGCCGTCCCATGGGCCCAGGGCGTTTCAGAGATATCTGTGGCCCTGGTGGTACTTGTGGACGACGCTGAGGGACAATAGCTGGAGGAGGCATATCGTCTTTACGCTTCGACGATGGCCCAACTGCAGACTCTCCATGCGGTGGGGCAATTATGGATTCCGTTTCACTACGCGTGAACTTTGATGCTATCGCCGCTGACGACTTGGTGGTTGCGAGTCTCGAAGATGGTGCAGAACGATGGTGTGCCATGGAAGTAGCAGGTCGAGGAGGAGGTTCCTCCCGCTTTGGCGGGCCAGGTGCCAAAGAAGACGTAGGACGTGTCGCAGGAAGGGTGTAAGTGGATTGCGATGATTGAGGGCGGGAATTGCCCGAGGGGATGTCAATATTGAGATACTTCTTCATAGTTGGAGAAAGTGGAGCTGCAAAGCTGTACCGTATATTAAAACGGTGTTGTTCAGAGGAACAAGAATCACAAGGGTTACCTTTCTACCCTTGCCGGAAGTAGAATTTTGTACGCATCAAACACTTGCCTACTAACCCTACGAACGTCTGCGCTTGCATCCGTAGCAGTCAGCCTGATGGCATTTTCCACGTCTCTTGCGCGCGAATCCTTTTCAAGATCAGGCGGATTGAAACATTGGACACAGGCAAGCAGAGTTTCTATTGCAATCAAGCGGAGGGTAACGGACTTGTCACGAAGAGCGCCGACAAAGAACGGCAGCAGTGAGATGAGTTGGGTCTGATCAATAATCGTCTGTATTGTTGCTTTGGCACGGGAGATGAAGATTTTGTTTGGGCGGGAGCAGAGGGATAAAAGGGTAGGAATGAAAAGGGGAACAAGTGGATCGAAAGAAGGACCCAGCCCGACGGCAAGGGAAGCTATACACTCGAGGGCGGTAGCGGAAAGACGGGAACGCTCCGAGGCTGCCGCGGAGGTAATCGCGCGATACATCGAACGGATGGAAGAGGTAAGAGTTGTGGGGAAGTCGCACGCGCCGCCCTTTGACAGAGCGATCATCCTGAGGAGAGCATTGCTGATGGTATCCCACGTTTCCTCTGTTTCTGCGAGCGAAAGCGAAACACGTGTTTGCTCCAGCTCTTCTCTCAAGGTAGATTCGGAATGACACTGAAGATTAAGAGAGAGATTCTGAGCCACGGTACACGAGCCATAAGAATGAACGAAGTACCTCTATAATCGACGGTATCTTCACTTTTGGAGCCATGGTGGTCGATGAAGCCAACATGAACGGGTTCAATTCGCGTTATTGTGACAGTGCACGTGACCGTATTCGGACCGTGAATCACCTGCCGTTTTTGGGGGGTTTGACTTGTGAAATCGATCATGACTCGAATTCGATGCTATTTAGACGAATCGTCGTTAGATCGCACCCAAGACATCTACGCAGCATGTCTTCAAATACTCGTCCTCTCTCTGCGACGCAGATTCGTCAAGCGTTCTTCGACTACTTTCAATCCAATGGTCACACTTACGTCCCGTCGTCTTCCACCATTCCATATGAGGATCCAACCCTTCTCTTTGCCAATGCTGGTATGAATCAGGTTCGTGCCCAAAACGTCGGTATCTCTCCTTAAATGCTCACATAACGCCCAGTATAAATCAATTTTCCTCGGGGCCGTTGACCCTAATTCCGATCTCGCAAAGCTAAGACGTGCCCACAACAGCCAGAAGTGCATCAGAGCTGGTGGAAAGCATAATGGTACGTGATATTACTCCTATATTCACGTACTACCCTGACCAACATGTACATCCAGATCTTGATGACGTTGGTAAAGATTCGTACCATCACACCTTCTTTGAGATGCTCGGCAATTGGTCGTTCGGTGATTATTTCAAGGTAACCAACCTCCTTCCCTAGTCACAGACAATCTAGAATAGATCAACTTCCTAGAAAGATGCCATTCGATATTCTTGGGACGTATTGACCAACGTCTACAAACTCGACAAAAACCGACTTTACGTGACCTACTTTGAGGGGGACCAACAAAACGGGCTCGAGCCTGACCTCGAGGCACGGCAGTATTGGTTGGATGTCGGCGTTGCGGAGAGCCATGTTATCCCTGGTAACGCGAAAGATAATTTCTGGGGTACGAAATGTCCCGCCTTTGTCTCGGCATGGTTTTTAAACGAATTGCAGAGATGGGGGCAACCGGTCCTTGCGGCCCATCAAGGTACTGCTAGAGACCTAAGCGACCGCGGTCCGTTCTAACCTTGTTCTATTCAGTGAGATTCACTATGACCACATAGGCGGCCGTGATGCCTCCCATCTTGTCAATAAAGATGACCCACTCGTTGTGGAGATCTGGAATAATGTGTTCATCCAGTTCAATCGCGAGGATGACGGCTCTTTGAAGCCCCTTCCTGCCAAACACGTTGACACTGGCATGGGCTTTGAGCGCCTCGTTACAGCCATTCAAGGTGTACGATCTAATTACGACACAGACATCTTTACTCCACTCTTCTCTCGGATCCAAGAGGTCACAGGTGTGCGACCGTACACAGGCAAGTTTGGTAACGGCGATGTAGATGGGGTCGATACTGCGTATCGTGTGGTTGCGGACCACGCTCGCACCCTGACATTTGCGTTGAGTGATGGCGGAGTACCAAATAACGTCGGGCGTGGCTATGTCCTTCGCCGTATCCTCCGTCGCGGTGCGCGGTACGCGCACAAGAAGCTAGGGGTATCTATCGGGTCATTCTTCTCTTCACTTGTACCAACCCTTGTTGAACAACTTGTGCGTGTCATATCGAGAACCGGTTTTCCCGCCGCGGGCTGACTTCGACGCATAGGGCCATGTCTATCCAGAGCTAAACAAGAAAGCCACGGAGATCAAAGAGATACTCGACGAAGAGGAAGAGTCATTCTCACGCACCCTCGACCGGGGAGAGAAATTATTTGAGCAGTATGCAACTGCCGCACGCGAAACCGGTGCAAAAGAACTGAATGGGAAAGATGTTTGGAGACTGTACGACACATATGGTTTCCCAGTTGACCTCACACTACTCATGGCAGAGGAGCTCGGACTTGGTGTCAATAAAGGAGTGTTTGAGGCCGCGCAGGCAGCAAGTAAGGAGGCAAGCAAGGCTTCGCTCAAAACTGGAGCGAAGGATGTCGTCAAGCTCGATGTACATGACATTGCAGCCCTTGAAAAGGACACGAGCGTGTCGAAAACTGATGATTCCGCGAAGTTTGGTAAGTCTCTCACTTCTAACTATTACCCAGTCTCACTCACGACCCAAAGGCGTTGGCAACATCGATGCAATCATCAAGGCCATATATCACAAGAAGGCCTTCCTCCAGTCAACAGTAGATATTCCACCGGACACTGTCTTTGGAATTGTCCTCGACCGAACGAGTTTCTACGCAGAAGCTGGTGGGCAAGAATATGATACTGGCAATATTGTGATCGATGGCGTCGCAGACTTTGAGGTCACCAACGCGCAAGTTTTTAATGGATACGTATTACATATTGGCCATCTCAAGTACGGGCAGCTCTCCCTCAGGGACAGCGTGGTTTCATCATACGATGAAGTGAGTCGGTGACAATATCCTCCCACAGCTCTATCTTGAATACTGGCTTCTAGCTCCGGCGATGGCCGCTCCGCAATAACCATACAGCCACGCATATTCTAAACTTCGCATTACGCGAGATTCTAGGCGACCATATTGATCAGAAAGGATCGCTCGTCGCACCGACCAAGCTTCGCTTCGACTTCTCCCACAAAGCCCAGATCCCGCTCCCAGATCTAGAACGCATTGAGTGTATGAGCATCGACTGGATTAAGAGGAACGTCAAGGTATATAGCAAAGATCTCTCACTCCCTCTCGCTCAGAAGATCCCTGGTGTCCGGGCTGTCTTTGGCGAGGCGTACCCGGATCCCGTGCGCGTTGTGTCGCTCGAGTACGACGTGGATGAAATTGCACAAGATATCGAGAATCCCAAATGGCAGAGTACGAGCATCGAATTTTGCGGCGGAACGCACGTCGCACGCACTGGAGATGTCAAGGACTTTGTGATCACTGAAGAATCGGGCATCGCGAAGGGCATCCGACGGATTGTTGCCGTCACAGGGCACGAAGCACAGGATGTCACCCGTGTTGCCGACGTGTTTGAGGCGCGAATAAAACAAGCTGAGCAATTGATCGGGAAAGCGAAGGATGCAGCTCTGAAGGCGCTGAGTGTGGTGCGTGATACCTTAACTAAATAGTTGAGGTCGAGTAATATGGCCTTCAGGAACTCGGCCAGACAGACATCTCATTGCTTCGCAAGTCAGCCATCCGCGATCGCTTGATGGCCCTGCGCAAGGCTCTGGATAAAGAGACCAAAGGAAAGGAAGCGGCTGCTAACAAGACAGTTCGTGATGTTCATCTTCGCTCACTCCCGTATGCCAATCATTTTTGGGTTAAGGCCGTTGAAGCTGCGGTGGCATTTTTCCACAAGAATCCGCAGGCTGAAGCTTACTTTGCAATTATTGACGTCGAGGGCAATGCGAAGGTATTTGGGACACTACAGAGCAGTTTGATCCACTCTGACGTTCTTCCCTCAGGTTCTTCAGGCTGTTGTGCTCCAAGCGAGAAAACTCGGTAAGGCCGTATACGTCTTCAGTGTCGATTCGGATGGTGGCAAGGTCATTCATGTCAACCATGTGCCCGAGTCGCTGAAGGCGAAAGGCCTCGACGCCCGTACATGGGCCGCTCGTGTCACGGAAGTACTAGGAGGAAAGGTGGGTTACCTCCCATAAGTGCTCTCTGACAAATCTAAAATGGCACCAGGCTGGTGGCAAAGAAGATGGCGCGCAGGGTGTCGGCCTTAACACTAACAAAGTCAGGGAAGCCCTAGAGGTTGCGCAAAAGTATCTACTTGATGGAAATGCGTAGATTAATAATTTCTGATTCATTGGTGGTCGAGGAAGATCCGCACTATTTACAGCATGAACTACTACATGGCATAGTACGCGGTGACACACACATGTAGTGGAAAACGAGCGAAAATTTCCACTGCCTCTAATTTTGTAATTCGTAATACGCGAGAAACGTCGTGACTCACCTGTGTCACACTGTAACAACCTTCTCTACCACAACCGAGTGTCGAAGCCCTCGACTTCAAAATCTCAGCAAGGTAAGTTTCTGTTTGCACCATCTTTATTCAGTAGCGTGATGTTCCCGTGAGCCACAAACCCAGTGGTTGAACCAAAAAAAAAACAGGGTGCCTGGGGTGGATGGACCCGTCACTGCTTGGATGATGATGACACTAACCTGCTTCCCCCACAGACACACACTCTTGCCTTGCCTAGCATGTCCCTCGTCGTACCTGAAGCCCATCAGCAATTCCAGGTTCTTATTTCTTCCCTTTATTTAGAATCATCCCGGCTAATAACCCCGCAGCACATTTTGCGTCTGCTTAACACGAACGTTGATGGAAAGCGCAAGGTCATGTACGCTCTGACAGAGATCAAGGGTGTCGGCCGGCGATATTCAAACATTGTTTGCAAGAAGGCAGATGTCGACCTTAGCAAGCGGTGTGTCCATACTGTATAATCTTGTCGAAACTCACCCTTACATTATGTGTCCCAGAGCCGGCGATCTCAACTCGGACGAGTTAGAACGACTGGTGACAATCATTCAAAACCCGACCCAATTCAAGATTCCATTATGGTTCCTGAACCGTCAGCGTGATATTGTCGATGGCAAGAACTTGCAAATTTTGTCGAACGGTGTGGACTCCAAGTTGCGTGACGACCTTGAACGGCTCAAGAAGATCCGCGCGCACCGTGGTCTCCGTCATTTCTGGGGCCTTCGTGTTCGCGGTCAACACACAAAGACAACTGGTTAGTCATGCCACCAGCCTTCCGCTGCTTGGAGTGCGTTGCTAATTTGACATATTGTGCAGGTCGCCGTGGAAAGACGGTTGGTGTGTCGAAGAAGCGTGGTTAAGCATCTGTTCTCTGCCTTTGTACCAGAAGTACGGATACGCGCTCATTCTACCGATATTACCTTGTTATGTCGTATGAAATGAATACATGACCAAATCGTAACAGAACGCTATGCGCTGAATCGTTGCGAACTTTCGGGAATATCTGTGCCGGTCCGTTCTAGCCGGGCATAGACATAAAGGGCGAGTTAAACGCTTTGATCACTTATCATGGCCTCCTGCTACTGGGCCCAGCCTGCTCAGCTGCATCCTTGGTACAAGCTAGATACCATGAAGCGAAAACTTCCTCCAATGCTACCTCGTTCCGAGTCCCCATCCCCAGTGGACGAGTATGATCCTGACCCGCGTGCAAAGCGACAGCGCTGCACTACGCCGGACCAAATGCGTTCTACGAAGCGTAAGCTGCCCTCGCCCCCTCAGTCACCCGTCGAGGGACTGGACTCTCCGGGGCCAGATGATCCACGACTCTTCAAAAGGCATCGGTGCACCACGCTCGAGCACGGCCTCGAGAGCCTTTCGCTCACCGCCCTTCCAGCTTCCGCTCAGGCGCATGCTCTGGCACCCTCGACCCCGACTTCAACCTCGGCCGCTCAGATGCAGGCAATGCCTGAGTTATCTGCGCGTCTTCCGCCATCACTTGCAGATCCTCTCGTCTCGGCTGTCCCGGTGCGTCAGAAGCATGAGCACCGTGCCCCTCCTGAATTTGCCCATTCGCGTTGGCTCGAGATGTCCTCCTCCTTGCTAACGACGACGGTGCCTAAATCCCGTTCAATTCCATCGCACCTGACGCCAATTTCTACCTCAACCTCGATCACCTACGCGACGTCCGCGCCCACACTCACGTCTGATGCCGACGCAATAACGGACGTCAAAATGCACTCTTTGTCGTGGTACGAGCCAGAGAAGGATCGTACGTGTCCATTTTCACTTGCTCTGTTTCTTTTTTTTCTTGTTGGTTGGCTCAGAGTTGTTCGCTGACCGAGAAAAATACGCGCCCTTCTCTCTCCTCCCGCGTGCTTTTTCTCGTTCTCTATTCTCGCTCTTTTTGCAATAGGAATCGTCGTTACCGATCTGGACGCGTCCTCTGACGATGAAGCCGAGGTCGTGGATGAGGCTCCGAAGCTGCCGCGTTCCGTACTGCAGGCGCTGTTGCGTGGGCCAGGGCACAGCGATCCACCGCTTCCGGGTCTGCTATCATCTCCCGTGCTGCCGCAGCTCGCGCCACCACCGCGCGACCATTTGCCGTTACTTGATCTTCATATGGGAAGCCTCTCCGAGTCGGGGGTGGAAGAAGCCATGGACGTGGAGCAGTAGCGTCACGTTGATCACCATTCTGCTTGCACTCTGTACATGCATCGCGTTTATCTATCACGTTATATTCATATTTTCACATTCATACTATATCAATAAAAAGTTCCTCTGTTGTTGTCGATCTGAGATGCATTTTTGGTATCGCCTGAGGACCGACGCAGCAGGCTCTTCGTACTCAGCGTCTTGTCCACGGCAAATGGAAGGCACCACCACAGCAGTCACTAAATCTCATGGCGCCAACCGTATTCTCGGCCACGCCCAAGTGAGATAGCATGCAACTTCTGGTTCACTGTCTAGGTACGGGAGGAGATAACTCGTAATTTAAATAGACCGAAAGGTTACAAACGACGCAAGCGCGGTATCACCAACGCAATTTTTTTGTCGCTACATTGTGGTTGTCGTGACGACACACACCGACGCTATGCCAATTCCCAGCAGGCAACTTGAATCGTACCACATAACCGTTGTCCGCAGACAACCGACTTGTTTCTAACGCGGACCAGCTCGCACGGGTACGCCTTAACCCTATCGTCCGCGTGCGATGCAGAAGATAGAGCAATGGCCTACGTCCTCCCGGATTGCGCTCCACCATCCGGACCATAAAGACCCTGGGCGATATTAAGCCGTGTGTGATGGCGTGCATGAGCGTGCGGGTGAGGTATATGGTGCATCTGCATCACGTTGAACGGAGAACGCAGCACACCCGGCACGGGGCTCGCCGCCGTATGTACAGCAGCTATCTGCGAGGGAAGAGGGGTTGCAGATGTTGGTGTGGGAGGGGGGGCAGCTGGTGGCGGCTGCGGCGGAGCGTGAAAGCCGCGGAGTCTGGCGTGGGAGTAGGTCGGCAGAGTCGGGGCTGCAGATTGCGCTTGGGGGTGAGAAGGGACGCGCATGTCCTGGTAGAGGGTGGGTGAAGTTGACGTTTGCGGCTGTTGTGGTTGAATCTGGTGGTATGGTATATTCAAAAGATTGACGGGGTTAGTCCTGTGGCCAGTTTGAAACTGGTTGACAGGTGGCTGCTGTTGCTGTTGCGACGGTGCAGGTGCAGGTGCAAGGGCTGGTACGGGAGCGGGGGCGGGTGGCTGGGATTGTGCTGAAGGCTGAGAGGCTACCGGGCGAGATGGGTTGGGTGAGACGGGGGATGATTCGGAGTCAACGGCCATATCGCGTGGCGAGTCTTCTCCATCATCACGCTCGTCGTCGTCATCGCGAGCCGCTTCGGCCTCGGTCGCAGCGGCCCTCTGAGCAGCGATTTCTTCCGCAGTGAGAAAGCGGCCACCGGGTCCGCGCGGGCGACGCATGGCATGTTTGTGGCGCGATTCGTGGAGGTATGGCTGTCAAGAGAGCGTGAACGTGCAGGGAGGGAAGCAGTAAGACATGAGAAACGAGAGGCGAGGTATGCGAGCAGGTACCTTTCGCTTTTGGGAGAGGCGGTGGACCTCCTCAATGCGTGCGCGAGCGACACGACGTTTGAGGATGCGGTAGTACTGCTTTGCGTTTACATAGAGAGGTTCGTCGTCGATAGGGGTCTCAGACTGTGGTGTATGGGAAGGGGGCGATGTGTCTTGGGGGAATGGCGATTGGGGTTCGTTGCGAGGGGGCGAGGGGGGGCGAGGGGGGTGGTCATTCGTTGGAGGAGGTCGATTATAGAAGTTGTAGGGATGAGTGGCTATTAAATGGGGACAGTAAGTGGTGAGGACGCCAGATGATGAGAGGGCATACGATGGAACTGGTCCTGGACGACGTCGTGCGAGTCTTGAAAGGGCTGGTGTTGAGTGGTCAGGGGATAGGCGGGATGAAAGAGCTGATTGATTCCATCCTCCATGGTCAGTCCAGCGCACGCACGCTTAACTTGGTTACTGCACCGACAACTAACGACTTCTCTCGCGTCCAAACACCCCAAAACAACAACTCACCCGTCACGTGCACCGCCCTTCTCTTGCATCCATCTCGACAACATGGAGGCAAAGCTGTGCGTTTATCCCGTTATCTTTCCTCTCTTTCCTTCTTCTGACAGACCTCAGAAAACCCCTCAAAGTCGCAGATCTCAAGGAAATTTGCTCCCGCGCAAATATCCCAACCACTACACGATCAACAAAGGCCGACCTTATCACCAAAATCCTCGCAAGTCAACCCGCCATACACGCGTACAATGCCAAGTACCAGCAAAATGGGAATGCTGCGCCTTTATCCAACCCAGCAGCGCAGTCTACAAACGATGATATTGTGAGTAGAAACGCGCTCCTTTCGACGCGTCGTACTTACATCCGCCCGTAGCTTGCTCCTCCAGAAGAGTGCGTCTTCGCTGACTCCTTGCGTCCCCCCTTTCTTATACACGCCTAGAGTCGACTGGACATTGCAAGGGCCCTCCCCACCTGTTCCCGTACTGACTACCGCACCTAAGCCTCTTAAAGCCAACCCCGCAAATCCCGCCACAAATCCCGCTCCCGCTTCTCCAGTACGATAGTCTCTGTCCCTCAATCAGACTCAGCTTATCTTACCTAGACCAAGCCTCAGTCAAAGGCGATCCCCCCAAAGGCAACTCCTGTTGCAAGTGAAACCTCCAAGACCTCTGCGCCTGCTGCCGACGCTCCAGTCGACGACGAGCTAGAGAAGCGTAAAGCACGTGCCGCGCGCTTTGGCATTGCACTTCTCGAACCTCCGAAGACAAAGACAAAGTCTAATCTTACGCCCGCACCTGCATCCAAGGCCGCTCAAGCACCAGACGTAAGGCTCGCGCTCTCTGAGTCAATCCTCGTAAATGACACGTCGCAACTGCAGGATCCCGAGAAGCTCAAGGCACGCACACAACGCTTTGGCATCTCCAAAGTCGAACAGAAGGAGGCCGCGATCGTCCCGGCTGTCAGGAGCAACAAGAAGCGTGGGGCCGCCGTTGTAGAAGAGGTTGACCCCGAGGAGCAGGAGCGCCGGCGAAAGCGCGCCGAACGCTTTGGAATTCCTGTAGCGGTACGCTCCAAGTTGAATTGTCCAATGATTTACAGGTCTTTACCCAGATTTCGCGCAGGGCACAAAGGCTTGAAGTCCTTCGTTTGATATCTGACCATAAGTATTAACTTTTTGCTGGCTTTGTGGATAATATATGTTGTAGAGATCGGTGTGCGTGGGTGATCATACCAATAACACACGCCTCTACTGCTTTACCCGTGATTGAGCGCTGTGACACTCGTCCGTAAATTGACCGGCTCCCCTGCCCTTGCCGAAGCCGGGCTTGCCCAATTTGGAGTTGTTTACCTGCTGTACGGACCTGCATCATGGGCTGTACCAATAGTAGTAGTGCACTATATTACTACACCACACTTCATTGTTCTCGAGTACCATTGTGCATGCTGTGCTGGGCAACCTGCATGTCATGTCAGCCTGTGACGCCGCCGGCGCGCCACTCATTCGCGCACCGCCTTGACTACCACGCTGCCCGACGTGCCCGGATCTGGGGTCACGGGCACGAGAATACACCTGCCCATATTTGTCTCATCTACTCTCACATCGTTGTCTATCCCGAAACCTCCAAGCGACACTCACATAGCGCCTCTCCAGAGTAGCGACGACACCATGGGTCGTGGCATCCTGTACTTCATTTTCCAGCGTCCCCGGTTCTGTTGCTGTCTTCCCGTCCGCGTCTGCGTCGTCGCCATGTCGCTTCTCGGGATTCTGCTCTCTGGCGTATTGTCCGTCATCCTTTGGTTTGAAGTCTCTCGTGCGTATCCTTTCTCCTTTCTCCTTCCATCTTTCGTCCTGAAAGTGCTGGTTGGTTGTTCGATCTAAGGCACGGACGCTTTTACAAGCAAGCAGCGCGCAGCCTTTGCTGGAGGTGCCATCGTCGCAACGCTCCTCTTCCTCATCTCGATCGTCGGGTATGTCCGGGGTACACTCTCCCAACAGTCATTGACGTGGGGACGCGCTAGCCTCATCGGCGCCATCGTGCGCAAGCTGACTTTCGTAACTGCCTATGTCGTCGGGCTATACGTCCACTTCGTGATCAACTTCGCTGTAGCGATGTACCTCCTCTTCGTCATCCTGCGTGCCACGCGCAAAGACACCGTCACCCTATGCGAACAGGTGCTTAGGAATGCCCAGTCACAAGGCCAATGCGAATCGCTCTTCAGCGCCATTCGCGGCCTGTACGCGGGCCTTGCGTCTTTCATCCTCGTAGTGGAGCTCTGTGAGTATACTGCCTTATGGATAATTTTCACTCACCGTCACGTTCATTCTCATCTTCATTCTTTCATCCACCCCGAACCAAAAAAATATGATAATTAATAGACGGCGCCATCGTGGCAACGCGCTACTTCTATCAGCTACGCGGTCAAAAGCGCGAGGCGCGCAAGCCGAGACACATGCGCACCGCGTCGGCTTCGGGAGACGGGGGGCGACTGCTACCTGGCTTTATGCGCTACCGGGACTCGAACGGCGCGACGGTTTACAATTCGCATTACCTCCTGCCGTCGTCCAACAAGGGCCACTCGCGCGGCGCGTCAGCCTATTCGCTTGCCGACAGCGAGACCGAAGGCGCGACGCCACTGGGACTGTACGATCCGCCCAGTGCCGCGCTTCCTGGCTCGAAGTACGACGGGCTGTTGGACTCCGAGGAAGACTACAAAGACGATGGTCATGAGGACCGCGAATACAGGGGCCACGATCGTGATAGTGTTCTGACACTACCACCAGGTTTGGAGCCTTTCCGGGAAACCGATAAGGCAGTGCGGGGAAACGCACCCGAATCGCTACGATGATTCGATACGTACTGTATTCGTGAGAGCGGGACAATATTCTTTCGCATTGTTGTTGTATCTTAAGTAGGACAGTGTCGGGATTTATTTTTACACACAGAAGATAGAATGTGTGGCGGCAAACAGCGAGAGTGGGCAGACGGAAGCGCCCAAGATGATTCGACACTCAGTAGTCAGCGCCTGGAACAGGTTGCTCATCTAACTCGTCCCTTTGGACGTTTGTCTGTTGACACAGGCAAATTATTCCATCTCTCCCTGCGGCAGCGTCATACATGTGATGCCAATTCGACATAATGCCATGCACATCCGCTTTGCTACCCAGCGGCAGCACATCGTCGACTCTGTGCGCATGCCACCCTTTCCCATTTGCCCTGCATGTCGTGTCGGCTGACCACTTATTGCGCGTCGGTAGCTCGATACGCTGCTCTACCAACTCCATGTCTTATCTTTCCTGCTCGCTCCCTCTATCATCGCCCTCTGCGTGCGCGCCGCGGGGCAATTCCAGCTGACCCACCCCCGCGAATTCGGTCCCAAGCGCACACTGCGCTTCCGCTTTGGCCTCATCGCCATGTTCAACGCGAGCAGCGTATGGAACCACGCCTACATTGGCGCGCCGGAAGGGCGGTCGGCCGTTTTGGATTTCGTCGGGTTGGGTACGTCGTCTTTTCGTCTCGATCCCGCTGCATCCTTGACGAATTCGTCTGTCGTCACAACATCGGCGTCTCCACAGGATTCATACCATCGCGCACGCAACTTCTCCTGCTCGATCTCCTCATCATTACACTATCGGTCGTCGTCACGACTCTCGCGTACGAAGCCGCATACGCGCGGGCGGTGACCAAAGCTGCCATCCGCGCCACGCTCGACCTAACACCCGCTGCTAACGCTCACTCGTACACTGATCCACTCACTCCGACGGCGTCCGAGGAAAACTCAGATCTCGTGCTCGATTTTCGCTCCTCCCTGCTGGTTCGGCACGTGCGGCACCCCCCATCGCCGCCGCCAGAGGACACTCAACTGCCGAACGGTGCCGCTGTAGTGGAGGGGCTCCGCGTTCTGTTACATGCGCAACGTACACTCAGAACACAAACAGAGGGGCGGCAAGCCCCATCCGCAGGCGACGCTGGCGGGGATGATACACAAGTGGAGGAGCGGGATCGGCGCGTGCCAGGTGGGATGGACCCGCCAGATGATGGAGGATAAAAGCTAGACATTATTTATGGTGCATTCATTGTGTTACCGCATGCGACAGTAGTTTTTCATCGCCCCCTACGGCTCCCTTTCCACTATTGGCACACGCGTTAAGGGTGGACTGCAACCACCTAAAGCAGAGCAGGACTAGGGATGGGGTTTGAAAAAGTGAATCCACAGTGAACTTTGAGGGAAGTGAAATCCGATGGGGGTGGCCCAAATGTCACCAGTCACCATTTGCGTTTCAACTGCACAAACGGTTTGTAAGCCAATCTCGTTCGTAAGGAAACGGAGGAGCCTCTTTAGCGTACGGTCTTGCGGAGGCATGCGCCGAATCTCTCAAATTCTGCCTTGCACATGTCCTTGTGAACGTCGGTATATGTCGCGACGATACATTTTCCATAGTCTGAAGCTTCCTTTGCGCATGTTGTCGTAGAGGCGATGGCAAAGCGTCGTAGAGGTGTCGTCGCTGCCGTCAAAGACGACGCTGCCCCCACTAGGTCTGGCTGCATGAGAAGAAGTGCCTATGATTACGTCATACATACGCGTTCAAGTGACGTCGGAGCGGCACACGACCCCGAGTCGAGTCCTCGAGCAAACACGGTGCAGCGTGTGGCTCACAGCCCACTTGGTCTCTCAAGCTAGCGTTCACACGCCTTGTTCTAAACACCGGGCTGCAACCAAGCACCGACTCAATCACGTCCTCAGCTCCCGTTTCTCATCTTCCCTAGAACTTTCATGCTGGCACGCTCACCCTCCAGACCTGATGCTGGACACTAACTTTCTCGTCACCACCATACTCGTGGTCATCGCACTTCTCTTTTACACCTTGTATTGGAGCCGATCCATCGCGTTCCTCATCAGTCTTTTGTTACGTGTCGTCTTCTGGAATAGAGGGGGCTCCAGTGTATGGATTCAAATTGGCGCGTTTACCCCCGTCTCTCCCTTGCCTTTTACACCTTCCTGACGCCTGTGTTAGGCTCCTTTCACATCTCACTTCTGGCCGGCCGGATTTTTCTCAAAGACTTTCACTACCATTCGAGCAACCAGACGTTCAAAATCGTCAAGGTTGAGCTGCGGTGGCAATACTGGGTCCGATCCCTTGCCCGTTCCGAGGATTTGCAGGCCCATGACGGTGGCGAAGAACCAAAGCGTGCGCATTCTCTATCTTCTTTCTTTATTCCGTGTTAATCACGGCGCGAATTCAGCTGGCAATCCGTCTCAGCTACCACGCTGCCGATTCCACGCGACGTTGGAAGGTTTCGAGTGGTTCATCTACAATCGGACGGCTGCCTTTGATTATATCGTATCGCAAATGGAGGCAAAGACTCCTGTCCCGGAACGGCGCACTCAAAGCTTGGGTGTGGATGGAGCTGCGTCCCAGCTGAGGCAGATGTTCACAAAGTCTTCACCACCAAGTGAGAGTGCGTGTGGCCTCTTCACGACCTCAATGATGCCACAGAAAATTAATTTGCACCCCATTTCGTAGACAATGTACAGACTCCTCATGTGCGAAGTCCTTTCAGCACTCCCAGGTTTCTCCGCACCTTCGTTCGCTGGCTTCGAGGTCGACTCCCCGGTCTCGATTTCAAGGACCTGCTTCCGTTCAGCTTTGTGGGTCTTAATGGTGGTATCGTATGCGGCAACATGGCAAATCCCAACATCTTGGTAGCTGAGTTCAGCCGCGCGGACGGCATTTTTGGGACAGTGCCAGTACGTCGACCGGCCGTCTTGTATTGTTTCTCTCATCGACTGTCATCCGTGATCTTCCCAGTCAAAGTCTTCCTTAGACCTGTACAAGCAACTTCTAAATATCAAGTTTCGGAACGCCACCATCAGCTTGAAGGAAAATAATCAGTACATGGCCCCCATGACCGACATTGGTTCCCATATTCACGGTCATCTTCGCAAATCTCAGCAAGTATTCCACTTTCTGCTTGTTACCACCTATTGATGTCATTTCCAGCACACTAAGCTTCCACTACTTCCACTACCTCACATATTCGGTCTTTTCTAAGCTCTACCGCTCTGCGCGTCTAATTGATGGTCTTCGTGCCGCGGCCCAAGTGTTCAAAAAGGTGCCTATATCTACCCCCGCTAAGACGTTTCGCTCTCGCTCTAGGCGTGCGCAGAGTGTGGATATAGTGTTTCCAGTCGGGCCTGACTCCGCGAAGCGGGAGTACGCCATCGAGGGGAAACTGCTTGAGGCGCCCGTACTCGATCTCTCGTATTATGTGGACGTGGTTGGCGTTGTTCCCGTCGAGCCACGCTCGGTTGGCCGCGAAGAGCATGACGTTGGCAACGGCGATACATCACCCGAATGGGGCATCGACCTCGTCCTGCATGGTGGTTTCTTGAGGTACGGACCCTGGACAGACAGACAGAGGTGCGTACCATCGCTGTATCCTCCAGAGTCCGTGCCGATTGGCGATGGGTGCATAGGGCCGAATTGCAGCGCGTATTTTTTCCTCCGGCGTACCAAGAAGCGGATCAGACGCATCGCCTCGGGCCTGGCGATCATCGCATTTGGACTGCCATGCAGATATTCGTCGAGTTTCGCGGCGGGACAACGTTGTATATACCCTTCCGCGAAGCGTCAAAGGTATTTCACCATCGACATTGTGTCGCGAGTAATGGTCTCAAGCTACGCTTAGAACTGGCAATGGGACGGTTACGTCAACGTGCCACGACCTCGTACACGCGAGGCCGCGTTTCTCAGTATCAAAGCTGGCGACGACTCGACCATCCGTTATATCATGCCCGTGGTCGCTGATGCTCAAGGTTACCGCCCGCACCTCGATGTTCACTTGAATAACGTGACGGTCTCCAGTAGTCTCAACGACATTCGCCTACTTACCGCGAATTCCTGCGAGGTGAGTAGATACGAACCCCGACATCAGTTGCCCCATCTCACGTTCCCTCAGGTTTCAGGCGAGTTGCCTTCTCCACTGAAATGGGATGCGAGCCGCCAGTGGATATTCAATGTCTCACTCAATCGCCCTATCTTCTACCTTCTGCGTGATCATGTCAATATGTTTACTGACCTGGGTAAAGACTGGAGTTCTGGCCCCCCGGGCAATTATATGACTTGGGTGCCAATGCGCTATGTCGTTAACCTTGACTTGCACCATTACGAGATTAATACTTATGTGAATGATCACAACGTTATCGACAAGCCCCTCCTACACGAAGAGAATGGTTCGTCCCCTTTTCTGCATAAACCTCTTACTAAAATAATTGCAGCGCTACTTACCCTTCGTGGACCCAGTTTACGCAACGAGAACATCATTCAATCGGACAAGTTCAGACCAGCGTGGACGTCATTCCCCTTTTCGATCCGTGCTCCAGACATCACCCTTAGTCTTACCCTTCAGAAATGGAGCACACACCGTCTGCAAACCGTGGAGCCTATTACCAAGCTTATGACTGTTGGCTTACTCCGCCTCCACGGCTCATATCTCTATCATTCGGATGTTCGGGAAGAGAATGTCGATCAGTTTAGATTGAAATTTACAGTACGGTCTTTCCACATCTTTCAGTGGGATCGTGGTTATTTATCAACCGGGATTCGCAGCTTGAAGATACGATATTCAAGTGTTTGGCGTGGTCAATCCGACATTTCATGATCTTCCAGCAAAATTATTTTGGCAATTTCACGCACTTTTTGACTCTTCAGGAATACTTACAAAAGCGGAGCCAGGGCGAGATAGGGGACCCTATTCATCTGAAGCACCGTCCCGGGATGGTATTGCTGTCCTTTGCCTACCTTGTCCGAACGTTGCTGAGTCTTCATATAGTCTAATCAGATGCAGGTTGAGCTACAACTGAGCATGAATCGTTCTCTTATCGTCCTTCCAGTTGGACTTCCGGGTTATGAGATGTATTGTCCCCTTCCTGACCAGTCGCCAGAGGATGCCCACCTCGGAGGGTGCATAGTACTTTCTGTAACCGAAATCGAGGTGCAACTCCGCTCTCACAATCTTGGGCTCGAATTGAATCTCAACACCGGCACAATATATGGTGATGTTGAATCTGACTACACAGAGGCGTCGATTTTCACAAGGTCTCAGTGGTCTCCGAGCTCGGAGGTTTTTCTAATAGAAGGTAGTTCTGCTGCTTCCGCCTTTAGACCCAATCGCTGACATTGAGAAGGTATCGATATTCTCGCGGACAGGTTGTTCGGACCTCAGCCACTTGCTGCTGCCTACGTGTGCTTTTGGGAGCTCAACTTTGGCTTCGTAAAGGGCATGTTCTCTGCGTCACACTTTCGGACGCTACAGTCTGCTCTTGATGCTTTCGTCATGAATTACAAAGATCCAATGAATGCTCCGGCCGCTGAGTTCGCATTACCATCAGCCCCAGATGGTATGTTTTATCCTTCCATGACCACCTCTGCGATATTCACGAATCCCTAGTCGCATTCTTGAAAGTGACCTTTGCGTCTGTCGATTTGACCTGGTCCGCAGCGCCGGTATCCGTGTACTGCTGCCTTCCCCAAGGTTTCCACATGGCGTCAAACGATCTTGCAGGCAGTAACTACCGGAAAGTCACCAGTCTCTTCGTACCCAAGGTTATCTTACGCTTCTTGCATTCCCTCGGGAAGAAGAATGACTGGGTGGAAGCCGGCGAGATCGTTTTCGATGCCGCGCTCGACAACTACTCTTCTCCATCAGGTTGGCAAGACAGTGCCTTGTCCCAGGCCAAGTTCCTCGCAGAACAGGACGAACCAACTGGCCGGCTACGAAAGTTAAAGGTCGGCCTTGGAACGCGAGTCCATTGGACGCCTTGTACGTTTGGCTTCGCCACCTTAATAACGAAATTCTGATTTGAGAATACAGCACGCAGCGTGTCTGCTCGAGTTCTGAGATTGCCAAGACCTCATCTCTCTTCCTCTTCGACGACTTATCGTGCCTCGCGCGTTGAAGACACATGGCAAGAGACCGACTTTACAAAACCAACGCCGTTCTTCCAGCGACCTGTGTACTCTGATTCGGACGAGGAGGGCTCATATGCAGTTATAGACCGTGATGCACAACTTGTGTAGGTTGTTCCACAGTTGTTTGTAGCCAGACCCGCTAAGAATATTTCAGCAACTCGCGCCCTCCGTCAATGTTGCCCCTCGTTCAGGCAGATGACGAGAGCTTATCAGAAGGGGATGAATCTGACGATGTGGACCTGACAGATGGTAGTAGCTACGACAGTGACGGGTCAGAATGGAACGAAGGTATCTTTTTCGCCAACGCTGTCGACTACAACTTCACTCAACATATATAAGGTGCCTCCGCAACTTCTGAGCACACTCTCGCGTCGTATTACTCGAAGGTATCTAGACATTACAGCCTTCCAGTCGGCAGGCCATGTTTATGGGTTGGTAACCCTGCTGTTACCCTTAGAGTGAGATATTTTATCCTCAAATATTCCAAGTTATTCACTTCCACATCTTCTAGGATCGCCGGCCGTTTTCTGCTCCTGCTGTGCGCCCAGAAGTTACGTGTAAGGAGAACGAACACTGTCCTTACACGGGTTGGAAAGCCGACGTATCCGACAGCGGGAGTAATACGTCGACTACTCGCGCGCTCAGCCATTCAATCGAAATTTGGTTGACTCCTCTCCTACCATCAGTAATTATTAAGCTTCTCGAGGACGACTCTCGAGCCGTACGTTTTCACGATGTGGGATGTCTAGCTGTCAACCTGATTTGTCCATGCAGGAAAAGAGTCTCGAACAACGTATCGACTCGCTCACAACAAGTCATATTCGAGACCTCTTGAAGGAGGAAAACACAACGAATGACACAATTTTTGACATTCAGTTCTCTTCTATTCGCGCCCAGGTTGCACAGCTGGTACCCAAGTCTCGTAGCCAGCATGACGGTTTCCTACACGCCCATCACGCCACCCATGATCTCCGCGAAGACAACGTAGCAGTACTGGATCTTCAAGTCTTTGATCTTGGTTTGAAAGCCCAAGCACACAAGGAAAAGAAATATCCCCGTCAGTCATTCGCCATCTCCACAAATTGCATTGAAATCTCCCTGGACGTTCACGACGCGTATGGTCCCACAAATCGGCCGGGGGTGTACACTGTCATGAGGGCCTCGTTGTCGGAAATTACATCTGCACTCGTCCATAAATATACCGACTTCGCATGGAGAGCTCTCTCCATAAGGTTGGAAACGGATGCTGCGGATTACATTTCCGAAGTTGTTTCTGCCCATACAGGCCCTATCACTCATGCTGTCGACACATACCGTCGTCTTCAGTCTCGCATTCTATCAGGCGCACGTTTTCGTGTCCGTCAAACCCTCCAATGGTCTAAGAAGCTTTCCGTGGTTGATCTACTCTCAACCATACAGCCGTCATACTTGATTCAAACCGGCAGGCCTCACGAGATTCGTGTACATGCAGCCACAAAAATTCTCCTTTACATCCGTAGTTGCCTTCGTTTTTTAGCTGCGGACGAACGTGTAGCTATCATGCATCTTCCTGAAGTGGAGGATACCACGGCGACCAGGGAGGAAATTATTGCTCTCATCGAAGGACAGTTGGCGGGCCTTGCGGTGGACGCCGATGCGACCAGTCTGGCAAAT
>Ga0137397_10000547_pt1 | contig 26089 bp, 22 predicted proteins | sample czorhiz116metaG_FD_106658 | JGI IMG/M metagenome (GOLD analysis project Ga0137397, IMG submission 106658) | Vadose zone soil microbial communities from Angelo Coast Range Reserve, California, USA - czorhiz1.16 metaG | ecosystem: Environmental > Terrestrial > Soil > Vadose zone | place: USA... | reverse complement strand
TCGAAGCGCGTCGGCGGCCTGAACTCCGGTCGCGGTACATAGGTCCCATCCGCGCTCAATGAGGCAAGTTCGGAGTTCGCATTGCACACAGCCAGCATCTGTTCCGCATAGGCCTGCCAGTCGGTGGCGAGACGTAGCACACCGTCGGGGCGCAGCTTGGCCGCCAACGATGCGACGAACGTCGCGTCGATCAAGCGCCGCTTGTGATGGCGCTTCTTGTGCCAGGGATCCGGGAAGAATACCAGGATCTCATCGAAGGACTCACTCTGAAGCTTGTCCTTCAATACCTCGACGGCATCGTGACAGATGACGCGCAAGTTGTGCACCTGTGCCTGCTCGGCGCGCAGCAGCAACCGGCCCACTCCCGGGCGATGCACCTCGAGTCCCAGGTAGTCGATGTGAGGATTGTGCTCCGCCAGACTGCCGATCACCTCCCCGACCCCGAAGCCGATCTCGAGGCAGCGCGGCGCACGGCGTCCGAAAATCCCTTCCAGGTCCAATGGGTCATCGCCCAAGTCCACGCCGTAAGACGGCCATAGATCTTTGAGCGCGCGCTCCTGAGCGGGCGTCATTCGGCCGGCGCGCAAGACGAAGCTGCGGATGTGGCGTTGTGTCTGCATGGGCGCAAAGTGTGCCTGATATGATGCCGCGATGCGTAAACCAACGTGCGGCGCGCTGTCGGGACGGGGCGGCTCAATACCGCTGCTGGCGGTTCTCGCACTGCTGATAGCCGGCTGCGCCACCCTGCCACGGCACGTCCAAAAGACCCCGAGTGTTGCGCTGAAGGATCCCGACACGACGTCGCTCGGCCGCATCGTTGCAGCCGAGGAGGGCGGCAAGAACCTGTCGGGCATCCGTCTGCTCACCTCGGGCGAGGAGGCCCTGGCCGATCTCATCGCGCTCGCCGACCACGCCGAACGCACGCTCGACGTTCAGTACTACATCATTCACCAGGACGATTCCGCGCGGATCCTGCTGCATCACGTGCGCCTGGCGGCGGACCGCGGCGTGCGGGTGCGCGTCCTGGTCGACGACCTCAATACCGCCGGGGAAGATCGGCGGTTCATGCATTTGGGCGAACACGCGAACGTCGAGGTCCGGGTGTTCAATCCGTTTCCCGGCGGAAGATCCAAAACCTGGACCCGCCTGCTCGCCTCGGTGAACGACATCCCGCGCATCAATCACCGCATGCACAACAAGTTGTTCGTCGCCGACAATGCACTGGCCATCACCGGCGGCCGCAATATCGGCGATGAATACTTCACGCGCGACCCGCACTACAATTTCATCGATCTCGACGTGGTCGCGGCCGGCGCCATCGTGGGGGAATTGTCGGCGTCCTTCGACGCGTTTTGGAACAGCAAATACGCGTATCCGATCGCCTCGGTGGCCTCGCCGGTGAGCGCCGAACCGGCCTCGCCGCAGTCGCCCGACGGCGGCGACGACCTGAGCACCAGCTGGATGGAAGGCGAACTGAATTCCGGACACATCCCTCTGGTGTGGGTGCCCGCCACCGTGCTCGCGGATCGGCCCGCCAAGATTGCGAGCGAGACCGCTCCCGACGAAGAGGTCACGATAGCCAACAACCTCGCCGTCCTGATGCGCTCCGCCCAGCAAGAGCTGATCGTGATCTCTCCCTATTTCGTGCCCGGAAAGGACGGGGTCGCGCTGTTCGCCAAGCTGGTGGACCAAGGCGTGCATATCCGGATACTCACCAACTCGCTGGCGTCGACCGATTCGCCCCTGGTGCACAACGGATATTCGCGCTACCGCGTGGCGCTGCTCAAGCTCGGGATCGAGCTGTCCGAGGTGCGGCCCAAGCTCGGGCAAAAGCGCGCCCGCTTTCATCCATTCCGCAGGTCCACCGCAAGTCTGCACGCCAAGGCGCTGGTGATCGACCAGAAAACCGTGTTCATCGGATCGATGAACATGGACGCGCGTTCGGCGCGCACCAACAGCGAACTCGGACTCGTGATACGGAGCGCCGATATCGCGCGGCAGGTCACGAGCCTCCTCGACGACATCAGTGCGGACGGAAGCTACAAACTGCAGTTGGTGAATCACACCAACCGCATCGAGTGGTCGAGCGGAGAGCCGGGATCGGAGAAGACCTGGTACACCGACCCGGAGACCACTCGTCTACAGCGCTTTGTGCTGAAAGTCCTCGCACCGTTCGCGCCGGAGGAACTGCTGTGATCAGGAAATTCGCAGGGTGCCCAAGTAGTCCTTGACCTTGCCGCGGAATCCTTCGCTGCTCGTGACCGTGGCTCCGCCCGCCAATACCAGGATGAAATCGCCGCGCAGGGTGCGGTTTACCTCTTTGACATAATTCATGTTGACCAGGCAGGAGCGGCTGATGCGCAGCATGGGCTGCGAGCGCAGCGCCAGTTCCGCCTGCTGCAGGGTGCTGCGCGCATGGAAGCTGTCTTTCCCCACCCGAATCACGACGTAGTTGCGATCCGCCTCGATCATTTCCACCTGAGCGGCCTCGAGCACGTGCAGGTGGCCGCCGAATTCCGCCAGCAGGCGCGGCCGGTCCTCGCCCGCAGAGCGTAGACCGCGTTCCAGCTGCGCGAGCAAGCCGGCCAGCAACGCCTGGCGCTCGTCCACGCCCGACTTCGCATGGCGCGGCCGCACGCGGTCCAGTGTCCTGCGAAAGCGTTCCTGATCGAAGGGCTTGAGCAAGTAGTCCACGGCGCTGACCTCGAACGCCTCGATCGCGTAGGTGTCGTAGGCGGTGACGAACACCAGCGAGGGCAGCTGCGACGGCTCCAACGAGCGGGCAAGTTCAATGCCGTTCAAAGGGTCCATCTGGATGTCCAGGAACAGTAGCTGCGGCGGCTGCGATCGAATCGCCGCGAGCGCCGTGGCGCCATCGCCGTATTCGCCGACCACGCGCAAATCGCCTTCCGCCTCGCAGTATTCGCGCAGAGTGCGCCGGCCGGCCTGCTCGTCGTCGACGATGATGACGTTCATCATGCGTCGATCAAAGCCGGCGCGCGCCGCTTCTCGCGCGCGGGCGACTGGTGAATCGCCGGCATGGTGATTTCGCTGCGCCACTCGCCGTCGGCCCCTCCGGCGGCGAGACCTGCGCGGCCCTCGAACTGAACGGCCAGACGTTCCCGAACGTTGCTGAGGCCGATGCCTTCCTCGCCGGCCAACTTGTCCGGCGCAATCGTGTTGATCACGGACAGGGTCAGCACGTCATGCGCCATCCGTGCGGTGATGCGCACCGTCACGGCTCCTTGATGGCCCGCCAATCCGTGGGCCACGGCGTTTTCGACCAGCGGCTGCAGAATCAGGCTTGGCACCCACACGGCAGGGAGGTCCTGGCCCGAGGGCAGAACCACGGTCAACCGATCCGCGAAACGCCGCTGCTGCAGCTCCAAATACAATCTCACGAATTGCAACTCGTCGTTCAGCTTCGAGAAGTCGCGTTCCCCGGCATTCAGCAGCCGGCGCAGCAGATCCGCGAGCTGCACGACCATGGACTGCGCGCCCTTCGGGTCCCATTCGATATGGCCGCGAATCGTGTGCAGCAGATTGAATAGAGTATGCGGCGACAATTGCATGCGCAGCGCCGCGAGGCGAGCGGTGCTCCATTCGCGTTCGAGAGCCGCGAGCTTCAGTTCGGAATTCCGGAATCGCGTATAGAGCGCCAAGCCCGTGACCAGCCCCAACCCGAACCCATAGGTCGGCAGGAAACTCACGAAGCTGGCGAGCCATAGCGAGAGAAACTTTGCGTCGGCCCAGGGGGCACCGCCGCCATGCGCCATGACTTCTTTGTGCCAATCCTCACTGCCCAAGGTCATTCCGGCAATCAGCATGGCCGGATAGGCCACCGCAGCGAACACGGTGCCGAGGATGAGCTGCAGCGGCAGCGCAATCACCAGCGGACGCCACTGGATGCGCAGCGACGCCCAAAAGGACACCAGCAAGACCGGCAACAGCAGCAGGTGTTGCAAGAGGCGCTGGTTCCAATGGGCAAATATCGGCGCGGTGGTCAGGCCCGCCGTTCCGATGCCCATGCTGTACGCGTACAAAATATTCGACAGGGCCACGTACGCCCAAAACAGACAGGCGATGCCCAGAAACTGCCGCAGGCTCAAGCCCCCGGCAAAGCGCCGGGCCGAGGGTTCTGTGGTTCCGGTTCCCATCATGGGGCAAGCCTAGCGCAAGTGACGGTGAAATGCGGAGCCCCAACCTTGAGTCCGGGACGAAACCGTCGTTGGGCGGGACGACCTCGACGGCGAGCCGCAGACGCGGAGGGCTCTCGGCGAGTCTCATACACGCGTCAACTACACCGTCACCAAGGAGAGATGTCATGAGTATTTCGACAAGCCCCCGAACCGCGGGACCGCGTGCCAAATTCGGGTTGCTGCTGCTGGGCAGCATCGCAGGGATCATGGCTGCCGGCGGAGCCAGCGCCGCCAGGCTCGACAGCGACGAGCTCTCCGTCGTCGTCAAGTACAGCGAGCAGAGCCTGGCAACCGACGACGGGGTGTACGCCCTGTATCGTCAAATCACGGCGGCGGCCAGGCAAGTCTGCCCCGATGCATGGACTCGCGACTGGGGTCTCAAGGCCCAGGCCCAGCGATGCCGAAATGAGGCCATCGCCCGGGCGATACGGCAAATCGACAATTCGCGTCTGGCGGCGCTGCACGCCGCCCGCTCGAAGAACGGCTAAGCGAATGGTGTTCTTAGCGGTCAGCCGCAGGGTAGAGCGTTGCGGTGCGATGCACCACCGTGAGATCGCCGCCCTGCGAGCTGGTCGCGTTCGGCGGCCGCGCGCGCTGCAAAATGCGTCCCTCCTCGGGAAATTCATAGCTCTGGTCGAGCACTTGGACCACCAGCGGTGACCGCCCCGCGGCATCGACGCTGAATTCCACGCCGTCCGCCGGCAGCGAGACGATGTCCAGAAGGGTTGCCCCGTTCCTCAGCCTGTTCACTGTGGCCCGAACCGGCCCTGCCGCCGTTACCAGCGCAATATCCGCCACTTGCGCGCTCGCCGGAAAAACCACGAGCGCCTCGGGCGCGCCGCGCAGAGAGCGCAGCCGAAGATCGAAGTGAGCGGCAGAGTCGGCGGCTTTTGATTCCACCGCGAGTTGCGCTGCCGGAGTGGGCTGCAATGCCGGCGCGGCGAGTGCAAGCTTCGGTGCGGCGGCGTAGAACGCCGTCGATTCGTCTCCCGCGAAACTCGGGCGCGGCACCGGGTCAAAGTGCGCCGCGGCGGCGAGAGCCGGCGGGAGCCGCAGAGAGTCGCACCGCACCAGATAGTGCGATTGGCCGGTGTCGGCATCCAACCAATACTCGAGATTGATCCGCTCCGGCCATTCGGCTGAATAGGTGGGCAGGCTCAGCGTGAGCACGGCACCGCTCATCACGAACAGAGCCGCCGCCGCCATGACCCACCGCTGCACACGGCGGCTCGCGGAGGCCAGCAGCGGTAGCAGCGCGGCCGCACCCAAACCCAACACCAGTGTCGAGACCGGCCATGCCAAGCTGCCGAGCGCCATGTACAGAAATCGCACCAGAGGGAGCACGGAGGCAAAAATCACGAGAGCGGGAAACAGGGCGGCGAAGTCGGCCGCCCATCGCGGCGCCGTCCGGTGCCTCATCAAGCTCACCGTGGATGGTAGGGCTCCGAGACCCGCGGCAAGGGTCCAGAGCAGCGGCACAAAACTCGCACCCGGAACGGCGACAGCGCTCGCGACAGACAGCACCGCGCCGAGCAGACTCGCGGCCATCCAATATCCCCAAAAGCCTGCGCGCTGCGACAGCCACGCACCGGCGCCGCCCGCGGCGAGCAGGGCAATCGCCGCAGCCGCAATCTGCATCGGCGCAGGTTGCGAAATCCAAGATGCGCCGCTGAAAGGCGGCACCTTGCCGGCGGCTACGGCCAAGGCGAGCAGCCCGGCGCACAGCGATGTAGCCAAGACGAGCATGCAGGTCATGCCCACGCCTCCCCACATGATTTCGCGGGCGGCGACGGCTCCCTTGTGCAGTAAAAAGTCGGCTTCGGCCAGCAGCAGGGCGAGCGCGAGAAGCGCCGCCGGCAGAGCGAATTCCGTGGGCCACGCGATGAGCGTGCGCGCAAAACCGTCGAAGAAGACCGACTCCCCGACGGGTGGGTGCAGCGTCGGGGAATTCGCGAGCGCCGATAGAGCGGAGAGCGCATTGTCCCCCTGATGTTGAATGCTGCTGGCGCTGGCGTTCGCCACGCTGTCGAGCGGCGTGTGATAGCGGCCCACGTCGCCGATGAACGCAAAATTGAAACCCTGGTATGCCGCCTTGAATACGCTGAAATCGGTATCGTTCGGGAGCCGCTTGTACACGAGGTAGTAGAGAGAGTTGGTGAACGGCCGCGCGACCGCCGACCCGTACAATCGCATGAGCCAGGTATTTGCCGTGCCCGTTTCGAACATGAGGCTCGGACCCGAGGTGCCGCGCGCCTCGAGATTGACCGCGGCCTTCACTTGCTTGGCCAGGGGGTGCTGCTGTACGAACAACAGCGCGCCGAGCAATCCTGCTTCTTCGCCGTCCGTGAACAGCAGAACGATGGGGTGCGGCGGTGGCGGCCGCGCGGCCAGAATGCGCGCGATCTCGAGCAGCGTCGCGACGCCGGCGCCATCATCCGACGCTCCGGGACCCGCCGGCACGGAGTCGTAATGCGCCGCCAGCATGACTGTGTCCTTGTCCCCGGCACTGCCGCGCAGCGTGGCAATGATATTGACGGGGCTGCCGCACACGCCCTCACGGCACACGAAACCGGATTGCAGCTCAGGTGCGTATCCGAGCGCCGCCAATCGCTCGACGATGGCGTCGCGCAGGCGCGCGCCGGCCGGGCTTCCAATGGGATGTGGGACGCCGTTGCCGACCAGATCCCGGAGGATGGCTTCGGCTCGATAGGCGGAGAACGCGCTTGGCGGAGCGTCCGGCCCAAGCGGCGCCGGCGGGCGATAGGCATACCAGGTCGCTGCCAGCAGCAGCGCAATTCCCGCCACGGCGAACGCCAGCCCGCGATTGCCTGCGGCGGACATGGACGACTACCGGGCGGCAGAACTCGATTTTTCGGCTTCGTAGCGCTTGATGCCGTTCAGGATCTCAGCATGCGCGACGTCGACACCGGCCCACCCGATGATCTTGACCCATTTGCCCGCCTCGAGGTCCTTGTAGTGCTCGAAGAAATGTTGGATCTGCCGCAGGCGGATCTCCGGCACATCGGCAATGGATTTCCAGTGTTCGAACAACGGACAGATGTCGTCGGCGGGGACTGCCAACAGTTTGGCGTCGCCGCCGGATTCATCGTCCATGCGCAGCACCCCGACCGCACGGCACCGCACGACCACTCCCGGCAGCAGCGGAAACGGCGTGTGCACCAAGACGTCGACGGGATCGTCATCGTCGGCCACGGTTTTCGGAATGTAGCCGTAATTCGCGGGGTAGTGCATCGCAGTCATCATGAAGCGATCCACGAACAGCGCGCCGGACTGCTTGTCTACCTCATATTTGACGGGATCAGCCGCGCTCGGAATTTCAATGATCACATTGAATTCGTGCGGAACAAGGCTGCCAGCGGTTACATCATTGATGCTCATCTAACGTCGGTCCTTGGGGGTTGGCGGGCGAGTCGCGCCGACGCACATCATAACCCCAAGCGGCGCGCTCGCATCTCGAGCGGCGAGTTATTGCCCGCAGAGTGGGGCAACACCGACGCGCGCGATCCGGATCAGTCGATGGCGATCGAGCGCGGCTGATTGCCGGCCGCGAACGGTGAACCGCTGACCGGCGTCAGCGCACCCGTCGTGCTATCGACCGCGTACACGGAAATATCGTTGGAATTATCGTTCGCTACATAGGCGAATTGGCCTGACGGGTCGAGCACGATGCTGGCCGGAAGGAGGCCCGCGGCTACGGGCGAACCCGACAGAGTCAGGGCCCCGCTGCCCGGTGTAATGGAGTACGCGGCCACTTGGTTCTTGGCAGTGACATTCGCGGCATAGACAAAGAGGCCCGCCGGGTCGATGGCCAGCGATTCGGGACCGCTTCCGGTGGCCAGGGGCGATCCGGATACCGCCGTCAGGCCGCCCGTCGATGCGTTGATCGAGTATTCGGAAATGGTGGCGGCCGCTGCATTGGCGACATAGGCAAAGCTTCCCGTAGGATCGATGACAATCGAGTTGGCGCCGGCACCGGCGCCGAATGGCGACCCGGAAACCAAGCTCAAGGAGCCGGTGGTGGAATCGATCACCAATGCAACGACTCTGCCGCCGACGAAGTCGGTGACATAGAGAAAACTGCCGCTCGGATCGATCTGCAAGGAACTGGGTGTTGCGCCGATCCCGAACGGCGAATTGCTGAGTTGGGTCAGCAGGCCGGTGGAAGTATCGATGGCATAGGCCGACACACTGTTTGAGGCGAGGTTCGCCACGTACAGAAAGCGGTCCTTAGGATCCACAGCCAGGCCGTCGGGACCGCTGCCGGTAGGAGCCGATATCCCCGTGGCGGTGAGTGCGCCGGTGGTGTTGTCGATGGTGTAGACCGAGACAGTGTCCGAGCCGTTGTTCACCACATAGAGAAATAGGCCGTTCGGGTCCACGGCCAGCGACGCCGGGGTCGTGCCCGACACCGCAAACGGCGAGCCGTTGATGGCGAAGAGGTTGCCGGTGGCGGAGTCTATGGCGTACGCCGACACGTCGTTGGATAGCTGATTGGCGACGTACGCGAAGCGCCCGGTGTGCGCGCAGGAGACGACGACGTTGGTGACATTGGCTTTGTCGATGGTGCCGGAGCCGTTTTGAACGGTGCAGGTTTGCGCAGGATTGGATGGCTGAGTTTTGACCGTGACCGAATAGGTGATGGCGTTCCTGAGACGCTTCGAGAAGATGAATGAACCGTTCGAAGAGACACTCAAGTCATTGCCCGAGTTGTCCTCGAGCACCAGGCCCTGACCCCTGAGGCCGGTCACTGTGCCTCCGACACTATATTTTAAGGAGCAGCCCATGATCGCCAACCCGGCCACGGCGACAGTCGTCCATGCAAGTGCTTTCACGTAAGAGGCTCCCAAGAATTGATCCCGTTGGGGACTAAGACCGCGGCTCTTCAAATTCATTCCTCACCGCGTCGCAAAATTGCCGTCAAGCTCACTCGCCGCTTCGGGTATCGTGAACGCTGTCGGCGTATCCCGACATGCCCGGCGGAAATCGCGACATCGGTCGCTGTGAACCAAATGACGCAATTTTGTTCCAATACTGCAAAGGATTATGCCATGCGCAAACCGCGACCGACCATCAATGTCAAGAAGTGTGTAGTTTCGAGCTCGTTGCTCATCGCGGCTTTGAGTCCGTGCATCGCAGCGGCGGCATTGGGTGAGCCGGAGACCTCGGTGCAAACCGATGCGGCGGGACTTCGCGGCTCGATCAAAGTGACACCGCATGCGAACTATCGGCTGCACGAAATCCAGTTGCCCTCCGGAACCCGGGTGCGCGAGTTCGCAGGATCCGACGGCAAGGTGTTTGCGGTCGCGTGGAACGGCCCCACCGTGCCGAATCTGCGCCAGACTCTGGGACAGTACTTCGATAACTATGTGACGGCGGCGAGAGCCCCGCACTCGGGACATCATCACGTGCAGATACGTGAGAGCAATCTCGTCGTGCAGGCGGGCGGGCATATGCGCGCCTTCTCGGGCCTCGCGTACCTGCCGCAGGCCGTGCCCGACGGTGTGAACGTAGGAGATTTGCGCTGATGATGAGACTGACTCCCATCGGCACGCCGTCGCGCGCGTGGCGCTTCGGGCTGTGTGCGGCTCTCTGTTGGCCGGTGCTCTCCTGCGGCGGCGGCGGCAGCAGCGCATCATTCGCGTCTGGCAGCTCGACGCCGACCGGCTCCAATGTGGCCGACATCGTAGTCGACGCGGGTCCGACGAGCACCAACCCCGACGTCAATACTCTATTCACCACGGTGACGGTGTGTGTCCCCGGCAGCACCACGAATTGCCAGACCATCGATCACATTCAAGTGGACACGGCGTCCTACGGGCTGCGCATACTGGCCCCGGTACTGACGGTGAGCTTGCCGGTGCAAACGGCGGGGAACGGCGCTTCGCTGGTCGAGTGTACTCAATTCGTGGACGGTTACAGCTGGGGTCCGGTCGCTTTGGCCGACGTGCAAATATCGGGCGAATCCACGGCTTCCGTACCGGTGCAAGTCATCGGCGATGCTAATTTCACGACTGTTCCTGCGGACTGCTCCAGCATAGGTCCGGCGGAAGACACCGTCGCCGCGTTCGGCGCCAACGGTATCTTGGGGATCGGCGTATTTGCGCAGGATTGCGGATCGAATTGCGTCAGCGCTGCCGTACCGGCCACTTACTATGTGTGCACCTCAACCCTCTGCCAAGCCACGACGGTGTTGCTGGCGAATCAGGTGCAGAACCCAGCCACGCTCTTCGCCAAGGACAACAACGGCGTGGTGGTCCAATTGCCCAGCGTCGCGGCGCAGGGAGCGGCGACGGTGGCGGGTTTCCTGATTTTTGGGATCGACACGCAATCGAACAATAAGTCCGGTAACCAGTCCGTCCTCACTGTCGACCCCAACAGCGGAGATTTCACGACGCTCTTCAACGGCAAAAGCTTGACCCAGAGCTTTTTGGATACCGGTTCGAACGGTCTATATTTCAATGACACCGGTCTTACGCAATGCACAGCCAGCGGTTTCGCTACGTTCTATTGCCCGGTCAACCCGCAGGGCTTGAGCGCGATGCTCCAGGGGCAAAACGGCGTGTCGGCGAGTGTAGATTTCACGGTCGGCGACGCTGAAACACTCGGGGGAAATGACCCGAGTCTGGTGGCGTTTGCCACGCTCGCAGGAACATATCCGAACACCGATACCTTCGACTGGGGCTTGCCGTTTTACTATGGGCGTACGGTCTACACGGCCTTTGAGAAAGCGGCGACCTCTGTCGGCGCAGGGCCCTACATCGCCTTCTGATCGCGCTCTACCCCCTGCGCAAGAGGCAGGATAGACTGCCTTGCAATGACTACCATGCGGACATCCACCGCAACTCTGGGGCTAACTCCCGGCGTTGCCCCCCGGGCGGCGAGCAGGGTGGCCCTGCAGCTCGACTATCTGTCCTCCGATGAGATCGCCTCCCAGTCGCCCGCCTGGTGGCAAAACGTCTTGGGGGTCGTGGGATTTGAAAAACCGCCGGCCATCGGCGGCGCGCGAGTTCCGGTTACCGCGAGCATGACACCCTCCCTGAGCGTGAACGGCAATCTTTGCGAGGTCTGGCGGGTCGCGGGACCGGAAGTTCGACTGTCGAACGGCGCCGTCAAGCAGAGCCGCGTGCAGTACCGGTTCTGCGAGGAACTGCTGTTCGGCTCCATCACCATCGAGGAGCGCGCCATCCGGGCCCAAAGTCCGGCGGGCGGCGTTGACGGCGATTCGGAAGCGCTGATGAGGGCAACTGAACTCGCGTATCAGGAGATATTCGCGGTGCTGCAGGAAACCGAGCACCGCCACTTGATCCGGATCTGGAATTATCTGCCGGAAATCAACCGTGATGCCGGCGGCGACGAGCGCTACCGCCTGTTCAATTCGGCGCGCCAGCTGGCCTTCCGCAATTCAGGCCAGGCGATCGTGGGCACCGTACCCGCGGCCTCAGCCTTGGGCTCGCCGGCAGGCAGCCCGATATCGATTTACTTCCTGGCCGCCCGGCAGCAGCCGAAAATGATCGAGAATCCGCGGCAGACCAGTGCCTATCACTACCCGCCGAAGTTTGGCCGGCACAGTCCGATCTTTTCACGAGCCTGCGTGCTGCACGAGTCCGCAGGGACCAATTTGTTCGTATCCGGGACCGCGAGCATCGTCGGGTACGAAACCATCCATCAAGGCGATGTCGGCGCACAGACTCGAGAGACCATGGCCAACATCATTGCGCTGCTGGACGAAGCGAATCGCGTGGTGGGGTCCGCACGCTATTCCCTCGACGCACTCAAGTTCAAGGTCTACGTGCGCCAGCCGTCGGATCTCCGCGCCATCGAAGAGGCGCTTTCGGGGAGGCTGCGGCCGTCGACTCCCATCGTGTATCTGCAGGCAGACGTTTGCCGCGAGGACTTGCTGGTGGAGATCGAGGCCACCGGCGAATCCGGCAGTTAGCCCGCCGGCATTGCACGATCGGCATACGGGGACTCGCAGCTCGCGTCCGGCTCGACCGCGTGACGGCGCTGTTTCAGCAGGCATTCGGCCGCGTCCGGCATGTTAATCTTATGTGTGCATTTCTCGAATCCTTAGGGGGAGTTCATGCGAGCATGGGTGTTGAGTGCCTGTGGAACAGCGGCGTTGGCCGCCTCGTGGTGCGTGGCCGCTGCGGACACGAAGACCGCCGCGTCGCTCACCGATGCGTTGGCGGTCATTCAGGCGCATCGCTTCGTCGATCTGACGCATGCGTTCGCTCCCGGCATTCCACATTGGAAGGGCGCGCCGAACGAACGCGTCAAAACCTTGTACACGGTTGAAAAGGACGGCTTTCGAATCAACGAGTATTGCCACATCGGCCAATGGGGCACGCACGTCGACCCGCCGGCGCATTTTCATGACGGACTGCACACCGTCGATCAAATCGACCCGAAGGACATGTTGATGCCGCTGGTGGTCATCGACGTGCATGACAAGGCGGCCAAGAATCCCGACTATGTATTGTCCGTGGACGACATTCATTCATGGGAGCTGCGCCACGGCCGGATACCGCGCGGCGCCTTCGTCGCCATGCGCACCGATTGGTCCAAGCGTTGGCCGGACGACAAAGCGCTGGCCAACAAAGACGCGGCCGGAGTGTTTCATTATCCGGGCTGGAGCATGCCGGTGCTGAAGCTGCTGTACGAGGAGCGCGGCATCACCGCCTCCGGCCACGAGACCACGGACACCGATCCGGGTGCGGCCACCACCAAAGACGATTATTCGCTGGAGTCCTACATTCTCGGAACCAATCACTACCAGATCGAGTTGCTGGCGAATCTCGACCAGGTACCCGAGGCGGGAGGATTGGTCTGGATCACGTTTCCCAAGGTCGAGAACGGCTCCGGTTTCCCGGCCCGCGTGATTGCGGTGGTGCCGTGAACGCCGCCGCCGGCGCGACTCGCGGCTCCGCCGCGCAGGCGCCGATCGAGTATGAGGATGCCTCGCCCGAGGTGCGGGCGGTGTATGACGACATCATGGCGACGCGCAAGTCGGACTGGGTCAACAATTACTGGAAAGTACTGGCGCACCATCCGCCCACGTTGCGGCGGATGTGGGCGAATTCCAAGGAGGTCATGGGTCCGGGCGCCCTCGATCCGCTGACCAAGGAACTCATTTACTTGGCGGTCAGCGTGACCAACGGCTGCCGGTACTGCATTGCCTCGCACGGCGCGGCCGCCCGCAACAAGGGGATGACGCCCGAACAGCATGCAGAGCTCGTGGCCATCATCGGGCTCGCGAACGAGACGAACCGCCATGCCGTCGCGCTCGATTTGCAAATCGACGACAAATTCCGCTAATTCGAGGATCATGCAATGAATACCGCAGCAGCAAGCAGCCGGATCGAAGCCACCAGCGCCAAGCATTATCGGTGGGAGGAACTGCCCGCCGAAGAACTGAAAGACGGTCTCACACGGCGGCTGATCGCCACCGATCGCATGATGATTGCCCACGTGTACTTCAAGAAGGGTGCCGAGGTGCCTCGGCACTCGCACGAGAACGAGCAAATCACCTACATCCTCGAAGGCGCGCTGCAATTTCGCCTCGGGGAGAAGGGCGAGCGCGAACTGATTGTCCGCGCCGGCGAAGTATTGGTGATCCCGTCGTACCTGCCGCATAGCGCGGTGGCGCTCGAAGACACGCTTGACGTCGACGTATTCAATCCGCCGCGGCAGGATTGGCTGGCGGGCACCGATGCTTACCTGCGCGGCTGATATGCCGAATTACGACGTGGCGCCGGAGTTAGGCGCGGCGCTGCGAAATTTCAAGCTCCCCGACAAGCTTGGCTTCGGTCCTGTCGCCGCACCGATCATGTACTCGGCTGAATGGGCGAACGGCGCCTGGGGCCGCGGCGAACTGGTTCCGTACGGAGCGATCCAGATCCTGCCCGGCGCGCGGGCGCTGCAGTATGCCGAACTCGTGTTCGAGGGACTGAAAGCGTACAGGGTCGGCGAAGCGAACCCAAGCTTGTTCCGCCCGCGCGAAAATTGGCAGCGCCTGACACGCTCGGCGCAGCGTCTTTCAATGCCGCCGGTTTCGGAATCGCTGTTCTTCGAGGCCATCGAGACGATGGTGGGCGCCTGCCACCGCATCATTCCGCGCGAGTCGGGGCGATCCTTGTACCTGCGTCCGTTTCTGTTCGGCACGGAGGCTGGATATTTGCTGCGCAATTCAACCACCTTTCGCTTCATGGTCATCGCCAATCCGGTGGAGATCTATTCGTCGGGACCGATGCGGGTCGCGATCGAGCGCGACGACGTGCGGGCCGCGGTCGGCGGCGTTGGCGCCGCCAAGACCGCCGCAAACTATGCGGCGTCGCTGCGTGCATCGAATGCCGCGGTGGCGCGCGGTCTCACGGTGGCTCTGTGGCTCGATGCCCGGGAGCAGCGTTTCATTCAGGAGCTCTCCGGCATGAACCTGTTTGCCGTGATCGGCGGCGAATTGCATACGCCGGTACTCGACGGCGCAATTCTTCCCGGCATCACGCGGGATTCAGTGATCACGCTCGGCCGGCATCTTGGGTTCACGGTGCACGAACGGAGCATGGCGCTCGATGAATTGCTGGCGCAGATCGTGAGCGGCGAATGCACCGAAGTTTTTGCCTGCGGCACCGCCGCCATCGTGAGCCCCATCGGCCTGCTGACCGATCGCGACCGGCGGGAGTACGTTCCGATTCGAATCGACGCGGTCGCGGCGCAGCTGCGCGAGGCCCTGCTGGCCATTCAAGAGCGGCGCGCACGCGATCCGTTCGGCTGGACGCGCGAGGTGATGCCGCTATCGCTGTGAGGCTGCCGCCAGCGTGATACCGCCGCCGGTGTCACGCCGCGGGCAGTGTGATGCGGCCAGCGGGGTATGCCGCTATCGCTGCGGCCGCGAGACCTGACGAACGATCTTGCCGTCCTTCATGACGAAATCGATCTTGCGCAAGTTTTCGATGTCGTCGAGCGGATTGGCGGGCATCGCCACCAAGTCAGCGCTCAGATGTTCGGCGATAGGACCGCGCACTTTGTTGACCCGCAGCAGCTCCGCGGCGTCGGTGGTCATGGCGCGCAGAATATCGACGGGCGGCACGCCGGCCGCGCGCCACACGGCAAGATAGTCGAACATGAGGTCTGCCCGCGTGCGCCCGGGCATGTCGATCACTGTATCGCTGCCGAAAGCCATGCGCACCCCGATCCGATGCGCGCGCCTGAGCCGATCGATGATCTTGGGGGCGAGTACCTCGGGTTCGGGCAGGATTCCGCCGGAGGTGCCCACTATGTCGAGGTGCGCACGCGGAAAGTCGGTGCCGACGAGAAAGATGCCCTTATCCTTCATGCGCTTCAGCTGTGCGTCGGTGAGATCAAAGCCGTGTTCGATGGAGTCGACCCCAGCCTCGATGGCATTGTCGAGCGCATCGCCGGCGTACACGTGGACGGCCACCGGGACGCCGGCGCGGTGCGCTTCGTTGACTGCGGCGCGAAATTCATCGACGGAATAGTGATAGGGGTTGTTGTCGGCGACCAGCTTGATGACTCCCGCCCCGTAATAAATATCGGTGCGCACCGCCTTGCGAATCTCATCCGGACCGTCCGCATCGATGTACTCGAATTGCCAGAACGGACCTTGCCGCGGCGGGATGTCCCGCGACTGACCTCCGAAGGGCGCGATGATCTTGCCGGAATCGATGATGGTCGGACCCACGAACCATCCCGCATCGATGGCGCGGCGCACATCGCTCATCGCCCATTCGGCGCTGTTGCCGACATCGCGCAGGGTGGTGAAACCCGCCTGCAGTACCAGCGCGGCGTTGTGCAGGCCGCGTAGGCCGCGCAGGGTCGAACTCTGATTCAAGTAGAAGGACTCGAACGGCGCGTCTCCCGCGATCTCGGTCAGCGTCATGTGGGTGTGCGCATCGATAAGGCCGGGGGTCACCCATTCGTGCGAGAGATCGATGACCTCGGCGCCGGCGGGAATCGCGAGTCCGGAACCTACCGCCAAGATCTTGCCTTTCTCGACCAGGATGACCTGGTCCTTGGCGCCGCTGCCGTGCACGGGATCGATGATCGTTCCGGCACGAATGGCGATCACCTGTGCGCACAGGGGCGCAGTCAAGAGCAACAGAATCGACGCGAGCAAGGTTCTCATGATCAAAACTTGTAGTTCACGTGCATCTTGAACCAGCGCGGCATGCCGGGGTACACCTGGGCGAGACCGTTGATCGACGTGTTGTCGAAGCCCATCACGCCATAGTGCTTGTTGGCGACGTTCTCCACCGAGGCGCCGACTTCAAGCTTCTCTCCTTGCGGCGAGTAGTTGATGCGAGCATTGGCCACTCCAAAGCCCGGTTGCTCCACGGCTGGGACATCCGTGAGGTTGAACCAGAAGCGCGACAGATAGTTGCCGTCGACCTGCAAGGCGAGGTGCCCGGCGCCGACCGGCATCGTGTAGCGCGCCATGACATCGCCTGTCCAGCGCGGCGCGTTGCCGGGCGTGTAGTTGCCAGGGATGGCTACGCCGGCATACTTCGTGCCCGGGTCGCCGCAGCATCTCGCGGCCACGCCCTCGACCACCGCATCCACATAGGCCACGCCCACGCCGAAGCGCCACGCAGCACTCGGCGCCCAGTCGAGTTCCGCTTCCGCGCCCTTGTGCTTGGCATTCGCATTGACGATCAACTGCTCGAGGCCCAGGGTGTAAATCAGCGCTTGGTAGTCCTTGTAATCGTAGTAGTACGCGGCGGCATTGAACCGCACCGTATGGTCCAGGAACTCCGACTTGAAGCCCACTTCGTAGGACGTGAGCGTTTCGGGCTTGAAGGACAGCGTGCTCAAGTCGTTGATGAAGATTGGAAACAAGGGGGCGTTGAAGCCACCGCCCTTGACGCCGCGGTTGTAGCTCACGTAAGCCAGCATGTCCTTCGAGAGGTGCAGGTCCATCTGCGCCTTGCCGCTGTAGAGGTTGTCCGAACGGCTCGCCTGGTAACTTGTCAGCGTTGCGCCGTCGGGCTGAGTCAACAACAGGACTTGGTTGGTCACGGCTGTCGGAAAGTATTCGTACGGGTACCAGGTGAAGTTATAGTCCTTCTTATCGCCCGTGAAACGTGCACCCACCGTGAAGCCGATCAGATCGGTTGCACGGTACTCGAGCTGACCGAAGACTGCATAAGACTTGGTCAAAAGATCGTAGGGTGATTTGGTTTCCGGTATGCCGCCATTGGGGCCCGGAACGCCGCCGGTGGTCCAATAGGGAAATTGACCATATGGCCATGGGCCCGGGACGCCGTAGCCGGCGTTGGGGTTCGAAGGATTGTTGAACTCTTGGGCAGTGAAGAACGACGGACCAATCCAGCCTTCGTAGTAGCTGCCGGCGATTCGCAAGCCATAGAGTCCGGCGGTCCAATTCAATTTTTCGTCGCCGCCGTTGAGGCGCGCTTCGAGCGACTGCTGATCGACCTTGCTGCCGTTGAAGAATTCGAACAGCGTGTACGGCGAGGCATCGGAGTCTTCTTGATAGTCCTTCTGCAGATGCGAGTAATCGCCGATGACGGTGAGCGTGGTGCCGCTGAAATTCTGAGTGTATTTGGCGGTGAAGCCGCTGGTCGAGAGTTTGGCGAAGCCGCTGATATTGTCGCGAATGGTGAACGGTCCGCTGTTCTGCAAGCCAGTGGCATTGCAGCCGGGACATCCCCAATATGGGTCATTCGGGCCGACGAAGACGTCGACTCCGTTGCCCACGGGCTTGACTGCATACTCTTCCCAGGATCCGGCGTTCACGTTCTCGCGGCTGGCGCGTGCAATCAATAACAGTTGCGCGCTTTGCGGCAGTTTGAACAGCAGCTGACCGCGCAGCGCGTAATCATTGCCGTTCTCGGAATCGACGGCGCCCCCAGCCACGTTCGTAAACAGAGGATCGTAGTGATTGGACTCGAACGCCAATCGACTGTCGATGCTGTCGGACAGTGGGACGTTCACGGCACCCTCGACCCGCAACAGGTTGCGTTGGCCGAAAGTGGTGTTGATATATCCGCCCAGCTGATCCGTGGGCCGGTTGGTCACGAAGTTCGCGAGGCCGCCCGTGGCATTGCGGCCGAACAGCGTCCCCTGCGGGCCGCGCAGGACCTCGACCCGATCGACGTCGAACAAGGAGAAGGCGAGTCCCGCCATTTGGCTGACATACACGTCATCGACGTAAATGGCCGCCGGACTTTCCTGGTGGTCGGCAAAGTCGTTCTGCGTCACGCCTCGAATCGCGAGGCTGAACGATGACGGGCCATTCGGCTGCGTCAGGACCACGGCGGGCATGGACTTCGTGATGTCCGTGGCCGTGGCTGCACCCAGCGAGTTGAGATCGGCCCCGGTGATCGCCGACAGCGAGATGCCGATGTCCTGCGAGTTTTGTTCGCGCTTCTGGGCGGTCACCACGATCTCTTCGAGAGCCCCAGAAGATGAGGACGCCGTTTGGGCGTTGGCCGTCAGTGTGGTCGCGGCGAAAGCGGCGACGAGCGCCAAGCGCGTGGCGCAGGTGAGTGTGCTCGACATGGTATCCCCTCAGATTTATTAGATCGTCTTACAGCCACGTCAGCGCAACCGCCGATGCATTCAAACGCAGTTCATGCGAATTGCGGTGGTTTCACGGAGAATAGACAATGCACGGCCGTCAGGCAATCACTTCAAGTTTTGGGGCGAATCGGCAACAACTTGGCGGCATATATTTAGAACAATACGGCATCTGCATGCACCGGCCCGACGCTCAGGAGGATACTCGTGCGCAGCTATCGCCGCGATGGGAGCAAGGCCTTCGCGGCGTTGCCGTTGATGCGCAGCAAGCGGCGCTACGGGGGTGACGCCACGCGTGAATTTCCGCGGCGACGTCTTGCAACTCTAAGGCGACGAGCGCATGCAGCGCGTGTTCGCCTACCGCTCGTTCATCGATGCGGCTGCGCCCGCCGGCCGCCAGGGACTGCACGGCCGGCCATCCGTCGCCGGGCACCCCATCGCCCCGGCGAATTTGCCCTCGGTCGGTAGAGGTTGCCTGATCTTCCAAAAGGCGACTAGAATCAAGCAACGGCGCGGGCGTCGTATAATGGTAATACCCAAGCTTCCCAAGCTTGAGCCGTGGGTTCGATTCCCATCGCCCGCTCCACTCTAGGACTACCTCAGACAATCCTGGACAACTCGCCCAAGCCAAAATCGATCAATGCTTGGGAAGATGCGCTTTGAAAACGTGCCTGAGATTTCGGTGTTCGCCTCGCCGCTCGCTATTGTTTTGGCAGGCGGGCAACGCCGGGGAGTGGGGGGCTCTGAAATGCTTGGTGCAAACCGGATATTAGCCGCGTGAAACGTGGCGGCCAACTCGATAGCGCAGAGAGTTCCTGAGATTCAGGTGGTTGTCGTACCCGACTTGTAGCTTTCAAGGGCGCTCCGAAGCGCAGAGATCTCCGAGGTGAGCCGGCGCAGATCTTCGGACTTGAGACCGGAGGCATTGAGGATACAAGGCGGAACCTCGAGAGCTCCTTCCCGCAGCGCTTTCCCCCGCGCCGTCAGCCGTACCCGAACTTGACGCTCATCCAGCGGATCGCGCGTGCGCGCGAGCAGCCCTAGGGACTCGAGGCGTTTTATAAGCGGAGTCAGCGTGCTCGATTCGAGGAACATTTTCTCACCCAGCGCGCCCACCGTTTGATCGTCCTGCTCCCACAGTGCGACCATGAGCAGGTACTGCGGGTAGGTCAGACCCAGCTTATCCAGCAGGGGTTTGTAGACGCGGTTGAACGCATGGCCCGTAGAATAAACCGCGAAGCATAGAAAGCTGTCGAGCTTCAGAGAGTTATCGGGCTTTCGGGCCTGCCTGGACATGACTTACCTCTAGTCGTAGGAAATTTCATTGCACGCGATCTTATCGCAAGCGCTTGACATCGGCCATCGCTGGCCTATTATAGATCGTGTACGATTAAATCGTGCAATATAATTTCCCCATGAACCTCATTGAATTGAAAGGAGATAGATCATGAGAAGCCTTCGTTCTACTTTAGCTACCGCTGCTCTGACGATGACCACGGCAACCGGAGCCCTTGCAGCACCGGTTCTCGAGCCCACCACTCAGAAATTCATCGATGGCCTCGCCGGCGCCAAGCCCATCTACACGCTAAGTCCGCAATCAGCGCGCGAGGTTCTGCTACGCGCCCAGTCTGGCCCCATCGAACTGGCGGCGGTCTCCATGGAGGATCGCCTCCTTCCCGTGGGCCCCACGGGACAGACCCGCATCCGTGTGATCCGCCCGGAACACATCACCGACACCCTTCCGGTGATTCTTTACTTCCACGGTGCCGGCTGGGTCATGGGTGATACGAAGACCCACGATCGCCTAGTCCGCGAACTCGCCACCGGCGCAATGGCTACAGTCGTTTTCGTGGATTACGAGCGTTCGCCCGAGAATCGGTATCCGGTCGCTATCGAGCAGGACTATGCCGTGACCGACTACGTCGCCAAGCACCCCAAGGAGTTCAATGTGGATGCCTCGCGGCTCGCGATCGCAGGCGACAGTGTGGGCGGCAACATGGCGGCTGTGGTGAGCCTGCTCGCCAAAGAGCGCAAGGGTCCGCTGATCAAGGCTCAACTACTTTTTTACCCCGTCACGGATGCCGGGATGACCGACGGCTCGTACCAGACGTTCGCCAACGGCCCTTGGCTCACGAAGCCAGCGATGGTGTGGTTCTGGGATGCCTATTTGCCGGATGTAGAAGCGCGCAAGAACGTGCATGTGTCGCCGCTGAATGCGATGCCGGAACAGCTGAAGGGTCTGCCACCCGCACTCGTCATCACGGCCGAGAACGATGTGCTGCGCGATGAAGGCGAGGCCTATGCTAACAAGCTCACCGTCGCGGGCGTCACAGTCACCTCCACCCGATACAATGGCACGATCCATGACTTCGTCATGCTCAACGCCCTTGCCGACACGCCAGCGGCACGCGCCGCTATCGTGCAAGCGAACACGTTTTTGCGAAATGCCCTCGTGCAGCGTTGAGTACGTGAGGGCTCGACGAGGCGTCCTGCGTGGGTAGGGCGCCTCCGTCCACGGGTCGACAGCGGAAACTCGATGGCAAACGGAGCAGTTGTCTCTAGTTCTACGTTGCCCCTCATAACGTGAAAATTCGCACGCCAATCGCACGCACCCAGCAGCGGTTCACGAAACGCCAGATTTTGTAGACTTTGAAGGACCGTCCGTGTGGGTTCGATCCCCATCGCCCGCGCGACATCCAGGCCAGCCTCGGGACTCGTAAGGACGCGAGATTGGCGTCAACACGTTGATCTGTTGAGAAAGCGTTGGGAACGGACGTCGATTTGGCGGCGGCATCGTGTCCTGAGGTGTCCCCACGAAGCCACCGCATTCACACGGTTCATGGTGCAGCGCGCGTCGAAATCAATCAGGAAACGAGACTCATATGCAGCTCTGGAGGTCCACCCATTTCGTAACGATAGGATAGAGGAACAGTGCCGTCGATATCTGTAACGCCGAGTCTGGTTCCCAATTCCGCGCCGATCAAGGCGCGCCCCGAAAGCTTCATCCTTTCGTCGGACCCATAGAGGGCGGCGATCAGCCTGCCTGTAAACTGTGGTGATTCTCTTCGCAGCTTTGGTCTTGCGTCCTCCGGCAACTTTGCAAGATAGGCACGCGCGCGTTCTGTATCAAGAGGCCCCATCCAGATAGAAATTGCTGCAACATTGAAGGCCCTTAGTTCTTTCGCCATATCGGCAGCCATCTTGTCGGCACCGGCTTTCTGCGCGCCGTAGGCTGGGCCGAAGTGATAGGAAACAGCTCCATAGTAGCCGGTGTTCACGATCAGGCCATGACCGTTTGTGATGAGTAGGGGAGCGGCGTAATAAGCGGCCACAAAATGCGAGCGCAGGCCGACGGTAATCACCTCGGCAGCCTCGACTGGCTTCTCCCAGAAGCCGCCCGGCGCTGGGTCACTTACCAGCTTCGCAGCATTATTCACCAGGACATCCATGCGGCCGTGCTGTGCTTTCACGCGCTCGAACAATGCGGCCACAGCTCCGTCGTCTTCGTGATCCACAGCGACAGCAACTCCTCTCCCTCCGGACGATGTGACAAGATCGGCGGTCTCGTGGATCGTGCCACCATGCGGCGAGTCGCCATCCGCCACACTGCGCCCAGTCACATAGACGGTCGCCCCTACCGCACCCAAAGCGATTGCTATGCCTCGCCCTGCGCCGCGACTTGCTCCGGTCACTACTGCGATCAAGTTTTACTCCTTTATTGTCAATCCACTTTGCTAAGGCTAAGTCTTGAGTAGCGAAATCGCAAGAACGCACCAAAAAGTGCAATACTTACCTTTTAGTGACCAGCTATGGACAAAATGAACAAACAGTCCCCGCCACGGACATGCTCAACGGTGCAACTCGAAGAGGCCATAAAAACTATCGAAGGTAGATGGAAGATATTGATCTTGTTCCATCTCTTCGGAGCACCGGTCCTGCGATTCTCTGAATTGCGCCGAGCGATCGCCGGTGTCTCACAGAAGATGCTCATCCAGCAACTGCGCGAACTGGAGAAGGACGGTATCGTAGAGCGGAAAGTTTATTCTGAGGTGCCACCGAGAGTGGAATACAGGTTGACAAAGGTTGGCACGGCCCTTCGCCCGGCACTCAAAGCGCTGCAATCCTGGGCTGTCTCGCGGATGACCGAAGCCGCGAAAAAATAGAAGGTGCTTATTAGCCGACGTTCTCTCCCTTTATTATGTAGTCCATGCAATAGAGATCTCTCGAAAGAGAGGGCTGGGTCTGAAGCGATGACGTCAACCGCGCATTGGTAACCATACTGTTGCAGGGGAACTCGAAATCAATGGCGGCTGTCACGTCGCAGCCGATTAAGCGCGAAGGGTCCCAACCCACCCAATACCAGCGCGGCCAAGCCCGCAAGGTACAGCAGGTCCGTCTCGTATCCCGGCTGTCCGAAGTGAGCTCCGGCCGCGACCACCGACTGGAGCTTGATGGAGCTGAAGCCATTCGGCAGGTGTACGGTGAAGATGGCGAGAAGCAGCACAATTGTCATCGGGATACTGGCGAGAGGGATAAATGCTCCGACAATCACAGCCAATCCTCCGAGCAACTCGACAAGAATTATCGCCCACGACAGCCTGCGGCCGGCTCCGTCACCGGCCGCAGTTGGCCGAAAGCGCCACGTCCGTAGGCTAGGGGATTCGCAACCTCCTCTGATGAGTAACCGAACGCGAGCGCGCTTAGGAACGCGGTTGCCGCTGAACGCACGGCTCTAGAAATGCATTTGCATTACGGTATATACGTATATACAATAAATGGTGGATATCAGCTTCGACTCAGCCAAGAGCGAGAAAAATGTACTCCTGCGGGGCGTCCCGTTTGAATTGGCGGCGGAATTTGCCTGGGACGGCGCGCTCATAGTCGAGGATCTTCGAAAGGACTACCGTGAGCGGCGATTTCAGGCGTTAGGATCGATTGCATATGATGGGTTTCACGCCGCGCGCCAACAAGGCGCATGTGATCAGTCTGCGCAAGGCCAACAAACGCGAGGTGAAACGATATGAAGCGCAAGCCTAATCCCCAGAAGGCGGATCGTGAGAACCCGGTGTGGACGAAGGAAACTTTTGCGCGTGCTCGCAAGGCGCGTGACGTGTTGCCGGAAATCTTCGGCGCCGCGTCTGCTGCCAAGATGTTGAAACCACGTGGACGACCGAAGTCGGGCAGGGCGCGTACATCGATCTCTATCCGATTGCCACCGGAAACATTGGCGCGTTGGAAGGCGACGGGCCCGGGCTGGCAAACACGGATGGCCGAAGCGTTGTCGAGAGCTGTCTGATTGACATGTAAAACCGCGCGGCGGTAGGCAGCGCCGTCTGGCGCATCAGAAGTCACGACAGTTGTCTCACGTATCCCTGCGTTGCCCCACATACCGCCAAAATTCACACGCTAATCACACTTGGCGTCAGCATTCTCGCCAAACCGCTTGTTTTAAAGGCTCGGAAGCGCGTTCCCCGTGGGTTCGATTCCCATCGCCCGCTCCACTTTTCGTTGCCTGGCGTGTCCCTGCGTTGCCCTAGGACGCGACTTAGCTTGTCGCCCGGTTCCCACAGTCTCAATCCGTGCCAAGTGCCCGCAATCCGCCATGCCGGCACCGAGTGTTGCTTCGCGACAATTTCACAAGCGATTCACGTTTTGTGAATCACGATTTGTGAATTACACTAATCGTACCTCAGTTTCCAGGAAAAGCCATGCCGGCCGTTCCCTCGCGGCACAACCCCTTCGAGTTCGGCGGAGAACTGAAGGCATCAGCCCTGATCGATCGCGAACAGGAACTCGACTTGGTGATTCGTACTATAGAGAACGGCGGCAAGTTATTCCTCATCGGGCCGCGCCGTTACGGCAAGACTTCAATTCTGGCCGCCGCCGAGGAAAAACTGAGTGATTCCGGCATCGCCGTGCTGCGCTACGACGCCGAGGTCTACGAAAGTCTGGGCCACCTCGCCGAGGCACTTTTGGCCGGTGCTGCCAAAAATCTTACTCCAACCCTCGAAAAAGCGGGGGAGGCTATTAAGCGGTTTGCGTCCAAACTCAAACCTCAGGTGGACTACGATCTCGCGGATCAGACCTTAAGCATTACTCTGGGCACATCTGGGAAACCGGAAACGAAAGGTCTGCCGCTTCTGACCGATGTGCTCAATATTATCGACAGAATGGCTGCGGCCGCCGGTCGGCGAGCGGCCGTAATTCTAGATGAATTTCAACAGATCATCGAAGAGGGCGGTGCAACCGCTGAGCGTCAGATACGCGGCACGGTCCAACGACATCACAACACTGCTTATGTGTTTGCCGGTTCCAAGACACGCATGCTCGCCGATATGACGAACGATCCCGGACGTGCATTCTGGAAGTTGGGCTCACGGCTATTCCTCGATCCGATCCCGCGCGCCGCATGGCGCGAATTCCTGATTCGTGGATTTACGCGTTCGAACTTCAAAGTTCAATCCGCCGCACTGGAGCACCTGATGGACGTAGCCGAAGACGTACCATTTAATATTCAGCAGCTCGCAAACGTATGCTGGGAGCTGCTGCGTGAGTCCGGTGGAGGAACTCTAACCTTAAGCCGCATCGACGATGCGTTGGTGCGCCTGGTAACCCGAGAGAACTCCTCGTACACCCAAATTTGGAATAGTCTTGCGCGACAGCAGAAGATTGCGCTCAAGGCGGTTATTGAGGAGGGCGGCACGGACCTGCGCTCTGCAGCGGTGCTGGCCCGCTACGGTATTGCTGCCTCGACAATGCATAAGATGCTCAAGGTCCTGGACTCTCGAGGACTGGTCCGAGAGGAAGAGACTATAGGCTCGATCCGCTACCGCCTAGAAGATCCATTCTTCGCCCGATGGTTGCGACTGGTGCAGGCGAACGCGTAACGCCGCACCAATCTCAGCAGGAGTCGATGCAAACGCGCGCAGCGCAATAGGAGCATCGAATGCCGAGGATCTGCAGGCCCATCAATCCCATGGAAGGGCGGGACTATCTGACACTCGATGACCGAGTTCGACCCGAAAGCGTCCTTGGTGACTGTCAGCTATCGGGGGGTCAAAAAAATGCGAACTATCCCATCAAGCATTGGCGCTCGATGTCCGTCGCTTGAAGATAAAGTTATGCCGCGGGATCGAAGGAAGGACCAAGCGTTTAACCGCATTGGAAGCGCTTAGTTAGAAATACGAGATCAATGCGATGCCCGCCACCATGAGTGCCGCACCGATTATTCGGCCTATGCTTAAGGCGTGAGTATCCATACCGAATAGTCCAAATTTATCGATGACAAGGGACATCAAAATATTCGCGGTGATTGT
>Ga0137397_10000542_pt1 | contig 26182 bp, 18 predicted proteins | sample czorhiz116metaG_FD_106658 | JGI IMG/M metagenome (GOLD analysis project Ga0137397, IMG submission 106658) | Vadose zone soil microbial communities from Angelo Coast Range Reserve, California, USA - czorhiz1.16 metaG | ecosystem: Environmental > Terrestrial > Soil > Vadose zone | place: USA... | reverse complement strand
CGCAGCTCGCTCAGCACTCCAACCTGACGCCCGGTGACGCGATCGCGTCCTGCACCCGCTCCCCTGCCGCGACGTGGGTGCCCGCCCAGCAGACCGCCCGCACCACGGAGCCGCCCGCGTCCACGCGCACGCCCGTGCCGACCACCGCGTCGGGGCCGATCTGGGCCCGCGGGCCGATCACCGCGCCGGCGTGCACGAGCGCCGGGCCCGTAAAGGTCGCGCTCGGATCGATGATCGCCTGCGGATCCGCGTGGACGCCGGGCGCCATCTCGCGCGTGCCGGCGAAGGGGTCCGCGAGAGGGCGGAAGCGCTGCAAGGGAACGTTGCCGCCCAGCACGTCGAGGTTCGCGCGCAGCAGGGACCGCGGCGCGCCGAGGTCGCCCCAGTAGCCGTTCTGCAGCCAGCCCAGCACCTTGGCGCCCTCGTGGATGAGTCGCACGTACGCGGTGCGGTTGATGTCGCTCTCGCCCTCGGCCGGCAGGCGCGAGAGCACCTCGCTCTCGAGCACGTGCACCCCGGTGAAATGCATCTTCGTCAGCCCAGGCTCCACCCCGGCGCCCCGCCCCGCGATGCGCCGCACGTCGAAGGAGGGGTTCACCTCGACCGCGCCGTAGGAAGCGCCGCGCGGATACGGAGCGAGCACCATCGTGGCCATCGCGCCGGCGGCGCGATGAGCCACGACCCCTGCCTCCAGATCCACGTCGAACAACATGTCCCCGTTCAGCAGGAGGAACGTCCCTGGCCCGAGGAGTTGCGCGGCGCGGCGCACCCCGCCCCCCGTCCCCAGGATGTGACCGACCTCACGGGAGATCGTCACCGACAGCCCGACCTCGCGCCCGACCTCCAGCGCGCCCTTCTCCATCTCGGCCGCGAGATGGTGCGTGTTCACGACCACTTCGCGCACGCCGGCGTTGTGCAGCAGCGCGAAGTTGTACCGTAGCAATGGGACGCCGCAGAGCGGAACGAGCGGCTTGGGCACGCGATCGGTGAGCGGGCGGAGCCGGGTGCCGAATCCGGCGCAGAGGACCATCGCCTTCATCGAAAGCAACCCTACCAGAGCACCGCGGGCGCGCTACTCCACGGCCGGGGTCGCTTCCGGCGGAGGTCGGCGCCGGATGCGCCAGAGACCGGCCATCCGGCCCTGCAGCAGGCTCATCAGACCGACGTAGATGAATCCCCACTGGAAGAGCAGCAGGAAGGGGAGCGAGAAGTACACGCCCTTGTCGAGCGCGAAATAGATCGCGCTGGTGAGGTACGCGCCGAGCGCCAGCTCCAGGAGCGGCTGCAGGCTGGTCATCGCCCGGTACTTCTTGCTCAGCCAGCTGCGGTCCTTGCCCGAGATCCCCATCTTGGGCGTCCGCGTGAACCCCGTCTCGTAGCCGACCAGCGCCTCGATCACCGCCTTCGCCTGGTTCACGCACAGGCCGATGCCGAGCGCCATGATGAACGGCAGGTACTTGAGGCGATGCCAGACCGGCATCCCGATCTCGCGCTGCGAGGCGACGTAGAACATCACCACGCTCATGGTGGCGGTCCAGAAGAACGGCAGGTCGAGCAGCAGCACCTCGTACCAGCCGTGCTTGAAGCGGATCACCATGCTCACCGGCATCAGCACCGTGAGAAGGATCATCAGCGGATAGGTCAGGTTCGCGGTGAGGTGGAAGAACGCCTCGACCTTCACGGCGCGCGGCAAGTCGCTCTTCAAGATGCGCGGCAGGAGCTTGCGCGCCGTCTGGATGCTCCCCTTCGCCCAGCGGTGCTGCTGCGACTTGAAAGCATTCATCTCCACCGGCACCTCGGCGGGGGAGACCACCTCGGGCAGGTAGACGAAGCGCCAGCCCGCGAGCTGGGCGCGGTAGGAGAGGTCCAGGTCCTCGGTCAGCGTGTCGTGCTGCCAGCCGCCCGCGTCCTCGATGGTGGCGCGCCGCCAGACACCCGCGGTGCCGTTGAAGTTGAAGAACCGGCCGCTCCGGTTGCGCGCCGTGTGCTCGATGACGAAATGGCCGTCGAGGAAGATGGCCTGGGCCTGCGTCAGGTGGGAGGAGTCGCGGTTCAGGTGCTCCCAGCGGACCTGCACCATCCCGATGCGCGGATCGGTGAAGAACTGCACGCTGCGCAAGAGGAAATCGCGCCCGGGCACGAAGTCGGCGTCGAACACGGCCACGTACTCGCCGTGCGCCCGCCGCAGGCCGTCCTGCAGCGCGCCCGCCTTGAAGCCGTCGCGGTGGTCGCGATGCAGGTAGGAGATGTCGTACCCAGCGCGGTGCGCCCGCTCGACGGCCGCGCGGGCGATGCCCTGCGTCTCGTCGGTCGAATCGTCCAGCACCTGGATGTCCAGCCGGTCGCGCGGGTAATCGATCCCGCACACCGCCTGGATGAGGCGCTCGACGACGTACATCTCGTTGAAGATCGGGAGCTGGATGGTGACGCGAGGCAGCTGCTCGAAGCGCCCGACCGGCGTGGGCAGGTTGCCCTTGTACTTGTAATAGAGGTACGCCATCACGTACCGGTGGGAGCCGTAGAGCGAGAGGACCAGGAGGACGCAGAAGTACGTCCCGAGGAAAAGCCCCTCCACCGGCGTCATCGTCCGCGCTCCCCAGTACCGCGAAAACATTACGTAAATCGCCGCGGAGGCGGCGAAGCGCGCGCAATGTACGAGAGAGTGGCAGCAAAGTCAAAGCTTGACGCCGTGCGGTGTCGAGGAGCGGCAGGGCTCCCGGAAGGCTAGCGGAGGCGCGAAGCGCTGACGGGCGGCGGAGCGGGCGGTGCGCTTGGCTGCGCGGGGGCGTCGGCGGGTGCGGCGGCAGGAGGCGCCGAGCGTTCCTTCTCGAGGTGCGCCCGGAACGCCTGCTCGCTCCGGTCGAGATAAGCGCCGCAGGCGGCCGGGTCGACGAACGGATTCGGCGCGCCGTCGGCCATGCGCGCCCGCCGCTCGTCCTGCTGGAAGAAGCTCGCATGGGGCCCGAGCAGGACGTCGCACGGCAGCGCGCGCAGGGTGCGGAAGCTGCGCTCGTAGTCGTCCACCGCGCGAGGATAGCGGGGGTTGCCGAGCAGCCGGTACTCGTCCGGGACGCTCACGCTGCAGTTGAAGACGACGTGCAGCGGCTGGTTCTCCTCCCGCTGGACCGTGGTCCAGGTGGTGCAGCCCTGAGTGTGCCCGGGCGTCACGTGCGCGACGAGCTCGGTCGGCCCCACCCGCACCACCCCGCCGTCCTGCACGATCCGATCGGCGTACACGGGCGCGAACGGGATCGAATCGCCGAACTGCGGATCGCCCTTCCCTCCCCGCGCCATCGCCTCCGCGTCGGCCCGGCTGGCGACCACCTGCGCTCCCGTGCGCCGCTTCAGCTCGGAGAGACCGCCGGCGTGATCGAAATGCGCGTGGCTAACCACCAGCACCTTCACGTCCTCGAGCTTGAACCCGAGCTTGTCGATGTTGCGCGCGATCTGCGGGCCCGACTCCGCGAAGCCGCCGTCGATGAGCACGTGCCCCTTGGGCGTGGCGATGAGGAACGAGGTCACCTCGGCCGAGCCGACCGAGTACACGTTTCCCACCACGTGGAAGGGCTCCCGAGGCTCCGCCCAGGCGCGGGGCGCCGCTGCCACCGCCGAGAGGAGGAGCAAGGCGATCATGGCGAGGCGCTCGCGGCCTTGGTCCCGGCGGGGCCGTGGCCGAGCAGCGTGGCCCGGAAGATCTGCCAGGTGCGCAGCGTGTCGAGCGCGGACTTGAGCTGGAAGTCGTCGATGGGGTCTCCGGGCTGCTGCGGCAGCTTGTGCACGGAGGACGCCAGTGCGGGCACCACGGAAGCGACCGTGTCCTCCGCCTTGAAATGGTTGGGAAGGTTCCGCTCGCGCGGCGAGTCGTCCTCGCCGGCGGTCGAGGGGCCAGGCTGCTGGCGGACGTACAGGTCGGGCGTGATCCCCTTCTCCTGGATGCTGCGCCCGCTGGGCGTGTAGTAGCGGGCGATGGTGAGCTTCAGGCCGGAGCCGTCCTCCAGCTCGATGACGGTCTGCACGCTGCCCTTGCCGAAGGTGGGCGTGCCCAGCACCACCGCCCGTCCGTGGTCCTGCAGCGCGCCGGCGACGATCTCGCTGGCGCTCGCCGTGCCTCCGTCGACCAGCACGATCATCGGGTAGCTCGGCTCGGTGTCCTTGGCGTGCGCGCGCTCCACCTCGACGTGCTTGCTCCCGCGCCCCTTGGTGGTGACGATCACGCCGTCCACCAGGAAGCGGTCGGCCACCTTCACCGCCTGGTCGAGCAGGCCGCCGGGGTTGCGCCGCAGGTCCAGCACCGCTCCGGCGAGCTGGCCGCCCGCCTGCGCGCGCAGGGAATCGAGCGCCTTCCTCAGATACAAGTCGGTGCGGTCCTGGAAGTTCTTGATCTTCACGTAGCCGTAGCGCCGGTCGTAGAGGCGCTGCTCGACCGACACGACGCGGACCACGTCGCGCACCAAGGTCAGCGTGCGGGGCTCCGGCCAGGAGGCGCGCGACACCTTGATCACGCACTTGGTGCCCGGAGCACCCATCAGCGCCTTGACCGCGTCGGTGTCCTTCCAGCCGCGCGTCTGGGCGCCGTCGATCTCCAGCAGCTTGTCGCCGGGGGAAAGACCGGCGCGGGAGGCGGGGGAGTCGTCGACCGGCGACACCACCACCAGCTCGTCGCCGCGCGCGGCCATCTCCAACCCGACGCCGCCGTACTCGCCGTCCGTCTCCTGCTTGAGGGCCGCGTACGCCTTGGGCTCCATGAAGGTGGAGTGCGGATCGAGCGTGCGCACCATGCCGTCGATCGCGCCGTAGAGCAGCTTGGCGTCGTCGACGTCCTCGACGTAGTTGTTCTGGATCAGACTCAGCACATGGCTGAACACGTCCAGCTTGCGGTACGGGCCGGCCGGATCGTTCGCCGCCTGCGCCACCCGGACCGCGCAGAGCCCGCCCAGCGTCGCGCACGCGCAGAGGATCGCGAACCGGACCCGGCCGCGGCGGCTCGTCGCGGGCATCTCGTCCGGCGGCGGCGGCGGCATGCGCTGCATCGACGACCCTCCGGCCACAGCATAACGGCCAACCGCTAGGGACCGCGAGTAACTGGCGCGCTGGCCTGGGGACTCGGCGACACTCCCGGCCGGGCCCTGCGCGGGCGCGCCAGCCACTGCTCCGGGTCCAGCGGCGTCTGGCCCTGCCGCAGCTCGAAATACAGGTACGTGCCCTTGAGCGAGCCGCTGTCCCCGACCGTGCCGACCGCGTCTCCGCGGCGCACTTCGTCTCCCTTTGCCCGCGCGAGTGCGCCCAGGTGCGCCATCAGGGAGAAGTATCCGTCGCCGTGGTCGACGATGATCAGGTTCCCGTATCCGTGGAACCAGCCGGCGTGCACCACCCTTCCCCCGTGGATCGCGCGCACCGCAGTGCCCTCCTCGCAGCGCACGTCGATCCCGCGCTGCAAGGTCACCGTGCCGTGGCGTTCGTCCACCGACCGCCCGAAGCGCGCCTCGACGCGCCCCGACTCGACCGGGAAGAGAAGCTTCCGGCGCATCCTCCGAACGGGCGGCTCGTCCGGGTTCGACCGCGCGGCGGACGCCGACTGCTGCAGCTCGTGCACTTCGCCCGCCAGCGCGCGGGCGGCCTCCTCCAGCTCGCGGCCCGCCTGCTCATGCGCCGCCTTGTCGTCCTGGACCGAGGCGAGCAGCCGGCGCTGCTGCGCGGCGTGCGCTTCCAGCGCGGCGCGCTTCTCCGCCTCCTCCGCCGCGGCGCGTGCCGCCTCGTCGCGTACGCGGGCCAGCTCGTCGCGCGCGGCGTTCGCCGCGGTGGCGAGCGAGCGCAGCCGCAGCAGGGCGCCCAGGTCGGCCTCCAGCAACGCATCGAAGAGGCGCCGCCGCCTCAACAGATCTGGGATGGATTGCGCGCCGAGCAGGAAGCGCAGGTAGCCTTCCCGACCGAGCCGGTACCGCGCCACGAGGCGCGGCGCGGCGGCGTCGGTCGCGGCTTGCTGCTCCGCCTCGGCCTTGCGCGACTTCGCCTGCGCTCCGGACAGCCGGAGCTCCGCGCCGCGCAGCCTGACCTGCACGGCACGCAGCGCGCGCGCCTCGACGTCGACCAGCCGCTCCGCCTCGGCCAACTTGCCCAGCAGCGTGGCCTCGCGCCCGGCCAGCTGCTCCGCCATCGCGCGCTCCTTGGCGATCTGCGCGGCGCGGTCGCGCTGCGCCGCCGCCGAGAGCACCGCGGCCGCGTCCTCCTCGGACCTTTGCGGCGCGGCCGCGAGCAGGAGGAGGAGCGCGATCATGTGCGCAGAGACCGCCCGACGGCCAGGTAGCTGCCGCACAACCCGACCAGCGCTCCGGCGGCGGCGAGCACCGCGCAGTGCTGCGCGGCCAGGTGAGGCGCGGAGGCCCCGGAGGCGAAGGCGAACGCGGCGGCAGCGCGAGGCAGGACCAGGCGCTGCACCGCCAGGAGCCCCGCCGCGGCTAGAGCCGCCCCGCAAAGGCCCTGCAGCGCCCCTTCCAGCAGGAAGGGCGCGCGGACGTATCCGTCCGTGGCGCCGACCAGCTTCATGATCTCGATCTCGTCGCGCCGCGCATACACGGCGAGCCGGATGGTGTTCGCCACCACCAGCAAGGCGGCCACGGCCAGCAGGGCGAGCGAGGCGGTGCCGAATCCCCGCAGCGCGCCCCCGAGCGCCTCCAGGCGATCGACCCACTCGCGGCCGTAATCGACCTCGGCGACGCCGCCCACGTTCGAGACCCGGTCCGCCAGAGCGCGTAGATCGCCGCCGCCGCGCGGAGTCAGCTCGAGCGTCGCGGGCAAGGGATTGCGCGAGAGCCCGTCGAGGGCCCCACCGAGATCGCCGAGCTGCACCCGCAGCCGGTCCAGCGCCTGCGCCGGCGAGACGAGGACCACCTCGACCCCCGGATGATCGGCGCGGAGGCGCTCGGCCACGGCGCGCGCCTGCTCCTCGGAGAGCGCGCGATCCAGATAGGCCGTCACCGTCCGCTGGGCGCCCCAGCTGGCCAGGAGGACGCGCGCTCCCAGGACGGAGAACGCCATCGCGCCGCCGAGGAAGAGCGCGAGCGCGATGGTGACCACCGCGAGCAGGCTCGGGAGCGGCGCCCGCCACAGGTTGATCAGGGCCCGCCGCAGGAGCCGCCAGGCGACGTGGGTCATGCGTCGGCCGTCACCTTGCCGTGGTGGAGCTGGATGGTCCGGCGCTGGTACCGGTTGAGCAGCCCGCGGTCGTGGGTCGCGACCACCACCGTCGCGCCGCGCGCGTTCGCGTCGAACAGCAGCTGCAGGATGCTGTCGGTGAGCGAGGCGTCGAGGTTGCCGGTCGGCTCGTCGGCGAGCAGGATGGGCGGCTCGTTGACCAAGGCGCGCGCGATGGCCACGCGCTGCTGCTCGCCTCCGGACATGCGCAGCGGGAGCGATCCTGCCTTCGCGGCCAGTCCGACCTGAGCGAGGCGTTTGTGGGCGCGCTCGCGGATCTGCGCGTCGGAGGCGCCCAGCACTTCGAGCGCGAATCCGACGTTCTCCAGGGCGGTGCGGTTGGGCAGCAGCTTGAAGTCCTGGAAGACGACGCCGATGTTGCGTCTCAGGAAAGGCACGCCGCCGGCGCTCAGGCGGTTCACGTTGCGCCCGCCGATGACGATCTGCCCGCTGGTGGGCTCGTCGGCGCAGAAGAGCAGCCGCAGCAACGTCGTCTTTCCGGCACCGGAGGGCCCGGTGAGCCACACGAACTCACCTTTCTCCACCTGCAAGGTCACGTCGTCGAGCACCGGTGGGTCGTCGGACCAGCGCTTGGTGACGTGGAACAGCTGGATCAAGGACTGCAGCCTCCGTCCCGACCGTCGATGCAGACCCGGATGATGCAGAACGTGTTGCTCGAGCCGAGGGGGCACTGGATGTCGCCGGGCAGAAGCGATCGTGCGGTGCACGGGAGCTGGCCTGCGTTCGCGCCGGTCACCGTGCAGGTCCCGCTGAACGCGTCTCCGGGTCCCGCCAGCGTCCCTTGGCAGATGGTTCCCAAGGTTGTGATGAGGGTCGCCTGCGAGCAGGAACCGACCAGCGCCGCGGGCAGCGGAGCTGGGGGCACCGTTCCGCCGGCGCAGCCGTCCAGCGCCAGCAGCGAGTTCGGCGGGAACGCGCACGTCTGCGGGCCCGCGTCGGGCACGGTGCCGCCGTCGGGACCGGCGTCGGCCGTGCCGCCGTCATCGAGGGGCGCGGTGTCGCCGGCGAAGCCGCGCGCCGGGTCGGTGGGTGAGAAGCTCGCTCCTCCCCTCCCGCAGGCGGCGAGGGCCACTGCGAAAGCGATTGCCGCTCGGGTTTTTGCGCTCATATCAGCCTCGGGGCTGACTTACTTGGGTGGCTCCAGGTCGGAGGAGAGGAAGGCGAGGATCACCTCGTCGAGGCTCTTCTCGCTGATCAGCTCCTCCGCGAAGAGCGTGGGAAGGTCGTCGTGCGGCGCCTCCACTGGCCGCGAGTCGTCCGCGAAGATGTTCTGCGGGCGCGCGGCGGCCGGCCGGGCCCCGGCGCGCGCGGCGGGGCGCACCACGGGCGACGAGGTGGGTGTCATCTTCGGCGGCGGCCCCTGCGGCGGCCTCACCTGAGGTGGCACCCGCGTGGTTTGCGGCAGCGGGCCCCCCGGGACGCGGGGCGCCGGCGAAGGCGAGGTGCCCGGAGGAGCGGGCTCCCACACCGGCTGTTGCGGCGGCCGTGGCGCCTGCCGCTGCGCAGGCCGCGGCGCGGACGGGATCATCTGCTTGGAGAGCGGAACCTTGGGCAGGAGTGGCGCGGGAGGGCGGCGAGGAGGAGGGGCGGCGCCCGCCGCGTTCACGGCCGCGGGCCCCGTCTGCCCGGTGGCGAGTACCCCGGGCTCGTAGTGCGGAGCAGCCAGGCGATCCGCGAGGTCGTTGAACTCGCCGGAGATGAGACGCTTGAGCATCGCCTTGTGCTGCGCCTCCATGAGGATGCGCACGGCCTTGGGGAGGTCGGGCTCGGCGTCGATCAGGTCGACGTAGCTCGACTTCATGCTGGCGACGATGTTGCCGCCTACGAAAAGGTGGGTGATGTAATGCGCATGTGGGAGGCCGGAGTCCTCCGTCTGCACGTGATACAGCCGCGATCCGTATTGGATGTTGTGATTGAACCCGACGACCGGGGCTCCTGCTTTGGGCGCGCTCACGGGGTCTGTTCAGCTCTCCGGAAGGCCCTCGGGGCTCCTCTCATGATGTAGCAGAACATCGGGGTGGTCGCCACTGGCCGCCCCCACTCGCTGCCAATAGGTCGGCGATGCGCTTTTTCATTGGAACATCATGGGCTGAGATCCACGGCTTCCACGGCTCCGACCGGCCGGCCGAGGAAGCGCTCAGCCATGCTCTGGAAACGATCCGGGACGTCGGTGCAGAGCGTGCGGTGCCGGGCCTCTCCGCCGGCGCGCGCGAGGCCGCGCGCCCGCAGGAGCTCCGCGACCGCCTCCGCGGTCGCCTGGGCGGAGTCGACCAGCGCCGGCCCCGGCCCCATCGCCTCGGCGATCACGCCCGCGAGCAGAGGATAGTGCGTGCAGCCGAGCAGGACCGTGTCTGCTCCGGCGCGGCGCAGGCTCCCGAGATAGCGTTCAGCCACCAGCCGCGGGACCTCGCCTTCGGTCCAGCCCTCCTCCGCCAGCGGAACGAAGAGCGGGCACGCGCGCGCGACAACGGACGAGAGCGGCGCCAGCCGGCGGAGCGCGGATTGGTAGGCGCCCGAGGCGACGGTCGCGGGAGTGCCCAGCACGGCGATGGCGCCGCCGCGCGTCCTCGCCGCCGCCGCTTGGGCTCCGGGCTCGATCACACCGACCACGGGGATCGGCAGCGCCTCGGCGAGCGCGGGCAGGCTGTCGGCCGACACGGTGTTGCAGGCGACCACCAGCATCTTGATCCCCCGCGCCGTCAGATGGCGCGCGCACAGCAGCGCATAGCGAGTCACCACCTCGCGCGAGCGAGTTCCGTACGGAACTCGCGCCGTGTCGCCCAGGTATATGGTGTGCTCGGCCGGCAGCCGCGCCGTCAGAGCGCGTAGCACGGTCAGGCCCCCGACCCCGCTGTCGAAGACACCGATGGGCGCGTCCATCCGCTGCAGGATGCCTGGACGGGCTACCTGGAGAAAGGAATCAGCCAGGAAGTGGAGGACTGGTTGGGCACGGCGAAGAGGACGTTCGAGTGGAACGAGCCCGAAAAGGCCTCGACGGACCACAGCCCCGAGGTCACGGCGGACAGCGTGGCGGTCTGGCACGCGGTGGCGGTGAACGACTGCTTGATTCCGGTCGGATCGGTCAGGGTGTACGCCACGTTGCCGGGGCAGGCGGCGCCGCCGAAGTCCCAGTTCAGCAGGGCAGAGCCTTGCACCGGAGGGACCGGGTCGGCGTCCACGTCCACGTTGGAGAGCAGGCCCACCTCGAAGCGCACGCTGGCGGGATGCAAGGTCTGGTACATCAACGTGGGTCCCAAGATCGTGTTGCGGATCCCGCTGATCGAGAAGGTGTGATTCCCGGCCGGGATGGGCGACACCTGCGCGCCTTGCACGCCGCTGCTATCGCAGGCGACCTCGCCCGCGAAGGTGCCGCCGCTGCCGTTGGAATTGGGATCGACGAAGATGCGCACCACGTCCACCTGCGCCTCGGAGCAGGTCATGGCGCCGAGCGAGCCGAGCGCGAAACCTCCGTTGCTCGCCAGCGGGTCCCAACTCACGTCAGCCGTGGCGAAAGTGGGCTGGGCCGGTTGCAGGTTGACCTGCACCTTCGTGTCCGCGCGGTCCACGACGCTGACCTGCACGTTCTGCAGGGAGTAGAACGCCTGACCGCCGCGGATGCCGACCAGGTCGATGCGATGGGAGCCCGGAGCGAGCGGCGAGATGGAAGTGCCGTCCACCCCGTTGGCGGTGCACGGAACGTCGGCGCTTCCCGCCTGATCCGTGATGACGACCCCGTCCACGCTCATGCGGACCGAGGTGACGGACGCTTGCGCGCAGGTGAACCCGCCGAAGGTCCAGTCCAGCGAGACGGATCCGCCGGGCACGCGCTGCACGTCGATCTGGAACAGGTTGTTGCCGCGCTGGACGACGATGTTCTGCGTCGTCTGGTAGATCACCGCGCCGTTCGCATCGAGGCCGGAGATGGTCACGGCGTACGTGCCGGCCAGGAACGTGTCCTGAGGTTGAGCCCCTGCGGAGATGGTGCCGTTCCCGAGGTCGCAGGCGAACTGGTTGGGGGTGAGCGGCGCCTGCGCGAGGTCGACCTGGATGGTGTGGACTCCCGCCGCCAGACAGTTCTGGCCGGCGAACGTCCAATTCACCTGGATGCTCCCGCGGGCCGGATCGCCGCACCCGGACCCGAGCGCCGCCACCGCCGCGAGACCGGCCATCGCTGTCAACGGCGCGCGCATGATCTTCCTTCGCCCTCCTGCCCGTCAGACTTGCGGGCGGGCCTTCTGTATTCAAACCGACGGACCCGCGGCGCCTCATCCCGGGCACGGGAACCGAACCGGCTGCCCGCACGTTTGGAGCGCATCGGTCCGTTTTGGCATAGGGTGCTGGTGCAAGGTCCGCGCTCTGAAAAAGCGTAGCGCCGCCGTATCGGCGGCGGCTAAGAAAGTCGACGCCATGAACACAGGTGAGAGCCTCAACTACATCCAGATGGTCACGCACAGCGGCGTGGCGGTCACCGCCGTGCTGCTGCTGCTCGTCCTCTCCTCGGTGGGGAGCTGGACGATCATCTTCCGCAAAGCGCTGCACCTGCGCCGGGCGCGCGACCAGAGCGCGCAGTTCCTCGAGACGTTCTGGCGCTCGAAGCGGCTCGACCAGATCTACTCGACGGCCGAGAAGCTGCCGCTCTCGCCGGTGGCGCAGGTCTTTCGCGCCGGGTACGTCGAGCTGTCCAAGGTCTCGCAGGCGCAGCCGACGCCGGAAGCGTCGATGCACGAGCAGCTGGGCGGGTTCGAGAACGTCGAGCGCGCGTTGGGCCGCGCAGCCAACGCGGAGCTGACCACCCTGGAGTCGTCGATCCCCTTCCTCGGCACCACCGCGGCGGCCGCGCCGTTCGTGGGCCTGTTCGGGACCGTCTGGGGGATCATGGGAGCGTTCCGCGACATCTACCAGGTCGGCAACGCCAACCTCGCCACCGTGGCGCGCCCGATCAGCGAGGCGCTGATCGCCACCGCGGTGGGCCTGTTCGCCGCCGTCCCCGCGCTGGTGGCCTACAACGCGTTCAACTCGAACATCCGCGTGCTCGAGAACGAGATGCGCAACTTCAGCGCGGACTTCCTCAACATCATCAAGCGGCACATCTTCAAGAAGGCGGCCTAGAGGTGGCCTTCTCCGCGGGCGACGGCGGGAGCGGCCGCCGGGCGATGACCGACATCAACGTGACGCCGCTGGTCGACGTCATGTTGGTGCTGCTGATCATCTTCATGGTCACCGCGCCTCTCATCCAGAGCGGAGTGAAAGTCGACCTGCCCCGCGCGCAGGCGCAGCAGATGGAGCACGCCGAGGAGAAGCTGGTCCTGAAGATCACGCACGACCGCAAGATCTACCTCGGCGACACGGTGGTCGAGATGGCGCGCCTCGAGCAAATGCTGCAGTCCAACGCGCGCGTGCAGAAGGACAAGGAGATCTACCTGCAGGCGGACCGCTCGCTCCCGTACGGGATCGTGGTGCAGGTGATGGCCACCGCGCGCAGGGCGGGCGTCGAGTCGCTGGGGATGATCACCGAGCCGGAGAAGGAGCTGACCAGCCGGTGACCGAGGCGCATCCGCAGACCGTCTACCGCAGCCTGCTCGGCGGAGATCCGCGCATCGGGTGGCTCGGCCCCGGGCTCGCGCTGGCCATCGCGTTGCACGTCGCGGTGGTGGCGGCGGCGTTCTTCCTGCCGCGCCTGCTCGATCGGCCTGCCCCGGTGCGCAAGCCGGTCATCGCGCACCTGGTGGCGCTGGGAAAGCCGCGCGACCCGCGGCTCATGCCGCGCAAGGAGACGGAGCCGCCAGCCGCGGCGTCGGCGTCCTCCGCGCCGGAAAAGCCCGGAGCGCCCTCGTCGGGCAAGACCGCGCCGCGGCAGCTCACCCGGCAGGAGATGATGGAGCGCGCCCTGGCCGGCGCCGCCCGGCGGACGCGAGACGAGAAGCCGGACCCGGAGCGCGCCGGGCAGGAGACCGGCAGTCCGGCCGGAACGGCCGCCAGCGCCGAAGAAGGCGAGAAGTACTTCGGCGAGGTGGAGGACAAGATCCACGCCAACTACGTGGTGCCGTCGGTCATCTCCGAGCGCGAACGGCTCTACCTCTCCGCGACCGTGGTGATCTACATCGGGCGCGACGGGTCGATCGTGAAGCACGTCATGACCAAGCCCTCGGGCAACTCCTTCATCGATCAGGCCCTGGTGCTCGCCCTCCAGCGCACCCGCCTGCCCCCGCCGCCGGCGGAGCTGGCCAGGCTCGTCCGCGACGAGGGATTGGAGATCAATTTCAAGCCATGAGACGACTGCTCCTTCTTGCGCTCGCCGCCGCCACGGCCGCGCACGCGCAGCGCCCCACCATCGACATCTCCGGCGCCCGCGTGCAGGCATATCCCATCGCGCTCGCGCCCCCGTCCGGCGCTCCGGAAGGAGCCGACGTCATGGAGGTGCTCGCCGCCGACTTCGACCGCAGCGGCCTGTTCCGGCTGCTCGACCCGCGCAGCTTCCTCGCCGATCCGGCCAAGGAAGGCAGCTCCGCGAATACCATCGACTTCTCCAAGTGGACGGCGGTCGGCGCGCAGGCGCTGGTCAAGGCCGCCGCCAAGGTGGACGGCGACGTGGTCAAGGTGGAGTTCCGCCTCTTCGACGTGCCCCACGCCTCGGAGCTCCTGCGCGGCGAGTACAGCGCGCCGCGAGCGGCCCTGCGGCAGATCGCGCACCGGTTCGGCGACGACGTGGTCCGCTCCTTCACCCAGGAGCCGGGCGTCTTCCAGACGCGCATCGCCTACGTGCGGGAAACCGAGAACGGCAAGCAGATCGTGGTGGCGGACTGGGACGGCTACGGGCCGCAACAGGTGACCTCGGCATCGATCAACCTGCTGCCGGCGTGGATGCCGCAGGGACGGGCGCTGGCGTTCACCAGCTTCCGCGACGGGGCGGGCGCGCACCTCTTCCAGGTCGATCTCGGCACCCGCGCGGTGCAGCCGCTGGTGAAGATGGGCGACTTCGCCACCGGCGCGGTGTTCAGCCCGGACGGCATCCGGTTCGCGTTCTCCGCCAGCCAGGCGGAGAACACCGACATCTGGCTCTCGCCGATCGAGGGCGGGGTCGTCCGCAGGCTCACCGACTCGCGCGGGATCGACATCTCCGCCTCCTGGAGTCCGGACGGCAAGCGCATCGCGTTCGTGTCCGACCGCGCCGGCTCCCCGCAGATCTACACGATGGCGGTGGACGGCAGCGACGTGCGGCGCATCACCTTCCAGGGCAACTACAACCAGGAACCGGCCTGGTCGCCGAAGGGCGATCTGATCGCGTTCTCCGGGCGCGACGAGCACCGCGTCTTCGATCTGTACGCGATCAACGTACAGACCGGGAAGATCGCCCGGCTCACCCAGAACGAGGGCACCAACGAGAAGCCCTCGTGGGCGCCCAACGGCCGGCTGGTCGTCTTCAGCTCGACCCGGAGCGGAAGGAAGCAGCTGTGGACCATCCTCCCGGACGGTTCGAACGCGCGCCAGCTCACCAACGAGCCGCGCGGCGCCTCCGACGCCGCCTGGGGACCCCTCCCGCGCAAGTGATCTGAACAAGCCCGCTGCGGCCCGATCGCGGCCGTCAGAGCGGATCGATCGCGAAGTACGGACCCAGGCGGGGCTCGCCGAAGAGCGGATCGGGAGCCAGGTTGATGCCGAGGTCGATGGCGAGGCGCCCGATGGGCGTCAGCCAGCGCAGCCCAACCCCCACCGCGTCGCGCAGCACGAGCGTCTTGAAGAAGCGGTAGGGCGGCGTCGCCCACAGGTTGCCGGCGTCGTAGAAGAAGGCCATCTCCACCGATTGCGCCACCGGGACGCGCAGCTCCGCGGTGAAGGAGATGAACTGGTCGCCGCCGCTCGACGCTCCGCCCGCCTGCGCGACCAGTACCTGGGGCGTGCACGCCGGGTTCTGCCCGAGGCCGCCCTGGCACTTGCGGACCGCGTCGCGCAGCTCCTCGCTCACGTCCTGCGGCTGCACGGCGTCCTCGTGGAAGCCCCGCAGCGAGGTCGCTCCGCCCAGGTAGAAGCTGCGGTCGCCGGGCGTGTGCGAGTTGGGGTCGAGCTGGTAGATGCGGCCTGCGCGGGCCGACAGCACCAGGCTGGAGAGCAACGGCAGCGGGAGGTACCCGGCGACCTGGGCCTGCACCTTGATCAGCCGGACGATCAGCTCGCTCGCCTCGAACGAGCGCAGGTAGTCGCCCGAGACCTGCGCGAAGATCCCCGCGCGCGGGCGCGCGGGATCGTCCCGCAGATCGAGCGTGACGCTGGGGCGCAACGACCCGAACAGCATGTCGCCCGCGGGTTGGCGGAAGATGCGCGGGTCGACGTCGGCCACATAGTCCGCGACGGTCGCGAACGGGGCGAAGCTCCGGAAGCCGACCTCGTACTGCAATCCCGCGGCGAGGGGTCGGTTTTTCGCCAGCTCGACGGAAAACTGCGCCGAGTACTTGGTCTGCTGGTAGCTGGGACGCACCTCGCGAAGGTGGATCAGGTCGATGCCGGCGCGCAGCTTGTCGGTGATCGGCCACAGCCGTGGCGCGGTGATGCCCAGGTCGACGATGCGTTCCAGGGGGTCGCTGGGGTACTTGGTCTGGCACTGCGAGGTGGACGTGATGACCCTGGGGCACTCCTTCACGGACTCGTAGCGGAGGAAGGGGTAGTCCGCCTTGGCCACCGCCGTGAAGGTCAGCCCGCGACCGAACAGGTTCCCTTGCGTCCACTGCACCGTGCTCCGCGGGCCGTCGGCGAGCGAGAAGCCCAGCGTGGCCTGGAAGTCCTTCGTCGGCCGTTCGCGCAGTTGCACCTGGACCGTCTTCTCCGGCTCGGGCACTTCCGGGTTGCGCGGCGTGAGCGTCGCGCTGAAGAAGATGCCGGTGCGCAGGAGGGCTTGCTGTCCGCGGTCGAGCACCTCGGGCGTGAGCACGTCGCCCTGCTTGAGCCCGATCAGGTCGAGGACGAGCGACTCCTGGGTCTTGCGCTGCCCGACCACCTCGAAGAAGCTGACGCGCACCACCGGACCCGGCTGGATGCGGTAGCGCACCTCGACGCGGGCGAACTCCTGCCCGGGCGCTGCGTTCTCGTCGAAGCTCTCCTCGTCCTCGACGCGCGCGTAGAGATGGCCCCGCCGGGTGAAGACCTGCGTGAGGGCCGCCCGGCCCTCCTCGGCGAGCAGGTAGCTGAACGGTTCCCCCTGGCGCAGCGCGATGGCCGCGTCCAGCTCGCGGGCGGGCACGTCTCCGCCGCCCTCGACCAGGATGCGCGACACCCGGGTCTGCTCGCCCTCCGCGACGGGAATCGTGACCCGGAGCCGGTGCGCGTCGCCTCCGATCGCCTCCGGTCTGGGGGGCCCGGCGCGGGCGGACAGATAGCCCTGGCTCTTGTAGAGGTCCACGATCTGCTTGAGCGCGCGCGCGTACAGCGCCGCGTCGAACACCGTCTCCGGCTCGGCTCGCGTGCGCGGCCGGCGCGGCTCGGGGAGCCGACCGGCGACGTTGGTCGCATCGACCGACCACGGATCGGCGCCGCTCGCGGGATCGCGGATGATGCCGTCGCGGAGCTGCTGCAGGACCCGCTCGCCGAGCTGCCGGGAGGAGAACTGCTGGTTGCCGCTGAAGACCAGCTGCTCGACGCGGACCGGCCGGTCCTCGTCGATGCTGAACACCAACTCCACCGCGCCGTCGCGCGCGACGATCTCCCGCTCGGCGACGCGCGCGCGCAGGAATCCCTGGCCCACGTAGAACCGGCGCAGCCGCGCGGCCATCTCCTGGGCCATCTGCGGGTCGACGGGCTCGTCCTCGCCCGCGCTGGCCGCCGAGAGCCCGAGCTGGGCGACGAGCAGCGCGTCCGGAAACGCGAGATTGCCGCGCATGTGGAACCGCACCACCGGCCCCGCTCGCACCGGTACGATCACCCGGGCACCGGCGGGGGGAACGTCCTCCAGGAACGGCGATTCGACCAGCGCGCGCAGGCGGCCGGCGCGGCGGTAGCGCTCGCGCACGCCCCGCACTCCTTCGTCCAGCGTGGACGGGTTGAGCACGTCGCCGGGCTGCAGCTTGAACGCGGCGAGCAGCTCGTCGCGGTGCAGCGCGAGGTCGCCGGTGAACCGCACCTCGGCGATGCGGGTGACGGGCCCTTCGTCGATGCGCAACTCGAGCGCCACGCCGTCCTTCGCGGGCGTGCGGACCGGGATGACGGTGGCGCGGCGGAAGCCGATGCGGTGGTAGGCGGCGCGGATCGCCTCTGCCGCGCGCGGGATCAGCTCCTCCTGGAACTCGGCGTTCACTTGCAGATTCGCCATCTGGTGCAGCAGGCTCTCGGCCAGCGACTTCTGGCCGTGGAAGCTGAGCGAGACGAGCTTCTGCACCGGCGAGACCACGAAAACCAGCCGCACCGCGCGCGTCCAGCCCGGGCGGTACATCTCCTTGGGCAGGGGCTCGATGTACGCCGCCACTCGAGCGAAGCGCGCGCTGCCGTGGAGCGCACGCACCGCGTCGCGCACGTCGCGCGGGTCGAGAGCCGCTCCGTCCTGCAGGGCGACCAGCGCGCGCAGCCCCTTGGCGTCGGTCCCTTCGAACACCACCTCGCCCACCCGCACCGGCTCGCCGCCCTCCGGCTGCGCCCAGGGCGGCAGGAGCTCGTCGCCGACGCGGGCCTGGGCTGGCACCGCCAGCAGGGCGAGCGTCAGCGCCAGGAGCTTCACTCGCCTTCCCATCTCAGCTTCAGGTCGACGCCGAAGTCGGTGCCCGTGGTGATGTGCTCATTGTCCAGCTGGATCTGACCCGAGAGCGCGTCGGAGAGCTGGTAGGAGATCAGCCCGCGGTAGCGGCGGGTGGAGAGCCCCTCCAGGACGCGCAGGTCCAGCTTCTCGGTGAGCAGGCGCGAGCGGAAGCGCGCTTTTGGTTTTAGTGGGTTGGTGGCCACCGAGAAGTCCGAGGCGAAGTCGAGGGTCGGGTCGCGCAGGATGGAGTTCTTGGGGATGAACCTGCGCACCTCCTCGGAAAAGCCGGTCACCTTGTTCAGCGCTTCGACGCCGATGGCGAGCCCGGAGTCGGTCGCGTTGAAGCCCGCCTGCTGCAGGTCGTGGGACACGAACCCGAAGGTGAGCAGGAAGCCCAGGTCGGCCTCTGCGAGCGCGGGCTCGGAGGTGATCGTCACGTGCGGCTCCCCCGGCGTGCCGAAGGCGTGCAGCCGGACCTTGTACTCCTTCACCTGCGCCAGGGCCTGGAAGTCGAAGGACGGCCGCACGCGGGTGCGGTCGGTGAAGGTGAGGACGCCCTGCTCGATCTGGAACTCGTTCCCGCGGAACTGGGCCGTCCCGTGCACCGTGTTCACCGACCCCAAGAGGCCCACGCTGCGCGAGGTGCCGGTGACCTTGAGGTCGCCTTTCAGATCCGCCCGCGCCAGGTTGTTCTCGATGCGCACGCCGCGCGAGAGGTGGACGTCCAGGTCGAAGTGGACGACCAGGGCGCTCTTGGCCAGCACGCGCGGCGCGGGCGGACGCCGGCTGAAGTCGAGAAGGCTCCGCTCCAGGTCCAGGTCCTCGGTGTAGCGGAGCCGGCTGACGATCACCGAACCGCCCAGCGTCGGCTCCAGCGGGGGCCCGTAGAGGGTGACGTCCCCGTCCAGCGTGGCGGGGAGGCTGTCCTGGAAGCGGACGTTGACGTCGCTGATGTGGGCGGCGATGTCGATCTTCTGCGGGTGGAGCGCCTTCATCTCCACCCCGCCGGAGAGCTTCGCCTCGCCGTTGTTGAGCTTGCCCCGCAGCTCGTCGATGACCAGCGCGTCCTGGCTGAAGGAGACGCTGCCGTTCAGCTCGCGCGCGGCGAGCGGCAGCCCGCGCAGGCGCGCTTCGCCGTTCTCGATGCGCAGGTTTCCCAGCACGGTGGGGGTTTGCAGGGTGCCGCCGACGGTCGCCTGGACCAGGTAGGTGCCGGCGGCGTGCTCCAGGTCGGCGAACAGGTTCTGCAGGATGCGCCCGTCGACGGACGCGGCCAGGCGCAAGTCGAGCTTCCCGCTCCGCAGCCGGCTCCCGCCCACCGTCACCGTGGTGTAGGGCGCGCGCAGGGCGAGCTTCCTCACCTCGACGCCCGTAGGGCCGAAGACGAGCTGGCCGGGCCCGTCGTTCTCGAAGGTCATCCCGTTGCGCACGAGCTGCAGCGCGGTCAGCTCGCCCCTGCCCTGCGACTCGCGCCACCGCAAGAGCGAGCCCGAGAGGGAGAGATCGGCCGAGAGCGACCCGCCCTGCACCTCCGCCTCGGGGATGAAGCTCTGGAAGTAGCCGGACAGGTCCGGAAAGCGAACGGCCAGGTTGGTGGAGTACGGCAGGTCGCCCTCGAGCGTCGCCCGCCCTTCCAGCCTCTGGGTGCCCACCTCGCCCTGCCAGCGCAGCTGCGTCCCGTCGAGGCGCAGCGTCAGCTTGCCATCGCCCAGCTCGGCGCTTCCGGCCCGCCCGCCCGCGAAGCTGGATCGCACGTCGACCGCCGGGTGCTGCGCCACGCCGCGCAGGCGCGCCTCGAACGCGAGCGGTCCCGCCAGCCGGGCGGCCTTGGCGAAGTCGAGGTCGCCGAGGGTAAAGTCGCGCGTGGCGGCATCCATCTCCAGCTGCCACGCGGGGCCGACCCTGCCGGCCAGCTCCAGCTCGGCCTGGCCGTGGCGAAGCACCAGCCGCTCGACTTGCAGCCGCGGCTCCTTTCCGTGCAGCGTGAGCCGCGCCTCTCCGCCGTCGAAGTCCTGCCCCCAGAGCGAGGCCGAAGAGAAGGACAGGCGCGCTTCCCCGTCGGGCCCCACCACCGGGCCTTTCACGTCGATCACCCCGGACAGGCGGCCGTCCAGGTCGTCGGGGTGGTTCACGGACGACAGGGCCGGCAAAAGGCCGGCGCCCAGGTCGATGAGGTCGTGCACGTACGCGTCGGGCAGCTCGAGGTGCGCGTCGATGGCCGGCTCGTGCGGCCGGAAGTCGAGCTTCACCCGCCCGGCGTAGGTGGATCGGTCCTTGCGCCCGCGCACCTGGTCGAGCGACAGCACCATGCGGGTGAAATCGACCTGCGCGGAGAAGTCGCCCAGGGAGAGGTCCATGAAGTGGAAGCCGCGCATCGCGGCGCTGGACTCCACCCGCACCTCGCTGTACGGGCCGTGCACGCGCGCCGCGAGGGCCGCGCGACCGTGCCAGGGCAGCTGGGCCACATGGCCGCGCAGGTCGTCCAGGGACAGCTCGTCGGTCTGCGCGAAGAGGTCGAGCCCGCGGGCGGCGTCGGTGTACAGCGCGCCCTCGACGTTGAGCTGGGAGGAGCCTGCCTCGATCCGGGCGCCCCGCAGCGAGATCTTCTGGGGGTCGATGGTCACCGCGCTGGTGAGGTGGCCCCTCGGCATCTCGAGCATGCGCCGGAGGCCGCCCTTGCGGCGCGCGTCGTAGGCGCCGTCGAGGACGGCGAAGTCGGACAGGTCGAGTGAGGCGTCGCCGCTCAGCGCCAGGGGGAGCAGAGTCCCCTTCACCTGCAGCTTGCCTCCCGTCCGCAGGACGACCCAGGCATGGGGCAGGGTCAGCTTGCGCAGCACCTCGGCCAGCTCCACGTCCCGCAGGGCGAGGTCGGTCGAAAGCGGGATCCCCGGGCCGAAGCCCACCTCGGCGGTCCCCGCCACCTGCCCGCGGCCCACCGCGACCTCCAGGCGCTCGACCTTGACCCGGCGGGGGTTGAGGTCGAATCGCGCGTTCAGATCGCCCGGATCGAAGCCTTCCAGCTGCAGCCCTCGCAGGCGGACCTCGCCCCGGAGACGCGGGTCCTTGCGGGCGAAGGTGACGGTCGCATCGGCGCCGAGCGACCCGCGCACGCCGCGCAGCATGCCGGGCATGTACGCCGCGAGAGCCGCCGCGAGGTCGTCCGCACGCAGGTTCGCGCTGGCGTCGATGTGAGGATCGCAGAGGTCCGAGATCCGCCCGGAGAGGAACGCCGCCGCCTCGGTGCCGATGAGGTCCAGGCGGGTGACCTCGAGCTGGCCCGTGCCTCGCAGGTCGACCTTGGCGGCACCGCGCACCGAGACGAGGCCCACCCGGCGTCCGGGCAGCTCGACCGCGCCGCCCCGCGTGGCCAGCGCGAACTGCATCGCGTCGCCCTTCCCGTGGATGGAGGCGCTCGCGCGCGGCAGCACCACGCTCACGCCTCCGCCGCGCACCTCGACCGAGGCCTTGCGGATCTTCACGCGCCCGAGCTCGAAGCGATCGAGCACGTCGGGCAGGCACTCCTGCCGCCGGGCGCGCGCGGTGGGGGCGGATTGCCGATCGAGGGACAGGTGCATCTCGGCGTGGTCGATCTCCAGCTGCTCGAGCCGGATGCGCTGCAGCACGGGCCGGACCAGGACGTGGACGAACACGCGGGCGACCTTCAGGTCGATGCGCCCGCCCGGGTCGCCGACCTGCAAGCCGTCGATGGTGAGCTGCCCGCGGGCAGGGTCGACGGAGCAGCGCGCCACCCGGACCTGGGCGGCGGTGGTCTCCTCGATGGTGGCGACCGCGTACGCGCAGAGGTTGTTGGCGACGAAATCGGTGCGCAGGAAGGCGATCGCGCCTCCTGCAACCACGGCTGCGGCGAGAGCGCCGGCGACGAGGACGCGCCTCAGCACGGACGTTTCCCCGCCTCGCTCGAGGGTCCATTGCCCGGAGCTGACCGCGCGCGCCGCATGCTTCTCTCTTCAATTCCCGACCGGCCTGGGGCCGGCCGCGGTCACGAGGGCTTGGCGAGTCCCGCCAGATAGCGATCGATCTCCCCCAGATCGAGTGGCTTCTGCTCCCTGGGCGCGGCGTATCGCGGAGGGGACACCATGTCGTCATGGTGTCCCCCATTTGCCCTACCTGCCTTATCGTCGTTCACGGCCGCGCCGCTGGTCAGGCCCAGATCCCCGGCCACCCGGCCGATCATCGCCTCGTCGATCATCGGCACCCGCGCGACGTAGCCTTCGAAGAGGGCGTTGTCGCAGAGCGTGTTGATCACGCGCGGCGTGCCGCTGGAGAAGTGGTGGACGGCGTTCACCGCTTCCGGCGTGAAGGGCATCCGCGACGCCCCGGCCAGCCGCAGCCGGTGCTTGATGTACGCCTCGGTGCTTTCCGGCGTGAGATGGGCCAGGCGGAACTTGATCGCCACGCGCTGCGCGAGCGGCGGGTCGAGGAGCAGGTTGTGCTCGATGTCGGGCAGGCCGAAGAAGATCAGGGAGAGCAGCTTGCGCTCCGGCACCTCGAGGTTCAAGAGGCCGCGGAACTCCTCCATCAGCTCGCGGGTGGCGAGCATCTGCGCCTCGTCGATCAGCACCACCGCCCGCTTGCCTTGCTCGTAGATGTGCACCAGCCGCTGGTAGAGCTGGCCGAGCAGCGTCAGCTTGTCCTCGCTGGGGGCGTCGACCCCGAGCTGCAGCGCGATGCGCTTGAGCAGCCAGGAGGCGGTCACGCCGCTGTGGATGATCACCAGGAGCGCCGCCTCGTACTCGTTCTCCGGCAGCGAGTCGAGCAGCCTGCGCGCCAGGGTGGTCTTGCCCGCCCCGATGTCGCCCACCAGGAGGGCCAGGCCCTTCATCTGCGAGCAGACGTGCGTGAGCCGGACCAGCGCCTGCGCGTGCTGGGGCGAGTTGAAGTAGAAGCGGGACACCGGAGCGTTGGAGAACGGCTCCTGGGCCAGCTCGTAGTAGTCGAGGTAGTTCACTTGGACGGCCCCACCCTAGACGAACCCGATCTTCCGGTTGCGCGACGCCGCGTCAGTCGGCTTCTTCTCCGCGGCGGCGGTCGCCGGCGCGGCGCGCCCGGCGGGCGTCGCCGCCGGCTTGGCCGGCGCGCGCCGGCCGCCGCCGTTGCTCAGCCGCTGCATGCGCGCCGCCACGTCGCGGAATCCGCGCTCCTCCGCCGCGACCACCCGGTACTGCTCGAGCGCGTCGCCGTTCCGGCCCAGCGTCTCGAGCACCGTGCCGAGCTCGAAGGCGAGGGCGCGGCGCGCCTCCGGGTTCAGCTCGTCCAGCTCGAGGCCGTCCTGCAGGTACTTCACCGCCGCTTCCGCGTTCCCCCGCTCCGCCTCGCAGGTGCCGAGCATCGTCAGGCAGTCCGCCCGCCGGGCCCCACCGCCGTGGTGGAGGACGATCTCGAACTCGGAGATGGCCTCCTCGAGGAGCCCCATCTCCTTGAAGGCGATGCCCAGATCGTAGTGCGTCTGCGCGTCCTCGCGGCGCACGGTCTGGGCGATCTTGCTGCGGAACTCGCCCAGCACCTCGTGGGCCGGCACCTGGAAGCTGTCCAACACGTCGCCGTCGAGCGGCGCGTCCTCGACCAGCTGCGCGGCGTTGATCTCGGCGGCCAGCTCGGCCGCGAGCTCGGCGGCGAGGTCGTCTTGCTCGGGCGCCGCGGCCGGGGGCGGTTGCGAGAGCTCCGGGCGCGAGACTGGCGACGCCCGTCCAGCGCCCCCGATACGCCGGAGCCGAGCGCGCGCGCCTTCGTGATGGGGCTCGCCCATGAGGATCGCCTCGAGGATGGCGCGCGCCTCGTCGGCCAGGCCCGATTCGATGTAGAAGTCCGCCTCCGCCAGGTCGGACGCGAAAGCGTCGTCCCCTCCGCCCGCGGACGCGCCGGCGAGCGGCTCCACCTCGAGCAGCGGCTCGTCCTCGTCCGGCGCCGGCAGGCTCTCGGCCTCGAGCTCGGCCTCGACCAGCGGCTCGTCGAGCGGCTCCGCCGCCTCCAGCTCGATCTCGGCCTCGGCGGGCTCCAGCTCGATCTCCAGCTCCGGCGCGGCCGGGGCCCGGGCCGGGGCCCCGCCCAGAGCGGCGTTGCGCGGGTCCAGCTCGCGCAGCTCGGAGCGCGCCTGCTGCGCGCGCGGATCCCGGCGCTGGGTGTACAGCCGCACCAGCGTGGCGAGCGCGGCCACGGCCTCGTCGGTGCGGCCGGTGGCCAGCGCGAGAGCCTTCGCCTTCTCGTGGGCTTCGAGGTTGTTCGGGTCCGCCGCGAGGATCCTGCGCAGGTGCTCCTGCGCTTTGTCGTGGAGCCCGTACTTGACGTAGACCTCGGTCTCCTTGAGCAGCTTGGGAATGCTCGCCGTCGACGCCGGCTCGGCCGGCCGGGCCGGCGGCGCGGGGGTCGCGAGGGACGGGGGCGGCGGCGCCACGGCGCGCGTCTTGGGAGCGGGGGGCGGCGCGATGGCCGTTGGCCGCTGAGGCGGGGCGGCCGGCGGGGCCGGGCGGGACGGAGCAGCCGCCGCCGCCGGGCGGGGTGACCCGCCGCCCGATCGGAGCGCGGCCTTCACCTCGGGATCGTCGGGAGCCAGCTCCGCCGCCTGCGCGTACGTGTTGCGCGCTTCGTCGGCGCGCCCGGAGTCGGCGTGCACCCTGGCCAGCTCCTTGAGGACCGAGACGGTCTTCGAGGTCTGGCCGAGGTCCTGGAACGCCTTGGCCAGCATCTGCAAGGTGTTCAGATCGCGCGGGTTGGCCTTGAAGCAGATCTGCAGCTTGGAGAGCGCGCGCTTCGAATCGCCCCGCGAGAGGAAGTGCTCGGCCAGCTCCCGCGCCAGGCTCGTGTCCGCCTGGTCCAGGTGGCTGATGCGCTCGGCCACGCGCAAGTAGTCGTCGGTGCGCCCGTTGCGCTGCAGGTACTGCGCGGCGCGCCGCAGCTCGGTGACCGCCTCGACCGGGTTCTCCTGGCGGGCGTACTGCTCGCCGAGCCGGATGCGAGAGGCGACGTTGTCGGGGTCCAGGTCGACGAGCTTCTTCAGCGCGTCGAGGCTGGCCTTGTGGTCGCCGGTCTTCTCGTGCTGCGCCGCGACCGTCTGCCACTCCTTGGTCGCGTCGCCGATGAGGCCGAGCTGCTGGTACAGCTCGGCGAGCCGGACGTTCACCTCGACGCGCTCGACTACCTTCAGCACCTGCTTGTAGAGCGCGACGGCCTTCAGGTAGAAGCCCTGCGCCCCATAGGTGCGAGCCACCTTCTCGAAGCAGTCCGCAGCCTCGGCGTGCTTCTTCATCTTCTGATAGAGCTCGGCGAGCTTCTGGAGGACGCGGACGTCGTCGGGGTCCACTTCCAGGACGCGCTGGTATTCCTTGACGGCCTTCTCGAACTGACCTTTGACGATCAGCTTGGAAGCCGACTCGATGACCTTGTTCTTGTCCACGGTCCGGGACGGCTCCCAGTCTCGCTCTCGAACGGGCGGCGGAACTCCAGCGTAACGTGAGCAGACGGTACATACAAGGCCGCTCGGCGCCTAGGAAAAACGCCGATCCGCACACACCGCGGGGCGCACACCGGAGCACGTTTCGCCGCGGCGCGTCCAGACATGTCGGGCGCTGTCGGTAATCAGCGCCAGATGTAGTTGGTAATTTTGCGTTACGCACCGGCCGGCGGAGGGGCCTCCGCCAGCAGGCGCTCGACCGTGCGCGTGTCGTAGCGCCCTTGCACGAACGGCTCGAACAGCAAGAGCCGCTTGTGGAAGGGGATGTTGGTCTTGATGCCCTCGACCACGTACTCCTGCAGCGCCCTACGCGCCCGCATGATCGCGGCCGGGCGCGAGTCGGCCGTGACGATCATCTTCGCCACCATCGAATCGTAGAACGGCAGCACGCGGTACTGCTCGTGGGCGATGGAATCGACGCGCACTCCCAGTCCGCCCGGCGCGTGATAGGCGGTGATCAGCCCCGGCGAGGGAGCGAAGGTGACCGGGTCCTCCGCGTTGATGCGCAGCTCGATGGCGTGGCCGCGCAGGGCGATGCTCTTCTGCGTGCGCCCCAGCTCCTCGCCCGCGGCCAGCCGGATCTGCTCCTTGAGCAGGTCGATCCCCGTCACCGACTCGGTGACCGGGTGCTCGACCTGGATGCGCGTGTTCATCTCCATGAAGAAGAACTCGCCGCGCTCGTCGAGGAGGAACTCGATGGTGCCCAGGTTGTTGTAGCGGATCTTCTTCATCGCCTCGACGGCGACGCGGCCCATCCGTTCCCGCAGCTTCTCGTTGAGCGCGGG
>Ga0137397_10000541_pt1 | contig 26202 bp, 24 predicted proteins | sample czorhiz116metaG_FD_106658 | JGI IMG/M metagenome (GOLD analysis project Ga0137397, IMG submission 106658) | Vadose zone soil microbial communities from Angelo Coast Range Reserve, California, USA - czorhiz1.16 metaG | ecosystem: Environmental > Terrestrial > Soil > Vadose zone | place: USA... | reverse complement strand
CACGGGAAGTTTCCCGGCACGGTCGCGGTGGCGGGTGATGCGATGGTCGTGAACAGCGATCGCATCCAGGTTTGCGCGAAGCGCAACCCGGCCGAGCTGCCCTGGAAGGACCTCAAGGTCGACGCGGTGCTGGAGTGCACCGGGCTGTTCACGAGCAAGGAGAAGGCCTCGGCGCACCTCACGGCGGGTGCGAGGAAGGTGATCATCTCCGCGCCGGGGGGAAAGGACGTGGACGCGACCGTCGTCTATGGCGTGAACCACAAGACCCTCAAGGCTTCGCACACGGTGATCTCGAACGCCTCGTGCACCACCAATTGCCTCGCACCGCTGGTGAAGGCGCTCGACGACCGCATCGGCGTGGTGACCGGGCTGATGACCACGATACACAGTTACACCAACGACCAGGTCCTCACCGACGTGTACCACGAGGATCTGCGCCGGGCGCGCTCGGCGAGCATGAACCAGATTCCCACCAAGACGGGCGCCGCGGCGGCGGTGGGCCTGGTGCTGCCGCACCTGAACGGCAAGCTCGACGGCTACTCGATCCGCGTGCCGACCATCAACGTGTCCCTCGTCGATCTGGTCTTCGTCGCCAAGCGCGCCACCACGGTCGAGGAGATCAACAACGCGGCGAAAGAGGCTTCTGACACCGACCTGAAGGGCATCCTGGAGTACAGCAGGGAGCCCCTGGTCTCGAGCGACTTCAACCACAATCCGGCTTCGTCGGTGTTCGACTCGACGCTCACCAAGGTATCCGGAGGCACGCTCGTGAAAGTATTTTCCTGGTACGACAACGAGTGGGGATTCAGCAATCGGATGCTCGATGTGACCGTCGCGCTCATGGGCGCGAAATAGGCTCCGGTTCCGCGGACCGCCCCGCCGGCCATGCCCGTCCTCAAGATGTCCGATCTCGACTTGCGCGAGAAGCGGGTTCTCATGCGCGTCGATTTCAACGTTCCGATCCGGGACGGCAAGCTCGTCGACGACACCCGCATCCGGGCTTCGCTCCCCGGGATCAAGGAAGCGCTTTCCCGCCGAGCCCGCCTGCTGCTGGTATCCCACCTCGGCCGCCCGACTGAAGGTGAGTTCGACGAGAAAGACTCGCTCGCTCCGGTCGCGAAGCACCTATCGTCGCTCCTCGGCATGGAAGTGCCGCTCAAGCGCGCCTGGCTGGAGGGCGTCTCCGTCGAGCCCGGCCGTGCGGTTCTGCTGGAGAACTGCCGCTTCAACAAGGGCGAGAAGAAGGACGACGACGCCCTGGCGAGAAAAATCGCAGCGCTGTGCGACATCTATGTCAACGACGCCTTCGGCACGGCTCACCGTGCCGAGGCCACCACGCACGGCGTCGCGAAATACGCTCCGGTCGCGTGCGCCGGGCCGCTGATGGCCGCGGAGATCGAGGCGCTGTCGAAGGCTCTGGAGCGCCCCGCGCGCCCGCTGGTCGCCCTCGTCGCCGGCTCCAAGGTCTCGACCAAGCTTACGGTGCTCGCGTCGCTAGCCGAAAAGGTCGATCGCCTCATCCCGGGCGGAGGTATCGCTAACACCTTCATGCTGGCGGCGGGGATGAAAGTCGGCAAGTCGCTCGCGGAGCCGGACCTCGTCGGCGAGGCCAAGCGAATCACCGCCATTCTGCGGGGCAAAGGCGGCGACGTCCCGCTTCCCACCGACGTCGTCTGCGCCAAGATCCTCGGAGCGATGGCCAAGGCGGAGATCAAGCCTGTCGGCGACGTTGCTGCAGACGACATGATTCTCGACATCGGCCCGAATACCGCTGCGGCCTTTGCCAAGTCCCTTTCGGGCGCGGGAACCATCGTCTGGAACGGGCCGGTCGGGGTGTTCGAATTCGACCAGTTCGGGCAGGGGACCCGGGCCATCGCCGAGGCGATCGCCGGGTCTGCGGCGTTCTCGCTCGCCGGCGGCGGAGAAACGCTCGCCGCGATCGCCAAGTACGGCGTCGCGGCAGGCATGTCCTACGTTTCTACCGGAGGAGGCGCTTTTCTCGAGTTTCTCGAGGGAAAGAAGCTGCCCGCAATCGATATCCTCGAGCGGCGCTCCGCCGCCTAGTCCGGAGCGGACAAAGCGTTGCTACTTGGCCGGCTTGGACTCGATTCCCGCCGCGCGACCGAGATCGCGATGTACCCGAGCGACCCGCTCGACCTCTCCTTTTGCGGCGAAGCGCTCGTAGAAGCCCTCGACGCGGAACGCCTTGACCTGTTCGCGCCAAGGGCTCAGACGATCTTCCCAGCGTTTCAGGCGGCCTTCGGTCGGCTCACCGTCTTCGCGGGCGAGATCGGCGCAAACGCGGATCATGGCTTTGAGCGTCACCGGCCGGGTAACCATGTAGTTGGCTTGGCCCCAGGCCTCGCCCCAGACGCGCTCGGCCACCTTGAGGAAATCGCGCACCATGGCGTAGTAGCGCGGGACTTCCTTGCTGCTCCCGCCCGCGATCTGAATGCGCCGCCAATCGCGATTTACCCAGCGGTGCAGCTCGTTGAACAACTCCGCTTGCAGAATCCACTTGTCCTGCTGGCTGCGCCCGCCGAGCCGGTTGATCCGGTAGCGCAAGGGACTGTCCCCCTCGCTGTACAGGCTCCCGACCAGGCGCGCGGCGAACTTGCGGTGCGGTTCCGCCCAGGACACCCGCTCGTACAGATCCACGAGATGGCTCTTGTTGATGCGCGTCGGCGTGGAGTTGATGATCACGAACATCTCGGTGGCGAAGTCCTCGCTCCGGCCGTCGAAGATCACGCAGGGAACGTTGATGGTCTTCGCGTCGTCGGGGCGTTCCTCGAGATAGAACCGCAATGCCGCGAGCCGGTGCTGCCCGTCGATGATCAGGAACTTGGACTGGGGCTCGGTGAGCTGGCCCACGCCGTCGTGCCCGCTGATCGATTGAAAACGCAGTTTTTCCGGAGTGAACAGGAGCACCGTTCCGGGGATGGGCGGTTGGGTGATCGCCGTTTCGTAGAAGTTCTTGAGCTGGCGCACCTTGGCGCGCGAGAGCGTCCTCTGGAAAGCCCGGTCGGTGCGCTCGATCTTGGCTATGAACTGGGCGATCTCGTCGTCCTGGGAGATACGCGCGGGGGCGATCTGCTCGCCTTCGCCGTAGAAGCGGCTGATAAAGCGGACCTTGGCCAGCAATTCGGGAGCGCGAACGCTGCCGAAGTAGAAAATCCCGTCCTTCTGGCGAATCTGGGTGGCAAGCACGTATGTTCTCCCATACCGTTCCAGGCCGGGGTTGGACCCCCTTGTTTCCATCGCCAAGGCCGTCGCTGTGACCTTACCGGCTCCGGAATCGAGGCCTCAGCCGTTGGCGCAGACCGGAAATATAGCCGAAAGTGGCCCCTGGATGCCAAAATTCAGTAGAGCGCTTTTCTCGGAGGTTTGATGAGCAGGAGCACCAAGATTGTCGCCACGCTCGGGCCGGCGTCGAGCGATCCACAGACGCTCGAGCGCATGTTCCTCGCGGGAGTGGACGTCGTGCGATTGAATTTCTCGCACGGCACGGCCGCGGACCACGAGCGGCGCGCGGAGATGGTGCGCGAGGCGTGCCGGAAGACCGGACGCACGGTCGGCATCATGGGCGATCTGCAGGGCCCCAAGATCCGGATCGGCAAGTTCAAGGAAGGGAAGGTCACGCTCGACCCGGGCGACGCGTTCGTACTCGATGCCGACTGCGAACTGGGCGAGCGCGGACGCGTCGGCCTGGACTACAAGGAACTGCCGCGCGACGTGCGTCCGGGGGACGTGCTGCTCCTCGACGACGGCAAGATCGTGTTCGAGGTCGAACGGGTCTCGGGCAACCAGGTGCACAACCGTGTGCGCCACGGGGGCGTGCTCTCGAACAACAAGGGCATCAACCGCCTGGGCGGCGGCCTCACCGCACCGGCGCTTCCCCCCAAGGACATGGACGACATACGCACCGCGGCGAAAATCAAGGTTGATTACCTGGCGATTTCCTTCCCCAAATCGAGCGCCGACATGTACATGGCGAGGCAGCTCCTGCTCGCCGCCGGCGGTGACGCGTTCCTCATCGCCAAGATCGAACGCGCCGAGGCGGTCGAGCCCAAGGCGCTGACCGATATCATGTCGGCCTGCGAAGGCATCATGGTCGCGCGCGGCGATCTCGCCGTCGAGGTGGGCGATGCTTCGGTTCCCGCCATGCAGAAACGCATGATCCGCATGGCGCGCGAACAGAACAAGCTCACCATCACGGCCACGCAGATGATGGAGTCCATGATCTCGAGCCCGGTGCCCACGCGCGCGGAAGTGTCGGACGTGGCGAACGCCGTGCTCGACGGGACCGACGCGGTGATGCTGTCCGCGGAGACCGCCAGCGGCAAGTACCCGGTCGAGACGGTCGCCTCCATGAGCCGGATCTGCGCAGTCGCGGAAGACTCGGCCCAGGTGACGCTCGACCGCGACTTTCTCGATCGCGTGTTCACGCGGGTGGATCAGTCGATCGCCATGGCGGCGCTTTTCACTGCCTATCATCTCAAGGTGAAGGCGATCGCCGCGCTGACCGAGTCGGGCTCGACCGCGCTGTGGATGTCGCGGATCAACTGCGGGGTGCCGATCTACGCGCTGACCTCGCAGACCGTGACACGCTACCGCTGCGCCCTGTTCCGCGACACCTACCCGCTGATGGTCAAATACGTCGGGCACGACCGCGAGGAGCTGCTGGAGGAGGCGGAGAACGTCCTGGTGAGAAACGGCCTGGTGCAGAAAGGCGATCTCATCGTGATCACCATCGGCGAGCCCATCGGCAAAGCCGGGGGTACCAACACCATGAAGATCGTGAGGGTAGGCGAGCACCGGCAGGGATAGGTATCGGACCCCCGCATCGGCGCGTCGAAGAGGCCGGCACCTGGCAGCGCGGTCGCCTAAACGGTTAAAATTACCGGCTTTCCCCTCGGCTCTTCCGCAACAAGGACTCTCAATGGATCGAAACCTGCTTTCCAAGACCGCCGCGGCCATTGTCGCCAGGGGCAAAGGGCTGCTCGCCGCGGACGAATCGAGCGGCACCTGCGAGAAGCGCTTCAAGTCGGTCGGTGTGGACAGCACCGAAGCCAACCGGCGCGCCTACCGCGATCTGCTGTTCACCGCCAAGGGCATCGAGGAATTCGTGAGCGGCGTGATCCTTTTCGACGAGACCCTGCGGCAGAGCACCGTCTCGGGCAACCAGCCGTTTCCCGATTACCTCGCGCGCAAGGGAATCATTCCCGGCATCAAGGTCGACAAGGGCATTCACGATCTCGCGCTGTCGCCGGGTGAAAAGGTCACCGAGGGGCTGGACGGCCTGCGGGGCAGGCTGGAGGAGTATTTCAGCCTCGGCGCGCGCTTCGCCAAGTGGCGCGCCGTCATCACCATCGGCCGGGGCATTCCCAGCCACGCGTGCCTCTTCGCCAATGCGCACGCCCTCGCCCGCTACTCGGCGCTGTGTCAGGAGGCTTCCATCGTTCCGATCGTGGAGCCCGAGATCCTGCTCGACGGTGACCATACGATCGAGCACTGCTACGAGGCGACCGAGGCGACGCTCACGTCGCTCTTCGCGGCGCTCCGCGCGTACAACGTATCACTCGAGCACGTCATTTTGAAAGCTTCGATGGTCGTCTCGGGGAAAGATTGCCCCAAGCAGGCCGGTGTGGACCGGGTCGCGGAGGACACGGTGCGCTGCCTCAGGCGAACCGTACCCGCCGCGCTGCCGGGCGTGGTGTTCCTTTCCGGGGGCCAGGGCGACGAAGCGGCTACGGCGCACCTCAACGAGATGGCGAGAATGCCGGGGCTGCCCTGGCCGCTCACCTTCTCGTACAGCCGCGCCCTGCAGAATGCCGCGCTCAAGGCGTGGTGCGGCGCGCCGGCCAACGTCGCGGCAGCGCAGCGCGCGTTCCATCATCGCGCGCGCATGAACAGCCTCGCGTCGCAGGGCAAGTATCGTCCAGAGATGGAAAAGCAGGCGGCCTAGGCATGGCGGCGGCGCTCTACGAAACGAACATAAAAAGCCTTCCCCTGCTCGGCCGGGGCAAGGTCCGCGACATGTACGCCGTGGGGGCCGATCATTTACTCATCGTCACCACCGACCGGCTCTCCGCGTTCGACGTGGTACTGCCGGATCCGATTCCGGACAAAGGCCGGGTGCTGAACGAGCTCTCCAACTTCTGGTTTCGGAAGCTCGGCCACATCGTGCCCAATCACCTCGACGGCGCGGCGCCGGACACCGTGGTCAAAGGCGCGGAGGAAGCGGCTCAGGTGAAGGGGCGCTCGGTCGTGGCGCGAAAGCTCAAGCCCCTGCCGATCGAAGCGGTGGTGCGCGGCTACCTCATCGGCTCGGGGTGGAAGGACTACCAGAAAACGGGCGCCGTCTGCGGAATTCCTCTGCCCAAGGGCCTCAAGCAGGCCGACAAGGTGCCCGAGGTGATCTTCACTCCGGCGACGAAAGCGGAGATCGGCGCCCACGACGAGAACATCTCCTTTGCCTAGGACGAGAACATGATCGTCAAGTCCCGTGCCGCCAAGGCGCGCGAGGTGAGCATCCGCCTGTAGCGCGAGGCGCCGGACGTCGGCCGCGAGCGCGGCATCATCATCGCCGACACCAAGTTCGAATTCGGTACCGATGCGGGCGGAAATCTCGTCCTGATCGACGAGGCGTTGACCGCGGACTCCTCGCGCTTCTGGCCCGTGGACGAATATCGCTCGGGCTCGAGCCCGCCTTCGTTCGACAAGCAATACGTTCGCGACTATCTGGAGACGCTCGACTGGAACAAGACGCCGCCTGCACCGCGGCTTCCGGCCGACGTGATCGCCAAGACCTCCGAGAAGTATCGCGAAGCCTTTCAGCGCCTGACCGGGCAGAAATTGGGAGCATAGACATGGCCAGCCGTTCGCCCCTCGTGGGGATCGTCATGGGGAGCGCCAGCGACTGGGAGGTCATGCGCGAGGCGGCCAAGCAACTCACCGATTTTTCCGTGGCCTTCGAAACCAAGGTGCTCTCGGCCCACCGCACGCCCGATGCGCTCGAGAGCTGGGTGAAGCGCTTGAGCGCGAATGGCGCGCGCTGTTTCATTGCAGGAGCCGGCGGCGCGGCCCATCTCGCGGGCGTCGTCGCCGCCAAGACGACGGTCCCCGTGCTCGGGGTGCCCATGCCCTCCAAGTACCTGCACGGGCTCGATTCGCTGCTGTCGATCGTGCAGATGCCCAAGGGCATTCCCGTCGCGACTTTTGCGATAGGTGAAGCCGGCGCCGGGAACGCGGGCCTTTTCGCCGTCGCCATGCTCGCGCAGAGCGACGCCAAGCTCGCAAAGCGTCTCACCCAGTTCCGCGCAGCACAAGCCGAAGCGGTGATGAGCGCCAAGCTGCCGGTCTGACCGGCCGTCCCCTTGCCCTCGAGAGTCGACGCGTCGGGAACCGCCGCCATCAGGGATGCCGCAGCGACGCTGCGGCGCGGCGGATTGGTCGCGTTTCCGACGGAGACGGTGTACGGGCTGGGCGCGGATGCCTCCAACCCCGCGGCCGTCGCGCGGATCTATGCCGTGAAGGGACGCCCTCAGGGCCATCCCGTCATCGTCCACATCGGCGGCATCGCGCAACTGGATCGCTGGGCAAGCGAAATTCCCGAGCACGCAGCCAGGCTGGCGGCGCGATTCTGGCCGGGTCCGCTAACCTTGGTGCTGAAGCGGGCGAGCGGCGTGGGTGACGAGTTGACCGGAGGTCAGGAAACAATCGGCCTGCGCGTGCCGGGCCATCCGATCGCACTCGAGCTCCTGCGAGAATTCGGCGGCGGAATCGCGGCGCCGTCGGCCAACCGTTTCGGGCGGATCAGTCCCACCACGACGGACCACGTTCGCAAGGAACTCGGTTCCGATGTCGACCTGATCCTGGAGGGCGGCGCGTGCGAAATCGGCATCGAATCGACCATCGTCGACGTGTCGCGCGGCAGGCCCGTAGTGCTTCGGCCGGGTCGGATCGGCGAAGACGACATTGCGAAGACGCTGGGTGTTGCGTCCGGATCTCCCGATTCGGCGTCGCCGCGAGCACCGGGCTCGATGCAGTCGCACTATGCTCCCCGGCGACCGCTGCGCCTGGTCGGGTCGCACGAATGGGACCTGCTGGCGCGACGAGGATCGACGCGCCGAAGCGTGATGTCCTTTCGCGCTCGTCCTGAGGGCGACGCATCGGCGCTCTGGATAGAGGCACCGCCGGACCCGGACCGCTACGGGCACGACCTCTACGCCAATCTGCGCACGCTGGATTCCTCTGGATGCGACGAGATCTTGGTCGAGGAGCCGCCGGCGTCCGCGAAATGGACCGCGATCCGGGACCGGCTCAGCCGCGCCCGCTCCGGATAGTCGGCGCCAGCGCGTCCTTGCGCGCTATGAGTTTCGCGAAGTTGTCGAGCGACATCAGGTGGGCGTAGATTCGGCCCATGACGCCTTTGCGTATGAGCGTCTTGTGCTGCGCCGCGTTGAGGAACTCCAGCTTCTTTTCGTCGACGCGATACATGCCGCCGAACGTCGTCGCGCCGCCTTGCTTGAGCGAGGCCTGCAGTGCGAAGGCTTCGAACAACGCGTAGTCCGCGAGGATCGCGCACATCTCGCGGCCGCGCTCGATGTCGGCCTCGTATTCGCGCACGAGCTTCTCGATGGGCAGCCAGCGCGGCAGGGGCGCGCCGGCGCCGTCGAACATCGGCTCCCCCTCCTCGGAGACGGAGTCCTTTTCGACGCAGATCAGACGATCGGTCTGCTCGACGGAATTGAGCGTGATCCGTGCCATGCAGAACGGGTAGCGGCGCAGATATGCGGGAAAATACACCGAGTTGTCCCACCGCCCCTCCCGCAGGAACAGGTTTTCACCGCCGGAAACGCCGAGGACGGCCACGGGACTGTAGGTGCGCGCCGCGTCGGTCGAAACGAACGCAAGCGGGTAATCACGACACGCCACCGAAAATTCGGAGAATGAAATCGGCACGGCGTTGGCCTTGCGGCAGAATTCCGGAATGTCACCGGGAGCGGGCAGCCTAACCTTGCGGTCTTTGTGCAGGGGAACAATCTCGTCGTAGCCGAAAGGTGGAGTAATTTGCATAGGGGTCCTGCACTGGCGCAGCATCATAGCCCCCGCCGTTCGCGGGCTGCAAATCGACGCATGGCCCAGGGCATCCGTTGGCGGGGCGAGGGTTTTGCGGCTAAAATTACATCGACGTGGGGTTGTAGCTCAGCTGGGAGAGCGTCGCGTTCGCAATGCGAAGGTCGGGAGTTCGATCCTCCTCAACTCCACCAGCTTTTGCGGAAGGCCGGATCCTTCCCGGTTTTGGCTTCGACATGCGCCCTAGTCGGGAACCTTTTCGAGAGTGTTCGGTGCTTTCATCAGGCCGATCGGCGCTGCGCGCGGCGCCCGCGAAGTGACGCATGCGCACGCCCCTCAAGCTGCTGGTTCTCGACGATAACGCCCTGGACGCCGAGCTCGAGGTGAGCGAGCTTCGGCGTTCCGGCTACGACTGCGATTGGCGGCGAGTGCAGACTCGCGATGAATTCACCGCTGCGCTGGACAAGGCTGATTTCGAGCTGATCCTGGCCGACTACAACCTCCCGGATTTCGATGGTTTAAGCGCGCTCCGCATGCTCAGGGAACGGGACCTTCAGATTCCGTTCATCCTCATCTCGGGAACGCTCGGCGAGGAGCGGGCGATCGAGAGCGTCAAGACCGGGGCCACCGACTACGTGATGAAAGGGCGCCTCGAGCGTCTTGGACAGGTGGTGGCTCGCGCGCTGAACGACGGCCTCGAGCTCGCCAAACGCAAGGCCGCGCAGGATGCTCTGCAAGAGGCCCACCGCCGCCTGCAGGCGATCTCTGCGCGCCTTCTTCAGGTGGAGGAGACCGAGCGGGGGCGGATCGCCCGCGAGCTGCACGACGGCGTCGGACAACTGCTTACCGCGGTGAAGCTGCGCCTCGCGGGGCTCGTTCCTTCCGTTGCCGACTACGCGGCCCGGCGTGGCGAATGCATCGCCGCGATAGATGAAGCGCTCGATCAGGTCAGGCGCATGGCGCGCGACCTGAGGCCTTCGCAACTGGACGATCTCGGGCTGGTTGCGGCTTTGCGCTCGCACCTCGACCGGCAAGCGAGTGCCGCGGGCTTCAAGCCGAATTTCACGCACGAGGGGGTACCGCCGCGCCTCGCTTCCGAGATCGAGACCACTTGCTTCCGCATCGCGCAGGAGGCGCTGACGAATATCGCCCGCCACGCCCAAGCCAGCGAGGTATGGGTCACGCTTGCGGGCACGGGCGCTCAGTTGAATCTCGAAGTCTGCGACAACGGAAAAGGATTCGACGTCGCCGCGGCCCGAGCCGAGGCCGCGGCGGGGCGCAGCATGGGTCTGCTCAGCATGGAAGAACGCGCAACGCTCGCGGGCGGCAGCCTCCTGCTGGACTCGGCTCCCGGGCGGCAGACCCGGTTGAGTTTGGCGCTTCCTCTGATGTCCGACGGCGCGGAATAGGATGATCCGCGTTCGCGTACTGCTCGCGGACGATCATGCACTGGTGCGCGCCGGAGTGCGTGCGCTGCTCGAGGGCCTGGAGGGCGTCAGCGTGGTGGGCGAGGCCCGCAACGGAAACGAAGTGCTCCAGCTCGCGCACGCCCATCACCCGGACGTCGTGCTCCTCGACATATCCATGCCGGGGCTCGGCGGACTCGAGGCGAGCCTCCAGCTCAAACGAGAGCTCCCTGAAGTGCGGGTCGTGATGCTCTCGATGCACGCCAACGAGGAATACGTGCTGCAAGCTCTGCGCGCAGGTGCCGCGGGCTACATGCTGAAGGACTCCGCCACCGCGGAGCTCGAGCTCGCATTGAAGGCCGTCATGCAAGGCGAAACCTACCTCAGCCCGCCGATCTCGAAGCAGGTCGTGGAAGGCTACGTTCAGCGGGTGGGGACCGAGCAGCCCGCCGCCGACAATCTGACGCCGCGCCAGCGCCAGGTTCTGCAGCTCATCGCCGAGGGCCACAGCACCAAGGAAATCGCCTATCGCCTGGAACTTTCGGTCAAGACCGTGGAAACCCACCGCGCACAGTTGATGGACCGTCTGAGCATCCGCGACATCGCCGGCTTGGTGAAGTACGCCATCCGCAACGGCATCGTCAGCGCCTCGAAGTAGTGCATTAGGCGTTCAATTTCATCGGCAGGATGACCATCTGCATGCTGCGCAGATGGAAGCGCCGCTGCAGCGCGATTGCGGCCTGATTATGGAGCAATCGGGTGAGCCAGTTTTCGCGGTCGAAAATGAGCTTGCTCGTAAAGAACACGGCGTTGGGGAATTCCTTGAGGACGCGCTCGGCGAGTTGCGTGAACTCGTCGATGGGGTCGGTGCCGAAAGACAGGTACGACTTGGCAGCCCAGCCCTTGCTGTTGCAATAGTTGACGAAGTAGGAGAGCGAAGCGTTCGCCTCGACTTTCATCGCCGCGAGGTCCTCGCGGCCGCCGAAGCTCTGCGAGTCGACTGTCCGCGCATTGACGAAGATGAAATTCCGGAAATGATCCGGGAACATCCGCTGCACCCATAGCAAGGCGTGCAATCCGCCGCCGCGCGAAGAACCTACCAGAAACACGGCTGTCGGCTTGTCCGGATCTGGCTTGGGTGGCTTGGCGATGCTGCCGAATTGGATCCCGGAGAAGTCGGCGTCGATCTTCTTCAGTTGCGCCTTGGTCTCGTCGTAGTGGCTCCGAATCCTCACGCACGCGGCGATGATGGCGCCTATGATCAAAATCGCGAGCCAGCCGCCTTCCATGAATTTGTGGGCGAGTAGCACGATCAGGATGATTGCGCAGACGATGAATCCGGCCGTTGAAAGCGCGAGCCTTCCCAACCAATTGCTGCCCGTCCGGCGCCCTGCCCAGTACAGGCACAAGCCGAACAGGGACACTGCAAACGTCAAGAAAACGCTGACGCTGTAGAGGACCACGAGCGTCGCGACGCTTCCCCCGGTCCACAGAAGAATCACCAGCGAGGCGACTCCCATGACGAGCACCCCGTTTTCGGTTACGAGCCGGGTCGAAAGATAACGGAATTGGTGCGGTACCCAGGAATCGGCGGCCATGTTGGACAGCACTGCGGGCCCGCCCAGAAAGCCGGTGTTCGCCGCGACGAACAGCAGCCCCGCCTCGAGCGCGAGCACCACGACCAGGGCGCCCTGAGAGACGCCCGTTTCCCAGCCGAAGCTGTCGATGATCGCGCCGAACACCACTGCATTGAGGGTCTGCCCATCGGCCGGCCTGGTGTTCCAGAGCAGGTAGAGCAGGATGATCCCGCCCGCGGTAAAAGCGAGCGAGAGCGCCATGTAGAGCATGGTGACTTTACCGGTGTGCACACGCGGTTCGGCGAGCACGTTGACGTTGTTGGATACGGCCTCCAAGCCGGTGTAGGTACCGCCTCCCTGGGAATAGGCGAGCAGAAGCAAGGCCGCGACACCCGTCCAGCCGAGCTGCCCGCTGAGTTCGGAGGTGACTCGCCCGACTTCGGGCACCAGCGTGGGCAGAACCGTCGCCTGGGCGAGCACGCCGTAGACGATCAGGAACGCGTGCGTGAGGATGAAACCGAGAAAAATCGGCAACAGTACGATGATGACTTCCTTCATTCCGCGCAAGTTGAGCAACACCAGGACGACGATCAGAACCACTTCAGTCGCGAGCTTGTAGGGCTGCCAGTCGATGGGAAGCAGCGAGAAGGACGCGTCCACGCCGCTCGCTATCGAGATCGAGATGGTCAAGACGTAGTCGACGACGAGGGCCGCGCCCGAAGTCAGTCCGGCGTATGGGCCGATCAGCCGCGTCGCCACCCGGTAGCCGCCGCCGCCCGTGGGAAACAACTCGATGACTTGGTTGTAGGCGAGCGCGATGATGAATACGGTCGCGGCGGTGGCAAGCGCGAGGTACAGCCCGAGGTGGGTATGCTGGCCGAGTGCCCGGAACGCCTCTTCGGGCCCGTAGCAGGAGGAAGATATGCCGTCGGCCCCCAGGCCCACCCAGGCGAAAAACGCGACAAGAGCGATGTGCCTTCTTGTCTTGGTATCCAGCGGGTCGAGCGGCCGGCCGAAAAGCTTTCGGCGCAGGTTGGCGAAAACGCTCATGAGTCCGCGCCGCGGCGCGTTGCCATGTTCTTCTCGAGGCGGCGCGCGAACACGGCCATTTCCTTCGCGGCCTGCTTGTCACCCTTTTTGTCGGCCACCTCGATCCCCTTGCGATAGGCAGCGAGGGCGTCCTCGTCCCGTCCGGCTTGGGCCAGCGCGTTTCCCAGAAACTTCCACGCCGCCGAGTATCCAGGGTCCTTTTCGACCGCGGCGGCGAGGTGTGCGGCGGCGGTTTCGAAATCCGCGCCCTTCAGATATTTCGTCCCCAGGGAGAAGCGCAACAGCGCGCCGTCTCTGGGTGTACCCACGAGCTTCAGAAGATTCACGATCTGCTGCGAAATCATCGGGGTTACCGGCGTGCTGGCGTCGTCCAGCCGAGCGCGGATATTATAACCGCTCACCCCACTCGCCCCTCGTGCTCGCATGACACGATCGATCGTCTCCACACCAAATGCGCCAGCTGCGATCGGCGCTTACTCTCAAGCGGTTCGCGCCGGCGACACGCTGTATTTGTCGGGGCAGATCGGGCTGGACCCTGCGAGCGGACAGCTCGTACAAGGGATCGAAAGCCAGATCGAGCGCGTTTTCGGCAATTTGAAAGCGGTCGCAGAGGCGGCGGGCGCGTCGCTCGGCGACGTGGTGAAGCTCACCGTCTACCTCACGGACCTGTCGAACTTCGCGCGCGTCAACGAGGCCATGGCCCGGTATTTCAACCAGCCCTATCCGGCGCGAGCGGCGGTCGGCGTCGCTTCCCTTCCGCGCGGCGCGTTGGTCGAGGCGGACGCGATCATCGTGTTCCCGCGTTGAGGTCGAATCGAGGGCCATAGCGTGCGGAAGGTCTCGACCCGGACCTCGGGCACGAAAGCTTCCTCGATGCGAAAGGCCGGCTCCCCGCCGTCCCCACCCCGCCCCGGGGTCTCCGCCGCCATCACTGCGAAGCTCGCCAAGCTCGGGGTCCGGCGCGATTTCGACCTGGTGCTGCATCTTCCCTTGCGATACGAGGACTAGACGCGCCTCACTCCGATTGCAAACGCGACTCCGGGCGTCGCCGTCCAGATAGAAGGCGAGGTGCGCTCGACTGAGATCGTGTACCGACCCAAGCGCCAGCTCATCGCGCGCATAGCCGACTCCACCGGTGAGCTGGTCCTGCGGTTTTTCAATTTCTACGGAAGTCAGGCGAAGGCGCTCGCACCGGGCGCCACGGTGCGCGTTTTCGGGGAGGTGCGTACAGGCTTCTTTGGCAGCGAGATGACTCATCCGCGATTTCGCGTGCTGCGCGGCGAAACCGCTCTCCCGTCCGCGCTGACGCCGATCTATCCGACGACGGCGGGTCTCGGACAAGCCACGTTGCGGCGCCTGATCGAGACCGCTCTGTCGCGTGCCGAGCTCGACGATACGCTCCCGGAGGAAACGTCGAATCGCCTCGGCCTGTGCGCGTTTCGCGAGGCGGTGGAGACGCTCCATCACCCGCTTCCCGGAGCCGACCCGGTGACCTTCAGCGGCCGCGCCCTTCCCGCGTGGAAGCGCATGAAGTTCGACGAACTACTCGCACAGCAGGTCTCGACGCGCAAGCACTACCGCGAACGCAAGTCCCGCGCGGCGCCGGTCCTCTCGCCGAAAGGCGTTCATACGTCGGCCTTGATCGCGCGGCTCCCGTTTCGTCTCACGCGCGCGCAACAGCGCACTTGGGAAGAGATCGAGCGCGATCTGGGCCAGCCGCACCCCATGCATCGCCTGCTCCAGGGCGACGTCGGCAGCGGCAAGACCGTGGTCGCCGTGCTGGCCGCCTTGCGCGCAGTCGAAAACGGCATGCAGGCCGCGGTGATGGCGCCGACCGAGATTCTGGCCGAGCAGCACTTCCGCAAGTTCAGCGAATGGCTCGGTCCGCTCGGGGTGGACATCGCATGGCTCTCGGGGAACCAAAGCAAGAAAGAGCGCGAAGCGGGCCGCGCGGCGATAGCCTCCGGGAAAGCCCGGGTCGCGCTGGGGACCCACGCGCTCTTCCAGGAGCGGGTGGCGTTCTCCTCCCTGGGGCTTGCGGTCGTCGACGAGCAGCATCGCTTCGGCGTTGCCCAGCGCCTCGCGTTGCGCGTCAAGGGCGACGACCTGCACCAGCTCATGATGAGCGCGACCCCGATTCCCAGGACGCTTTCGATGAGTTACTACGCCGATCTCGACGTGTCGACCATCGACGAGCTGCCCCCCGGGAGGACGCCGGTGGTGACCAAGCTTGTCGCGGACTCGCGCCGGGCCGAGGTGGTGAGGCGCATACGCGATGCTTGCATCGCCGGAGGCCAGGCGTACTGGGTATGCCCGCTGATCGAAGAATCGGAGCAACTGCAACTTCAGACGGCGCTCGACACCTACGTCGCGCTCAGGCGGGAGCTCCCGGAGCTTCGAGTGGGGCTGATCCACGGGCGGATGAAGGCGGCCGAGAAGGCGCAGGCCATGGCCGAGTTTCAGGCGGGGCGAACCCAGCTCCTCGTCGGAACGACCGTGATCGAGGTCGGGGTGGACGTCGCCAACGCGTCGCTGATGGTCGTCGAGCACGCCGAGCGCTTCGGACTGGCGCAATTGCACCAGCTGCGCGGCCGTGTGGGGCGGGGTGCGGCCGAATCGGTATGCGTGCTGCTTTACCAGAATCCCCTCGGGGAAAACGCCCGCCGGCGTCTGAAAGTCATATTCGAGCACACCGACGGCTTCGTGATCGCGCGCGAGGATCTGCTCCTGCGGGGCCCCGGCGAATACCTCGGTGCTCGGCAGAGCGGCGAACCACTGCTCCGTTTTGCCGACCTCAACGAGGATGCAAATCTGCTCGACGCCGCCCGCGCGGCGGCCGAATCGCTGCTCACCGATCACCCCAACCGGGCGCAAAGGCATCTGGAGCGGTGGCTGGGGGGGCGTGCCCATTTTCTCGGCGCCTGAAGCCCACGGGCTACAATGCGCGCTCCATGAATCTCGGTGCCCTTGCGGCTAAGTTGACCTTGTACGAGCGCTTGATGCGCCTCGACAAGCCGATCGGCACCTTGCTTCTCCTGTGGCCGACGCTTTGGGCGCTGTGGCTCGCGAGCGAGGGGAATCCGTCCGGGCGCACCGTCTGGATCTTCTTTCTCGGGACGCTCCTCATGCGCTCGGCAGGCTGCGTGATGAACGACCTCGCCGATTGGCGCTTCGATGCCGAGGTGAAGCGCACCCGGGACCGGCCACTCGCCACGGGTGCGGTGAGCCGCGGGGAAGCCTACGGCCTGGCCGCCGCGCTCGCGCTGGCGGCGTTCGCGCTGATCCTTTCCCTGAACCGTCTTACGGTGATGCTTTCCTTTGCTGCTCTCGCCCTCGCCGCGACCTATCCGCTGACGAAGCGATTCCTGGCCATTCCGCAGGCCTATCTCGGGATTGCTTTCGGCTTCGGCATCCCCATGGGTTACGCGGCGGTCCTCGGCGACATTCCCCAGGAAGGATGGTGGCTGCTGCTCGCCAATATCTCCTGGGCGATCGCCTACGACACCGAGTACGCGATGGTCGACCGCGACGACGATGTTCGTATCGGGATCAGGACCGCCGCCATCACATTCGGGCGATACGACGTGGCCGCGGTGATGGTCTGCTACGGCATTACGCTCGCACTGCTCGCCGGCATCGGCGTGCAGCGTGCGCTGGGGACAGTCTACTATCTCGGTCTTGCCGGCGCGGCGGCCCTCATGGCATACCACTATCGACTCATCCGGACGCGCGATAGGGACGCTTGCTTCAAAGCCTTCAACAACAACAACTGGGTCGGCGCGCTCATTTTCGCCGGAATATTCGCCGGCTTTGCGATCAGGCGCGGCATTCCATGGATCTGACATTCGAGGGCTGAAGCGGCATGGCTTATCGAGACCTGCGCGATTTCCTGTCCCAACTCGAAAGCTCGGGCGAACTCAAGCGCGTGCGCGCCGAAGTCGATCCGAATCTCGAGATGACCGAGGTCTGCGACCGCGTGCTCAGGGCCGCAGGCCCGGCGCTACTGTTCGAAAAACCCAAGGGCCACACGATTCCGGTCCTGGGCAATCTGTTCGGCACTACTCGCCGCATTGCGCTGGCCATGGGCGCCGACCCCAACGCCAATCCGCTCGAAGCCTTGCGGGATATCGGCGTGCTTCTTGCCTTCCTCAAGGAGCCGGAGCCGCCTCGCGGATTTCGCGACGTGCTCGAGCGCTGGATCCCGATCGGCAGGCAAGTGATGCACATGGCCCCGAAGGAGGTTTCGGGAGCGCCGTGTCAGCAGCTTTCTTGGGAGGGAAACGACGTCGATCTCGCCCGTCTTCCGCTGCAAACGTGCTGGCCCGAGGACGCGGGTCCGCTCATCACCTGGGGGCTGACGATCACGCGCGGACCGCGCAAGGGGCGCCAGAACCTCGGGATCTATCGGCAGCAGTTGATCGCTTCGAACAAGCTCATCATGAGGTGGCTGCCCCATCGCGGGGGCGCCATGGATTTTCGCGAGCATTCGGAGGCGCAGCCGGGCGAGCCCTTCCCCGTGGCGGTCGCCCTGGGCGCCGATCCGGCGACAATCCTCGCCGCGGTCACGCCGATTCCCGACACGCTGTCGGAATATCAGTTCGCCGGCTTGCTGCGGGGATCGCGAACCGAAGTCGCAAGGTGCGTCGGATCGGATCTGCAGGTGCCCGCATCGAGCGAAATCGTTCTCGAAGGTGTGATCCGGCCCGGTGAATCGGCTGTCGAGGGTCCGTTCGGCGACCACACCGGCTACTACAACGAAAAAGAAGCGTTCCCCGTGCTCACGGTGGAGCGCGTCACCCTGCGCAACAATCCGGTCTACCACTCGACTTACACCGGCAAACCTCCCGACGAGCCCGCAGTACTCGGCACCGCGCTGAACGAGGTCTTCGTGCCGATACTGAAGAAGCAATTTCCGGAGATCGAGGATTTCTATCTGCCCCCGGAAGCCTGCTCGTATCGGCTGGCGGTGGTGAGCATGAAGAAGCAGTATCCCGGGCACGCCAAGCGCGTGATGTTCGGGATCTGGAGCGTCTTGCGCCAGTTCATGTACACCAAATTCATCGTCGTCACCGACGATGACGTGGACATTCGCGAGTGGAAGGAAGTGATCTGGGCGTTGACCACGCGCGTGGACGCGCGGCGAGACATCCTGATCGTGGAGAATACCCCGATCGACTATCTCGATTTTGCCAGCCCGGTTGCCGGATTGGGTTCGAAAATGGGGATCGACGCGACCAACAAGTGGAGCGCGGAAACTTCGCGCGCCTGGGGCCGGCCGATCGCCATGCGTGCAGAGGTAAAGAAGCGCGTCGATACGCTGTGGAAGGACTTGGGTCTCTGAGGGTCGGACGCGTAGCCGACGAGGGACCGGCTATCAAATCGGCCGGTGTTTCAGAACGGGAAAATGGCGCTCGCCGATAGAAACTGCGCGTTGGCGCGGCCCGTGCAGGATGCGCACGAGCTGGTACCCACCTTGCCGAGGTTCTGGTATTCGACGCGCAGCCCGACATCGCGGTTGAGCAAATACTGCGCTCCGATCCCGGTGAGGAAGCTGGTTTCGTTTACCTGCACTGCCGAAATGCTGCCGTTAAACCCGGAGGACGCCGGATTTCTGAACGTGGTTCGCGTTTGAGAGGCCAAGACTCCCAGCCGGCCGATCAGCGAAAGGCTCCGGGTCAGCGGAATGGTGGGCAGCACGGAGAATCCCCAGCCCGAAACCTCGTAGATGTCTTCCTGCACGTTCGCGCCTTGCGTGTATTTGTACGAGAATTTTCCGAGCTGGATGAAATTCCCTTCGAGCGCCCAATTCTTGTTGAGCTGCACGCCGATCGCTCCAGTGAAGCCGAGATCGGCGTCGCGTATCGTTTCGGTCGCCGTTCCATTGGAGGAGAAGTCGGCCGGATAGAACTCGATCTTGCCGTATCCGAGTCCTACGCCCGCATACCAGTAGTCGGCGCCCACGGCACTCGCTAGGGGGGCGGCCAGAAGAACGGACGCGACCACGCAGCGCAGAACTGGGTATTTCATCTAGTAGGCCCCTTTTTCCCCTCTTGGTCCCTGGGAAAGGTCTGAAATCGACAGTACCGCCGCACTGTAATCCAATGAGGAAACCTGTGTCAAGCCAAGCGGTTGGATAATCTATGTAATCCAACTTCTCTACATTGGATCAGCGTAAGGCTGGGGCGAGGAGGGAAGCGGCGGAGCCGCGCGCTGTTAGTCCTCGCCTGAGAGCACGCAAAGGGCTTGAAATCTTGGCACCTGATCCGTATCATTAGCACTCGTTAGAGACGAGTGCTAAAGCTGAGTCTCCCCTATTCGCTGCGGTCACCGCTAGTTAGTGACCGCTAACTTTTGCTAAATGGAGGATATTCCAATGATGAACAAGATTCGACCCTTGCACGACCGCGTCGTGGTGAAGCGCCTCGATGCGGAAAACAAGTCTGCCGGTGGGATCGTGATTCCCGATACGGCCGGGGAGAAGCCCGATCAAGGCGAAGTCGTCGCCATCGGCAAGGGCAAGATACTCGAGGACGGCAAAGTACGACCGCTCGACGTGAAGGTCGGCGACCGCATCCTGTTCGGGAAATACTCGGGCCAGGCTGTCAAGGTGGACGGCGCCGAATATCTAGTCATGCGCGAAGACGACATCATGGGCGTCGTCACTAAGTAAGTTCAAAACGATCACAACTCAGGAGTAAGACATGCCTGCCAAAGACGTACGTTTCCACGAACCCGCGAGGCACAAGCTGCTCGCCGGGGTCAACATCCTCGCCGACGCGGTCAAGGTGACCCTCGGCCCCAAAGGCCGCAATGTGGTCCTCGAGCGCTCGTTCGGCGCGCCGACCGTGACCAAGGACGGCGTCTCGGTTGCCAAGGAAATCGAGCTGAAGGACAAGTTCGAGAACATGGGCGCGCAAATGGTGAAGGAAGTCGCCTCCAAGACCTCGGACGTCGCGGGCGACGGTACGACCACCGCCACCGTGCTGGCCCAATCGATCGTCAAGGAAGGCATGAAGTTCGTGGCCTCCGGCATGAACCCGATGGACCTCAAGCGCGGCATCGACAAGGCCGTCACCGTGGTGGTCGAGGAGCTGAAGAAGCTCTCCAAGCCCTGCACCACGAGCAAGGAAATCGCCCAGGTAGGCGCCATTTCCGCGAACGCCGATGGGGCGATCGGCAAGATCATCTCCGACGCGATGGACAAGGTCGGCAAGGAAGGCGTGATCACCGTAGAGGACGGCAAGGGCCTGGATAACGAGCTCGAGGTCGTCGAAGGCATGCAGTTCGACCGGGGCTATCTCTCCCCTTACTTCATCAACAACGCGGAAAAGCAGATTTCCATCCTCGAGGACCCGTACATCCTCCTGCACGACAAGAAGATCTCGAACATCCGGGACCTGTTGCCGCTTCTCGAACAGGTCGCCAAATCGGGCAAACCGCTGCTCATCATCGCCGAGGAAGTCGAGGGCGAAGCGCTCGCCACGCTGGTGGTGAACAACTTACGCGGGATTCTCAAGACCTCCGCGGTCAAGGCGCCGGGGTTCGGCGATCGGCGCAAGGCCATGCTCGAGGACATCGCGATCCTCGCCGGCGGCCAGGTGATCGCCGAGGAAGTGGGCCTGACGCTGGAAAAGGCGACGCTGAAGGATCTCGGGCGCGCCAAGCGCATCGAGGTAGCGAAGGAAGAAACCACCATCATCGACGGCGCGGGCGACGCGAAAACGATCGAGGCGAGAGTCAAGAACATCCGCACTCAGATCGATGAAGCCACCAGCGACTACGACAAGGAAAAGCTGCAGGAACGCGTGGCCAAGCTCGCCGGCGGTGTCGCGGTGATCAAGGTCGGTGCCGCCACTGAAGTCGAGATGAAGGAAAAGAAAGCACGCGTCGAGGATGCGTTGCACGCGACGCGCGCCGCCGTCGAAGAGGGTATCGTCGCCGGCGGAGGCGTGGCCTATATCCGCGCCAGGACCGCGCTCGACAAGCTCAAGGGCGAGAATCCCGACCAGGACGCCGGCATCAAGATCATCATGCGCGCGCTGGAAGAGCCGTTGCGCCAGATCGTGGCCAACGCCGGCGCCGAACCCTCGGTCGTGATGAACAAGATCGCCGAGGGGAAGGGAAACTTCGGCTTCAACGCGCAGACCGAACAGTTCGGCGATATGGTGGAAATGGGCGTTCTCGATCCGACCAAAGTGAGCCGTACCGCGTTGCAAAATGCGGCTTCTGTGGCAGGGCTTCTGCTCACCACCGAGGCGATGGTCGCCGAACTGGTCGAGGAAAAGAAGAATGCCGGCGGCCACGCCCACGGCATGGGCGGAATGGGCGGCATGGACGGGATGGATATGTAAAGTCGCTTGGGCGACTTATATATCCCTGCGTAGAGCCGAACGGAGGGAGCCCGAGGTTCCCTCCTTTAGCTTCCTCCGCGGCAAACCGGTATCACAAAAGCCCCGCCTTGGCGGGGCTTTTGCTTTAGGCACGGGTTTGCAGGTGCGGTCCAGTCAGGTTCCCCGCCTCTGCGAACACCCCTCGGCACCTCGGCTTTGCTACAATCGCTGCGGTTCCCTAGCTTAGGCGCGCGGATAGACGGCCAGCATCGGGTAGCTCGCCGGAGTTCGATCCAGGCGCTTTTGCACCGACCCACAAAACGAGGAGGGGTTAATGGCTGCAACGGCACAACACGCGGATTTCAGCGGCGAGGAGAAGCGGGTCATATTCGCCTCATCGCTGGGCACGGTTTTCGAGTGGTACGACTTCTATCTCTACGCCGTTCTGGCGCCGTTCTTTGCGGCCTTGTTCTTCCCTCCGGGCAACCAGACCGCCGCGCTGCTCTCGGCGTTCGCTGCCTACGCCGCAGGCTTCCTGGTGCGCCCCTTCGGCGCGTTGCTATTCGGGCGCATCGGCGACCTCGTCGGAAGGAAGTACACCTTCCTGGTCACCATCACTTTCATGGGCGCGTCGACATTCCTCGTCGGCTTGCTGCCGACGTACGCGTCGGTCGGCTGGCTGGCGCCGATTCTGATGGTCACTCTGAGGTTGGTCCAGGGTCTCGCGCTCGGCGGGGAATACGGGGGCGCTGCCACGTACGTGGCGGAGCACGCGCCGGCCGATCGGCGCGGCTACGATACGAGTTGGATCCAGACCACCGCCACACTCGGCTTGTTCCTGGCGTTGGTGATCATCTGGCTCTGCCGCAGCAACATGGACGCCAAGGAATTCTCGGACTGGGGCTGGCGGATTCCGTTCTGGCTGTCGCTCATTCTGCTGGTCTTCTCCATCTACATCCGCCTCAAATTGAACGAGTCGCCGATATTCCAGAAGATGAAGGCTGAGGGCAGAGGCTCCAAGGCGCCCCTGACCGACAGCTTCACCAAGTATCCGAACAACAAGTACGTGCTGCTCGCGCTGCTGGGTGCGACGGCCGGCCAGGGCGTCGTCTGGTACACGGGGCAGTTCTACGCGCTTTTTTTCCTGGTTATCACGCTGAAGCTGGACTACGTTTCGGCTTACTCGCTGATCGGGTTGTCGCTCCTGATCGGCACGCCGTTCTTCATCGTTTTCGGCTGGCTCTCCGACCGGATCGGGCGGCTGAAGATCATCATGGCGGGCTGCCTGATCGCCGCGGTGACGTACTTCCCGCTGTTCGCGGGACTCACGCACTACGTGAACCCGGCGCTCGAACAGTTCTCGCAGAAGAACTCGATCACGGTCGCGGCGGATCGGGCGACCTGCCAGTTCCACATCTTCGTCGGCCCGTGGAGCAAGTTCTCGGATTGCGATCGCGTCAAGGACTACCTCACCAAGCAGGGGCTGTCGTTCAAGTCCGTGAACGGCGAAACCGGCAAGCCGCCGGTGGTGACGTTAGGCAGCGGGCCAAAGGTGGAGGGTTGGGACCAGAAGGCGCTCGCGGAGATGCTGAAGCAGGCGGGCGCTCCCCTGAACGCCGACAAGAGCCAGGTGAACTGGGTCATGGCCGAAGTGCTCCTCGTCATCATGGTCATCTACGTCACCATGGTGTACGGCCCGATCGCGGCGTTCCTGGTCGAGCTCTTTCCGACGGAGATCCGGTACACGTCGATGTCCTTGCCCTACCACATCGGCAACGGCTGGTTCGGCGGGATGCTGCCTCTGACTGCGACCGCAATGGTTGCCGCGACGGGCGATATCTACTACGGGCTCTGGTATCCGATCGTCGTCGCCGTGATGAGCCTGATCATCGGCTCGCTCTTCCTGTCGGAGACCAAGCACCGGGACATCCGGACCTATCAACACCAGAACCCCTGACCGATTGAAGGGGTCGTGAAAAAGCCCGCCTCGAGCGGGCTTTTTTATCGGGGACGCTTCTAGGCGGGGCCGGGTTTTTGCCCGTATAATTCGCGCTTCTTTTCCGCGCGCTCGGGCTTCCCGGACGCACCGGCCCGGCCAAGTAGCTCAGTTGGTAGAGCAGCGGACTGAAAATCCGTGTGTCGCTGGTTCGATTCCGGCCTTGGCCACCACCCCTACGATGAATCTATCCGTATTGCAGCTTCAGACAGGGGGCGGGCAGGCCCCGTTCTATTTTCGCAACGATTCAATCGGGGACAACGGTGTCATTCAGCAAATCTTCCAGAATCGGGACTACGACTTCTCCATGTGGCAGCAGGGGAAAAGACTCTGGGAGCACCACCGGGAGCAGACCAGGTCGGGCCGATCGCTGATCATCGACGCGGGGGCGAACATAGGAGCGTCAGTGGTCTATTTTCTGGAGACTTTCGACAGCTCGATCGTCTATGCCATAGAACCCGACAAGGCCAATTTCGAAATCCTGGAGATGAACACGAGGCGCTTCACGAACAGGATCAACTTCCGCGGCGCCATCTCGAGCAGCGATGGAGAACTGGCGCTCGAGGATCCGGGACATTCGGACTGGGGATTTCGGACAAAACCGATCGCCGACGGCAAGACCCCCGGCCAGAATGTCGTGAAGAGCATTTCGCCCGCGACCATTCTCGGCGATCCGAGGCTGGCGGGTGCGATCCCACTGATCTTCAAGATCGACATCGAGGGAGCGGAAAGCGACCTCTTCTCGGGAGATACTTCCTGGATGGCCAAATTTCCCCTGCTCATCATCGAGCTACACGACTGGCTGCTTCCATTCTCGGGCTCTTCGCGAAATTTCTTCGTGGCGATTGCGAAACATGATTTTGATTTTCTGTACAGAGGAGAGAACATCTTCCTCTTCAGCCGATCCATCTTGGGGCGCGATTCCGCGGCCTAGCGGTTGGCGGCCACGCCCGGCACGCCCGCTCCGGACTGCTCCGAAGCGATCAGGCCGTCGAAGAACGTGATCCGGCTTGCCGCGACTGATCGGAATTCCTCGTAGCCCGACTTGCGCTGCTGCTGAAGAGCGTCGACTTCTCGCCGGAATCCCTCGGTGCGCCCGAGGGATTCGACCTTCTCGAGAACTTCCTGCACGTTTCCATACGGCCTCACGGCGTCGCGATCGTAGTGCTTCAGCAGCAGGTCGAACACCGTCTCTATACCCGCGGCGCGGTCGCACAGATCGAAGGAAAGGTGCAGCGAATAGTCACCGACCGTCTCGACCTGGTGCGGCGTGCCACTGCGGAGGAACAGAGCGTCTCCGGCGTGCATGACGATCTCGGCCTCCACCGGGCCCATCTCCGCGCGACCGAGCTCCACCAGGTGCGCGCGACGCGGCGCTTGGCGCGCGTGAAGGCGCCACTTCTTCGCCCCGCCAAGGTGTATCGCAAGGACGTCGTCCGTATCAACGTGACCGCGGTAGGCCTCGTTTCCGAGCTGCGAGAAGAAGACCACCGCATTGCTGAACGTGCAGGAGTGCGCGCGGTCGAGCGTCGCTGCGAGCAGATTCACCTGCGGCTCCAGAATGTCGACTCCCTCGAGAAGGCAGGCGGCGCCTCTCTCCAGATGCTCCTGCAGCACCCGGCGGTTGACGAACTCAATCGGGCGGCGCTGGACGACCTTGACGCAGCGCGCCGACTGCATGTCGACGAGCTTCCCGCGGTCGATGATCTGCAGGAACTCCAGGTGCAGGAAGGGATTGTTGAGATGCCTGCGCAAGTCCTCCAGCCGGAAGATCGTCTGGTCTTTGAGGAGACCGGGCTGATGGAGATGGCTGCGCTCAGGCGGCAGCGACGCGGCCTGCTTGAAGAAAAAATCCCGTACCGATCGCAGTTGTGGAGGAAGCTCGGTCATTTCACTCGGCCAGTCAAAAATCGTTCGGCTGAGGACCCCGATCGTCCCTGCGATCGGGTATTGCGAGGGAGTTCTCCCTCTTCTTGTACCGTTGCTTGCGGGGTCCGCGTAAGTCGCTAGTCTATAATAACAGTTCACGCAAGCCTATCCGCCATGCAGCTCTTCACGCTGGGACTGAACTACCAGACCGCTCCGCTCGAGATCCGCGAGCGGGTGGTATTTCAAGCCGAGCGCCTTCGATCGGCGCTCGCCGAGCTGACTCTGCGCGAGCCGGTCAAGGAAGTCGCGATCCTTTCCACGTGTAACCGCACGGAACTCTACTGTGCGCTGGGCGAACCGCAGGCGGCCCTCGAGTGGCTCGCCGGGTATCACCGCGTCCAGCCGCAGGAGCTCAAGCCCTATCTCTACACCCTCCCGCACGGCGAAGCGGTGCGGCACGCGTTCCGGGTCGCCTCCGGCCTCGACTCGATGGTCGTCGGCGAACCGCAGATCCTCGGTCAGATGAAGGAGGCCGTCCGCGTCGCCGAGTCGGCCGGAACGCTCGGGATGCTCCTGAACAAGCTCTTCCAGCGCTCGTTTGCCGTGGCGAAGGAAGTGCGCAGCAACACCGGGATCGGCGCCAACGTCGTATCGATGGCGGCGGCCGCCGTGAAGCTCGCAGGGCGGATATTCCCGAGCCTGTCCGACCAGAAGGTGCTGTTGATCGGCGCGGGAGAGATGATCGAGCTTGCCGCGACGCACTTCGCCGCCCAGCGGCCGCGTGCCATGGCGGTCGCGAACCGGACGCTGGATCGGGCCGAAGCGCTCGCGCGACGATTCGGTGCGGAGCCGATCGAGTTGCGCGATCTACCCGAGCGCCTGCCCGAATACGACAT
>Ga0137397_10000540_pt1 | contig 26205 bp, 18 predicted proteins | sample czorhiz116metaG_FD_106658 | JGI IMG/M metagenome (GOLD analysis project Ga0137397, IMG submission 106658) | Vadose zone soil microbial communities from Angelo Coast Range Reserve, California, USA - czorhiz1.16 metaG | ecosystem: Environmental > Terrestrial > Soil > Vadose zone | place: USA... | reverse complement strand
CCGGTGCGCGCGCGATCGTGAGCATGGAGACGCAGATCGGCCAGCCCTGGCAGGCCATCCACCGTCATCTGATCGAGCAGCACGGGCTCGACCTGTCGCGCTACAAGGAGAGCTACCTCAAGAGGCGGCTCCTGGTGCGCATCCGGGCCCTGAGGCTTCCGGGGATCGAGGCGTACGCGCGCTACCTGCGCCGCCATCCCGAAGAGCTGGGACGGCTGCAGAAGGCGCTGTCGATCAAGGTCACCGGCTTTTTCAGGAACCGAGCCTGCTTCGCGTTCCTCGAGGAGAGGGTCGTGCCCGATCTCCTGCGGCGGTCGAGTGCCCGGCGTCACCGGATCGCGGCCTGGAGCGCCGGCTGCGCCACGGGCGAGGAGCCGTACTCCCTCGCCGCCCTGTTCGCCTCCGCACTCGATCGGCACGATGCTCCGGCGGCAGGTGCCGAGACCGCTCCCACGCAGGTGCGGATCACCGCCACCGACATCGACGAGGGTGCGCTGGAACTGGCCCGCGCCGCCGTATTTCCGGCGCGCTCGCTCCTGGGCGCCTCGCCGGGCGACGCGGCGCGGCACTTCGAGGTGCGCGCCGACGGCAACGCCACCCCGTCCGCGCGCCTGAAGCGCATGGTGAAGTTCGAGCGGCAGAGCCTTCTCGATCCGATCGAGTGCCGTGACCTCGACCTGCTCCTCTGCAGGAACGTCCTCATCTACTTCTCGCTCGAGCACCAGGCCCTCACCCTGTCGCGCTTCGCGCGGGCTCTGTCGGCCGGAGGCTACCTCGTCCTCGGACGGGTGGAGCGTCTGTTCGGCGAGGCGCGCGGACAGTTCGAAGTCACGAGCGCCCGCGACCGCGTCTACCGGCGCCTGCCCGGTGCCGTGGAGGCCCGCGCATGCGCTTGAAGCTCGCGCTCGCCTTCCTGATCACGACGTTCCTGTTCATCATCACCAACTTCGTGTTCACGCCCCCGAGCGACTATTCCCTGTGGGACCTGGTCGGCTACGTCTCGTCGGAAATCCTGATCGGGCTGGTGGCCGCGGTGGTGCTGTCGAAGTACTTCACGCGGCACCTGCGCGAGCTGGCGTCGGTCAGCGCCGTCATCAGCCACGGCGATTTGACCCGCAAGGTCGCGGTGCGCACGACGGACGAGGTGGGCGAGGTGGCCCGCTCGTTCAACACGATGCTGCAGAGTCTGTTCAACATCGTCACCGAGGTGCGCGCCGTCAGCGAGCAGATCTTCGAATCGGCCCAGAGCCTCTCGGCGACGGCCCAGGAGATGAACGCCACCACCGAGGAGATCTCCTCGACGATGCAGAACATCGCCAAGGGTGCCGAAGGGACGGCCGACATGGTGAACAAGACGTCGTCGATCACACGCGACCTGGCGGTGTCCATCGAGGAGATTTCGGAGAAGGCGCGTTTCGCCGCGCACGCCTCGAAGGAGGCCGGCGAGCGGGCCCGGACCGCGGGCGAGCAGATGACGGGCGCCTCGAGCAAGGTGGCGGAAATCGTCTCCCGCATCGAGCGCGCCACGACGACCGTGGAGGGGTTCAAGGACCGCGCCCTGCGCATCAACGAGTCGGTCGACTTCATCACTCACATCGCGCAGCAGACGCACCTCCTGGCCCTGAACGCAACCATCGAGGCCGCGCGCGCCGGCGAGCACGGCCGGGGTTTCTCGGTGGTCGCCGAGGAGATCCGCAAGCTGGCCGACGCATCGCGCAAGTTCGCCGACCAGATCTCCCGCCTCGCCAAGGAGATCAACTCGCAATCGACCGAGGTCATCGCCTCCATGACCGACAGCACGCAGTCGGCGCGCGAGGGGAAGGGCGTGCTGCTGCAGGCACGAACCTCGATCGAGTCGATGGTCCAGACGGTGCTCACGAGCATGGAGCGGATCGAGGCGATCTCGGCCCTCACCGAGACGCAGGCGAAAGGGGCCGACAGCCTGGTGCGCGCTATCGAGGAGATCGCCAAGATCGCCGAGGACAATGCCGCCGGCACCGAGGAGGCCTCGGCGGCCACCGAGGAGCAGACGGCCTCCATGCAGGAGATGTCGGCCTCGGCGCAGGAGCTGGCCAAGACGTCGGATACGCTGAAAGACCTGATCGCCGTGTTCAAGGTCGGGTAGGATCCTCCGGGAGGGCGATGTGCTGGAACCGATCATCACCTTCGAGTCGCTCAGCGAGTGGTTCGGCGTGATGGCCAGCGACGTGCGCGAGGTGGCGAGACTGCGCGGCGTCCGGCCGGTCCCGCGCGCGCCGGACGTGATCGCCGGGCTGGCCGAGGTGCACGGCCGGGTCGTGACCCTCATCGATCTGGAGCGCCTGCTCGCGGCCGGCGAGACACGGCCGCCCTACGGCGCTCCCGCGCCACCCGAGGGGTCGGGGATGGAGGAGTTCGGCGTGGTGCTGGCCCTTCCCTACGAGCATCTGGGCATCCTGGTCCGGGGCGAGGTGGACGTGGCGTCCGGTGTTGCGGAATCCGGACCCGGTCCGGGCGGAGCCGCCTCGTGGCTGCGGGCCCGCCTCGCCGTCGGCGACCGGCTCCTGAACCTTCTTTCCCTGCCGGATCTGGTGTCGCGGGTCGAGGAAACGATTCGCAAGGGCTTCCGGCCGCGTTCGTCCGGGACCCTGGACGAGGAGAACTGATGGCGATCCGAGTGCTGGTCGTGGATGACGCGATGTTCATGCGCTCCATGATCAAGGACATCCTGGTCAACGCCGGCGGGCGCTACGAGATCGTCGGCGAGGCATCGAACGGCCGAGAGGCGATCGCCCGCTTCCGCGAGCTCAACCCCGAGCTCGTGACCATGGACATCGTCATGCCCCAGCTGGACGGCATCGAGGCGACACGCGAGATCCTGAAGGTCGATCCGGCGGCGGTCATCGTCATGTGCAGCGCCATGGGGCAGGAGGCCCTGGTCGTCGAGTCGATCTCGGCCGGCGCCAAGGATTTCATCGTCAAACCGTTCACGTCCGACCGCGTCCTCCAGGTCCTCGCCAAGGTCCTTCCCGGCGCCGGCGGCGGATCCGCCGCTCCATAGGAGCGGCGTTGGAAACCCCCGACTTTCTCGACCTCTTCATCTCCGAAGCGCGCGAGCACATCGAGGGACAGGCCGCGCTTCTGACTCGCGCCCGGTCCACTCCGCTGCAGCGCGATGAGATCAACGACCTGTTCCGGCACGCGCATTCGATCAAGGGGATGGCGGCCGCCATGGGCTTTTCCGCAATGTCCTCCCTGGCGCACGCCATGGAGGATCTCCTGCACCAGTGGCGGGACGGCGCTTCCGCTCCCACACCCGCCTCCATCGATCTCCTGACGCGCGCGAACGATCACCTGTCCGCGCAGGTGGACACGCTGGTCTCGCGCCAGGAGATGCCGTCGGGCGACGAGATCGGACGTCAGATCCGCCTCCTGCACTCCCCTCCCGAAAATCCACCTCGGCCGCCGGCGTCAGCCGCCGCCGATGCGGCGGGCCACGCCCGCGGCCCGGACGCGGCACCCGCGGACGCCTCCGACACGCGCCCGCGTCTCCTGGTCGACATCGCCATCCGGCAGGGCGCACCCCTGCCGGGCGCCAGGGCCATGGTGATCCTCAAGCGGCTGGAGGAGCACGGCCAGGTGCTGGAGGTCTCGCCGGCGCCGCAGATCCTGGCGACCGGCAAGTTCAACGGACGTCTGCGCATCGTGCTGGCTTCGCGGATCGCCGCCGATCGGGTGGCGTCCGTGGCGGGGGGCCTGGCGGACGTCGCCGCCTGCGAGGTGACCCCGGCGGCTCCACCCGAAGACCCGGCAGAGGACTCCGAGAGACGCCTGGCCCCCAGGAGGACCCTTCCCGATCGCCGGGACGAGGAGGCGGGCGAGGCGCCTGTTCGCGCCGAGACGATCAGCTCGATCCGCGTTCCTACGGAGAGGATGGATCGCCTGCTCGACGGGATCGGCGAGCTCATCCTGGATCGCGAGCGTCTGAAGCGGGCGCTGGAGGCCGACCCGGGATCGGTGGCGGCCGAAATCCTTGCCGGACTCGGCCGGACGGTGGACACGCTCAAGGACGACGTGATGACGATCCGGCTGCTGCCGTTCTCCTCGATCGTCCCGCGTCTCGAGCGTGCGGTGCGCGAGCTGGCCTCGAGGCTCGGCAAGGAGGTGGATCTCGTCGTGCGCGGCACCGAGGTGTCGCTCGATCGCTCGACCCTCGAGGAGATGATGGACCCCCTGCAGCACATCCTGCGCAACTGCATCGACCACGGCGTCGAGGGGTCGGAGGAGCGGCGCGGGGCCGGCAAGCCGGTGCGGGGCCGGATCGAGATCGATCTGTCGCGCCGGGACGAGCGTGTCTGCCTGGCGGTGTCGGACGACGGCCGAGGTATGGATCCCGAGGCGCTGCGGCGGGTCGCGGTGGAGCGCCGCTACCTGTCGCGCGAGGTCGCAATGCGCCTGTCGGACGATGAAGCGCTCATGCTGGTCACCATCCCGGGCTTCTCGACCGCCACACGCACGACCGACATCTCGGGGCGTGGGGTCGGGATGGACGTGGTGCGCATGCGCGTGCAGAAGCTGGGCGGGCACCTGATCATCCGCTCGCAGACCGGCAGCGGGACGCGTCTCGAGATGGACCTGCCGTCGACAGTCACGGTGACGCGCGCCTTCCTGTGCCGCGCAGCGGGAGGCGTCTTCGCCGTCCCGGTCTCCGCCGTGCAGGCGACCTTCGAGGTGCGCCGGGACGTCGTGCAGGCCAGCCAGGGAGAGCGTGTGCTGCGGCGCGGGGACGACCTGGTGACCGTGCTCCCCCTGGGCGGCGTGCTGGCCGGAGACCGCGCGGCCCCCTTCCCCGACGCCTTCCCGGCTCTGCAATACCAGGTCGGCAAACGCACCTACGCGCTCGGCGTGGACGAAATCCTCGGTGAAGAGCCGATCGTGGTGAAGCCATTGCGGCACCCTTTGGAGCTCCTGCCCCAGTATTCCGGGGCCGCCATCCTCAACGACGGCCAGATCGCCCTCATCGTCGACCCGATCAACCTCACGCGCACCTCGTGGCAGCCATGACGACGGCGAGGCGGAGGCGCGGGAACAGGACCGTCCGGCCGGCGCCGCACCGAGCCCCCCGTCGCAACGCTCCCCTGGGCGACATGAGGCGCTTCCATGTCCTGAGCGAGGCCGGGGCCCGCAATGCGGCCACCGCGCTGAGCCAGATTCTCGGGCGTCCGCTGCGCCTGGCTGTCCCCTGGGCCAGGGTGCTCCCTCTGGAGAAGGTCAAGGAGATGGCGGGTGGAGCGTCGCGCGTCGTGTGCGCCCTCTCCCTCAAGGTCTACGGCGAGGCGCGGGGAAATCTCCTGGTCGTGTTCAGGCGCGAGCAGGTGCCGATTCTCCTCGGCCTGGTGGTGCCGCGCGCGCACGCGGCACCGTCGGGCGCCGGCGACGGCCACACCCTGAACGACATGGAGCGCTCGGCGCTGATGGAGATCGGCAACATCCTCGCCTGCGCCTACCTCAACGCCCTGAGCCATCTGCTGGGCGTCAGCCTGCTTCCGTCGATCCCGGGCCTGGCGGTGGACATGGTCGGGGCCGTGACCGATCATCTCCTGATCGAGCTCGCCGCCTTCGCCGACAGCGCCGTCGTTCTGGCGAGCCAGGTGCACGAGCCGGCGAGCGGGCTCAAGGGGTCGATCTTCTTTCTCCCCCACCCCTCCGCTCTTGTTGTCCTCAGCCGCGCCCAGGTCCATCGCGCTCCCGCCGCGCGGGTGGGCCGGCGGTGACCCGGATGAAAGCGTTGCGCGCGGGGGAGCTGCGCGTCGCGGAGGCGCCGGCCCGTCTGGCCATCCACGGTCTCGGGTCCTGCGTGGCCGTGTTCGTGTACGACCCGCGGGTCCGCGTGGGCGGGATGGCGCACATCCTGCTGCCCGCGCCGCCGAAAGGGTCGTCCGACCACGCGGGTCGCTACGCGACCACCGCGGTCGCCGCCGTCGTCGCCGAATCGATCCGTCTCGGCGCGAAGCGGGCGGCGCTCCTCGCCAAGGTGACCGGGGGCTCGCGCATGTTCACCTACGACGCGCACAAGGACCGCCCTACCGTGGGAGACAAGAACATCGAAGCCGCGCTCGGCGCCCTGCGGGAGGCCGGCGTCGAGATCATCGCCACGGACGTCGGGGGCGACCACGGACGCACGGTCGTGGCCGACCTGCAGGACGGCAGTCTGACGATCACGACGGTGCGCGGTGGATCGAAGGTGGTTTGAGGGGGGTAAGAGGCTAGACTCCGTGCTTCTGCAGCATCTTGACGAGGACATCGCGCGTCGTCGCCCCGATGTACTGGTCGACGACCTTGCCGTCCTTGAACAGAAGAAGCGTGGGAATGCTCTGGATGCCGTAGCGGCCGGCGAGACCGCTCTCGTCGTCGACGTTCACCTTGCCGACCCGCACCTTGCCGTCCAGCTCGTCCGCGAGCTTCTCCAGGACGGGGGCGACCATGCGACAGGGACCGCACCATTCGGCCCAGAAATCGACCAGGATGGGCGCTCCTGGCTTTTTGACCTCCGCTTCGAAGTTGCCGTTCGTCAGCGTCAGAATATTTTTGCTCATCAGCTCTCCAGGGTCCCGACGCCAGCACGTTGGGCCGCGCTCTTATACCATAGGCGAGGCGCTCGAACCAATAAACCCGCGCCCGATCGGCATATCTCGCCACCCCATCGACCGCGCGACATCCCGGCTGGCAACGACATAAGATGCGCGACACCCCTCATCGGTTCCGTCCCGTCAGGCGCCTGGGGCAGAATTTCCTGATCAACCAGGGGGCGGCCGATACGATTGTCGCCGCGCTCCGCCCCCGGCCGGACGATCTCGTGCTCGAGATCGGCCCGGGTCGCGGCGTCCTGACACACCGCCTCGCGGGCCGCGTCGCGCGGCTCGTGGCAATCGAGATCGATCCCGACCTGGCCGCGCCTCTCTGCGAGGAGATGCGCGTCTCGCCGTCGGTCGAGATCGTCCAGGCGGACGTCCTGGAGCTCGACCTCGCGGCGCTCCTGAGCCGCATCGGGGTGACGGCGGCGCGGCGGGCGCGGGTCATCGCCAATCTTCCCTACTCCATCGCTACGACGATCATCCTGAGGCTCATCGACGAAAGCACGCTCCTGGACGATCTCCTGGTCCTGGTGCAGCGCGAGGTCGCCGAGCGGATCGCCTCGCCCCCCGGAAGGAAGTCGTACGGAGGGCTCTCGGTCCTCTGCCAGGCGCGCGCCAGGGTCGAGACCCTCCTGCGTCTCCGGCCGGGATCCTTCCGGCCGATCCCGAAAGTGGAGTCGGAGCTGGTCCGTCTGACCCTGCATCACTCCGACGTGGAGAGATTCGTGTCCGGAGTCGCGGTCTCTTTCACTCTCGAAACGCTCCTGCGCGCGGCCTTCGCGCAGAGACGCAAGACGCTCCTCAACAACCTGGCGCGGCTGCAGCGGCCGGGGGGCGAATCGATCGGGCCTGCCGCCGCGGCGGAGCTCATCCGTGGTGCCGGGCTCGATCCGCGCGCCCGCCCGGAGGAGATCCCGGTCGGAGGTTTCCTGACGCTCCTCCGAGCCCTGAGCGCCCTATAATCTCCGCCGTGACCAAGACGACACGGACCGACCACGTCAGGCACCCCCGCGCTCCCCTGCAGATCGTGCCGCTCGGGGGTGTCGGCGAGTTCGGCAGCAACTGCACCGTCCTGCGCCACGGCACCGACCTCGTGGTCATCGACGCCGGCCTGCTGTTCCCGGAGGAGCAATCGCTCGGGGTGAACTTCGTCATCCCGGACCTGTCGTACATCGAGGAGCGCGCCGCCGAAGTGCGCGGCATCCTCCTGACACACGCCCACGAGGACCACGTGGGAGCCCTCCCCTGGCTGTTCGACAAAGTGCGCGTGCCGGTGTACGGCAGCGATTTCACGCTCGGCCTCGCGGCGCGCAAGCTGCGCGAGCACAACCTGCCGCACGAGAAGCATCTCAAGCGGGTGAAGGCCGGCGAGGAGATCCGCCTCGGCCCGTTCACGGTGGAGTTCATCCAGGTGACCCACAGCATCCCGGGTTCGTTCGGGCTCGCCGTCAAGACGCCCCAGGGCACCGTCGTCCACACCGGCGATTTCAAGATGGACCAGACGCCCATCGACGGACACGGATTCGACTTCCAGAGCTTCTCGTTCCACGGCGACCAGGGGGTGCTCGCACTGCTCTCGGACAGCACCAACGCCGAGGTCCCCGGGTTCACCGGCTCGGAGCGCCAGGTGGGAGAGGCGCTGGACGGCGTGTTCCATCGCGCCACCGGGCGGATCGTGGTCAGCACGTTCGCCAGCAACGTGCACCGCATCCAGCAGGTCGTCGATCTCGCGGTGGCCCATCGCCGCAAAGTGGCGCTCGTCGGATCGAGCATGGTCTCGACGGCCGAGGTGGCCGCGAGCCTCGGCTACCTCAAGGCTGCCCCCGGCACTCTGATCGACGCCCGGGAGGCGGGCCGGCTCTCCGCCGGCCGCGTCGTCCTGGTCGCCGCCGGCAGCCAGGGGGAGCCGATGTCGGCCCTGTCCCGCATAGCACTCGACGATCACAAGGAGGTTTCGATCGACGCCGGAGACACCGTCGTGCTGTCGGCGCGCGCCATCCCCGGCAACGAGAAATCGATCAACCGCGTCATCAACCACCTGTATCGCCGCGGGGCCGACGTGATCGTGGGGGGCCGTCCGCCGCTGCACGTCTCGGGGCACGCCAGCCGGGAGGAGCTCAAGATCATGCTCACGCTGACGCGCCCGCGCTACTTCATCCCGATCCACGGCGAGCTGCGCCAGATCCACAACCACGCCCGCCTGGCGGAGCAGGTGGGGGTGCCGCGCGAGCGCATCCTGCTGGGCACGAGCGGGGACGTGTTCGAGCTCGACGAGAAGGAGGCCCGGCTGGCCGGCAGGGTCGCCGCCGGGCGGGTGTTCATCGACGGCACTCTCGACGAGGTGGACGAGATCGTGGTGCGCGACCGCAGGCACATCTCCGAGGGGGGCATCGTCCTGGCGGTCGTCGCCATCGACCGGGGGTCGGGCAGGCTGGTCGGCGAGCCGGAGATCGTCAGCCGCGGTTTCGCCGCCGGCCCGGGGGATCAGGAGGTGCTGCGGGAGGCGGCGCGCCTGGTGCGCCGATCGGTCGAGTCCGCCACCCCCGAGGAGCGCGCCGATCGCGGCGTGATGAAGGCGTTGATCCAACGGGACCTGAAGCGGCATTTCCGCAAGACTCTCGACCGGCGCCCCATGATCATCCCCGCGATCATCGAGACCTAGAGGGTTCCCCCGAGTCCGTCTGTCGCCGCTCGTACAGGTGGAGCGTGTACGATTCCGGCGGCGTCCAGTTGAACCGGTGGTTCCGTTCGAGCACGAGGCTGTAGTCCCTGACGAACTCCGGATGGCGCATGATCGCCTCGTCGACCGGGAAGTCGTTGACGAGGACGAAGAACCGCGGCGCCTCGGCCAGGAGCCGCTCGACCGGGTACCGCTTGTGCAGGAAACCGCCCGGGGCGCGCGCGATCTCCCTGTCGGTGAGGCCGGAGATGTCGATGATCCTGAGACCCGTGTCGAAGCCGATCCGACCGATGTCCATCAGCGCCACCGCGTCACCCGGTCGGGCGCGCCCCTTCAGTTCATCGGCGACGGCATCGTGCGCGAAGCGGTACCCCGCCGCATTGACCGCCAGGCCGTCCGGGCCGTCCCGCGCGGCGTGGCCGGCCCACACGTAGCTCGCGACGAGCACCACCCCCAGAACCGCCGCGTAAGGCCGGAGCCCCCGCACCTCGCCGGCCAAGCCGCGAGCCGCCGCCACCATCAGCAGGACGATCACCGGCAGCCCGGGGACCCAGAAGCGGAACAGGACCATCCAATCTCCACCTTCGAGCAGGACCGCCAGGCCGAGTGCCATCACCAGGAGCGTCGCCGAGCGCAATCGCGGCCGCGGCAGGCCGAACGCCACGATCCCCAGAAGGATCCCCACGCCGATAGCGCCGGTGAACGTGTCGTGGTACCCGAACCCGGGGGCGAGCGACGACACGAAACCCAGGGTGTACACCCGTCCGTCATGCACGGTGTCCATCCAGCCGGCCCCGGTCCTGGCGTAGAAGGTGTTCGGGAGCCAGTCGCCGAAGTAGAGACGACGGAATGCGAGAAGGGGAAAGAAGAAGGCCAGGACGACGCCGGACCATGCGAGGAGGTCACGGACCCGTCCACGAGCGCCCGGCCCCGGCCCATCGAGGACGCGACCGAGAAAGAGCGCCGCCACGAGGAGCAGCGCCTCCGGACGCATGAGCGTGGCGGCGCCGATCCACCCGGCCGAACGCCGTCCGGATCCGCGCTCCTGCTCCGCGACCTGGTCCCGCAGCGCCAGCACCAGGAGGAGAGCGTACGGGACAGTCTCCAGGGCGCCGACGCTCCAGTAGGCGAAGCCCGGGTGGGCCGCCAGGAGCACCGCGGCGGCCCCGTCCCAGGGATCGGGGCGGGCGCGCCCCGCGAGGCGCGCCGAGACGAACGGCAGCAGGAGGACGACCGCGCACCCCGCCACCGCGGTCAGGACCGGAGTCACGACCGGCAGCTTCAGCCCGGCCGCCGCGAAGGGTGCCAGGAGAAGGGTCCAAAGAAAGCAGGTCACTCCCTCGACCCTCTCCCCAGGGTTGAATACAAAACCCGCGCCTCGCGCCAGGTTCGTGGCGTAGCGATAGACGATGAATGCGTCGTCGACCTGGTAAACAGCCATCCAGGCGAACCAGGCGCACAGTGCGGCAAATCCAAGAGTTATGGCCCAGCGAACGGGTCTCATGACGGGCGAATCTTACCCCGCCGTCGCCCGGTCCCGCCGCGGTGGTAGAATTCGCACTTATGCGCGCCCGCAAGAGGACCGTTCCCTCCCGCCGCGAAACCCCGGTGGCCAGAGGCTTCTGGGCGGAGGCGATGGCCATAATCCTGATGGCCGTGGCCATCCTGCTGGTGCTGAGCCTCGCCTCCTATCACGCCGACGATCCTGTCCCCTGGCCCCTCGGGCAGTGGACGAACGAGCCGGTGCACAACCTCGTCGGCATCGCCGGGGCGCTGTGCGCCGAGCTGCTCCTGCAGCTCCTCGGCTACGCGTCCTGGGCGGTGCCCCCCCTCCTTCTCCTCCTCGGCTGGGAGGTCTTCTGGCGCCGCAGCGGGAGGGCCTTCAGCCGCATCGCGGGCTGCCTCCTGCTGGTCCCGGCGGCCGCCGCCTGTCTGAGTCTTGTGTTCGACGAGGGAGTGGGGCCGCTGGCGCGACAGGCCGGCGGCTGGTTCGGATATGCCTTCGCCCACGTCCTGTCGCATCTCCTGAACCGCTGGGGGGCCCTGATCGCGGCGCTGGCGATCGTCATCACCAGCCTCCTGATCGTGACGCGCGCCTCGATCGTCGAGGCCCTGCGCGCCATCTCGGCGCGCGCCGCAGCGCTCATGCGGAACGCGTGGCTGGCCTGGGTCAGGCACCGCGAGGTCCGCCGGAAGGAGGCGCTGCGCCTCGAGGTGGCGCGTCGCCAGCGCGAGCGGCGCGCGGCGGTCGCGGCCGCCGCGGTGCCGGACGACGAGCCCCATATCGAGCCGCACGCCGCGGCGCCGATCCCGGTCGCCGCGACCGATCTCCTGGTGTCCGTACCGGCCGACGGCAAGGCCGTCGCGGCGGCCGCCGCCCGCCGCAGCGCCGCCCGCGCCGCGGCCGCGGCGAAAGGGAAGGCCGAGGCGCCGGCCGCGGGACAGCCCCAGTTCGACTTCGGCGAGACCCCGCCGCGTTACACGCCCCCTCCCCTGTCGCTCCTCAACCCGCCGACGCACGACGTGCAGGTGGACGAGAAGGAGCTGGTCGAGACGGCGCGCATCCTGACCGAGAAGTGCCGCGAATTCGACGTCACCGGGCAGGTGATCGCCATCCAGCCCGGCCCGGTCGTGACGGTATTCGAGTTCAAGCCGGACCCCGGCGTGAAGTACAGCAAGATCGTCACGCTGTCGGAAGACCTGTGCCTGGCGATCGAGGCGGAGTCGATCCGCATCGACCGCATCGCCGGCAAGTCGACCGTCGGCATGGAGGTGCCGAACAAGAAGCGCGAGACGATCTCCCTGCGGGAGCTCCTGGCGGGCGAGCGTTTCCAGAAATCCGCCGCGCCCCTCACGCTCGCCCTCGGCAAGGAGATCAACGGCGAGCCGTACTACGCCGACCTGGCGCGCATGCCGCACCTCCTGGTGGCCGGCTCGACGGGGTCGGGCAAGAGCGTCTCGGTGAACACCTTCCTGACGTCGATCCTCTACAAGTCGAGTCCCGAGGAAGTGAAGTTCATCATGATCGATCCGAAGCGCCTCGAGCTCGGCCTTTACGAGAATATCCCGCACCTCCTGACACCGCTCGTGACCGACACCAAGAAGGCGGCGAACGCGCTGCGCTGGGCGGTGCTGGAGATGGAGCGGCGCTACAAGCAGCTCGCCGAGGCCGGCGTCCGCGGCATCGACCAGTACAACCTGGTCGTCAGGCGCGACCTCAAGGAGCGCGCGGCCGCGGCCGGAGTCGCGACCGCTCCGGCCGACGGAACGGCGGCCGCCGCCGCGGCGACGGTGGAGGAATCGACCCCCCCGGCGAGCGCCCGCGTGCCGACGGTCGCCGGCGAGACGCCGAAGCCGTTGCCGTACGTGGTCATCGTCATCGACGAGCTGGCCGACCTGATGATGACCACCGGCATCGAGGTGGAAGAGGCGATCACGCGTCTGGCGCAGATGGCCCGGGCGGTCGGAATCCATCTCATCCTGTCGACCCAGAGACCCTCGGTCGACATCATCACCGGCGTCATCAAGGCGAACTTCCCCTGTCGCATCGCCATGCGCGTGTCGTCGAAGGTCGATTCACGCACCATCCTCGACAGCAACGGCGCGGAGCAGCTCCTGGGACAGGGGGACATGCTGTTCATCCCGCCCGGGTCGGCCCGTCTCATCCGCCTGCACGGACCCCTGGTCACCGAGGTCGAGGCGACCCGTATCGTGTCGTTCCTCAAGAAGCAGGCGAAGCCGCAGTACGACGAATCGGTGACCCGCGACGAGCCGCAGGGCGCCGCTGCGGGTGGAGCGGCGAGCGATGAGGACGTGGACCCGGCCTACGACCAGGCGGTGCGGCTGGCCGTCCAGATGGGGCAGATCTCAGTCTCCCACATCCAGCGCCGGCTGAAGCTGGGGTACGCGCGGGCCGCGCGACTCGTGGACATGATGGAGCAGAACGGTATCGTCGGTCCCGCCGACGGCAGTAAGCCGCGCGAAGTTCTGGTCGAGCCGGAGTTCCTCGAACGGATGAACCAGATGCGCGAGGAGCGGACCTGAGGCTCCCCTCGCCTGCCGGAAGCGCTCAGCCGGCCGGGTCGAGGCGCAGGAAATCGGAATAGGTGAACAGGTTGTGCCGGCGGATCGATTTGATCAGGATGCGCGCGTGGGTCCTGACCTCGACCCGGAGCGGCAGCCAGACTCCCTCTCCCACCGGTCCCGCCTCCATCCGCACCTCGAGGTCGTAGATCTTCGACAGCGACAGAGCGATGCTGATCGGCCGCACCGTCTCGGCGCGGGCCGCCGCCAGATGGAACCCCTCCACGGTGATCCAGAGGCTCCCCTGCATCGCCTTGGTGAACTTGGCTGCGAGGCCGCTGGTCCTGGGCTGCACGTCGTCGGGGCTGAAATCGAGCCGGTAGCAGTCGACGCCGTTCCGCACCTCCTCCCCCATGAAACGGTACGAGGACAGGTGCAGGAGCTGCCCGAGCGAGTAGCCGCTCTCCGTCTTCCCCTCGTCTCCGGCGAGAAGCGTCCTGTAGTGCTTGTTGAAGCTGGCCGAGCGCCGATGCAGGTCCCGTTCGGAGGGCTCCGCCGCCACACCGTTGTGGAGCACGAGCTCTTCGCGGAAGCCGTCCCCGTCGGGCGTCACGACGAACTCGAGATCGTCCCGGTCGACGACCCGGCCGGTGTCATCGAAGTCCTCGCGCTCCGATCGCCGGCCGAACCGGTAGTGCGACCAGGCCGTCACATCGGCCTTCTGGACCTTTTGCGCTTCGCCCACGATGAACTGCAGGTCGGTCGGCGGCGCGGCCGTCTGGGACGGCCACTCCGGTGGTGCGCGCAACGCCAGGAGCACGACCGCCTGAGCCAGGATCCGCGACGCCGCGCGCATGGGCGGATCCTAACTCAGTTTCTGAAGGGGGTAGATGCCGGTTGCAAGGGGAGTGCGCTACTCATGCACCGGCCGGGGCAGCGCCGAACCTGAAGCGCCGTCGCTCTCCTTCCCCCTGAGACCCTCCCGCTTGACGCGGACGCTCTTGGCCGGGATCCCGACGTTGATGTGATGGTCCGGCACGGGGCGCGTGACGACCCCCATGGTGCCGACCATGGCGTTCTTCCCCACCGTTGTCCCGGAGAGGACGACCGCGTGGTAGGTGATGCGCGCGCCGTCGCCGATCAGCGTCCGGCTGCAGGTGACGCGCTCAATGTCCTCGATGTCGTGGTTGTGCGAATAGATGTTGGCGTAGTCCGAGATCGACACACGGCTGCCGATGACGATCTCGCCGCGATCATCGAGCAGGACCTTGCGGTGGATCGTCGTGTTGTCGCCGACCGAGAGGTTGTAGCCGAACGACACCTCCACGTCGCGGAAGATCCGGACGTTCTCGCCGCAACGCTTGAAGATGTGCTTCGCCAGGAGCCGCCGCACCATGACGCCGAGGTGCACGTTCTGTCCCAGGGGCGAGTGGTCGAACTGGATCCACAGCCACAGGAGCGGCTTGACCCTGTTGTAGCGCGCCGGGTCACATTCGGCGTAGTACTCGGCCTCGAGCGTGACGTTGCGCGGATCGAGCTGGGCGATGAGCAGCCGCTCGCCCGCGGGCCGCGAACCGTCCTCGATCAGGTCCGCGTAGCGCGGCCCTTCTCCGTAGTGGATCTCCGTCAGGACGTCGCGGCACAGGACGTCGCGGTCGACCTTCGGGTTTTCGAGACGGCTGCCGAGGTGCTCGATGAACCGTTCGTACAGTCGTGCGACGTCCTGGTTGGCGAGCGGGACGGGTCGCGAGGCCACCGTTCCTCCGTGCGCTGCGAGCGGCGCGCGCATCGGCGAGGATTGTCCTGTAAAGAAGGCCGTGAGTCAATTCGCCGAAGCAGAAGAGGACGACGGCGTGGGGCTGCATGGGGCTTGAGTGCGGTGGCAAATGGTGTTATAGGTCATGCATACGCAACGTGCCCGCCCGCGGCACCTCGCAACAAGGAGGTACGCCATGCGGTTCCAGATGATACTGGCCCTGGTGTTTCTCGGAGTTGCAGTCGTCGGCGTCGATGCCCACGGCTCCTGCACCGCGACAGTCCCCCTGTACCATGGCCTGGATTCCTATTTCGCATGCTCCGACAGCACACCTGTGTCGGCGCTTGCCTGGCAGGTGTCGAGCGCCACCGGCGTGAACAGCGGAACGGCGGACATCGTCAGCCCCGCTGCCCAGGGGGACGATCGCACGAGGATTTTCGCCGACTGGGGGAGCTACGGATTCCTTGGCTGTCCCATGACCGGCTATGTCGCGCAGCGGATCGCCCTGGTGGTGAGAGACGAGCAGGGCCGAGGGGTCATCGTGTCCGTCGGCGACAGCGATCTGGGACTGGGCTATCTGATTGAGGCCGCCCACCCCTATGACGTCAGTTCCGGCCAAAGCACGCCACTGGCCTGCAGCGACGTCGCCGGCCAGCCGAAGGTGATCTCCCGGACGACGGAGGCCACGGGTCAGGTCACGCTCGCCCTGCATGTCGATCCTCCCGTCGTCTACAGTGATTGTGACCTGGATTCTCTCGGCAGGGTCCTGGGATCCTGCCGGGATGGATGGCAGGCCAACCCCGCTCCGGGTGCCCTCTACACCAGTGTCCAGCCGTGCAGCGGGCGCGTCGATCTTCGCCGCTCTCTATGGACGCCGACCGGTGTCGTTCCCGACGCCAACGGCGACGCGACCCTCACAGTGACTCCGCCGGGTGGCCCGGGGTGCCTGCTGGTGGGCGCGACCGCCACGATCGGCGGCTTCGAGTCGGGTGCCGTGCTTGGGTTCGTCCAGGTACCCGGCGCCGCCTGCGAGGATCGCGATGCAGACGGGTGGACGGACTGCCAGGGAGATTGCGACGACCTGGACGCGTCGAGGCACCCCGGCAAGCCGGAAATCTGCGACGGCATCGACAACGACTGCGACGGCCGCATCGACGACAATCTCATCGGTGTTGCCGAGGTTTGCGACGGTCTCGACAACAACTGCGATGGTGTCGTGGACAACGAGGGCGCATGTTCATTGCCCTGCCAGTCCTTGCAGAAGATCGGCGGCGACGCGCAGGAAACGAGTGGTGCATTGGGCCCCCGCACCCGCTCGACCATCTGGACGGGCACCGGATACGCGGTGGCCTGGTCGGATTCCCGCGACGGTGACGATGAGGAGATTTACCTGGCCCGCCTTTCAGGGTCGGGAGCCAAGATCGGCAGCGACGTCCGCGTCACCCATGCTCCGTTCCAGTCGATCCTCCCCAGGCTGGCATGGACCGGAACGGAATACGGTCTCGTCTGGCAGGATGCGAGAGACTCGACCACCGCTCTGGATGGACATTGGGAGGTGTACTTCGCACGTCTCAGCGCGGATGGGGTCAAGACCAGCGAGGACGTGCGTATCACCAACAGCGTGGACGACCTGCTGCCGGATTCGAGCGAACCTGCCATCGCCTGGACGGGATCAGAATACGGGATCGCATGGGTCGGCGCGTCGGGCGGCCGGCAGATCTATTTCACGCGGCTGGATCCCTCGGGCGGGAGGCTTCTCAGTCCCGTGCGCGTCACCCTGCCTCCGGCGAATGCGCTGCACCCTGCAATTGTCTGGACGGGCTCGGAGTACGGCCTGGTCTGGGTCGATTATCGAAACGGCTCAACCCTGGACATCCACTTCGTCCGGCTGGACGCGAGCGGCGCGAGGATTGGCGCGGAGACCCTCGTCTCCACGGTCCCTGACGATATCGACGCTGCACCCTCGCTCACCTGGACGGGCAGCGAGTACGGCATCGTCTGGCGCGATCAACGCATGGGAAACCCGGAGATCTTCCTGGCCCGTCTGACTGCAACGGGTGTCAAGATCGGCGACGACACCCGCGTCACCACCGATCCCGGTCGATCCGATCTTCCCTCCGTCGTCTGGACAGGTTCCCAGTACGGGATCTCCTTCGTGGACGACCGAGAGGGAAACAATGAGGTATACCTCTCTCTTGTTGACGGGACGGGTGTGAAGGCAGGCCCGGACCTGCGGGTCACTTCGACACCCGGATACTCGGGAGATGTGGCGCTGACCTGGACCGGGAATGAGTTCGGAGTGGCTTGGCGGGAGCCTGTACTCGGCAACAATGAGGTCTTCTTCACGCGCCTCGCCTGCAACTGCGTGGACAGGGATGGGGACGGGTTCCCGGTCTGCAGTGAATCCGACGACACGAGAGCGTCCGTCCATCCCGGAGCGGTGGAGATTTGCGACGGCCTCGACAACAACGGCAACGGCCTGGTGGACGAAGACACGATCGGCGTGGATACAGATGGAGATGGCATCCATAACGTTTGCGACAATTGCCCGTCGGTTGCAAACACGACGCAGATCGATTTCGATCACGATCATGTCGGTGACGCCTGCGACACCTGTCCGACCATTCCGAATCCGGATCAAGATCCCGCGGTCTGTGAGCAGCGGATCGATCCGATCAGCATCTCCTTCACGAGCCTCCTGGGCCGGGGGGCGGGAACGGTCACCTGGACGACCACTCACGAAGTCGACGTCTCCTCCTTCAACATCGTGGTGTTCGATTCGCACGGGAACAGGAGCCCGCAGAACCTTGTCCCGATCCCGTGCGAGGAGTGCATTACCGGATCGCCGCATACCTACGTCTTCACGGTGCCCAAGCACAAGAGCGGGGCCAATACGTTCGTCGAGCTGGTGCGGAGGAACGGTACGATCGAGCTCTGGGGCCCGGCCTCGAGACAGTAGAATCGGCAAACGGGTCGCCCGCTTCCCCTCTGCTATAATCCGTCGCCGTTTCGTGGCGGGCGGATCGTGACGGAATCCTCGAACAGACGCGCGGTTCCGGAGTGGGTGTGGGTCGCGGCGCTGGGTGTTCTGGCGCTGACGCTCCGGCTCGTCTACGTCTTCCAGGTCAAGGACACGTCGCTGGTCACGCCCGACGAGCTCGACCCCGGCTTCTACTACAACTGGGCGAAGGAGATCGCCTCCGGCGACTGGCTCGGCAAGGGGGCGTTCGTGCAGAGCCCGCTGTACGCCTATCTGCTCGGCTTCCTGATGACCCTGATCGGCAAGTCGGTCGGCCCGATCCTGGTCTTCCAGTCGCTGGTCGGCACGGCCACGGTGCTGCTCACCTACGTCCTGGGGAGGCGGCTGTTCGGACACTGGCACGGTGTCCTCGCCGGTCTCCTGATCGCCCTGTACGGCCCCTTCCTGTTCTTCGAGGGGATGGTCATGAAGACCTTCCTCTCCCCCTTCCTGACGGTCCTCCTCCTTCTCGTCCTCGACGTGGCGCGACAGGCGGCGCGCTCGGACGGTGAAGCGCCCGGCAGGCGCGTGCTGTGGCTGTTCGGGGCGGCCGGTGCGGTGTTCGGGCTGACGACGCTCGACCGCGACAATTTCATCCTGCTGGCGCCGATCCTCGCCGTCCTGGCCCTGTGGCTCGGCGGCGGCTTGAGGCGGCGCGGGCTTCTGGCGGCGGGGGCGTTCACCCTCGGGACGGTCCTGATGATCGTCCCGGTGACGGTGCGCAACTGGGCGGTGTCGCACGAGTTCGTGCTGCTGACGACGGGAGGCGGCGAGGTCTTCTTCATCGGCAACAACGCGGACGCCAACGGCCTGTACGTGCCGCCGCCTTTCGTGCGGCCGGACCCGAAGTACGAGCATGCCGACTTCGTGGCGCGGGCCTCGGAGATCAGCGGCAAGCGCGTGACCGCGATGCAGTCCTCGTGGTTCTGGTTCGATCAGGGGATGCAGTTCATCAAGGAAGAGCCGCTCTCCTGGCTGCGGCTCATCGGCAGGAAGTTCGTCCAGTTCTGGAACTTCTACGAGCTGCCCGACAATCTCGACTACCAGATCCTGCAGCGCTTTTCGTCGCTGCTCGCCGCCGTGAACGTGACGTTCCCGCCTCCGGGCTGGGCCACTCTCAGCGTCCCGTCCGGGTCGTCCTGGGCGGCGGTGCGGATCCACCTCGTCTCGACGTTCGGCACGATAGCACCGCTCGGTCTCCTGGGGATCTTCCTGACCAGGCGCCAGTGGCGTCGTCTCGTGCCGCTCTACGTCCTGCTGTTCGGGTACATGGCGACTGTGCTGCTGTTCTTCAACTTCTCGCGCTTCCGCGTGCCGGTGGTCCCGATCCTGGCCGTGTTCGCAGCCGAGAGCCTGCTGGCCATCGGCCGCGTCACGGGGCGGCTCGGCCGGACCGCCCTGGCGCTGGCGCGGCGCTCGGGCGACATCGCGGCACAGGCGCGCGCCCTCGTGCCCGGGTGGCCGCAGGCCGCGGCCTGCGGCCTGCTGGCCCTCCTGGTGGTCGGCATCAACGTCGAGTGGCCCCGCGGCGTCGTGCCGGCCATCGAGCAGGCGCTGATCACCGGGAACGCCCACTACGCCATGCTGGACATCGAAAAAGCCCAGCAGGCCTACCTGCTCGGACTCCTGCTTCTCGGCGAGGGGCCGCAGGGGTTGCAGGGGGACACCGATCTGCAGGCGCGGTTCGGGCCTCAGGTGACGCGCGAGGCGCTCATGAAAGAGCTGGAGGCCGAGTCGATCGCGCGCGGGCCGCAGTTCAAGGGAATCCACATCGGCATCCATCACGGACTCGGCCTGACGCTCCTGGTGCAGGCGAAGGGCCTTCTCGCGAAGGGGGATCGCACGACGGCGCTGCCGCTGGTCGACCAGGCCGTGGCGCAGTTCAACGAGGCGCTGAGGCTCGCCCCGGCCTACCTCCTGTCGATCCGCAAGATGGCCGTGGCCTTCGACCTGAAGGGGGATCAGCCGGCGGCGATCGAGTGGCTGCGCAAGGGAGCGGACCTCTGGCCGGACGATCTTCAGACGCGCGTCGAGCTGGCGGAGGCGCTCTTCCGGACCGGCGAGTACAAGGAGGCGCTGAGACAGCTCGACGAGGCCCGCGCCGCCAACGTCACCATCGAGCCGGACGAGCTGGCCCGGCTCTACTTCAACCGGGGCCTGATCCTCTTCCAGGGGCTCAACGACCCCGGACGGGCGCTGTACAACCTCAAGAAGTCCCTGGAGATCAACCCGACGTATTCGCAGGCGGCTGTGATCCGCAAGACGATCATGACCCTGCAGACACGCGGCATCCAGCCGATCAGCGACGAGCCCGCGCGCGCGGCGCCCAGCCCGCCGTCCTCCGCGCCCCCGGCCGAGGGACAGGCGAAGCCGGATTCGACGACCTCCGGCCGTTAGGATCGATTCGGATCACGCTGCAGGAGACGCAGGGCCATCCGGGCCGACCGCTGCTCCGCCTCTTTCTTGGTGCGCCCCCGGCCGCGCGCGATCTCCCGGCCTTCCGAAGACAGGCTCACGTGGAAGGTCGGGTCGTGCGGCGGTCCTTCGGTCGTGACCACCCGATAGTGTGGTGTCGGCCTCCCCCGCGCCTGCATCCATTCCTGCAGCCCGGTCTTGTAGTCCTTCTTCTCGATGTCCTCGCGGCTCAGACCGTCGATCTGCGCGCCGAACAGGTGGGTGACCAGGCGACGCGCAGCCGCGTCGCCGCCGTCCACGAGGACCGCCGCGATGACCGCCTCGAGAGCGTCCGCCAGGAGCGACTCCTTGGTCCGCCCCTGCCCCTTCTCGGCGGTCTTCCCGAGCCGCAGGAAGAGGCCGAGATCGATCCCCCGGGCGGCGGCCGCAAGGTTGGTGCGGCTGACCAGGAACGCCTTGAACTTCGACAGGCCCCCTTCATCCATCTCCGGGAAGCGCTCGAGCAGGGTGTGGGCCACGAAGTAGCCGAGCGTCGCGTCCCCCAGGAACTCGAGGGCCTCGTTGTCCGGACCGCCGCTCTCTTCGTGGGCGTGCGACGAGTGCGTGAGGGCGCGCACCAGGTGACTCCGGTCGCGGAAGGTGTAGGCCAGACGCTTCTCGATCCCGGCCAGGTCGGGGGCGCGCGCCGTCCCGTCACGGGCGTGCGTCGTGGAGGGACGGCGCACGTCAGTTATCGCGGGGGGGACGTCCCGCCGCCCGTGGGAACGGCCGGCGGCGACTGAGACGCCTCCCCCTGCAGGCGGCGCAGCAGATCCTCCCCCTTCTGGCGCTGCTTGTGCGCGTCGAACCGCTTGCCGATGACGTCGTAGACCTCGGCCAGTTTCAGGTGGGCGTCGACCTCGACGCGTGTCAGCGGCTGGGTGTAGGCCCACTTGAGATAGGTCTCCAGGGAGGCCGCCGCCTCCTTGTCGTTCTTCAGCCTGTGGGACACGACACCGACGAGGTAGTCCACGAGGGGGTAGCCGTCTCTCTTTTCTTTTTCGAGGTTGATCCGGCGCGCCTCCTTGAGCTCGGCAATCGCCTCTTTGTTGTTCCCGAGGTAGAACAGGTTCCGCCCGTGGTTGTAGCGGACGATCGAGACATCGGCGTAGGTCCTGGCCGCCTTGTCCAGGTACGGCTCGGCCTTCCAGTAGTCGCGGCTGTCCATGAAGTACGTGCCCAGGCTGAACAGCGCGTCGAGGTTGCCCGGTTCGACCTCGAGAACGCCGCGCCATTCTCCCAGGGCACCGTCGACGTCCGCCTGCTGCATCAGCGCCTCTCCCATGACCCAGCGCGCCTGCACGGTCTGCCCCAGAGACTGCAGCTCGCGGGCGATCTCCTTGGCTCGCACCGGATCGCCGGCGATCCCGAGGTACGACTTCGCTAGGTTGTACAGGAAGTCGGCCTTCTCCTCCGGGGTCGCACCGTAATTCTTCAGGTGAGGCAGGACGGAGCCCCCGGCCTCTTCAAGCGCAGCGACCAGGGCGCTGTTGCCGTGCACGGTCATGTCGCGGGCCGAGGCGAACTCGACCGCCGCGTGATCGTCGTCGTTGAGCGGACCTTCGGACAGGGCCTTGCGCAGACCGTCCCCGGCGAGGCGGAAGGTGTAGAGGATCTCGTTCGCGCCGATGACCGTGACGCGGTGCAGGTCGTGCGACACGTCGCTCGTGGACGAGATGACGTTGCGGAACCAGCCGGCGTCGAGACTCAGAGGCTCGGCGGAGCCGAGGAGGAGGAGATCCTCGTCGGAGATCCGGAACACCAGGATCGACGGGAAGACACGCGCGAAGGAGCGCATCACCGCCCGCAGCTCGGCCTCCCCCGTCGAGGCCAGCGGCACCCGCAGCGAGACGAGGCCGCCGCTGTTCAGCCTGTCCTTCAGGAGGGCGAGCCCCTCGGTCGTGACGAGCGACGCGCTCTGAGGCAGCCACGGCTCGAGGCCGGCCACCAGGATCACATCGTAGCGGGCCGGGGCGGCGAGGAGGCGGGCGCGCGCCGCGTCCACGACCCGCAGCAGGCGCGGGTCGTCGACCGGGGAGTTGTTGTAGGAGGCGAAATTCTTCGAGGCCTCGAACAGCGCCGGCTCCCGCTCGATGACGGTGAGCGACTTCACCGGGTGCCTCAGTACGGATCCCGCCGTGATGCCGTCCAGGAAATCGATCTGCAGGACCGTCTCGGTCGGTCCGTGCACCAGGACCGGGATGTGTCCCTGCAGGACCTGCGTCCTGATGTCGTTTCCGGTCGTCGCCTCCACCTTCCCGTCCACCGTGAGAGTGAGCACCTCCTCAGGCGGCATCCCCTCGGCCGGCCGCAGCGTGCGCTCGACCATCACCGAGGACTCCTTCCCCTCGTGATAGAACAGGAGGTCGATCCCCTGACGGGCCGCCAGGTAGTCCGCCACCGACCCGAATCGCTCGATCGATCGGGCGCCGTAGCGGTACAGACCGGCATCGATGATGCGCGGGTCCCAGGAGGCCGGGTACCCGCCCAGGACGATCATCAGGCCAAGCAGGAACAGGGCCAGTGTCGGGCGGAGTGTCGGGTTCCTGAACCGCGCGAAGGCCAGGAACAGGATCGCCGCGAGCAGCCCCACGGCGGAGACGAGGGACAGCGAGCGCCTCAGGCCGAACGCCGGGATCGCCAGGAGCCCTATCACCAGATCCGCGAGCACGATGCCGAGGGCGAAAAAGATCACCACGCCGGGTGCCGGGCGCCGCAGGACACGCGCCCCCTGCCCCAGAAGGGGCAGCGCCGCCCCCAGGAAGAGCGCCGCGGGGAGCATCAGGCTCATCGCCGCCAGCGTCGCCGGCAGCTGCGTCAGGCCGGGGCGTGACAGGAACGGCGTGAGCTTCAGGTAGAACAGGGCGACCTGGGGCACCAGGTACATCGAGGCGTAGGCCCCGAGCGACGCCGCCCCCGCGAGGGCGGAGAGGGTCGCGAAGGGGCCTCTCAGGCGGTCGGCCAGAGCGGACGAGAGGAAGACTCCCAGGGCCAGGGCCAGGAGAAAGACCGCCCCGGTCGTGGCGCGCGCCTCCAGCGTGCGACCGACGATGAACGACAGCGTCCGGTCCCACACCAGCAGAAAGGCCCAGCCGGTGAACGCGAACAGCGCCATGGCCGCGCCCAGGGCGCCTGCCCGGACGGTCGTCGTGGCCGGCGGGTGCTCCGCGAGGTGCGGACCCTCCGCCGCGACATCGACCCCGGCCAGGACGGTGCCGATCGCCCCCGGTCCTTCCAGGCCACGCTGCCGCAGCAGGAGGGATCCAGCCGCGGCGATTCCGGCCAGCGCCAGTCCCATCAGGACGCTTCCCCGGACACCGAGCGAGGGCAGGACCAGGGTTCCCGCCACCGCCAGACCCAGGGCGCTTCCCGCGAGCGACAGACCGAAGGCGAAGCCGAGGCTCAGCCCCGCCCCTTCGGGACGGGCGGTGATGAGGCGCGACAGGATCGGAATCGTCGCGCAGTAGAGGGCCGCCGGCAGGGCGAACATCCCGGCCGCCAGGAGGAGCCGCAGCCCGAACTCCCCCACCGTCGAATGCCCCAGGACCGGCCAGAGGACCAGGTACAGCGCGCGCGTGACGCGGAAGATGCCGACCGAGGCCAGCGCCGCCAGCCCGAATCCCGCCTCGGTCAGCGTCAGGAGGGCCATCGGGGCCGCCGCGTGCCGGCTGCGCACGCCGGCGAACGCGGCCCCAAGGGCGCCCGCGATCGCGAGCACCGTTATGGCCGAGCAGGCGGCCCCCGACGTGAAGCCGGCCGTGAGGGAGAACACCCGGAAGGCGCCGACCGCGAGGATGGCCGCGGACGCTGCGTGCGTCAGGTACAGCGCGAAGAGCACGGTCGGAACGACGAGGGCGCCCCGGACAAGGGCGGCCCCGGTTGGGCTGTCCGCGGCCCGGGCGCTTGCGCTCTCGCTCATAGGAGGACGGATTGTATCATCGCAGACGTCTCCCCTCCCGGCTGAAGATACGCGGCCTGAGGAGGCCCAGACGGCTCAGGCGATACAGAAACGCCGTGCGCAGCACACCCAGGCCATAGCGCAGGCTCGAAACGAAACCGATCGAGGAGGCCTCCTTGAAGTACGCGCAGGGACTGCTCACCTCGCCGATCGAGAAGCCGAAATGGATCGTCTGGCACAGCATCTCGTTGTCGAACACGAAGCCGTCCGAATTCTCCAGGATCGGCAGGGTCTCGAGCACGCGCCTCGTGAAGGCGCGGAAGCCGGTGTGATACTCGGACAGCTTGCGCCCGAGAATGAAGTTCTGGACGAGCGTCAGGAGGCGGTTCCCGGCGTACTTGTAGAGCGGCATGCCCCCCTTCAGGGCGCCGCGCACCAGGATGCGCGAGCCGATCACCACGTCGAACATCCCCGATCGGAGCAGGGCCACCATCGACGGAATGAGCTTCGGAGGGTACTGGTAGTCCGGATGGAGCATGACGACGATGCCGGCGCCGCGGTCGAGCGCCGACTGGTAGCAGGTCTTCTGGTTCGCGCCGTAACCCCGGTTCTCGGGGTGGATGATGGTCGGTATGCCGAGCAGCCGCGCCACCTCGACCGTCCGATCGTGGCTGGCGTCGTCCACCAGGATCACCTCGTCGACGACGTCGCGCGGGATCTCGGCGCAGGTCCTCTGCAGCGTCCGCTCCGCGTTGTAGGCCGGCAGGACGACGACCACCCTGGGCGGCGCGCTCACCTGATCTCCATGGATGTGCGTGATATTCTAGCGCGTCATGGGACGGACCCGCTGGCTCCCGTTCGCCATCGTGAGCCTCCTGGCGGCCGCCCCGTACCTGGCGACCCCCGGCTTCGACTTCGTCTTCGACGACCGGCACCTGATCGTCCACAATCTCTTCCTGCGCGAAGCCACGAGCCCGTTCACCGCCTTCGCGCACCACTTATGGCACGGAACGCCGTACGGGGCCGCGTATTACCGGCCGCTCGTGGTGGTCTCCTTCGCCTTGAACGGTCTTTTGTCCGGCTGGGGTCCGGCCGGCTTCCACATGGTGAACGTCCTGCTGCACGCGGCCAACGCGGTGCTGCTGCTGGCCCTGACGCGACGCCTCGGCTGCCCCGGTCCGGCGGCCTTCTCCGCGGCGGCGCTGTTCGCCGTCCACCCGGTCGCGGCCTGGCCGGTCGCTTCGGTCGTGGCGCGCGTCGATCTCCTGCCGGCGTTCTTCATCCTGCTCGCGTGGCTGGAACTCTCGCGACCGAGCAGGAGGGCCGTCCTGGTCGGCCTGTTCTTCCTCGTGGCGCTCCTGTGCAAGGAGTCTTCGGCCGCCTTCCTGGCCGTCCCGGTCCTCGGACTGCGGCGGATGAAGGAGGAGACGCCCGAGAGACCCGATCGGCGGACCGGGCTGGCGCTGGGGTTGGCCGCGGCGCTCTACGTCCTCCTGAGGCGAAGCGCGGGACTCGGGATCCTGATCGGCCGAGACCTGATCGATCCCCTGATCAACCCCCTGAGCGCACTCCCCATCACATCCCGCATCCCCGCCGCGATGACGCTCAGCGGTCGCTACCTGCTCTACCTCCTTCTCCCGACCCGCTTCCACGATCCTTCGAACTACCTGGCCCCCGCGACCCTCCCCGGATCCGGCGACGTCCGCTTCGGACTGTCGCTGCTCGCCCTTCTGGTCGTGGGGTCGGCGGTCACCGTGCTGT
>Ga0137397_10000539_pt1 | contig 26228 bp, 21 predicted proteins | sample czorhiz116metaG_FD_106658 | JGI IMG/M metagenome (GOLD analysis project Ga0137397, IMG submission 106658) | Vadose zone soil microbial communities from Angelo Coast Range Reserve, California, USA - czorhiz1.16 metaG | ecosystem: Environmental > Terrestrial > Soil > Vadose zone | place: USA... | reverse complement strand
TCGATTGTTGATTGCCGATTGCCGATTTAAAGCATGAGCGCCAATCAAAATTGGCAATTGGCAATGTTCTATCTCTTCGAGAACTGGAAACGCTTGCGCGCGCCCTTCTGTCCGTACTTCTTGCGTTCCTTCATTCGCGAATCGCGCGTCAAGAATCCGTTCTTGCGCAGCGCCGGCCGCAGCTCCGGATTGAACCGCGAGATCGCTCGCGACAATCCCATGCGCACCGCGCCCGCTTGGCCGCCCACACCGCCGCCGTGCGCCGTCACCACCACGTCCACCTGGTCGGCGATATTCGTGAACTTCAGCGGCTCGACCGCGTCATGCTTCCACGCGTGATTCGGAAAATACTGCTCCACCGTTCGGTGGTTGATAGTAAACTTGCCGCTCCCCGGACGCAGGAACACGCGTGCCACCGATTCCTTGCGCCGTCCGGTTCCCAGAAACCAAGTCTGTGTGCCCGCTAAGGGCGTGCCCGTAGAACTCAACGTTCCTCCTCGCGATGGATGACTGCCAGGCAATCATCTCGATACCACTCCGCACAGCAGCAAATATCCCCACAGCTGCTTTACGGATCGATCTCAAACTTCACGCCTGCTTATTCCCCGCTAAGGCACCACTTAGAAGGAACAGCTACGTGCGGAAAAAAAATAAATCTCGTTTACAACGCTACGGCTTGCGGCTTCTGTCCGGCGTGCCGCGCCAAACCTGCCGCATCCCGGTACACGCGCAACTTCTTCGCGCGCCGCGCGCGCAGCTTGTTCTTCGGCAACATGCCGAGAACCGCCTCACGGATCATCCAGTCCGATTTCGATTCGCGCAACCTCTTTGCCGGCACTTCCTTCAATCCGCCGGGATACCCGCTGTGCGAATAATAAACTTTCTGCTCGACCTTGTTTCCGGTCATGCGAACCTTGTCCGCATTGATCACCACGACGTGGTCACCCGAATCGAGATACGGCGTAAAAGTCGGTTTGTCTTTGCCCATCAGCATTCGCGCGACCTTGGTCGCCAGGCGTCCCAGCACCACGCCGGTCGCATCTAGTACAAACCAGTCCGCGCCCACTTTCAGCGCTTCGGCTTCTTCACCCTTGGCTACATACGTCCTCATTGCGCTCAGTCACACCTTTCCCTGTAGAGACAAACCCTAATCTTAGAGTCTGCTCTCAGCTTTGTCAACGAAGAGTTACGCTTGCAGTGATGGAAATCTGCGAGTTGGAAACTACCGGCCTGCCTAAGTCGTCCCTTCGGCTGGCAGCTTCAACCAAGCCAGAACGAAGATGAGTAGCGTCACGGCCAGGAATGAAGTCGGCACGATGAAAAAATAATACAGAGAGACGGCGGTCATCGCAGCCAGCCAGATGATATTTGCCAGCGCCGCTCGCTTCAACAGTCCTGCCCGTTCGCGGAAAAGGAGCAGATCGAATAGTGCAAAACCCAGCGCCCCCAGCATGAAGGATACACTAAAACCGCGCAGCAGGTCGGACATGCTGCGGGCCGAGCCCATCAAATTGAATTTGTAGCTGGACATCAGTCCCAGCAACTGTTTCTCCGTATCATTCGCCGGAACCAGCTCACGAATCAGCGAGAGTGAGTGCACCAATCCGAGGACCAACAACGCCACCGTGCCTGCTTTGAACAGGCGTCTTCCCCATTTGTCTGTCATCCCGCGAAGTTATACCACGAACGGCGGGCTACTTATCCTGCGAGAGCTTGCTGCGACGTAAGGCGTCCAGACCTGCATCGGTGTCGCCTGGCCCCGGCGTTGAGAGGCGCCGCCCCTGGCCGAAAAATCCCTATTCCCAAGAGGACGGAATTTTGGTATATTGCCTCTCAAGCTGTGTCCCCCCGTGGTCGGTTTAGCATGCAAGGAACTGATCTTGAGACCCCAGCCTCGACCGCCCTCTCATTTCCAATGAGGTGTTCCTCTTATGCGCGAAGCCTGTACTTCCCCGCGATTTTGATAGCCACGTACGCCATTTTTGGCGCCGCTCAGTGCTCCGCCCAGGATGTTGCTGAAGCGGCTCGCCAGGGACGCGCTCAGAGGGAAAGCAAGCAGAAGAAATCCAAGCACGTCTACACCGAGCAAGATCTTAAGCGCGCTCAGATCCTCACGCCCGAAGATCGTGCTCAGGTGGAAGCAAAGAAAAATCAGACGGCTCCTTCTTCCGCGGAAAAACCTGCGGATGTCGTCGACGCGCGGTCACTTGCTCCCGACGCTCCGCTCGGCGACGTCGCTCGCCGTTTCCGCAAACAGAAAGAGTCGCAGAAACTTCGGCGGTCCGCGGAGTTCCATCTTCCATTGGCCGAAGCTCCTGCCCTTGCTTCACCTAAGCCGCCAGTGGCGCCGCTGCTTCCGCCGGTTTTGAAACCTGCTCTGCCAAAATTCGTTCCTTACCAGCCGCCGGTAAAGCGCTCGCCGTTCGAGCGCCCAAGAGTTTTCATGTCGCCTCCTCTGCGCATCGTGCCCGCAAATCCGCCGGCCGTCCGCGGAACGCCGTTGCATCCACTCGCAGTGGCTCCGGTCGCACCCGTGGCGCCGGTCAATCCTACGGCTCCGAATGGCGCGGCAAAACTCAGCGTAGTAATCGTGAAGCCTGGCGATTCGCTGTGGAAAATCGCGCAACAGAATTTAGGTAAGGGACTTCGCTGGCGCGACCTTCTCTCCGTCAACCCGGCTATCGTTGATGCAAACCGCATCGTAGCGGGCTCGCAGATTTACCTGCCAGCGGCGGCCAGTTCGGCGCGGATCGCGACGAAGTTCACTGTGAAAAAGGGCGACACGCTGACGTCAATCGCTCAAGCTCAGTTCGGCCGTGCCTCCTACTGGTCCTGCATCGCTCAGGCAAACCCAGCCGTCCACGATGTCAACTTGATCTATGAAGGCCAATCGCTGCTCCTGCCTGCCCAGTGTGGTCGTCCCTAAACGTCCTTTTACTTTCGGGCGGAAAACAAGCAGCATCAGCTCGATCTTCTGGCCATCAGACCTAACTAAGTTCTAAAAGCAAATATCGGGCAGTCCGCCGCCCAGTTCACGCTTTGGCGCGTGTACCTCCCCCAAAGAAAATCTTGTGGCGTCCGTTACTTAATTGGAATAGGATGCCGCCGATTGCTCGCACAGAGTGACGGGGGCGGCGCTCTGGACTCGATCTCCTGAGAGTCATCCATTGAACCCGCATTCAGCGGCGAGCAGGGTTTCCATAGGCACGCTGGATTGTCGCCATCAGGAGGAACCATGTACCGCACGCTCGTTTGCTGTCTCTCGTGTTTGGTCCTTTCGCTGACCGCAGTCGCCCAACTTCCCACCTCCACGCTGAACGGCACGGTGACGGACCCGCAAGGCGCGGTGGTCGCTGGCGCAAAAGTGGTAATCATCAACGCCGCAACCGGCGCGAGCCGGGAAACCACCACTGGCAGCGACGGTGCCTTTGCTATCGCCGATCTGACTCCTGGACAGTACACGGTGCGAGTCAGTGCCTCAGGGTTCGCCACTAGCGAATTCAAAGACTTTCGTCTCGAGGTAGGGCGCGCTACCACCTTGGACGTTTCGCTCAAGATTGCTAAGGCTGGCGAAGTTATCGAAGTGACCGGGGGCGAGATTGCCGTGAACACCACACAGTCCGAGGTGCAAGGGCTGATCCAGTCTGGAGCAATTCAGAACCTCCCGCTGAATGGCCGGAACTTTCTCGACTTGGCTTTTCTGATTCCAGGGAACCGCCCCGCACCGCGCTTTGACCCCACCAAGACAAACACCGTGGAAGTTTCCTCGGCAGGGGCGTATGGAAGAGGGGGCAACATCATCATCGATGGCGCCGACAACAACGACGAAGTGGTCGGCGGAACGCTGATGAATTTCCCGGAAGATGGACTAGCGGAGTTTCAGATTGCCACCAAATTTACGGCAGAAGTGGGGCGTTCCTCTTCGAGCATCATCAATGTGGCCACGAAGTCAGGGACGAATGACGTGCACGGTTCGGAGTACTTCTTTTTCCGCCACAAGGCTCTGCAGGGATTGCCGGCAACCTTCGATCGCAGGGGAGCCACGCCGCGCTTTGCCCGCGAACAGTTCGGCGGCTCGCTGGGCGGGCCGTTTATCACCGACAAGCTCTTCGCGTTCTTTGCGGGGGAATATCTCAATCAGGATCACGCCGTTCCCGTGGGCGTGCGAAACTTTGCCACAAACACCGTGTCAGGTGGCTCCGCGACTGCCTTCGTGCACGATGTGCGCATCACCTCCAAAGGCGACTGGGTGCCTGATCCCAATGACCATATCTCTCTGCGCTACTCCTTTGAACGCTCCCTCGATGTGGACAACGGCTTCCAGATACGGCCGCTGGGCGGAGCGGCCAATCGCCAGCAGTCTCTTAACCGGTACAATTCCTTTCTCGCCAGCTGGTCGAAAAGCTTTTCCTCCACGCAGGTCAACACGCTGAGCTACCAGAAGAACTATTTCATCAACCAAATTCCGGCGTTTTCCCCGAACGATCCAGTGACCAATCCGGGCGGATTGGCACTTGGCAACGAGCTCCGATTCCCGGATCTTCAGGACGGCGCCAATTACCGCATCCCGCAACGCACCCGGCTGGCTCGTGACCAGATACGCGACACCTTCTACTGGTCTCTGGGCAAGCACAATTTGAGCTTTGGCGCGGAATTCCAGTATTACGGCTCCGACATCCTCTTTGACATTTTTGGAAGTGGAAGCGTTTACTTGGCCCAGGATTTCCCCAACGCGGACTTGAACGGCGACGGCGTAATTAACGACCTGGACATTCCGATTTCCTTCGCGTTAAAGAGCGGGGCACCGGTTAAACCCCCTACTGCACCTTATGAGCACAACAAATATCTTGGATTGTTTGTGCAGGATGACTGGAAACTGAGACCCGGCCTGACCGTTAACTTGGGACTTCGTTGGGATGGAGATTTCAACTCCTTGGGAGAGACCGAGCAGAACAAGCCTTGTCCGAACTTGACCACGGCGAATATCCACTGTGAGTTCATCCGCAACCTTCTGGGTCCGCACAACTCGTCGGCTAAATATAAGAACTTCGGCCCGCGGGTGGGCTTTGCCTGGCAGCCTTCCGGCCTGAAGAACACTGTGGTGCGGGGAGGCTACGGCATTTACTACGACAGAGTCATTCTCGAGCCTGCCCTTCTAGAAGAGTTGCTCAACGGACGAGCGGTGCCGATCGTTGCTTTCAACGGCTCGACTATCGTAGGCGGCAGGTTCGCGCCCGATGCTACCACGGGGAAGATTGTCAATCTGTCTAATCCATTCGGAGGCGGTCCCAGCCCCTTCGGAATCGGTGTGACCTTCATAGACAACAAAGCGGCCACGCCGTTGGTGCAGCAGTTCACTTTGGGCGTGCAGCACCAGTTTGGAAACGATTATCTGGTCTCCGTGGACGGGATACACACCCGCGGAACGCGCCAGTTGATTCCCAGGTTTCTGCGCACCTTGCCGCCAGGAGTTTCCACTCCCTTCATCGACTGTCCCAATCCGCGAGATCCTTGCACCGTAATTGATCCTGCTACCGGCAAGCCTGCGGCGACTGGATGCCCTGCCGATCCAAGCTGCCAGTCGATTACCGACATTCGGTCTTCGGCGAGAACGTGGTATGACGCCCTCCTAGTGAGTTTCCAGAAGCGGCCAAAAAGCGGTGCGTGGCACCCTGGATACAACGTCAGCTATACCCTTTCCAAAACTTTCGACGAGCAGCAAGACGACCAAGTGAGTCCCAGCGGAGCGCCCACGGAGGATCCCGCAATTGACGCCATGCACGTAGATAGTCTGAAGATCGAAAAAGGCTATGCGACCAGCGATGAACGGCACCGTTTCGTGCTCTATGGAAGCATGGAAATACTCTGGAAGCTGAACGTTTCGCCCATTTGGACTTGGTCTTCCAGCATTCCCGAGAATCTGGATGTCCCGGCACTAAACGATGGTCGGCTCCCCAACATTCCGCGGAACGCTTTGGGACGCCAAATTCAGGACGGCACCCAGTTGAACGCCGCGATCACGGCGTTTAACACCCTGCCCTTGTGCTTAACGAGTGGCAACACCGCCGGGCCGGTCCCATGCAATCAGGGAGCGTTAGTGAATGGAGTCTTGACGCCCATAGTCTTGCCACTGGTGAATCCAAAACTCAACTTCGGCCATGCCTTCAATTCGTTTGATACTCGAGTCTCCAGAACCTTTCATTTCAAGGAACCGCATAGCTTGGAGGCCATCGCGGAAGTCTTCAACCTATTCAACGTAACCAACATCCGCGGGACAACCAACCGTAATTACTCGGGAGTGAACAACGTCCTGACTTCCAGCGATTTTAACCGCGCGCTCGAAACAGCGGGGAAGTTCTTCGGCTCGGGCGGGCCGAGGGCTTTCCAGTTCGCACTCCGCTATTCCTTCTAATTGGGTTGTTTGGACAGCAACGAGCACGAATTCTGACGACCGGGGGAGGAAGGGATTGGTTCCTTTCCCCGGTTGCCTTTCCCACTCGGCAGAATCGTGTTGCATGCGCTTCATGTGTGCCTGCGTATTTGTCGATCCTTGAACTCAAGAAGCCGTGACCAGGCACGGTTGCGGCTGATCTCTCTTCCCTGCCTCGGGACATAGCGGCCATTCCGGCCCTGCTTTCCGTTACAATACTAATCAGAGGGATCGACGAGTGATTCACCCGAACGTCTTTCACAACGACGCGCTCCTGCCTATCGAGAAAGCTCGCCTTTCTCCCGGTCAGGCCGGTCTCATCTGTGGCTGGGGCATCTTCACCACGCTGCGAATCTCGCGTGGCGAGGCCTTCGCCTACGAACGCCATTGGCGCCGCCTCGAAAAGGACGCCACCATAACGCGTCTCCCCATGCCCTACACCGCGGCGAAAGTGCGTGTCCATCTCCACGAAGTGATTCGCGCGAACAAGGTCACGGAAGGTTGCGCTCGTATTTATCTGGTCTACAACACGGTCGGCTTCTGGCAGAGCGACGAAAAATATCCGCAGGTGGATCTCATTATTTGCACGGCGGGTCTCCCCGAACATCGCGAAACGGTGCGCCTGGCCGTCCGTGAACACGGGCGGCACGCCGCGTCTCCCCTGGCCGGCGTCAAGACCATTTCCTGGCTGAATAATGTTTGGGCCGTTGGCGAAGCCGTCAAAGAAGGATTCGATGAAGTCGTAATGCTGAACGAGCGCGGCGAAGTTACCGAATGCACTTCCGCGAACATCTTCGTCGTCCGGGGCGAAAAGGTTTTGACGCCCCCGCTCAACTCCGGCTGCCTCGAAGGCGTCACGCGCGGCATCCTCATGGAAATCGCGCCGGAAGCCGGAGTTTCCGTCGTCGAGCAGGCGCTGCGGCCCGAAGACCTCCACTCCGCCGACGAAGTCTTTATTTCTTCGACGAATCGCAATCTCATCAGCGCGGGTGAGGTCGCCGGCACTAAGATTCCCGCTCCCGGCCCCGTCTGCGAGCGCCTTAACGAGCTTTTCGACGCGTACGTCGCTGACTACGTCTCGCGCCGCCTCGCTTCTGCGGCAAGGTAACACTAATGCGCCCTTCCACCGATGCTTCAGGGAATCCGGCTCGAGATGGCTAGCGAAACAAATTTGACTGCAATTCGAGCGGCGACTCCGGCAGACACTGGTGAGAAGACTGTCTTCAAAATTCTCCTGGCGATCAGCTTTTGCCACCTGCTGAACGACACGGTGCAATCGCTGATCCCCGCGATCTATCCGATTCTGCGCACCTCCTTCCATCTCAATCTTGGGCAAATTGGTTTGATCGCGCTCACCTCGCAAGTGACGGCTTCTCTTCTCCAGCCTCTTGTCGGGTTGTACACCGACCGCCGGCCGCAGCCCTATTCGCTGACAGTCGGCATGGGAATCACGCTGATTGGTCTGCTGGCTTTCTCGATGGCCCCGAGTTTTGGCACCATCCTGGTCGCCGCGGCGCTTGTCGGCATCGGCTCGGCCGTGTTTCATCCTGAGTCTTCCCGCGTCGCGCGCATGGCTTCCGGCGGCCAACACGGCATGGCGCAATCGCTTTTCCAGGTTGGAGGAAATGCGGGCACGGCTTTGGGTCCGTCACTCGCGGCCCTCGCTCTTCCCAGGGGGCAATCCAGCATCGCCTGGTATTCGCTGGTGGCTCTGATGGGCATGGTGTTGCTCACAAACATTGGCACGTGGATGAGCCGGCACCGGTCCTACCAGTTGAAATCCCTACCAAATGATCTTGCGCGTTTAGGATCCGTGGAATCGGTTCATCCGCATCAGGCCTTGTCCAAAGGGAAGATCGCCTTCTGTCTGGCCATCCTGGTGGCTCTTATGTTTTCGAAATTCTTCTATCTGGCCAGTTTAATCAGCTACTACACCTTCTATCTGATGAGCCGATTTCATCTCTCTCTGAATAACGCCCAGCTCCATCTCTCATTGTTTCTTGGTGCCGTCGCCGCTGGAACTTTTATCGGCGGTCCGGTGGGCGATAAGATCGGCCGCAAGTTTGTCATTTGGTGCTCCATCCTCGGCGTTCTTCCCTTCACATTGGTTTTGCCGTACGCCAACTTGCTCTGGACCACGATTCTCAGCGTGGTGATTGGGTTCATACTGGCGTCGGCCTTTTCCGCGATTCTCGTTTACGCTCAGGAATTAGTGCCTGGAAGAGTGGGAGCGGTCTCCGGGCTTTTCTTCGGTTTCGCCTTTGGTTTGGGCGGAGTCGGCGCGGCCCTGCTGGGCAAGCTGGCGGATTTGACCGATCTCAACTTCGTCTATCATGTGTGCTCGTTTCTGCCGGCCATCGGCATCCTTACCGCCTTCCTTCCCAACCTTGAGCCTGCCAAAATCAAGACTCCGGCACCCGAGCCAGCGGCCGCCTAATCACCAGTCGCCTCAGTGCATTGGCGGCGACGATATGACGCGCCATAGCGGCTACATCTGCCTGACCAGTCAGATGACTAGTCATCGTCAGTCGCGAGCCACAGCCTTTTGATCCACGTTGCATCGTTACCTCCCTGCCTCCTTGCCTCCCCGCGCGTGTTACAATTCCCCGCATTGGGACTCACCCATGCCCGACACAGCACCTCTTGCCGGTGAAGCAGTTCTCGAAGTCGTCTCCCCGGATGGCGCGCGCCGGTACGCCCGCATTACGCAAACGCCTTTCATGATCGGCCGCGGCGCCGAGACCGGCAACCACTTGCAGCTCTCCGACCGCCGCATCTCCCGCAACTGCGCCGCGGTGGTCATCGAAGCCAATCGATTCTACGTGGAAGATCGCGGGCAGCGCCGCGGCCTGTTTGTCAACGGCGAAAAGGTGGATAGCCGCGAATTGCAGGATGGCGACTCGATCACTTTCGGCCTCGACGACTCTTACGAGATTATCTTCCGCTCCGAAAAAGGCGCGGACAGCGATTCCCTTCCGCAACTGCTCACGCGCATGGAGCACATCACCAGTTCAGAGCCGACAGGCGGCGGGCTGATCAAGCTCAAGCGTCTGTTGGAAGCCAGTGCCTTCATGCACTCCCAGCTTCCTCTCGACGAAGCGTTGAGCCACATGCTGGATCACGCCGTCTCGGTGACCGATGCGGATCGCGGCCTGCTTCTTGAAAAGGACTTGGGGGACGCGCTGAAAGTAAAACTCGCCCGACGCAACGGCGCATTGCGCTTGCCACCAGAAAGCGTGACACCCAGCAAGACTGCCATCCAACTTGCGCTCAAACAGCAATCGCCGGTGATCACGGAAGACCTGGCGCAAGCGGACATGGACCTTCAGGCCGCACAAAGCATCGTCGCGCAACGCCTGCGAGCGGTTGTGGTGATTCCGCTCTTCGCCATCGCACGCGCGAATACCCAAGAGTCCATGGTCAATATCCAGCGAGGAGAGCTCCTCGGCGTTCTCTATCTGGATTCGCGCCGCCCCGCCGCTTTCTCGAAACTGGACCGCCAGATCCTGGACGCCCTGGCCGCCGACGCTGCGGACATTCTGGACAATGCCCGCCTCGTCGAACGGGAGCGTGAACGCCAGCGCCTGGAGCAGGAGATCAATATCGCCCGCGACATCCAGCAAGGGCTTCTCCCGCGCGATTTCCGCGAATACCCGCATCTCTCCGTCACCGGATTCAATCTCCCCTGCTTGGCGGTTGGCGGAGATTACTTCGATGTCTTCCCGCTGGGCGATAACCGTACGGCGTTTCTTATCGCGGACGTTTCCGGGAAGGGGCTTGGCGCCGCGATTGTCACCACCATGCTTCAGGGCGCGCTCTCCGGAATGACTCTCGGCATCGCTCCCGCGCGCGTCTTCAATCATGTCAACCGCTTCCTCTGCGATCACTCCGAGGTCGGACGCTACGCCACCGTGTTCTTCGGCATTCTCGATCAGGAAGGGCATCTGGAATTCATCAACGCCGGCCATCCTTCGCCCATCCTTATCCGCCGCGGAATTGCCGAAGAAGCCTTTACCGAGGGTTCTTATCCCGTTGGTCTGGTTCCCGAAGCCGAATACACCGCCGTGTGCCTGAAGCTCGAGCCGGGGGACACTCTGGTGCTGTTCAGCGACGGCGTCACCGAAGCAATGGATCCCAGCGAGGAGATGTTCGGCATCGCGCGACTCAAGGAACTCCTCACCGGCCAGCTTGAATGTCCCCTCGAACAGCTTCAGAAATGCGTTCTCGAAGCCGTTGAAACCTTCGCTCGTGGCGCCCATCAGGCCGACGACCTCACCCTGCTCATCGTCCGATACCGCGCCACCGCTGCCGCTGCCACCAACGATACCGACGCCCCGTTGTCGGCTTCTTCCTCATCTTCCGTATCCGCCGCCGCTTCCTCCGCGTCACCAACAGTCTCTGCTCCGCCCGCTTCCGCTGCGTCCAACTAAACGGAATTGTGACGCACGCGCCCGCAAGGTTTTTCCGGCGGGTTTGGAATTCAAAAAATTGGGGCGAAAGCCACAATCGCTGGCCTTCGCCCCGTTCCAGTTTTGCGGATTTTCTTCGACCTTCGTCGAAATTCGCTTCAACCGCGTTGAGATTTTTCTCCAGCCCCGGGCTTACGACGCGAGATCTTTGAGATCGTCCTTGGCCTGTTGCTCGGCATTCTTTGTGGCTTCTTTGGCGTTGGCGTCCGGCTTCAGTTGATGGATCGCCTTGCTCAGGGACAGCGCTTTCTCGCCGTCAGCCATCTTGCATCCGGACAGATCTGCGTTGGTGTGCACGCCTGTCACACCCGCGCGCAGGCAGTTGAACTCCAACCCGAGATTGTGGCTGGCGTGGAGCGCGGCGAGACAGTCATGCAGCGCCACGAAAGACGCGCACGCATCGTTTGCATTCGCATTGGCCGGCAAAAGTCCCTGAGCCTGCAATTTCGGCGTCAGTTTCTTTTCGGTGTCGCTTCTGCTTCCATTCGAATCGGGGGAATTTTTCGAATCCTTATCCTTCTTCACCCATTTGATGGGATTGAGCGAATGCCCGCTCTTGGAACCGGACGAGTTCGAATTTCCCTGTGCCGCAGTGGATGCGCCCGCGCCCGCGGGGCCTTGCGCTCCCGCGCGCTCGGCGCCTACAGTCAGGAAAAGAGAAACACTTGGAATCAAGACTGCCATAACCAACAATAATTTTTTCATAGTCACTCCTCAGTGGAAGATCTCTGGACAAGGCTAGGGGATGCGGCCTCACCCTCAGTAGGCCACGCGTACGGGCCAGAGGTGCGCTTTCGAAAGGTGGTACTCCCCCAATCGGTCAAGCTGGCCGTTCGTACAGGTTGCTTTGTTTGAGCAGCATTTCGTTTCCGATTTTTGGGGCGCGCCTGGCAGGTTCAAATGGCAACGTCGTTCCGGTGGATGGTGGGTCAGGATCTCAAGCGGAGAATGAGGCCGTAGAGAGTCATGCCAAGGCCTCCGAGGAAAAGGAGGGGCGTGCCGTATTGCGTCACGAGTGGAAGGATGGGGGCCGGCAGAGGTATCTGAAAGGGAGCGGCGTAGCCGGCAGCGAAATAGTGAATGACGCCGGCCAGAAGCATGTAAAGAAGTCCGCGGCGAATCTGGTGCTTCCCGTCCGGACCGTTGCGGCGGGACAGTTGCACCTGCGGAACCGCTTCGCGGCAAAAGGGGCACTGCGTTAGATGTCCCGCAATGTGCTTGCCGCAAAATACACAACGGCGCTTATCCACGACCGGTCTTGCCATTGTGCCCATGCTACTTCCCACCACCTCTCTCTCTAGGCTAGATTCGGTGTCGTTGAATCGTCAAGGGACACCGTGCGGAAGAGTTAATCCCTGCCTCGAAAATGGCGTTAAGTTAAGGAGTTGGACATAAGGTCCGCCCAGCCGCGAGCTTGAGGCCGGTTCACGTCAGCGAGAAGAAACCCCTGGGAGGTTTGAGACCAATCCGAGTGTACGTACCTCTTTGCTAACAGAGGAGTGTGCCCTGACAATTCATACTCCTCGGATTCATGTTACAAGAGATTGCCACTGAAGGTTCGCAATGAATTTGCAGGCTTTTGCGGCAGACAGTCGTCTTCGCGAGCCGAGGAGAACTAATGATCTCTCCCCTCTATAGAACGCTCTGGACGCGGCTTACCTTGGTTTTTGTAGCTCTTACACTTTTCGCAGCTGCGCCGGCCATGGCCCAAGAGAAGAAAGGCGCACAGAAGAACGGCGTCGATGTCTCAAAAATGGGAGCCTATCGCGCTCTGGCGCAGCACATGTATGCTGACTTCCAAAAGGGCGACTTGGCAGCCGCCGCTGAACTGGGAACGATACTGGAAAGACTCTGGGACAAAGCGGAAGAGTACGGAGGCGATACCGCGCTCGCGAAGACCAACCGCAAACTGTTCGATGAAATCGATAAAGCCATGGATCAATTCATTACCCCAATTACGGAAGCGAAAGGCAAACCACCGGATCCCGCCAAGGTGAAAGCTGCATTTAACATTTACATGGAAAAGCTAAGACTCGCTGATTAATCAGGGACAATTCAGCGATGTGGCACCGGCCCTACTAAAGCTCGCGCAGGGCTGTGGCCACGGGACGGCTTGCGGCGCGAATCGCCGGCGGCATGCCGCCGAGAACCCCCATGATTAGAGCGAAGAGCACGCCCATCCAAAGAAGATCAAAGGTGATCTTAAAGGCGAAGGCCAGGTTGGAAAAAGTCTGAAAATTCATGGTGCTGGTCGTCAACCCGTTGAGGGGCAGAACCGCGAGGCAGCCAACGAGGCCGCCAACAAAAGAAATCAAGAGGGCTTCAACGAGAAACGAGAGGATGACGTTCCCGGAGTTGAACCCGAGCGCGCGCATGGTCGCAATTTCACGGCCTCGTTCGGCGACGGCGGAGTACATGGTATTGAGGGCGCCAAAGACCGCGCCGATGGCCATGATCAACGCGACAAACCCGCCAAGAATGGTGATGAGCTGGGTCATGCGCGTGGACTGCTTCGAGTAGTAGTCGATCTCGCGGGTTACGTCCACACTCAAACGCGGATCGGCGGTGAGAGTGTCCCTCAACTGTTGAAGGGCGGCAGGCGAAGCAAGGCGCACCGTTACGGACTGAGAAAAAGTGTCGGGACGCTTATAAGCGCCGTTCAGGAGATGGGCGTCGCCCCAAACCTCGGAATCGAAGGCGCTTCCCCCGGCGTCAAAGATACCCACCACTTGCCAACGCACGCTACCGAGCCCAATGGTGCTTCCCAGAGTCAAGCCCGAATAGGTGGCCTTGGCATTTTTGCCGACGATGAGTTCGGACAGACCGGGCCGGAACATGCGGCCCTCGATGATTTTGACATTGCTGCGAATGGCAAAAACGTTTGGCGCAACACCGCGAAGCTCAACGTTGGCATCCGTGCCGGTCGATCGCAATGGAATCGGCGCCATCAGGACGGCCTCCGGTGTCAGCAACGGGCCGTCGGCCCCACGAGCGATGCCCGGAGCATCCTGGATAATCTTGACCGCATCGAGAGACACTCCACTGGTCATTTCGGACGTTGCCCCTGCGCGGGTAATGAGCGCGTTGTCCGCGGAGCCGGAAGAAACAAGCGTGGCCTTGAATCCGCGCGCGAGCGACAACATGGCAACGAAAACACCCACGGTTCCGGCAATCCCGACCACCGCAACGATTGTGGAAGTCCACCGAGCTTTGACGCTCCGAACGTTGTAAACGAGCGGGATTGCCATTTCAGGCTCTCCTTAACGCGTTAACGACGCGCATGCGCATGGCGCCGATCCCTGGCAGCAGTCCACTGGCAGCGCCGACTAAGAGGGCGAAAACAAGGCCAAGTGTCAAAAGAGACTTGGAAAGGATGAGCGGGGGCAGAAGGCCGGTGAGAGCCACACCGATAGCAGGGATGGCCAAGTAGGCGAGCGTCAAGCCTAGCAAGCCGCCGACAAGGGCGATCACGACGGACTCTGCCAGAACGAAGAAAAGGACAGCGCGCCCGGAAAATCCGATGGCTTTCAGGACGGCCAATTCCGAGGTGCGCTCCCGCACAGAAATGGCCATCGTGTTGCCGGTGACCAACAGTAGCGTAAAGAAAACGACGCTGCCGATGGTGAGAATTAAGAGCTCGATGTTTCCGAACTGTTTGACGAAATACGCAGCGAAGGCGGATTCCGTTTCGGACTTGGTCTCAAACGACGAGTTGGCAAACTTTTCGTCAATGGCCTTGGCGACGCGCACGGCGTCATCGGGGCTGTTCAGCTTGACCACGTACCATCCTGCCGTGCTCTTGATGACAGCTGGAGCGTTCTCGTCAAAATATTTCCACTGCAGCCAGAACTGGCTTTCATCGCCACCGGGGCGATCGCTGTGATAAATGCCGTCGAGATTGAACTCCCAAGAGCCGGCGCCGTAGAGAGTAGTTTTGATGGGGATGCGATCGCCGATTTTCCAATGGAAGCGTTCGGCTGTGCGGGCGCCGGCAATAGCGCCCTGGCGGTCCTTCAGGAAATTGTTCCACTGGTCGTCAGGTACCACCAGCTCGGTCATCACCTGGCGCTGATTTTCAGGGTCGATGACAAACTGTGGAAAGAAGTTTTTTTCATCCTGATAGACGCCGCCGAACCAGTGATTGTGCGTGACGGCCTTGACGCCGGGAATGGCCAGGATTTTGTCGCGGTGGGAGATCGGCATGAGTTGCATTAGACCGATGCGGCTGACGACCACCAGGCGGTCCGCGCCCGCGATTTCCGTTCCGCGGCTGAAGGCGCTCTTCACCACGGCAAGAAACGTGAAGAGAACCAGCGCGATGGCAAAAGACCCGATGGTGAGGATGAGCCGAACCTTTTTGCGGAAGAGATTGGCAAAAATTAATCGGCTGAATTTCATGCTGCACCTCCCGCCATCACCGGCTGCTTGGATTTTCCGCCTTCGATGAGCACGCCCTTCTCCAGATGCAGGGTCGTGTGCGCGCGCGCGGCCACCACCGGGTCGTGCGTGACCATCAGAATCGTTTTGTTGTATTTGCCGACTAGCTCATCGATCAGGGCCATGATTTCGTCGGCGCTCTTGCGGTCCAGGTCGCCGGTAGGCTCGTCGCACAGTAGGAACGTGGGGTCGGAGACGATCGCGCGCGCGATGGTGACGCGCTGCTCCTGTCCGCCGGAAAGCTGCCGTGGATAATGATTCATGCGGTCCGTGAGATTGACGACACCGAGAGCGGTTTCCACGTGCTTGCGACGCTCGGATTTCGACAGCTTGGTCAGAAGTAGCGGCAGCTCCACGTTTTGAAACGCCGTGAGCACGGGGATGAGGTTGTACATCTGGAAGATGAAGCCCACGTGGCGGGCGCGCCATTGCGTCAGCTTGCTCCCCGACATGTGCGTGATTTCGTCGCCGTCCACCGTAATGCTGCCAGCGGACGGCACGTCGAGTCCACCGAGCAGATTGAGCAGCGTGGTCTTGCCGGAGCCGCTGGGGCCCATGAAAGCTACGAAGTCGCCCTTGTCCACGTCGAGGTTCAGCCCCTGCAGGACCTGAATTTTCTCGCCGCCGCGGCTGTAGGTCTTGTTCAGACCGCGAACCTTGATGAGGCTGGACGAACTACCGTTTCCATCGACTCGGATCATGCTTGGCTCCTACTGACGGATTTCAATTTTGTCGCCATCATGCAAACTTTCCGGCCCCTTCACGACCAGGGAGTCACCTGGCGACACGCCTGCAAGGATCGCCACGTCCGTGCCGCGATCCATGCCGAGGCTTACGGCGCGGCGCTCGACTTTTCCGTCGCGGACCAGGAAAACAAAGGAAGCATTCGAATCGGAGCGCACCGCGCCCTTGGGAATGAACGCCACGGCCTGCGGTCCTTTGTCTTTCCCTTTATCTTTCGCGGCGGGCTGCTCGTTCTCCAGGAAGGCAACCTTCACTCCCATGTCCGGCAAAATAAAATTGTACTTTTCCAGATTCAGGATGGTGATACGCACTTTGACCGTAGCCTTCTGGCGGTCGGCTGTAGGGATGACGGTCCGCACTTTAGAGGGAATCGGCTTGTCCGGATAGGCATCCAGGGTCGCTGTAACTTGCTGGCCATTTTCAACTCGCGCGATGTACGACTCGTTGACGTCGACTTCGATTTCATTGGATTTCATGTCCACAATCGTCGCAATCCCCGTGCGCGTAAACCCGCCACCCGCGGAATTGGGCGAGACCATCTCGCCAACCTGAGCATCTTTGGAGACCACAATGCCCCCGAATGGTGCACGAATGGTGCAATTGTCCACGGCTTGCTGGGCTACGGCGATGCGTGCTTCGGAGGCAGACACTTGCTGCTTGGCGAGCGCAATTTTGGCTTTTAGGCTGTCTGCTGCCGTCGAAGCGTTGTCGAGGGCCTCCTGCGTCTGGACGCCGGCTTTCTGGAGCTGGTCAGCACGGTGTAGCAGAATCTGCGCGTTCCTCAGCTGGACCTCGTAGTCGGCGATCGCGCCTTGCGCGGCGTCGCGGTCGGCTTTGGCCGAATCGAGGGAGCGCTTGACATCGGCGTCATCGAGCGTGGCGAGGAGTTGCCCCTGCGCAACGCGTGTGCCTTCATCGAAGAATACCCCGGTGACGCGGCCGGTAATCTTGGCAGCAATGGTGGCGCGGCGGCGCGGCGTGATATACCCGCTGGCATTCAGGGCAGTCTGCCGGCCTCCCGCTTCGGGCTTCGCAGCGGTCGCCACCTCCACCACGGGCTTCTGGCTGCGGAAAGCATAGGCGGCCACGACAATGCCCGCGAAAATGAGCACGGGGATCGACGCATACAAGATGCGTCTGCCCATCTTCGACTGGCTCCGCTGGCCGTCGTGGATGCGCAGCGAGCCAAGGTCAGGTTTTGCCGAGATTTCTGGACTTGCCATACACCCGTCTGCTCCTTGTATCGATGCACCGACACAGTTTAGGTTACGTACCGCGGAGCCGAAAAATTACACGAATGGCTCGGTACGGGATCGGGGAATCCACATTGTAACTCAGCAATCAGCGAATGAGGCTGAAATTCCTTTCTATATGCCGGGCGGCCGACCGGGGTGGACGGGGCCACGTCAAGGCGAGGCTGCCAGGACTCCAAGAACGGAGTGAAGGCCTGTGTTTGTGCGACTCGGCTCGACAATTCCAGTACGGAATAGGAGAAGGGCGCGGGCACTTGTTTACGCGGGATGCGGCGCGCGTAGTGATCGAAATGTCGGGCAATTGAGCTGACGTTTCAAGCAGAGAACTGGTTGGGTTGGCTTACTTAGATGAGCGGAACGATTCGATGGATACATAGAATTTGAGCCCCTGAAGCCACTGCCGATTTTCGCAAATCACTGCTTGACACGCTGGCTGACAAGTCTTATTAAGGAGATTCTGCGGGAACCTTCCCTACCTTAACTCTCCCGCAGGTGAGGACCTGGCATGAATCCTACCCGCCGTGATTTTTTCAAATTAACAGCCATCGGTGGAACTGCGGCCGCGGTGTTTGGCTTCGATTTGAAGCCGGCGTTTGCGCAACTCCGCACGCTGAAGATCGCGCGTGCCAGCGAGACGCGCTCGACGTGTCCGTACTGCGCCGTGGGTTGCGGCACCATCATCTACACGATTGGCGACCGCGCCAAGAATGTGACCGCCCAAGTGGTCCACGTCGAGGGCGACCCCGATCATCCGACCAACCGCGGCACGCTTTGCCCCAAGGGTTCCTCGCTTCAGCAGGAAATCATGAATGACCGGCGGCTGCTGAAACCGCTGGTGCGCCGCCCCGGCGGGACTGAATGGCAGGAGATTTCCTGGGACGACGCCATCAACGAAATCGCTCAAAAAGTTAAAAAGACGCGCGATGAGACTTTCATCGAGAAGGACGCCGCCGGGCACACGGTGAACCGACTGGAATCGGTCGCGTGGATTGGCGGCTGCACGGACACGAATGAGTTCAACTATCTGGTTGTGAAATCCATGCGCGCCCTGGGGGTCGTGCATCTGGAAAACCAGGCCAGGGTTTGACACGGCCCCACGGTCTCAAGTTTGGGACCAACGTTCGGCCGGGGCGCGATGACCAATGGCTGGGTCGACATGAAGAATACCGACATGATGCTCATCATGGGCGGTAATCCTGCCGAGAACCATCCCTGTGGGTTCAAGTGGCCGGTCGAAGCGAAGCGCACGCGCAATGCAAAAATAATCTCTGTCGACCCGCGCTTCACGCGCACGTCCGCGGTCGCTGATCTCTTCTGCCAGATTCGTGCCGGCACGGACATCGCTTTCCTCGGCGGCGTCATTCGTTATGCCATCGAGAACAGCCGCATCGCGAAAGATTACCTGGTCAACTACACGAACGCTGCGTTTATCGTCAAAGGCGATTTCAAGCTGCCCGCCGACACGGACGGCGTATTCTCCGGCTTTGACGCCAAGGCCCAAAGCTACGACAAGTCCACATGGAATTATGTAGGCACAGGCGGCGGAGGCGACGCGCATCCCGCAAGCGGAAGCCCTCCACCCGCTCCCAAGCTGCCGGAAAAGGTCGAGTTCGACCTGACTCTGCAGAACCCCAATTGTGTGTTCCAACTGTTGAGGAAACATTACTCGCGATACACGCCGGAGATGGTCGAGCGCATCACCGGCATTCCCAGGGAACAATTCCTCAAAGCCGCGGACCTCTATACGTCCATTCGCAAAGACGGCGACATGAAGAAGGCGGGCACGATTATTTACGCCGTCGGATGGACGCAACATACCTTTGGCACGCAGATCATTCGAACCGCGGCGATGCTGCAGCTGCTGCTCGGCAATGTAGGCCGGGCAGGCGGCGGCGTAAATGCTCTTCGGGGCCACTCGAACATTCAGGGCGCCACGGACATGGCTGGCATCTTCGACAATTTGCCCGGCTATCTGAAAGTTCCCACTCCCGCGGACACCTCCTTCGACACATGGATGAAGCGCATTACGCCGACATCCTCGAAGCCCGCCCCGTGGGATTCGTTCAACTACTGGGGCAACACGCCGAAATTCGCGGCCAGCTATTTGAAAGCTCTCTTCGGGGACGCGGCCACGAAACAAAACGGCTTTGCGTTCGACTATTTGCCGAAAGTGGATCGCAACTATTCCTGGGTGCAGTTGTGGGACGACATGTACAACGGCGTCGTCAAGGGCATGCTGGCCTTCGGGATGAACGGCGTGGCCATCGGCCCCGACTCCAAGAAAAATATTGACGCGCTGAAAAAAGCGGATTGGCTGGTGGTCGGCGAAATTTATCCCGACGAAACCAGCGAATTCTGGAAATCGCCCGGCATCACCCAGGACGAAATGAAGCAAATTCAAACCACGGTGTACCGTCTGCCGTGCGCGGGTTTTGCCGAAAAAGACGGTTCGTTCACCAATTCCGCGCGCTGGCTGCTTTGGAAGAATACAGCTTTGCCGACGCCGGGAGATTGCCGGCTGGACCAGGCCATCGTGGCGCAGATTTTCCTGAAAGTCCGCGAACTCTACAAAAAAGACGGCGGCAAGTTCCCCGATCCCATCTTGAACCTGACGTGGAACTACAGCGTCCCGTCGAGTCCGTCCCTGGCCGAGGTACTGAAGGAAGTCAACGGCAAAGCGCTGGCGGATCTTGAGGATCCCGCCACGAAGCAGCAAATCAAGACCGGCCAGCAGCTCCCCGGCTTCGCATGGCTGAAAGACGATGGCACGACATCCTGCGGCAACTGGATTTACTGCGGCTCGTTCACCGAAGCAGGCAATCAGACCGCGCGGCGCGATCCGTCGGACCCCTCCAATCTGGGCATACATCCCGGATGGGGCTGGTCCTGGCCGGCGAATCGCCGCGTGCTCTACAACCGCGCGTCGTGCGACGCCGACGGCAAGCCCTGGGATCCATCGCGAAAACAAGTCTGGTGGAACGAAAGCGCGCAAAAATGGGTGGGCAACGACGTCCCGGACTTCAAGGTCGATTCCAAGCCCAAGGATCATATGGGCCCGTTCATCATGAATCCCGAAGGCGTCGGGCGAATCTTTGCGCCGCTTGGAGCTTTTGCTGATGGACCTTTCCCCGAGCACTACGAACCAATCGAAAGTCCGATTGACAACCCGCTTCATCCCGCGCAAACGCACAATCCCGTGGTGAAGCGCTACAAGACTCCTGACGACAAATACGCTACGCCAAAGGACGGTTACACCGTCGTCTGTACGACCTATCGCCTGACAGAGCTTTATCACTACTGGACAAAAAACAATCCCATGAACGTGCAGCTCGTGCCGGAACCGTTTGTCGAGATTTCTGAGGAAATGGCGCAGGAGATGGGCCTCATGGGCGGAGAAAAGGTAAAGGTTTCCAGCATCCGCGGCGAGTACATCGCGAAAGCGATGGTCACGAAGCGCATCAAGGCGATGATGATCGACGGTAAAAAGGTCTACCAGATCGGCATCCCCATTCACCAGGGTTATCGCGGTATCAAGGAGGACGAAGGCAAGGACGCGAGGACGCTGGTGAATCTGCTCACGCCGACGGTCTTTGATCCCAACGCATACACGCCGGAATTCAAGGGCTTCCTGGTGAAGCTCGAGAAAGCGTAGGGAATGCCATGAGCCAGGAAGCATTGCGCATCCAGAAAATCTCCGGCCACGCCGGGACTGTCCCCGGCCAGGACACGCAACGCGAATTTCAAGTCTGCAAACTCATTGACACCACCACCTGCATCGGTTGCAAGGCGTGCGAAGTCGCGTGCATGGAGTGGAACGACCTGCCGTTCGGCGAAACCGTTTTCAACAACACCTACCAGACCATGCCGGAGACGCGCTGGAATTACTGGAACTTAATCCTCTTCAACGAACACGTTCGCGAAGAAGATGGCTCGCTGATGTGGCTGATGCGCAAGAACCAGTGCATGCACTGTGCGGAGCCCGGTTGCCTCGCGGCCTGCCCTGCGGACGGCGCCATCGTGCAGTACACGAATGGTATCGTCGATTTTCAGCAAGCCAACTGCATCGGGTGCGGTTACTGCATCACGGGATGCCCGTTCGACATTCCGAAGATGAATCCGAAGACCCACCGCGTGTTCAAGTGCACGCTGTGTACGGATCGCGTCAGCGAAGGCCTCGAACCCGCGTGCATCAAGTCCTGCCCCACGGGCTGCCTGCACTTTGGCAGCAAGGACGACATGAAGTTCCTTGCGGAAGGACGCGCAAAGCAACTTCGCGAGCATTCCAACTATCCGCACGCCGGCGTGTACGATCCGCCGGGCGTTGGCGGCACCGGCGTCATTTACGTGCTACATGACGCCACGAAGCCGGAAATTTACGGCGGTCTGCCCAGCGATCCGCACATCCCGTGGACCGTGAAGCTCTGGAAGGGACCGCTGAAGTGGCTCGGCAACGTTGCCATGGTTGGTGGATTGATTGGCCTCGTCGTGCACTATTTGCGGTTCGGTCCGAAAGCCCACGAGGATGAGGATGTCCATCCGGGAGGAAAATCGTGAGCACTTCTGAACAAATCGTTCCTCCCGGGCACGTCCTCCGGTACGCGCTAAAAGAAAGGCTGACGCATTGGGTCGCGGCGGTCGCGTACATTTATCTACTGGCGACCGGCCTGGCGTTCTGGTCGCCGTGGTTGTTCTGGGTGGCGGTAATTCTGGGCGGCGCGCCCGTTTCAAGGATGCTGCATCCCTGGGCCGGGCTGATTTTTTTCGCGGCCGTTTGGAATATGTACGTCATGTGGGCGCCACAGATGAAGTACACGGACGTGGATTGGCAGTGGTGGAAAGCGGTGAGCTACTACAGCACGAATCAAGACGACAAGATGCCGCCGGCAGGACGTTATAACGCCGGACAGAAATTCCTTTTCTGGGGATTTTTCTGGGGCGCCGTGGCGCTGCTGGCAAGCGGCGTCGTGCTGTGGTTCCCGGAATACATTCCGTGGAATCTTCGCTTCTTGCGCTACATCTCTGTCATCGTTCACCCCGCGGCGGCGCTCTTCACCATTGGCCTGTTCCTGATCCACATCTACATGGGCGTGTTTGCGGAGCGCGGCGCGCTCAGCTCAGTAATCCGTGGCGATGTTTCGATCGCCTTTGCCAAGCGCTTCCATCCCGGCTGGTACAAAGAGATCGTCGGCCAATCGTCCACGCCGCGCAAATGACTGCCGCACAAACCGGTGTGACCGAGTACGACGCGCGAATCCGTCGCGCCGAGCGGCTATCCACGCAACACACGTTCGCCGCTGAGTTCCTCGCTTTCTACAAACACGTCGCAGCGTTTCAAAGAACGTTTCGCGCCACCATCGCGGCTTCGAGCAATGTGAAATCAGGCAGCGCGCTCTCAGCCGAGCTGCGGGATCCTCTCGATCTCACCGTACTCCTTCCCCACTTCCGCGGCTTTCTCTCCACCATCGAACAACACGCTCCCGCAGCGCTGAAGAAAGCCGCGCACGAAATGGCGCTGCTTCCGTCGGATTCCTGGATTGCAAGCCTCGAAGCCTACTGGCAACACGCCGGCAAGTACGACCAGCAAGTCGGAGCGTTCGCGCAGTTCCTTGCGCGAGCGTTTCTGCAGTCGTATGCCGAGTTTCGCGCCGCGCTGATGCCGAGGGCTCCCATGGTTGTGACCGTGCGAGTTTGCCCCCTGTGCGGCGCGCGGCCGCTCATGGGTGTGCTGCGAGTGGAAGGCGACAGCGGGAAACGGTTCTTGCTCTGTTCGTTTTGCTCCCAGGAATGGGAATTTCGCCGGATTCATTGCCCCACGTGCGGCGAACAAGCCGAAGGCAAGCTACCCGTCTATGTTGCGGAGCAGTTGCCCCACATTCGCGTCGAAGCCTGCGATACCTGCAAGTTCTATCTCCAGACAGTCGACCTGACAAAAGACGGCCACGCCATCCCGCTGGTTGATGATTTGGCGGCGATTCCGCTCACTCTCTGGGCCCACGAGCACGGCTACTCCCGCCTCCAGCCGAACCTGCTGGGGACATAGCTCGCGGAAATACGCGGGACGGCGGCGGGTGCCCCAGGCGCCGGGTTTGCGCCTGGGGCCTTTGACTCTTGCATTAGTCAGGCCGGGACTCCCTCACAGGAGCCGGGCTCTTAATCGGTCTTTTGTCGTTCAGAATTCGGACTTATCATTCCTCGATGCGAAGATATTCGCCAATCTTCAAACCATTGGGTTTCGCTGTTCTTCTTGCTGTGGTGCAATCGCCAGTGACCGTGAGGCCGCAGGCATCACGTGGTCATCTCGGCGCAGAAGACCCTGATATCCGGATTAGTCGGATAGAGGACGGCCTGCTGCCAGCCGCCATCATTCAGGGACAATCTCTCCCAAGAATGCGCCTCACGGACCGGATGAAGCATTACGACGTGCCAGGCGTCAGTATTGCAGTCTTCGACAACGGTCAAATCCTCTGGGCTCGCGGCTATGGACTCGCGGACATTTCGGCAAACAAGCCCGTGACGCCCGAAACGCTTTTCCAAGCCGCCTCGATCAGCAAATCGGTAACGGCGTTTGCCGCTCTGCAATTGGTGCAGCAGGGGAAGCTGAGTCTCGATGAAGATGTAAACCGCAAGCTGGTGTCCTGGAAAGTTCCAGACAACGAATTCACCAGAAATGAAAAGGTAACCCTGCGCCGCCTGCTGAGCCACACTGCCGGGCTGAACGTCCCCAGCGTCGGAGGGTATCTCGCCGGCGAATCATTACCAACCACTGTGCAAATCTTAGACGGACAAAAACCGGCCAATAACGAACCGGTTCGTGCCGACAGGACTCCCGGAAAAGAATTTCGCTATTCCGGTAGCGGTTACGTAATCGTTCAACTGCTGCTGATGGATGTAACGCACAAGACTTTCCCAGAACTGACGCACGACCACGTATTCGAACCTCTGGGAATGACGCGGAGCACGTTCGAGGTACCGCTTCGCAAGAGCCTATGGCCGGAAGCGGCGAAGCCCTATACCAGCAATGGAACCCTCGCCGAAAGGGGCTGGCCGCTTGGCTACCCAGCCATGGCTCCGGCAGGTCTCTGGACTACGCCCTCCGACCTTTCGCGCTTCGCCATGGAAGTACAGAAAGCATACGTTGGTCATTCGAAGCTACTCTCGTTTGCACTAGCCCACGAAATGCTTGCATACCAGAGTGATGAAATTTACGGCTTGGGAGTCGCTCTTGCGCAACGTGGTCACCCAAAGAGGTTCTGGCATTCGGGTGCCAACGGAAGCTATAAGTGCCATTTCGAAACCTTTGCGGAAACCGGCCAAGGCCTGGTCATCATGACGAACGGAGATGGTGGCCTCCGACTTGTCGGCGAAATTCAGCGTGCTGTGGCGCAGGAATACAGTTGGCCCGACGGTCACCCACGGGAACACGCCGTCGTCAAACTCGATCCCGCATCGCTTCACACCTTCACCGGCGTATATCTTTTTAGTGGGCTATTTAAGTTTAAGGTCACAGAGAAATCCGGCAAGCTGTACGTGCAATACTCTGTCTTTGGTGATGAGCCCTTAGAACTTCTTCCGGAATCGGAGACCCGCTTCTTCACGACGGCAGCGCCTTTTGTGATTGAGTTCCAAAAAGAGGCCGATGGCTCTGTAAAGAGAGCCAAGGCATGGCACGGCCCGGAAGACTTGGAAGGCGAGAAGGTCGCAGACATAGCCCAGTGAAATGCTCCCGCACTGCGCCCGATCGAAATCTCCAGAGTTTGAAATTCTCCTCCCGCTAGGGCCCTCCCTTGGCCCTTCCGGCACTTCCCCCGCCCCCCAGTGAGCTCTACCCCTTTGTTTTCTTTCTCTTACGCGCCCATTCGAACGACTTCGCAACTTATTCTATTTAAATACTTCATATTTTAATTGACAAATATACTAATATATGCTACCATGTGTCGTGAAGTCGCGACTCCACTCGCGCCAAGGTAGCCCTCGCTCCTCCTGTGTTTCTCCGATGTCAACTCTTGACTCTTATTCGGGGATACCGATCCCGTCGGGCCTCCTAACCTCCTTCTCTTCAAACATTCCAACATTCAAACCTGCAAACCTCCCAACGTTCTTCGACCTATCTCCTTTACTTCCTTATCCTTGCGCACTCTCTTGCGCGCAACAAAATCTCATCTCCTTTGTTTTCAAATGCTTCCGTACTCTTTGGCAAAAACCACCGGGGGTGGGGGTACCCCCACTCTTTCCTCGAGGAAAAAAATGAAACCAAAAACTGCTAATCCCGTCGTTCCAATGGCCCGTTGTACCCATCACACCGCCACCGGCCGCCGCTGCCGTCTTTCCGTTTCCGACGCGCACTCCAGCCTCTGTCGCCAGCATCGCGCCGAACAAATCCAAGAGGAATCCGCTGATCACCACCTCGAACTGGTCCGCAATTTCGAAGGCTTCCAAACCGCCCAGGGCATCAACCATTCCCTGAAGCACCTCTACGAACTCCTGGCCCAGAACCGCATCTCGCCCCGCCGTGCCGCCGTTCTCTCCTATATCAGTAGTCTGCTTCTGCGCATGCTGCCGCAAATCGACGCCGACAACGCCGCCGGAATCATCGATCCCACCGAACCCAAGCCCATAATCATTCCCGTCCCAGACCAAGTCATTGACTCCGACGCGGACCCTGAACTCGAGCCCGCTCCAGAGCCACACACCGCTTCTTCTACGACCCCGCACAAGCCTCGGGCTTCCGACTCCGCCAATACTTGGGATCCCGCGATCCCCGAGCCCGACCCATCCAAGAAGCCGTCATGAGTGTCGGCGGCGCACAGACTTGTTGCTATCCCTGGCCTCTTTGCGGCAAGCTACCGGACGCTGTTGAGGAGCTCAGATGCGTCATTCCTTTGCATGCTTCACCCT
>Ga0137397_10000537_pt1 | contig 26235 bp, 29 predicted proteins | sample czorhiz116metaG_FD_106658 | JGI IMG/M metagenome (GOLD analysis project Ga0137397, IMG submission 106658) | Vadose zone soil microbial communities from Angelo Coast Range Reserve, California, USA - czorhiz1.16 metaG | ecosystem: Environmental > Terrestrial > Soil > Vadose zone | place: USA... | reverse complement strand
ACTCTTTCTCTCCAGTTCTATGAGCAGTCACGACAACGTGTACGCCTCCAGGCAACGATACTGGTGTGTATTAGGGGCATATCCATACATGAGGAGCGCACGTCATGGTGTTCGCCAGGCTTCGGGCATACATTGGATTCCTACCCGTCCGTCGTACCCTTCCAAACACAACGCACTACGCGCTCGCTGCGTTGCAGCATGCCGGTGTAGTTGCCCCCCTCATCACCCAGAACGTCGACGGCTTACATCACGCCGCGCTCCGCCGCGTCTTCTCGGAACCTGAAGTAGATCGACGCATCCTAGAGCTCCACGGGAGCATCTTTGTCAGTCCCATTCCATCCCCCCTTCCTAACAGCAAACCACCGCTTTCCTTCTATACCTTCTTGAATGCGAGGGATATATGCTGACTCGTCGTGTAAGAAAGTACATTGTCAGCATGGGCACGTTTACCCTCGTGCTATATTCCAAGAGTGGCTTGGGCAGGCCAACCCACGCTGGCGCGCATTCCTTGATGAGCTCGAGCGTACGGGGGCGCAACCCAAGACAAATCCCGACGGTGATGTTCGTGTTGATCCCCCTTCCGCCCAACTGTACGGATACGAGCTGACCTTGTTTTTTCTGGGCTCCCTTGTATTGTGTAGGTCGTACTAGACGAGAGCGTTTCCTACGACGACTTTGTCGTACCGCATTGCCCAAGCTGCGATGTGGAAGGCAGGAAGAGTAGCACCGTGCGTTGCGTTTTCACAATAGCTCCGAAATTAAAACGGGCACCTTGAAAATGGAATGATGAAATCACCGAAATTTAGATGAAGCCTGATTTTGTCTTCTTTGGCGAGTCTATCAGCCAACGAGTGAAGGATTGCAGGTGCGCCTCGCGATAGGAAATTTTTTGATCGTTTTGCGTCCTAAAAAAAGCGCCCAAGCTATGCCATTGTAGAGGGCGCCGACCGACTCTTCATTCTTGGAACAACGCTCGCGACATATTCAGCGTTCCGGTACGTTGGTTCCCCTGCGCTAGTGCCATTTGGGAAATCTTTCTCATGCGAGTCATAGTCTCCTGAAGCGCGCGCTTGAACTTGACAAGCCAGTCCTGTTCCTCAACGTAGGACCCACTAGGGCAGATGGACTACCCGGCGTGGACAAGCTCGAAGTTCCAACGAGCGTCGTCATGACTGACGTTGTGCACGCAGTCGTGTGAGTTCCAGTGACGTCTGGGTCCTCATGTAATTCATTAATCATCGCTAGCAGAGGCACGCGGGCACGTAATGACCCCATACTTCATGACATGTTGCTTAGTGGCGTGATAAAGGGAGTTCTAGAGCACGAGCAACCGGGCGCACGTTGAACGAGATGGATGACTCGGAATTAAGATACTTCAACATTTCATTTGTATGTACACGCGGATCGTCCTTGGATGGTGAGAACAAGGATATATGTTACAGTACGACGGGTGGGGGATGCAGGATGGATAGTTTTGCGATAACATGCAGTCGCTGATCTACGTTGGCAGAGTGGCCGTGTGAATGACAAGTAATTATGGGGCTGGGATGTAGGGCAAGATAGCGATGAGAACAATTAGTAGGTGACCAATATAACATCATAATACAGGACAATAAGAAGTACTTCCTGGAACTCTGTGACTGCGCGACGTATGAAGGTGGTGCGGTGGTGGATCATGGGGTCTTCCTTAACGGATCCGAGAGGTTTTGTACCTCTGGTTGAAGGACGCCAAAAATGACGTCCCCGTGCGAAGGATGTGGTGGGCCAGCTCCTGCAGCCGCCTCAATATCCTCTGGGTGTTTTGGTACAACATAGACAGGGGCGCGAAGTTGACCCCAAGACCAATCGTGCCATTTGTCGGGCGAAGGAAGAAGATCCGGAAATCCTAGGCGGGTTGGCAGACGACGGGAGCGATGCAGGTAATCCTCGAAAGCAAGCATGTCTGGTGCGCGGAACACCGACAGCGCGCACAGCGGTGGTAGTACTTTGCTTCCATCGCGAGGAAATCCGTCACCGTCACACTCACTCGATATACCCTCGCCTTGACTGGGAGGGGTCTCACGCTGATCAGAATGGGAGGAATAAGACAGCCTGTCGACCTCATCCTCGTCCGCAACTAGAAGGAGGTTGGTAATTGTGTTGGTCTCACTGCGTCGTTGCAGCGGTGATGATACCGACGGCGCCGACGATGGAGAAGGAGACAATGGACGGGGCGAAGCACGGAATTGTGAGTCAGCAATTGCAGCCGCGCCATCTTGCTGCGGTGATTCGGCGCCAAAAGACCTGGCCTGATCTTCCCTTTCCCGGAGAATTTCTTTTACCACATCAATGGATCGCCGTAGGCAACGCTCGCGGTGTTTCACCCAGTGGAACGGGTCATAGCAGCTTTTGGGCGACAGCTTGATTCGAGTGCCGCATCGTTTACAGCCCACGAAAAGCGGACCAAGGAGGTCGGCGAGAGGGTCGTCCAGGAGACGCTTTTCGCGCTGCTTCTCGGCGGCGGTTTTTGGTCGCCCGTCGACGAAACTGTTCGGGGGGAGTTAGCGCGAATGATAACGTGTCGCGAGAGGGGAAAGATCCTTACCCGGACGAGTCGTGCGGTGCTGGTTTTGCGAGGGTGACATATCCCGTGCCGTGCCGCGCTGCGACGCGTTCACTAGTGCCTTTGAATGGGCGCGGGTCCTGCATAATTGAAGCGACTAAATGGAAGGCTCGAGAAGGTAACGAGTTTAAATTTACGACATACCACACGAGAAGACCGCGCATGGCTCACTGCCCCAGACCTAGAACGGGGAATGAACGAGGCGATAGAGGAATGCTGGGGTGCCGGCGATGTGAAGTGCCTACCTCGAATATGGCTCAGTCCGTGACTGTTTAGTCGTTACCATGTACAGGGAGGGTCAAGGCGTGGTGAGGAGAAGAAAGAAAGGTCGCCGGAGCGGGGGGAAAGAACTTGGGGGCAAGGTGAAGGATAGCCCCCTTCGGCACTTCCCGTATCCATAGACAGACCATCTGCACTCCATTCTTTCAACGGAACACACGAGTAAAAAGACATATGTGCGAGGCTGACATTCGAGGAATATTCAAAACATTACAGAGAGATGGCCAAGGAGTGTAGTGCGTGGCGGTATCGGACAAAGGTACGAGGGTGGTAAGTACGAGATTGATACTCAAAAAAGGAAACCAAGATTCACGGAAGCCAAAAAAAAAAATAGAAAACATTCAATGTCACGTGGGAGTGGTTTCCGTCGATGGCGACGGAGGTGGGGAAGACGGCTGTCCCATCCCCTTCTTAAATCCACTAACAAAACTCCGGAATGGGAGGAGGAGCCAGCTCAGCGCCCCAGAGGGAGGAGGTACCACGTCCGTTCTAGCACGAGTGCGAGGCCTCGTTTCTGACTCTACTTCATCCGACTCTCGCAGTCGTTTCTTGCTTGCTCCGGGCAAAGCTGCGGCGTCGACAGCAGTTGCCTCCGTCGAAGCCACAGATAATTGGGGACAATTCTCCGACCTCTCGGAGCGGCTGGGGCTAGCATCAGAGGTGTGTACAGCAGCTTGTTCGTTGTGAGGAGAACTGTCACATGCCTAGCTCAGACACAAAGCCTATTAAGGCGAAGCAAAGCGTACTGACCTCGGACAAATTGTCTTGTGTTCTTCCCAATTAGTCAAATTGTAATCCCCTTCGCCATCAAGCGCCATAGTCACGTCACAGTGCGCGCACCGCACACTCGTCGCAGAAAAAGACTTTGCAGACGCGTCATTGACAAGCTTGAGTTTCCGCTCCGCCGTGGCGACGCGGCTGCTAGGGCTATATATGTGTATTTTATCAAACCGTGAAAGACAGCGTCCACGCAACGAGAGCCTCACATTGAGCCGGAGCATCGTTGTTGATGTTCCTTCCAGTGACTGAGCGAATATCGCGTCTTGTTTCCGAGCTGCACCCATTTCTTGCAGGTCTTGCACAACACTTCGTATGGTCGAACTTCTTCGGCACGCGGGTCCCCTTCGAGATAAGCCTGACGTTCCGCCTCTCCCTTGAGTAGACCCAATTTCTCGGATGAAGATGGTACAACAGATGCGACGTCGTCGTCACCTTTGCTGCCATCGGGAGCTGCCCCTTCTTTATGGGGAGTCTTCGGGGTCCCCCTACACGGGCATACATCAGACAGAACGCGGAGAATCGGGAATCAAGAGCATACTGCTTGTGATTGGGAGAATTTCTGTGGCAGTGGCGGCGGTGCACGATCCATGGACGCATCACATAAGCCCGAGCTGGATTAAGAGACACCCATTGGTCACAACCGATGCAAAAGGCACGATTGGGCTCCACTTCGCGACAGTCGGGCTGGCTTTGGAAGAATTGAAGCCTTTCCTCCTCGGTCTTGCGATGACCCTTCGACGACTCCGCGACGGAAACATCATCACGGAAGTCGTCCTGCCCCTCGTTACCTTTGACAGAAGGTGTAACAGAACCTGCCCTCGATGATGGCTTTGAGAACATTGGGGGATTGTCGGCTTTCGATGGAAGCGCGATCGGATGCACTACCTACCTGTTCCTTGGAAGGTGTCTTGGTTCCTCCCCTAGCCAAATCCAGGCAACATTATTACATGAAAATAGAGCAATTGTAGCTAGGACTTACGGGCTTCGTTGAGTCTTCACGTCGATCACCAATACGCAGCACGCAGAAACGAATACGTGTTCACACCAAGAAGCGACAACCCGAACTGAATCCTTACTTTCTTAGCTGGTGGCACTGGAGGGGGAGCCATTGCTCCGGCACTGTCACCCTTGGCTTCCTCTGTCTCAGAGTCGGATGTCGGTCTAACATATATGATAAGCCCAATTCCTGTCTCGGGTGCACAGACAGATACGTGCCCTGCATTGTTTGATGGCATACTTCTTTTCTAAAGCATTCGTCAGGGTCTCGAACCTCACACGCTAAAAATCGATCAAACCCTTTTCTTCCCTCTGAGCGTAGTACTGGTCTTCCGTCTGTGGGCAGTATGGAGAAGGATGAGCAGGATTCATTGAGAAAATGACGTGAATTGGCACTGGACCTTTCGGCCGGCGAAGGTGTGGCTTCCATACAGATGTTGTTTACGAAAGTAACGAATGACTTGTTAGTAGTATTGGGTGGGGGCAGGTAGTGGAGAGTCGAGGGTATAAGTGGACAATAGAGAAGCTCGCGCCCTCGAGATCACCAAGCGTGTAAAGGCCCATCAGTCCAGACCACGTGGTCGCTAATGTCTCACGTCCTGCTGTAATACCATTTCAACATACCCGTTGGTAAGGTTGTTACAGGAACATATTATCATACTTCAACAAGCTCTGAGCCCATGATTATCTGTACGGGGTAGTGTGTAATCCCCCTACATATAGCCTCTCCCGCAACTGGATACTCTAAATGCTCATGCTCGATAACCCAGTACCAGGGCAAAGACACCCAAATTCGGGTGCACCTTGGCAATGCGGAAACGTTAGCCCAGGAGTGGATGCTTGGCTGCTTGGCAACAACCGCAAATGTCCGAACTTTGCAGAGGGGACTAACACCACCTGCGTGTCGTTGATTTGCGTATCACTGGCTGCGCTCAGTGTGAAGTAAGTATATGAACCCTAAACTCAGAGGCATAGATCTGACCTTCTCGCAGGCCAGGATCTGGCTCCGTCGCGGGGTGTATTGAAATGGCATCCAGGATCGATCGAGAAGATGACGCAGCGCCTGGCCATCCGTGATGTTTGGAAGGTCCTATTCTGTCCTGACATAGAAAGCCCTTGCGGTTGCATGACGCGCAGGGGCTTCGCTCAGGTATGAAAACACAAATAATGACGGTATGAACGGATGCAATCACCGCTGGCCGTCGCATCTAACCTTGTGTTGCCTATTAGCATGAGGGGACAGGGTCAGCCAAACATGGACTCATGTCGGCTTTCGGAAGTTCACCTGCAGTTCACACATGCCTTTGCCTCACGTCAGATAACAACTCGGGGTGGCGGAAACGTAACTTATACTCACCGCTTTCACCCGCATGCCGCGACCTCTGCCTTTCCTCGGCAAGTCGATACACACCTCTCCACGGGTGGAGCAGTAATAGCAAGGGCGAGCATCCTCGCATCGCCTGTTAGACTCTCTGCAGCGCTGGCAGCGAACCTTGACATGTTTGGGCCGCCGAGTGACATGAACGCACTCGTCCCCACGCACGACGCAGCGCCTACATGGGCGCTGATCGTCACACTGTGAATGAATTCCGTCCGTCAGTGATGGGGTTCATCAATCTCCCATCGCTCCATGGATCGCTCACCTTCTTGTTATCCCGCCGACAGTTTTTGCAGGCCAAATGGACTCTTCCGCCAGAGTTTCCCTGCAAGTGGAGGGCTGCGAGTGGCGACGTGGTGCCGTCGACGCAGTTAAGGTGCATAGACATGCAGCGCACGCAAGGTATACCCCCCTCACAGCACGCTCGTGCCTGTCGACAGGCCTCGCATCCATAAACGCATTGTTCTGCGGACACGCCCTTTTTTCGACAGTGCCCACATGGTCTGGACAGGACTGATAAATATGAAGGACGTCGTATTGCAGCAGGTAAGATTTACCGCGTGTCGTCGCAGCGGGCTTTGTCGTGCCTACAGAAATATGGGTAGTAGTTAGTGACATCACACGCCTTCAGCTTGGATGTGTTCACCTGCAGCTCGCGCAAGCCTGTCCAGAAAGTTCAGTACCGTTTGCGCTGGATCAAAGATGGACGTACCTCTCACCTTTACGATTCGCTTCAAGCCACCAGTGGAGGTAGGCCTTTCTGCCAGCTCCGGGGGAGGGGGGTGAAGCATTCCAGACAGTGTACTAACCAAGTGGTTGAGCAGTCCGACACTTTTAATATGGCCGAATTTCACAAGCTTGCAATTTGAAGAGTTACCAGCCCATATGCGCTCCACTCTGTGCCGCGAGCTTCCAAGCAAGGGACTCCTATGGCCCACTTCTAAATCTGTGTTCACATATCCGAAATTTTTGCTGAGAGCACGTTGTGCGGCGTCTGCCTCTTGTCCCGAGGTTATCGAGTTTGTCAGTACCTGGGGCGCCTCGAGGCATCAAGTTCCTGAGAACGCGCTGATGGAGACTTTTGACAGCTCATTTCCGCCGGGAGGGTAGACTGGAACTCGGAGATGGCTTCCGCTTCTGACGATGATCGCAAGGGGGACGCACGTCAATCCGCCCAGAACGGATCCCAAATGTCGCAGGACGGGTTTAGTAAAACACGGTTGGGTCGGACGGCGTTCTGGCATGGGCAAGACAGACACATAAATAGCAACCACAGCTTGAAGAAGCACCGAATCGTCAAGAACCACGCTCCTCGTGCCCGCGAAGCAAGATGCCACAAGATGATAGCGATCGCGAGATGCCTTGTCGCCAGAAACCTCGGCAAAACTGGTGGCTACTGCTGTATTAACGCACGGACTCAGTTCAGATGCTGACTAGGAATGGCCAAAGCCAGACACGAGGTGCACAGCGTGGTCACTCGGTCACTTTCCGGCGATGGCCAAGAAGCCCCAAGAAACACGATATCCTTTTCCAAGTTGTAGAGGCAAGTCTGTGGGTAAATAATTCCGTTTCTAAAAGCACAAAAACTTCAGTTTTTCCCGTGACCTGCCTCAGAAAGTAGTAAAGCCATCATGATAACGCGGAGCCGCACTAACTTACAACTGCACCGTTTTAGCGCCATGAACCCCAACGTATGTTCACCGGACCGGCCAGACACAAGTAGCAAAAGCACATTGCCACGAGTACAGAGGGAGGAAAGGAAATACCAATCGAGAGACACCGTGACCGCCAAATGAATCCATACTCGAACTTGATTGAAAGTGATATCCACCCTGAAACGCGTCACAAACTTTTGAACTTTTGAACTCGAACGAGAAACAGAATTTACTTCGGAGATGGTCAGCGTGGGGATGACCCCGATTTATGTTTGGTGGAGAAAGGAGAGAGATCAGCCCTGTATGCCGAAAAAGTTGGAGAAACGTATGGAGACACGTCCCGCGGCCCGCATACTGAGGTAACACGTGACCTACTAATTTAATACTTGAGAGGTGGCCCTCGAAGAAACCATGATGATAGCAATCGTCTGGACAGCTTGCCAAAAAATTCGATGGAAATTCACAATCTGTGCCAATGTCATTTGCAGCAAATAACGCGAGAAGCGTTTAAAGTTATGCATATGAATGAAACAAATCAAAAGAAGAAAAACTTGAAACGCGACCAAGTGACTGTCTGTCGGACACTGGCAACTGGCAACTACTACGTATACAGTAGTACATTTAATTCTCAATTAGGCATTATTCTCGGACAGCGTCAGCTATCAAGAGACAGGAGACAACGTCGTCGTCGGGGAGACATCACCGGCCACCTTCTGTTAGCGGGTTACCGACTATGATATTTATTCAACCGCCCTGGGGTCTCTTCAGTTTGAGCACTAGCACTGGAAGACGATTACGTGTGCAAGCGACCTCAGGCTCTCAGGCTGGTGCTACTCTACTAGTAGCTCAGGTAAAAGGGAATTCGCCCAGTCTGGGCACAAATATGCGATAGTATGAGTATCTTCCGCTTCATTCTTTCAAGAAGTCTACGACTCTGACGGGGAGGAGCCCACCATCCAGAATTGCCCTCCGCTTGTGTCATCGCGGACATTCTGACCACTGTATTTCGTACACCCTCTTCTGTGGTTACAGTCCGACACATTCACTTTGCAAACCAAACCAACATCTTCGGCCCATTCTCCCGAGACTCCTAATTGACTTTCTGTGGTCCCGCCTTGCTGTCGCGTCCCCATCACTGAGTCCGATATTTCCTCAACTCATATCACATATGAGAATGGGAATGATACTTACCGTGATAACGGTTGGTTGCTCGCGGCCAAGGAAATGCTTCAACCTGCTAATCTCCAGTGCGACGTCGATAAGCGCGTGCAAGCCATCACCCGTTGGCCGAGAAAGCTCGGTCTCGCCAGCTTCTGGAGCGACATAGCGTTCCACATACACACGCACAGTCGCACCTTGACTTCCCGTCCCACTGAGGCGCCAGACAATACGGCTACCGTCCGTAAATGTTACGACTTGTCCCTGATTCTTGCTGACACTTCCGTCGATCGGGTCCGTGTAATCAAAGTTGTACGATTTTGCAACGGTGAAGGTCGAGTCAAGTGCCGGCGATGAATACACATTTCCAGAGAACGACGAAGACTTGATGAGCTCGTTGAGGTGCTCAACAAGTTTCTGTGCTCCCTCAGACGGTACTTCCTCATAGTCGTATCGTGAGAAGAACGAGCGGCCGTACTTCGCGTAGTGCCTATCGAGGATCTCACGAATACCCCACAGCTTCGACTTATCTTGTTCATTGGCGGCAGCAATAATGTTAAGCCAGGCTGTTCGTAGGGAAATAGAGTTGGTTGAAGGACGACTACAGAGTATGGGAATAACGCACCAACGACCGCCCAAAGGCCGTCCTTCTCACGGATGTGGTCGGAACCAGTGCCAAATGATTCTTCACCGCAGATAGATAGGCGACCTGCGTCCATCAGATTACCGAAGAACTTCCAGCCTGAAATGCTCTCTCAGATCCGGGTACTATCGGAAGGATCAAACCGTCGTACCTGTTGGCACCTCGAAATATTCAAGTCCTTTGGCTTTCGCGACGAGATCGATAGCGGCACTGGTGGGCATACTACGGGCGAGACCTTTGACGCCTCCTTTCTTGAAGTAGGGAATAACCTCCGCCCAATCTGCGATGATTGCGACGGAGTCCGAAGGCGTCACAAATGCACCTGCACCGTATATCATATTCCGGTCGCCGTCGCCGTCGCTCGCAGCACCGAATCGAATCCTTTCCTTCTCGACAACCTCGACGAGGGAGTATGCATATGTGAGATTGGGATCGGGGTGTCCGCCACCAAAATCAGGAGAAGGTTCACAGTTTTGGACAGAAGAAGCTGGGAGGCCGAGCGTATCGAGAAGAATTGCCTTGGCATAGGGTCCTGTAACACCATGCAGCCCATCGAACAGCACCCTAAAGCTCGACTTGTGAGACACAAGGAATCTTTTGATGAGTTCAAAATCGAAGATCGTCTGAAGCAACTCAAGGTAATCCTTGACGGAGTCGATAATCGAGACCTTGAGTGGGCCGTAAGTCGTGTCACCAAGCTTGCCAAGGTCCACCTCAGGAGCCTCTAAGACCTTATAGGATGAGATTGTCTTGGTCTTTGTGAATATCTTCTCTGTGATGTTCTCTGGCGCAGGGCCGCCATTTTCCACATTGTACTTGATACCGAAATCGGCGTTGGGTCCGCCAGGGTTATGAGAGGCCGTGAGAAGGATACCGCCGTTTGCTTTGTATTTGCGAATGACATTGGACACGGCAGGGGTGGAGAGGATTCCGTCCTTCCCGATGATGAGCTTAGATACGCCGTTTGCGGATGCGATCTTCAAGATTATCTGTACAACCTCGGGCGAGTAGTAGCGTCCATCGCCTCCAATGACCAAGGTAGAGCCCGAGAGGGGGATGGCATCCAAAATTGCTTGAACGAAGTTTTCTGTGTAGTGCTATTGATGTGATATCAGAACGAAGTCGAGACACGCAGCGCTGTATGCGCACTTCTTGCTGGAAGACCTTGACCCTGGAAGGGAACCGTGTGAATGAGATAGATCCGATGGTGTCGTAGAGATGATAGATCACCTCTTTCGCAGGCCAGACGTTCCGGGTTTCTGGCCATCGAATGGCTTAGTAGGGATATCCTTCACTGACATGACAGATGAGCGAGAGACTTGTTATCCCTCAAGATCGGAGAAGACAGATATTTATCACTGCTACAGGCGATCACGTGAACGTTCTAAGTTAACACCACGCACCAAACGTCATCACATCATCGAGACATCGCATCAGAGGCACCTAGCTAAAGCTTGCCAGATTCTCGGTTTTCGAATACCTCTGTGAAAGCACCACCGATCTCCTTCAACATGTCTTGCGTAACAACCGCCCTTCCCTCTTTCGCAAACGCTCGCCGTGACGCCTCCCGCGTCAGCATGCTCCCGGCGACCGCTGCCAAGATTGGCATGCGAGACACGGGTATCGTGTTATCTCCGAACGCGCCGCTCTCGTAACACCTGGCCCACGCCAGGAAGGCCCCGACAGCCCCGCTGAGAATGTCGCCCTGACCTCCGCAACGCTTCATCCCCCCAGGCGTCTGCACGACGATGACCTCACTTTGCTCGCCCTCATCCAGCGGGATCTTTGAGGCCTCGTGGGCTTCGCGGGATTTTGCGCCTTCCGTGTTGACCGCGATGATATCCGATGCGCCCTTCTGAAGGATGGCCACGCCGCCAAGTGCCTTTGATACCGACGACGCACGTTTCTCCGGCGGGGTGTCAGGGTCAATTCCCTGATGACTGAGATCAACCCATATCTTATAGAGTAGCCTATATGAAGTTACACATACGGCTTGCTCGCTTAGCCTTTCGAACTCTACGACGTTGGGCGTGAGGACAGCGCGCCTGTATCCTTTAATGAGATCCAATTGACGTCCGACCATGTAGAGGCCATCGGCGTCGAGAACGATGAACATGCCCTGTTCCTTGGCGACGTCGAGGGCAACACGCGCAAAAGTCTGCATGTATTCCTCCCGGCCAAGCCCTGGCCCGATGACAAGAACATGCCAGCGAGAGAGCAATGATGCGAGTTCGGGACGCAGGGACTCTGGGGACCTGCATGGCGTCCGCGTAAGATAGATTAGAGCAAACGCTCCTGGATGACATACATATCTTCGCGGAGCATTGGATGCACGATGAGATCGGGGGAGTAGGTCTTAATGGAACCTGCAGCAGTTGGGGAGCAAATTACATGAGAGAGATCCACTCCCTAAACGTGCAGTTTGATACGTGTGATGCAGAGCAAATCCGGTTGTGTAGTACATACTACTCGTTGGGCGGAGATCGCAGCAAAATATGGGGCTCCCGTATAGCTGAAGTTCGATTATAATATTGACTAGGGCTATCAGGTTGGGGAACGTACTCGAGTGCCCCTCCGAGCACTCCGACACGGCCTGTGTCGCGTAAGAGGGAAGAGTGGGAGTCGAGTTGGAGGCCAACATGCCTGATTGACCCTTGTGGAGTTTCCCGTTGAGAGGGGGTATGATCTGCCGAAGCTGGTCCTCGACGGGTTTTGGAATTGGCATGATTCTAGTTGAGCTCTGAGACGCGTTGATGAGTCGACGACGAGTCGGTGTCAACGAGTACCGGAACATGCGAAGCGTGGTGTCTATATTCAAATCATGGAGCATGACACGTCGTGACGTCAACGCTGGTTATGCGAGTGATGGACTATGTACCAAGTCATTATAGAGCATGTCGACAGCAAATAAGATAACGGAAAATGGTGTAATGGCACGACCCCACACGAATGTATGTGTATGTATCTATCCCCGAAACAAAAAAAAAGCACATCTACATCAATTGTCATGGCCGTTCGCGCATAGTCGCTTCTTCATGGATAGAACAACCGTAGGTCAGCGGCCAGCACACAGAAAAGCAAAAACCATCCACACGCACTGAAGAACTCATACGAGAGCCAGCACAACGCATTGCTGGGCATGTGCGTGACCATGCGCGGGGAAAGGCCCCTCGAAAACCCGCGGAACCCGTCTCGTCGCCAAATGACCTTGAAGGCGTCTAGCATTCCCCGACAATAACGGATCTCCGGCTCAGTCGATGTACCTCGTGTCTGTAAGAGCGTTTTTGCAACGTCGAGAGGTGTAGTAAGCCCCGCGGCTACACCCCCGGCGACGCCTCCGGCTACTATGTGAGACAGAGGGGAGTAATCACCCCGAGGATTCATGAGTTTCTTCACGTATTCGTATACGGTGAATTGGGCGGCGGTGAAGGGCACGGTCATAGTGAGCGTCGTCGGGTACGAGACGTAGAAAGCCGATATCCCTTCTTTTTGTAAAACGGTCTTTGCGCAGGTGAAAATGGAGCGAAATTCGGATTGGTGCATCTGCATCCGTTGCTTCACCACTGCGAGGGTTCAGTCGGCCGTGGGGCATGGGGAAGGGGGGAGAATCCACCGCACCGTCAAAAGGGTTCATGAGCGCATCGCTGGCTATTGTTGCAGAAGCACCCGCGACGGCTAACACGTCCGCCGGGACGAGGTTCGTCAGCTCCACCAAAAGTGCAACCGCGAAGAAGAGGGTTGATAGACTCACGCGCCGATAACCACTGATTCGCACTTCCCTCTCGGTTCCCGCCCATCAGCTCCTTGACGGCCTCGTACGTTCCAAAGTGGACGGCGTGTGCTGGACCGGCTCCCATGATGACCGACGACACGCCACGCCATAGTACGCGCACTCCCTCGGTCGACGATATTCGCGTGAAGGCATTGCCGATTCCAGTGTACATCGCCGCCGGCGACGTGGCAAATACTTGCATGCGCGTCTGTATATCAGACGAATGGGGATGAGCATTCCATTCGGGTGACAACGGAAAGAGAGTATGAAAGAAAAAAAAGAAGCTCACTTTGATGCTGTCAACGGGAAACATGACCGAGTGCTCCGTGATGCCGGCCTAGAAGAAAATGTACAGTCTCGAACCATCCAGCCCTTGCGGACTGACGAGTTGGCGTTACTTACGAGAGCGCCGGCGAGCATGTTGACCTATAAAAGACATGGAGATAATCAGCAAAACGGGATCATGCAGCCCGCGAACGGGAGGCGTGGCTCTGACATACTCCCAATCCAGCATTCGGGGATAATGCCTCGTATTCATCTTCTTCAGACATTCTAATGGATCACGAGTTGTAACGGGTTCGGAGAAGGAGAAGAGAGAAGAGGCTGGCAGAGGAGGGTAGGGCGACGGGCTTTATTTGGGGTCACGTCGTTGGAGAATGTCGTGGGTGTCGTCGGGAGTAAAGCGAAGTGGAAATGGACGACCGGACTGATCGCGTGTTCCTCGACTTGATAGATTATATGACCACTAAGCGCTTGGTCTGCACGGCTGCGATCCTATGAATTCTGCGCAGCTTGAACGTCATTTCACCTACGTACACTCGCCCGACTGTATTACGCGTCCCAAAGAGCGCGGCAGGCAGCGACTCGAGATTCGAGCACGGCATACTACAGAAGTACTACTAGGCTACTACTGTAGTACAGCAAGGTTTTTTGACGACAAACTGAAGACTATCGGATAGCATCGCGCACTACCGATGACACAACCGCCCAGTGGCATCCGAGTCTCGTTATCAACTCCGAGTCTCGTTACCAACTCCGAGTCTCCGACTGTTGGGCCGGTCAGCGAAGGCAACATTTCAATCCGTTCGCGCCTGCTTCGGGACAGCCCCACAGACATCCGTGCTCCCGCTCCGCTTTACCCCACTCGTCTTGTTTTTGTTTTGGCTTTGGCGGGCATCTAGCACCTCCTTCAGCGATGGCCTTGGCTTCGGGTCATCGCTCACTAGGCGTTCTCTGAGTGTTCCCTGAATTCGACTGTCCGTCGTTGCCAACCTGAAGGCAGCGCTCGAGATACTAGTCGATCATTCTCCCACATGCCCATCGGTCTGCACGTACAATTACCACCGGATCACTAGTGGTCTTGCGCAATGTATTTCCGAGTCAAGCAAGACAAGATGCGCCAACGGTTTGATTGATCCTCCGATTGAGATTCGTTGCTAGCTGAGAGCCACCTCGAGTATGTAGTGTGGGAAATGCTTGATTTCCAAACGCTTGGGGTGTACCGACGCTTCCGCCGGTCTCCCTCCCAAGGCAAAGCGGTCAGGGAGAAGCGCCAAGAAGTCCTGCTATCCTACGATTAGAAAACCTGAACTTGCAAGAGCAATTAGAGACCACTGTACGTGATGGGTAACCTACTGCTGTACAGTACTGTACAGTACCGTATGAGGACGGCAAAAGTCGCCCTTCGGTTGTGCTTCTTCTGATCCCGCCAGCCCCACCAGGTCCCGCCGCACACCTGCCGCTCCATCCGAGACGCTTGTGCCCGGCGCACTATCAAAGAGTTGATACGTTCTCAGAGAACGCACATACGATATCCGTATATCCGGCAATTTGCGATAATAAAACAAATGGAATTGGAATGGATAAGGATGGCTAGAAGCCATTGGCTTAAAGGCTGATTGAGGCATATTGAGGCATATTGAGGGCCCGGGAGCGACAACTTGAAAGGCGGTGCGACCACTCATTTCCTGCTGAGACCGCGGAGCGTTCTGCTCTGCCGAAACCGCGGGCAGGCGAACCCAAAATAAAGGCGGCGGTGGCTACTCAACGAGATGGACGCTCGATATACAGCACCGGTCTTACAACGGCGGAGAGTTTTCGCTCGCCTCGCACATATCATCTGATTCTTATGTATAGATCCTGATTGTATCTTCTGCCAATAAATCCAGTTATGATATCTGAAACATCCCTTCCTTTTTTTCCCCCGATGGCTAAAGCGAATAACATCGGATTGGTCCACACTCGCGGGTCTGGAGACGTGAGGACAAACTCACTCGCGTCGTGCCCATTAAACCTCGCATGAATCACGCTCTCTTCTGTGCCAGCGCGAGACGATCGTGCTCCTCGATATCTCTGTGGAGACGGCATCGCATCGCATTAGCGTTGAGGGTCGCTAGTGTGTCGCTGTAAGAACCGAGCTACTCACGCTGCTTCCCACGGATAGTCTAGCCTGGGTAAAATTATTGTCAGCCTATCGATTCCCAGGTTGATCGGTCTTCGGCGCACCATAAATCTCCCACCGCCTCACCCACGTAGTAGCTATGAAGATGCAGCTTTGATTACAGACGCTTGACGCTTCTCGATGGTACTTACGGAATGTCCGCTGAGATGGAGCCAAGCTTAGGCTTCAGCTTGTTATGGACAACAAAGACGGCGAATTGTGTCTTCAGTCCCTCGCGTTCGTGTTCGGGTGAGAGCTGTATTGCGCTCTCGACATCCTGTTGGAGTTCAGAGATCGCATATCTAAGGGAAATTCGTCAATGTGACATGTGCATGTTGTCAGCGGCCATACTGTAGGGTCGTCCTCGAGTCGTCTACCTCATCCTGCGGTGCAAGACGAAACAATAAATATGGAACTCGTTTGAACACTAGAGAGTCGCACATACCACAATCAGGACGCGCTTCCCAACTAGAATCTGCCCAGCGTCGGGTCCACTATGGGGACATACTTTCAGACAGAAGGATCGGACACCGGTGCGGCGCAACATACAGCCATTGAGTCCTGATGACTTTACTTCCGATTTGTTCCGCAGTTACTCCTGGCACACTCTCGTATAGAGAAAGACCAATCGCATAAATGGGTACGCTGCCGTGCGTGTTAGGGTTCTTCAAGAATGTTCGCTGCGGCCAAACTGGTCAGCACCATAACGGCGGAGAGACAGCAAGTGCGGACAAACCAAAACACGAGCAGGGAAGAAGCCGCTTTCCGAGCCAAGTCAAAATTTGGGCGAGTCATGGGAGATAGAGGGTACTTACCCTCCACCTGCCATCAAACACGGCATGAGAGACACCACGGTTTTGGGAATCAGGGTCCGTACCGATGGCTAGTATGAGATCGGGTTTGAATTCCGCAATCTCCTTTGCTGAACGCTTGATGAGATTATGGACTTCGTTATATGTAACGCGAAAATGTTGAGGTTCACTAGCCATGGGAAGATAAGGGTCTTGATCAAGAGATGTCGAGATATCATCACTTGGCCAAGTTCGAGTTTTGGAGATAAGGTATCACGTGATAGGAGCGCTACGTAGACGACGACTGCAACTGGCAACTGACCAAGTAACCACATCTCAGTAACAGAATGTCGGGAGCTCCCGGACCATCGAATACAGGCAAGGCGATAGCTAGCCTTGCAAAAATACCCCCAGATACAACCAGAGCGGGTACTCAAAAAATGAAGTTTGTTCCGACTCTTCCACCTCGACGGAAGAAGGAGTACGTACGTCCTGTTGCCATACACAGTTCATACATTGCTTATCCCACGCCTCCAGGGAGGTCAAGCAAGTCAGTGCGTCTGACTCCGCAACCGATTTTCCCGTTGTTCGTTGACAAAAGTGACTTTGAAGGAACCTGCAGTGCAAGCCTCCACTCCCAGCGGTACTGGTACTGGTGCATCTTCTGACCGTGGCGGACGGCCCCAAGGACGCGGTCGTGGGCGTGGAGATGCCTCACGAGGTGGTCGCGGAGCCGCACCCACGCGCCCGTCCCCGCAGGAGATGACAGCAAGTGGACCATTCGCGATGGGACCGTCGCAACTCGGTTCGTCCGCCCAATTCGGCGGCCCACGTGTCACCGCGACGCCCACCGTTCCCCGGGGGGCTGCCGACGCGGCAGCGCTGGGTGCCAACCTCTCCAAGACCGCAGCGCCAACGTTGAAGAAGGAGCGCGCCGAACGGCGCGTGCACGTCGAAGAGGATGCTGAGGTCTACTCTGATCCGGATGAAGGCGTAGAGATCGTCGATATGATGAACGTACAGGCGATGGACTGGATGGCTCCGGAGAGCCTGAAGTGCGAGAGAACGCGCGAAGAGACGAAGAAAAAAGTCGTGAAGGTCAAGAGAGAAGGAGAAGAACGCGCGCCGCCCAAGGAGAAAGGTGCGCACATTCCATTCTTCTGGTCGTCAGGATCTATGGGATGCGCGATGTTGATTCCATTACAAAAAGCCAAGCAGGAGGCGATGGCGGTGGATGGGCCACCGCTGGCTGTGAATGACGTAGGGGACATCAACCCTGCCAACGCCCTGGACCTCAGCGAAAGTGAAGAGGAAGAAGAGATGGAAGATATCATCGACGACTTTTCACGGGAGAGAGAAGTGAATCACTGCTCCTCTCGCTGCGTTCTCTCAGATGAAGATAAACTGACGTCTACGTGCGCAGGATCAAAGCTCGACACAAGAACGCCTGTACTTCTTCCAGTTCCCCGATCCCTTCCCTGCGTTCGTCTCCCAACTATCAACGCGCTCAGATCCAGTCGAAAAGGACAATGTCACCACAAGTGAGACCAAACACGTCTCGTTCTCAGCCGATACAAAACCTCCAGCGGCCGTGCCCGAGGACGTGGATAAGGAGAAGCCCTCAGCACACGTCGACGGCGCGATCGGTCAGCTCGAGATATACCAGAGCGGCGCGGTCAAGATGCGACTTGCGGACGGCATCCTTCTAGACGTAAGTTGCGCTTTCGGTACGACCACCGTAGTAGTAGTCCTCTTGACCGTTCTGCACAGGTGACCGCCGCGACGCAGCCGTCATTCTTGCAGCAAGCCGTCTATGTCGACCGTTCGAGTAATGACCTACGTGTGCTCGGTGAGGTCAGCAGACGGTTTGTCGTCACTCCCGACATCGATTCTCTGCTCGCAGCCATGGTTCAGGCAGATGAGACAGCAACGGCGACAAAGCCTGAGATCGATGAATTATTGTCAATGGACACAACTTAGAATACAGATACGTACAGCGCCGCGACTATCGGGAGCCATTGGGCACCCAATGCCGTGGATTAATGCAGTAAAAAGTACAAGTACAAGTACACCGAAATTACCAAATTGTAGACCTCAAATAGACTATGTGCTATATCCTCTGAATTCCCAAATCATCGACAAACTTCCACCACACGTCGTCCTGAGGAATTTGTGGGGGCCGAGCACTGGCGTCGTCATCATCCATGAAGATGTCCTGGAACTGTTGCAGTTGTGGGTATTGATTGTACTGCATTGGCTGCTGGGGGCCAGGAAGCAACCCGAGCGCTTCAAGATCAATATCCAAGATAGGCGCCAACGGATCCTGCTGGTGCGTGCTCTCCTGTGCGGTAGGAGGGAACTGCGCAGTATCCGGACATACCGAATACCCGCCGTCGAGCGAGGGAAGCAAGGAATGTTGTTCTTGTGGCACGAAAGTTGACGTCCGGAAAGCTGGCGCGCTTTGAGTAGGCGTCACGTCCTGCTCGGTGGGGTACGGCAGTCTGAACTGCGACTGCTGCTGGACTGGCCCTGGCATGGACCCGTATGATAGTTGCGTCATCACCTGGCTATCTGGTTGGTGTGGCGGAGAGGACCCGCTGCTCGAATAGGCGAGGGGCGACTGGCGCGCCAGAGAAGATGGGGAGTGCGAAGACCGCTGCGCGCGTGCTGGATTGGCCGGAATGTCGACCGACACGGTCGAAAGACACGAGTCTGGGGAAGGCATATCACTTCCCCGAGGACTGCTCGTAGGTGACTTGTTGATGACGCTACCCTTCGTGCCACCAAATGCCGAGAGATCGTGGATATCGTCAGGGCGCGTGAGTAAAAGTGGTGCTTGGGATCCCCCGTTCACGCCGGAACAAAATGTCGAATATGTATGGTGCGCGCGAATGTGAAGCTTTTGTAACATCGACTGTGAACGATGATGTTGCATCAGCGACGGATGGGTAAATACCTCCGGGTGAATGATGAATCTAGTTCGTACCACAGTTGCGGGCGGGCGACATAGCCTCGACCCTTCTTCGTAGACTGCCAAGGACTGATCGAGCAGCGCCAAAGCGTTGCGCGCGAGCTTGCAGCCAGGGCTCTTGACCACGATCGCCCCCAGTAGAACCTTGACATCCCGTAAAAAGTGGACTCCCTCAGACAGGTATTACGTGCGTACCGATGACGTGTAGAAACTGGACCAAAAGAACCAGACGCGGCCGGCCACCTTGGGGTGCACGCTCGTGAGGCTTCTCAAGCCATTGATCAAGGTATTCGCGCTTCGATAAACTGTAACTACGGATTGGCCGTACTCGTGCTGTAGTGGGTCTGCCGAGTCTCGCAGCGCTTCTGCGAACCAGGATCTGTGGACGTATATTAGGTCTGTGCATTGACGTTGTTATGAGTTCGTCCAAAAACCGAGGGGAGTACTGAAGGGTACTCACTTGACTCGCGATCACATGCGGCGAAGAATTGTTGCATGGCATGGGACGGGTTGGTGTCCCAATCTCGTCCCCCTGTCTCATGCGCAGGACAAAGAAGATGGGCAGGTAACGGGAATGAGCGGATACGCTTGTCCAGTTCTAGTATGGACGAATAGCTCTCCCGGCGTACGGAAAATGTGTGCTGTACTGATGCCGAAAGGCAAACTGCAGCGTAGCGGAACTTCCACGAGTGAACTGAGGAAGAAATCGGGGTTAGAACTTGAAAAAAAAGGCCGGGCCCAAGAGTAGCTGCTTACAGCCAAGCTCCGAGTTGCCGGATGGTAACTGGTATGGGTCGAGGTCGCGTGGAAATCGACAATCTGAGTGTGCGATGTTCAACGTAGGGGGGCGCCCATGTATAACGCACTGTAACACCCGAGTTTGCAAAATAGCAGTTCAACACACTGCATGGCACTTACGGTCCAGCACTCCCAATTGAAGTACTCCCAGAAAATGATGCGACGTCGTTGGATTTCTTCTTCGTTGAGATTCCAACCCGCACTGTCGCGCTCTAAACGTGAATGAGACTCGGAGATGTGGCGGAACGATATACGAATCTCCTTACGCAGGCCTAACTGAAGCGAGCAAGGCTATCAGGTGCATCGAAGGAGGGTAAGGGTGAAATCGGCCTACCACGTGAATGACTTTGATACACAGCCCGCTGAGAAGCCACCTTCGCTCGTTACCCGACCGATCCGTCAAAAACAGGAAGTGTGCCATCATAAACAATGCTTGAAATGAGGCACAGGTCGCTCCGCCGATGATGGACTCAAGCGAGAAGGTTGCACATGCAAATGCATGATACTGCTCAGCCATTATTCTCGCGCTCGGATGAGAGTCAAAGAGGGCGCCAGTGCCTAGGATCATGAAGAATATCGAGAGTCGGTGAGGTTCAAAGTTTACCAAAGAAACAGAATCGTTAACAGCGGCGTAAAGTGGTTCCAGGATATTGAGTTCGAAGTCGCCTCGGGGAATCGGATCGACCCTAATACCCTTCGTTCGTCAAAGCGATCATTGACAATGATGGGAAACGAAGACTCACAACCACGCTGCATTTGTATAGTACAGATCCGCCAGTCCGATAGCCCGATCGCGGAACGGGATGTACTTTGCAAAGTCGGCAATCATATGCGTACGATCAGGGAACCCGAACGGAAACGCATAGACGAGTTCGAGGGTTTCATATGGCAAGCCCAGAAACTTTGGGTCCTGGATCGTGCTGATATTGCTCACGTCGATTTCCTACCGGAAACCTGCTTAGGATGGGTCGAACGGACTAAGCAATGGGGACGAACTGCTGGCATGAGATGTTGCAGAAACTATCATTTATGAATCACATGGCATCAGTAGGGACAGTGGTCAAGAGACAAGACGTCGCACCTCGGCACCTGCCGTCTCACCGTAATATTGGGCTTTCCCTTCCCCATCGATGGCTAGAGAGCCCAAGCTCTTAGACATACCGTCCATGTCTCCTTCGTACTTGACGTCAGGATCACCATCTTGCAACGAGCGCTGGGAAACTGCCGGTTGATCTTCGAGAGCAGCAAGAGGTAGAGGCCCAATTCGTGCATCCGCCAGAGCGGTCTCCAGCTGCTTTATGCGCGCAGACATAGTTTTGACTTGTCCTGTGAGCCTCTGGGCATGGGCCATCAATACTCTGTAAAATAACACGAAAATTTTGAGTCAGTTGAGGCGCGATTGTGAGATATGTGCCCCACTTGTTTCCTTTCGTTGCGGCCAGGGTACCTGCATGGCGTATTCAAACGGGGAGCCGACCCAGCCTCAAAAATACACTAACCATCTGGGCATATGGCAGCACAACCCCTTCTTATGCATGACTGACAAGGGAAGGTTCTTTCTCCAAGTTCAAACGCGAGTCGTCTTGAGCCACTGCCCATTAAAGAGTGCGCACCTGTCGCATTTGAGCTTCGACCTGAGGATTCAGCGCGTCGATCATGAGTGTTCATGGTGAACCGGAGACCGAAACTATATATAAATGACCGACCTCCTGCACTCAGCACACGATAAACCAGGTTTCCCCTTGCGGGAATCCGCATGAGATGTGGACGGCACAGAAGCACTCATGCTTCTTCAAAGGTGTTATGGAATGGAGATAGGGTAACGGAAGGCGCTTAGTGCCGTACGACGGACGGACGATGCGAAGTCGTTCGTCCTCAGGTCGATTGAGTGAAAACGGGGCAGGGCGGGAAAGGAGACGGTCAAAGAGCTGCAGAGAGATTTTTTCGAGGGGGGTGAGAGAGTTCCAGAGAAAATCAGATTCCACAAACAGCTCCGATGTCCAAATATCTTCCGAGCATTGCCAATTGAACACCGTATCAATTGTTTCCGTAGGTAGTTTGTAAGAGTCAGGTGTAATCGGACGCAATCTTGATCGAGTTTGATCCCCATATACTCATTCTCAGGACCTCGGCCCGTGTCAAATTGGACTGTATATACATTGATCGATAGTATCAGTACATGGTCAGATAGATATAAGTAAACAATACATCAATCTCGTCAGCAGTAGGGATCGTACCTCGACAAACCTGTCAAAGGTATCAACAAATAGCGCACTTGTTGTCAGTCACCACTCTCGCCGATTTGGCGTCCTCGTTGACCAGCATCTTCCCCATAAGTACCTCGTTTCGCATCCGCAGATCCTCGACCTCTTTCTCGATGTCCTGTCTATGCTCCTTTTCTTCCTTACGCAGCTGCAAAAGCAGTGGCAAGGTCCTCGCAACTTCGTCCCATTTACGACAACGTGATCGGATCGCGGTTGAATACTCGTTCGATTCTTCATAGAGCTCCCTATTCCACGAAACGCCTGACTGGATGACCACCCTCGCATTTTCTGAGAGAATATGCGAGAAGAACAGGGCGACTGGTACGTGGTCAGATCCGATGGCAGAGACACCCACATTAAGGGTCCGGAGATATGGGAACATCCGTATCTTCTTCGATAGGGAGTAGGGCATAGGCGGCGTCGTGACTTCTTCAGCGTCCAAGTAAATGCCAAGGTGAGATAGATTCGGAAAGTTCTGGGCGGCGGACAACAAGGAGCGGAGCGTGAATTGAGGCTTCGTGAGCAGTAGTGGTTCTGGGTTCAGGACGAGGGATTCGATACATGGTAGCGCCGCGCCAAACTCCGCTAAATCGACCTCGGAGATCTGAAGGGGCAGGTTATGACGCAACTCAAGGCGAACAAGGTGCCGGAGGGAAAGGACTGGGCGCAGATGTTCCGGGGATAGTGGTTCGCAAAGCTCTTGCTCTCCGACGCTAACGATTACGTCCATCTGAACGATTTTCAAGGATGGGTAGCATTGGGTCACGTCGACGAAAAATTGCTGCACCGTCAGGGAGGACTCCGGATGCACGCTTTCCACAGAGAGATTCTTGAGCCGCGGAAGCAACGCGCCTCCGATAAGGTAAAGACGAATATCATCCAGGGTAGAATCGAGACAAAGGTCGTACAGCATGGGAAAGGCACCCTCGTCCAGTGTGCACCCTATTGTGGGGGTGATAGAGTCTCGTATTCCGCCCATAGTATCAAATTGTATGACCCTAAGTTCGGGAAGTGATGACAACGTCTTCAGAAACTCGCCGTCAAGAAAGTTTTTAGGCAGGGCTAGCTCCTGTAACTTCTGCAAGTCCGATAAGAGTTGCAGGAGTTGTTGGTCGTGTGTCGGATCACGGAGACCATATGAACCCGTGCACTTCAGAGATATGAGAGATGGCATGCGTCCGACGATATCCGTGGTGAGTAAAAGTGGGTCGTTGTCACGGTAGTCAAGGAAAAATGCGAATTCCGTTATTTTGTCGTGCATGAAGGGAATTGCGTGCCGTGATTTCCCAAACGAATAGGAAGTGTCCCAGTAGAGGCGTCGGAGATTCGGGAGAACCTCCAGGGTGGTACGCGTGCGTGCCAAATCATCGAAGACGCTGTTTGCGAGCCAAATGGCCTTCTCCTTGGGGTTAGTCCCGAACTTGAGAGATCGAACGCGGCGAGCGTAGGGGATGAAGCGCGCCCAGTCTTCTAGGGTTGGAATGTGGCGAAACGACTGGAAGGAAATGAGAGAGCTATACCAAAAATTACAGGGGCAAACACACATAGAACGCCGTCCCTTCTTGACGAAGAGGAGCGAGGACTTGCAGTAGGTAATAAATGTCGTCAACTTCATGCCAAACGTGATCCAAAGCAGGCTCGCGCCAGCTCCGACAGACGAGGGCGTTTGAGGCGTTTGAGGCTCGCGATCCGAAGCTGAATACTATTTGCAAGAGTTCGGGGATACTCAAAACGCGGTGGGCAGTGGATTCATAGCCTAATGAAGGTATCGGAGAGGACACCGTTGCAGGCATGTTGTTAATGTTAGCGTAGTACTGGTGAGGGAGCAGCTAAGCGCCGAGGTTGAGAAAAGACAGCATCCGCTGCTCTGCAATCTTCAGTCGTCGTCCGCCTTGGACATAATAGAGGTGCGTGCGAACAAACTCTCGCCTCTAGTCGATTCGCAGCCACTGTTCCTGCACGCCCCTCTCCACCCTTGCCTTCGAGGTGACCCGCCACAGCCGCGAACCCTTCTTTTGCCGTTAGGAAATGATCCATCCTTGTCATCGTCACCTCCATACTGGCGTCCCCGCCCTCGTTAGAAACCCATTCCCATTCCGTTGTGGTCAACTGCGAAGAGCACCACGGCGGTCTCGTTATTATTCATGGTCCTTTCAACAACCGATAACAATGTCGCCGTGGCGGGTCCGTCTCATCTGCCCCGCAAGAAGTTCCGTGCTGCACCCGCCATGCCATCCAGTAGCTAGGGCAAGCACAAGTACCGATGAAGATAATAGTGCTGTTGACGAGTATGTGGGGCGCATGGAGATGATGCTGATGCCCTTCGACACGCTGCGCATTGCCCGTGCGACTTGCTCTCCAGCGCGTCGCTCTCCTCCCGCCCGCACAACGCGGGGCACCCCAGATCGAGCGGAATCGAGCGATGCGCAGTGAGGGCATGCACACGCTCTAGAAGCCCTGGATGCACGGGATCTGTCCCTCATCCCCGCTTCCAGTTTACCTGGCCTTCCTGCCCACTTCTTCGACCTCTACAAACTAGAAACACTCGCTGGCTCACCCACACTGACGCGTTCCGACTGCGCCTCCCCGGGAGCGAATTAGCTCGCTTCCTGTGCAGGAAATCACCAGGTCACTGTTCAGCTCACTACCGTAATTTGACGCGGATAGACAGTCGAAAAAAAGGAAATAATTCGGGCCGATTCCGGTCCGTCCACGCACTTCTAACCGTAGGTGTGGGCGTCGCAAACAGAGTCGCTCGTGGTCTCTGCCTGGGAGGTTGCGCGGCAGCAACAACTTTTGTGAGAAAATGCCCGGTTGTCGTTGTCGCAGAAATACTTTCGGGACGAGGCGTCACTCAACGATTGGGGAGGGATAGCATATTCCAACCTTGGACCCCGGCGGCCTGTTTCTGTCCCTGTCTCTGTACTGTCGTCCCTATCCTCATTTTCTCTAAAACACAATCATGCCTTATCTTGGTTATGTTGGAGGTTTCGTGGCGTGGAGCTGGGGTGCGATGAAGTCTTTCGATAAAGGTACGCGGGACGATGACTGTCACGGTACTTGTTGTTGGAGATACAATCTGTCACACAAGACATGATTAACAACCCAACTTGATCACCCAAGGCTAGATAGCTCAGTGGTAGAGCACTTGGCATGTATTCAGGGGGCCTGGGTTCAATCCCTAGTCTGGCCATCCTTCTAAGGCTTGCAATACTTGTTTGCCATGGAATTGCCTTGACTGTGACTTGGCTTTTACCTGTTGCTCTCATTCCCGGGACATGGGAAGTAAATGGAGTTCCTACCTCTCATAGCACCACAGGAGCTCATCCTGCAACTGGTGCCTTGACATCAGATTTGAACTCGGCATGAGCAGGGTAAATATCATAATGATCTCTCACAAGCCCTTCACACCGATGTGATACATCCCTTGTATCCAATACACACAAATATCACAGCAGGACCACTGTATTCTATGCTGTTTCTTTCCTGTAACTTCCTTGTACACCACCACCTAAAACGACACACGAATGTAACTGCAGAATTGACATGCCTTCACCCTTCTGCCTCGAAAAAGCCTGCCAGCCACTTTTTTTCTTGCTCCATGTCCGCGAGCGTCCTTGGCTTGCGCGCCTCGTCTGCGAAGCGGCTCCGGAGATCGGGTGTCAGTGCGCGACTCGGTCTCGGAAAACCGCAGCGAGGTCCCGGGGT
>Ga0137397_10000536_pt1 | contig 26243 bp, 19 predicted proteins | sample czorhiz116metaG_FD_106658 | JGI IMG/M metagenome (GOLD analysis project Ga0137397, IMG submission 106658) | Vadose zone soil microbial communities from Angelo Coast Range Reserve, California, USA - czorhiz1.16 metaG | ecosystem: Environmental > Terrestrial > Soil > Vadose zone | place: USA... | reverse complement strand
GACAAACGTTCACCTGGTCCTACCGTGGCGCCGCGACCGGAACCGCGACCTTCTCCGCGACCGCATCGGGAACCGGGGCCAATACCGGCCAGCCCGTCTCCGCCCCTGCTTCAGCGCCTGCCAACCTCGCCGTGCAGACCCCGGCCGCGCTTTCCGCGACATTCGCGGTGCCGTCCCAGCCGGTGAACGTGGGCCAGGCCTTCAGCGTGAGCCTGGTCGCGTCGAATACCGGCGACTCGGCCGCGAGCGCGGTGTCGCCCTCGACGCCTGTCCTCGCGGGCACTGGAGGCGCCACGCTCTCGGCAGGCGCGACGCCCGCCTCCGCAACCGTACCCGGTCACGGTAGCCAGACGTTCATCTTCGGGTACACAGGTAGCGCCGCGGGAAGCTTGACGTTCGCCGGTAGCGCCAGCGGCACCGATGCGACGGACGGCAACCTGGTCAGCTCCGCAACCGCCAATTCGGCGGCAGTGACCGTGCAGACGCCCTCCGCCCTCTCCGCGACGCTCACCGTCCCCCGGGACGTGCCGCTCGGCGACACTTTCACGCCGGCGCTGACGGTGACCAACTCGGGCGATGCCAGCGTCACCGCGCTCACGCCGGGCTCGCCCGCGGTGGTGGCCAGCAGCACGGGAACCGCCGCGCTGGTCTCCGGTCCGTCGCCCGGAACGCCGATCACACTCGCCGGTCACTCGAGCCAAGCGTTCACCTGGGTGTTCACTGCGACCGGAGCCGGGACGCTGCAGTTGTCGGCGCAAGCCTCGGGCAGCGACGCCAATGACGGGTCGGCACGGAGCGTTGCGGCGACCTCTGCCGCCGCGCTAGTGGGCGAGACGGCGCTGGTCGCCGCCGACCCGTTCGGCGACGGGACGGCGTTCTCGTTCCTGTTGAGCTTCTCCGGCCAGGTCTGGCTGGGTCCCGCCGCCAACGGCACCGGCGCGGTGCGGATGAACGCGGACGGCAGCGGAGCGCAGCTCGTCCCCTGGCAGCTCGAGCACAATGCCGGCGCGAAGAACACGGCGTACACGGGCGTCCCCGCGCACACCATCGGCTTCAAGGGATGCGCCGCGAACAGTGCCCAGTGCGGACCCGACAACGAGAGCGGACGCGGCCTGTTCTTCAACGGGGTCATCGCCGGCACCGAGTGGCTCGGCCTGGCCGGCGCCCACGCCAACGCGGGCACCGATTTCGCGCGATTCGTGTACCTGACCCAAGCGGGCTTTCCCCTCGCGACCGGGGGATACACCGACTTCGCGTACGCCGACCTCTCCAACAAGGTGTCGTCCAGCACCGTCAGCATCACCGCGGCGGCGGCGTACCACGACCGGCTGTACCTCGGGTTCCAGGACGGGAGTGGGTCGTCGTCGCCCATGCTCGAAGCCCTCACGGCGATGCCGCCGCTTCCGGGATCCAGTCCGACGGGCACGTTGCTCGACATGGGGGCGGTGAACATGCCGGGCGTCGGCGGCGGCCTGCGGCTCGACAGCATGGCGGTGTTGGGCGCTCCGTCCAACGACGCTCTCTATCTCGCCAACGCGAGCGGATTCACCCGCTCGACCTCCGCCACCCCGGGACAGTGCCAGGTCCTCCTCCTTCTCCTCCTCTGCCCCGACTGGACCAACGCCACGCCCAGCGCGGCCGCGTACGGCAACAAGACCTCGCTCGCGAGCAGCAAAACGTCCGATCTCGAACCGGCCGATCGCGCGGTCCCGGCGATGGTCAGCTTCGGCGGCCGCTTGTTCGCCGCCCGCAACACGACCACCGGTCCACAGCTTTGGTCCTGCGATCCGGCCCGCGGCGGCACCGCGGCGCAATGCGATCCTGGCGATTGGTCGCTGGTGGCGCCGAATACTTCGGGAGATACCCGGCTCACCCAGTTCAACGACGCATCCAACGCCGCCGTGACGCTCCTCGCTGCCACGCCACAGCACCTCTTCGTGGGCTTCAACAACGCAACCCGGGGCATCCACGTGTACCGGACCGGGACCGCGGCGGCGGCGAGCGCCACGGATTTCAGCGGACGCCAGGGCTGCGCGGCGACCGGCAACGGGTGCCCGGGCCTGGGCGGCGACGGGCTGGGCAAGGGGCTGACGCGCATCTTCGACGGCAAGGCGCTGAGCTTCGCGGGCGCCGACTTCCTTTATCTGGCAGCGGGCACCGGCACCTCGCCCGTGCGCGTCTACCGCGCGGCGCCCTGAACGGTCGCGCTCGACCGACCGCGAGACGTCGCCTACACTGCACGACCTTTTGCAACCCCGGAGGGGACATGGCGGGCATCGAGACAGGCGACTTTCCCTCCAAGGTGCTGGTGGTCGACGACGAGTCGGTGATCCTGCAGCTGCTCACGACCGCGCTGAGCGCCGAGAACCTTCCCTTGCGGACGGCCCTGACCGCGGAAGAGGCGGAGCGAGCCCTCGCGTCGGAGGAGTTCGGCTGCCTGCTGGTGGACAAGAACCTGCCCGGCATGGACGGCATCGAGCTGCTGCGTCGGACCCGGAAACTGCAGCCTCACTGCGCCTGTCTGATGATGACCGGCTACGCCTCGATCGAATCGATTGTGGAGGCGCTCCGGCTGGGTGCGGCTGACTACCTGCAGAAGCCCTTCCCCAGCCTGAGCCTGGTGGCGGAGAAAGTCCGGATCGCGATCGAGAATGCCCGGGCCCGGTTCGAGCGCGAACGCTTCCTCGAGAAGCTGCGGGGGTTCGAAGCGGAGTTGCGGATCCGAGACGCGGCGATCGCCCGCCAGCGGACGGAGATCGAGGTCTTCAACGATGTCCTCGAAGCGCGCGTCGCGGCGGCGAACGGCGACCTGAAGCGCCGCTGCGCGATGCTCTCCGACGAGCTGGCGCGGAACATCGGTGGCGACCGCGCCGCGCGGCTCTCGGCGGAGATGGTGCTGTCGACGGCGACCGAGCTGGAATCGCGCAAGGAGTCGGCTCCGCTGCGCGGCGAGCTCGCGCGCATCGTGCGCCAACTCGAGGACCATTTGCGGTTGCTGCACTGACCGACGTCTACGTGCACGTCGCGGGAAAGGCGGAGGGTCACTCCGCCTTTCCCGGTTGCGGCTAGAACGTGTGCTGCACGCGGCCGTACACGAAGCGGCCCACGTAGTCGTAGATGGTCGGATCGGAGTTGGCCAGCGGCGCCGCGAAGACGTACTGGGGCGACTGGTCGAACACGTTGTTCACGCCCGCCATGAGCACCGTCCTGCCGGCCGGGGTGCGCAGGAGATAGCTCGCGTTCAGGTCGACCGTCCAGTTGTAACCCGTCTGCCGCTTCGGAGCGGTGGGATCGAGCCAGCAGAGCCCGCCGACCGAGAGGAAGTGGCCCGAGTCCGAGTCGAAGGCAGAGCACTCCTTGAACGACCCCACGTACCTGGCGATCGCCCCCGCGCTGAGGCCACCGAGCCGCCAGTTTGCGCCCACGTTGAACTTGAGAGCGGGCAGTGGACCCAAGTCGTAGTTGCCCTTCCCGTGGATCGTCGGGCCGACGGCCTGGTCGCGATCGAACTTCGCCAGCCAATTTCCGTCGAATGCGAATCCGAAGCGTCCGACCTCGGTGGGCAGCGCATAGCGGACCGCGAAGTCGACGCCGGACGTGCGTGTCTGGGCCAGGTTCTTGTTAAAGTCGGTGACGAACAGGATAGTGCCGTCAGAGGCGCGCGTGATCAGGTTGCAGTAGGGCTCGAACGAGGTGCCGCCTGGGCCCGGATAGCAGCCCCTGAGGATGGCCGGAAGGCCGATGGTGCCGACCGGGTCGTCGATCCACATGGAGTAGTAGTCCACCGTCACCGACAGGTCACGCATCACCCGGGGCTGGAGCACGACTCCCGCCGTGAAGATCCTCGCCGTCTCCGCCTTCAGGCCGGAGTTGCCGCCGACGTGCGCGAGCTCCTGGTTGCCCGAGTCGCCCGATCCGCCCGCCGGGGCGCCGTGCGCCACGCACTGGGCCTTCAGCTCCGGCGTCACGGTGGCGAGACTGAAGTTGCACGGATCGCGGACAGTGGGTGCGGTCTCCCCGTTACCCAGATAGAGCTCGTTGATGGTCGGTGCGCGGAAAGCCGTGGAGAAAGTGCCTCGCACGGTGACGTCGTCAATGGGCCTATAGCGCGCGCCGAACTTGTAGGTGAAATTGCTGCCGAAGCTGCTGTAGTTCACGAAGCGGCCGGCCACGCTCGCCTCGAGGTCCCTGACGCCCGGAGCATTGGCGAGCAGTGGTAGCGACAGCTCGGCGTACGCCTCGTTCGCCTTGAACGATCCCTGGGTTGAGGTGAAGTTGAAGTCTGCCGAGTCGCCAGCCGCGGCGATCGGATCGGCGATTTGGGCGCCAGATTGGCGGCGGAACTCGTAGCCCACGGCGAGCGACACGGGCCGGTCGGAGCTGAGCTTGAAGAGCTCGCCCGTCGCGTTGGCGGCGACGGCGAACAGGGCGTCATAAGCGCGCGAGGTGCCCTCGAAGGCGAGCCCGGCGATTTGGTCGGACGTGAGCGAGCCGTTGTTCGGTCCGTCGAGGAGGTCGATCGGGACGCAGCCCGCGATCACGGAGCTCGCGTCGCCCTTCGTCCTCACGCACCGCTGAACGCCGCCGATCTGCATGGTGGGTCCCAGCGCGTCCGCGATGCGCGAATTGCGGAGCGCGCCCGCGGTGGTGAAGGTGCCGGTGGTTCGGCCATAGTTCAAGGAGGTGTCCCAATACCAGCCGCGCAGGGGTCCGAAATCCTCGGAGAGCGTGCCGTCCACCCCCGCGACGACGCGGAAGGTCCCCAGCTCCTCCCTGTACTCGCGGTGGCCGAACTCCACCAGCCGGCGGCCGGCGAAGGAGAGGTCCACTCCAAACGGGTTGTAGACGCTGTCCTTCGAGTACTTGAGCGAATAATCGCCCGGGTTGAGCGGCATGGGGGCGGCGTTCTGCTGCATATTGCGCTGCACATAGGTCAGCTCGTAGTACGGGCGGACGGAGCCGAACCTGGTGTCGCCTGCGGAGTACGCCTGGATGCGCTGGGACGGAATGGTCAGGTAGTTCTCGGCGGCGAAGTTGTAGGCATCGGCACCAAGCATCGGGCGCCAGCCGAGCGGATCGGTCGGATCGCGGATGAAGTTCTTGCGCCAGTCGATCCCCGGGGTTGCGTTGGAGCGGTCAACGAGTTGGCGGCAAAGCGTGCCGGTCACGCATTGCGGGCCGGGATCTCCTGCAAGGGTTTGCGGCAGCCGGATGGTACCCTGAGGCGTGCGGCTGCTGCCGCCGGGCTGCGCCTCCGGCACGGTGTAGTCGTAGGTCAGCGCGTTGGCGCTCCAGGGGCGATCGCGCAGCCACGACGCCCCTTGGTCGAAGAACCCGACCGAGAAGAGGAAGTTCCCGAACTGGCCGGACCGGCCGGTGGTCACTTGCGCGTCGAAGGTCCGGGCGTCGTTGGCGGCCCCGGCGAGGCCGTACTGAGCGCTCGCCTCGGTCCCGTTGAAGGTCTTCCGGGTGATGACGTTGACCACGCCCGCGATGGCGTCCGAGCCGTAGATGGCCGAGGCGCCGTCCTTGAGCACCTCGATACGCTCGACGGCCGCCGCCGGGATCGAGTTCAGGTCGACGGAGGGTGACGCTCCGACGCCGGAGTTGACGTAGCGCCGCCCGTTGACCAGCACTAGCGTGCGGGTGACGCCCAGGGAGCGCAGGTTGACGCGCGTGGCGCCGTCGGCGCTGTAGGTCGCGCCGCCGTTGTTGAGCTGGAAGTTCGGCGCGTTGCCCTGCTCCGGGAGCATCTGGAGGAAGTCGCCGATGGTCACCTTGCCGCTCTCTTGCAGCTGCTGGCGCGTCAGGATGGTCAGGGGCGCCGGCGTGGTCAGGTCCTTGCGGCGGACGCGCGAGCCGGTGACCACGATCTCCTCTTCGGCGGCCGACCTCGCCGCGGCCGTGTCGGCCCCGGAGGGCACCGCCGTGGCGGGCTGCGGTTCCACGGCCGCCGGGGGCGCTGGAGCCTCCGCGGACTTGGATCCTTGTGCCGCCGCCATGCCCGCGGCGAGGATTGGAAAGACGAACGTCGCTGCGAACGTGCTCCGCCTCCGTGTCATGTGATGTTCCCTCCCGGCGAGGCGGCAGAACCGCTCTCGTCTCCCGTGATCACTGTCGAGTGGTGTCGCGCCGTCACCGACCCCGCGCGTGCGACGGTCGGATCTCGAGCGATGGTTTCGCCGCGCATGCCTGCGTGTGGACCGAGCGGGACCATGCGAAACCTTGCGCAGAGGGGCTGGTTGCGGCGCTGCTTGATTGCTGCAGCCAGCCTATCCCGCCTGCTCTGTGCTCTGCAATCAGCCGGCGGGGCGCTGGCGCGCGGCGAGGCGCTCGATGACCTCGACCAGCTGCGAGGCCTCGAGGGGCTTCACCAGGTGCGCGGCGAATCCCGCCGTCTTGCTGCGGACGCGATCGGTCTGCTGGCCGTAACCGGTCAGCGCCACCAGGACGGGCACGCGGCCACCGAGGAGCAAGCGCAGCCGCGACCCGAGCTCGTACCCGTCCATCGCTGGCAGCCCGACGTCGAGCACGGCGACGTCGGGCGAGAATTCCTCCACCACCGCCAGCGCGGCGGGACCGCTCTCGGCCGCGCACACCTCGTGTCCCGCGCTCTCCAGGATGTCGCCGAGCAGCATCCTCGCATCCTCGTTGTCGTCGACGACGAGGATGCGCCTGCGCGCGGCCTGGGAACCTGGCGAGCCGAGCGACGACGGCGCGGGCACCTCCGCGCCGCGGGCCCCCTCCAGGGCGGGCAGACGCACGGTGAAGGTGCTCCCCTTGCCTAGGCCGGGGCTGCGCGCCTCGACGGCCCCGCCGTGCATGGTCACGAGGTTCCGCACCAAGGCGAGCCCGATGCCGAGGCCTCCCTCCGCCCGGTCCGACGACTGCCGGCCCTGCACGAACAGATCGAAGACGCGGGGGAGCAGGCCTGGCGCGATCCCGATGCCGTCGTCCTGCACCTCGATCACGACCTGCGCTCCGTCGCGCCGCGCGGTCAGCGAGATGTGCCCGCCCGGCTCGGTATACTTGGCAGCGTTGGTCAGCAGATTGGCCACCACCTGCGCCACCCGGGCTTCGTCGGCTTCCAGGCGCAGGCCGCGCGGCGGGGCGTGCACGTCGAAGTGGTGCCGCCGCTGCTCGAGCAGCGGGCTGGCGATCTCGGTCGCCTTGGCGAGGACGTCCCGGACCTCCACCACTTGCCTGCGCAGCTCCACCTTGCCGCGGGTGATGCGCGATACGTCGAGCAGGTCGTCCACCAGGCGGATGAGGTGCCGGGTCTGCCGGTCGATCACCTCCTGCTCGCGCGAGATCCGCCCGTCGCCGCGCAGCTTCATCAGCTCGAGCGCGGTGAGGATGGGCGAGAGCGGATTGCGCAGCTCGTGGCCGAGCATCGCCAGGAACTCGTCCTTGGCGGTGCTGGCGGCCTCCGCCTGCTCGCGCGCGTAACGGAGCGCCTCCTCCAACTCGCTGCGGCGCTTCAGCTCGGTCTCCAGCGCGCGGGCGCGCTGCTGCAGCAGGCTGATGTCGCGCAGGCGCTTGTCGCGCTCGTCCGATTCCGAGTAGCTCTCCGCCGGGACCACGTGATCGTGTGCCTTGCAGATCCGGGCGAACGGCTCGCAGTGCGCTTCCTTGAAGAAGTTCCCCATCGCGTATGCGCACAGCAGCGAGAATGGCTGCGCGCGCCCGAGATCGTTCCAGAGCTCCTCCAGGCGGACGGCGGCCTGCGGGTTGCCCTCGCGCCAGAGCAGGTCGACCATCTCGCCGTACAGGCGCACGCGCTTGCGCTCGCACGCACCCAGGCAGCCGTCGATGGTTCCGCCGACTAGCGACCGGAACGGCTCCCACTGCGGCATGCCCCCGACCATGAACGCGTCGAGCGTCGCGCGTGCGTCGAGGAAGGTCAGCCGGCCCGCCGCGCAGGCGCGCTCGACATCGAAGCCTTTCGACAGGAGCGACTGCTGGAAGGCTCGGCGGTGCGGCTCGGTGGCGATGACGACGACGGGCTCGTCCGCGATCAGCCCGGCGCCGAGATAGCGCGCCACGGTCTCCTGGAGGAACGCCTCGTCCTCGTAGAACTGGACGGTGTGGTCCGATCCGGCTGGCGCCGCCTGCAGCTCGGCGTCCGCAGCTCGGCTCGCGTCCATGATCGTCGGATGGTGCTGCGGATCCACCAAGCCACCTCGCGCCGGGAAACACCGTGCGGGCGGGCCGTGGCGGTGGCCTCGCCGGAGCGCCAAACCTAGCCGCCCCTCCGGCGCGACGCCAGCAAGGAGCGCGAGATACCCGCTCGTATGATGTGCTTCCGGACGAGCGACGGCAGCCCTGCTCGCAACCCGAGCGCCCGGAGCTGAACAGCAGCCCGGCCGGGTGTCAGCCGCCGGACATCGATGCTTCGGTCATCGCCTGGTGGCCAAGCGCGCGACGGCCGCGTCGGTCTCGGCGGCGAGTCGCGCGACGAGCCGCGCGGCGGGCTCCCGGCGCGCCATCCGCAACCCCTGCCCTGCCCAGAGCGAAAGGAACTCTGCCCTGCCCGCCTTCGCCGCAGCGGTGCGCAGCGGGCGGGTCAGCGCGTTCTGCAGCGGGAAGGGCAGGATCGCCTCGGGGTCCCCGTCGACCTGTTCCATGAACCGGTTGACGATTCCGCGCGCCGGCCGGCCTGAGAACGCGCGCGTCAAGCGCGTGTGGTGCTCGCGAGCGCCAAGGATGGCCTGCTTGTAGCAATCGGGCACGCCGGCCTCCTCGGTGGTGAGGAAGGCGGTGCCCATCTGCACGGCGCTCGCGCCGAGCGCCAGCGCGGCGGCGATCCCGCGGCCGTCCATGATGCCGCCGGAGGCGATGACCGGGACCCGCACGGCGTCGGCGATCTGCGGGACCAGCGCGATGGTGCCCACCATGGAGGTCTCGAAGTCGCCCGCGAAGCTGCCCCGGTGGCCGCCCGCTTCGCTCCCCTGCGCCACCACTGCGTCCACTCCGGCCTTTTCGAGGGCGATCGCTTCCTCGACGGTCGTCGCCGTACCGGCGAGGAACATGCCGCGCCGCTTGATCGCCTCGACGGCGTCGCCTGGCAACATGCCGAAGGTGAAGCTGAAGACGGACGCTCCCGTCTCGAGCGCGGCGGCGAGCTGCTCGGGAAATGCGTCGGGGGGCACGGAGGGGGGCCCGGGTACCGGCAGGCCGAGCTCCGCGTAATGGGGCGCCACCCGTTCGACGGCGCGGCGCGGATCGCGCGGCCCGTCGGGCAGGCGCACGGGCGCGAACAGGTTGACGCCGAACGGCCGCGAGGTGAGCGACCGCACCGCCCGGGCGGAGTCGGCGATCTGCTGCGGAGTCAGGTACGCCGCGCCGACCGAGCCCAAGGCGCCCGCCTCGGAGACTGCGGCGACCAGCCGGGGAGTGTCGCCGCCCCCGGCCATCGGGGCCTGGACGATGGGGTGCTGGATCCCCAGTCGCGCCAGCAGATCGGTCGGCCTATCCATGCGCAATCCTCCCGCTCAAGCGGTCTGGGCGGCAGCGCCTCGTCCGGGGGGGCCTCGCGAGGGCGCGGTAGCCTGCGCAGCCCGCGCCGCAACGGACGCGAGGCGCTTCATCCCTTCGGCGATCGAGTCGGGGGGCCGGTTGGAGAAGTTCAGCCGCAGGAAGTTGCGCTCTGGCGCGCGCGCGAAGAACGGCGCACCGGGCACGAAGGCCACCTGCTCGCGCAGCGCCTCGGGCAAGAGGCGCGAGGCGTCCGCGCCGTCGGGAAGACCCACCCAGACGAACAGGCCGCCTTCGGGACGAGTCCAGGTGGTGCCGGAGGGGAACTCGCGTCCGAGCGCGTCGAGCATGGCGTCGCGGCGTTCCGCGTAGAGCGCGCGGACGCGGGCGACGTGCGCGTCGTAATCGAACGATTCGAGCAGCCGCGCGGCCGCGCGCTGCACCAGCGTCCCGGTGTGCAGGTCGCAGGCCTGCTTCGCCACCGTGAGCGCACGGATGGTCTCCTCCGCGGCCACCACCCAGCCGATGCGCAGGCCCGGCGCGAGCGTCTTCGAGAACGTGCTCAGGTAGATCATCGGGGCGCGCCGGTCGAGCGAAGCGACCGCGGGCAGCTCGGCGCCGGAGTAGCGCAGCTCGCCGTACGGGTCGTCCTCGAGCACTGCGACGCCATGCTCGGCGGCGAGGCGCGCGAGCTGCTCCCGGCGCTCGAGGGCGAGCGTGGTGCCTTTCGGGTTTTGGAAGGTGGGGACCAGATAGACGAGCTTCGGGCGCACCCGCTTCACCGCCCGCTCGAGCTGATCGACGCGCATCCCGTGCTCGTCGCTGCCGACGGTCACGAACGATGCCTCGTGCGCCTCGAACACCTGGAGCGCGGCCAGGTAGGACGGGCTCTCCACCACCACCACGTCGCCCGGATCGACGAGGACCCGGGCGACCAGGTCGATGCCTTGCTGCGAGCCGCTGGTGATCAGCACCTGCTCGGGGGAAGCGCAAAGACCGCGGCGGCGCATGCGCTCGGCGATCCAGGCGCGCAGCGGCCCGAATCCCTCGGTGGTGCTGTACTGCAAGGCGGCTGCACCTTCGCGCGCGAAGACCTCCGCGTGGGCCCGGGCCAGCTCCGCCACCGGGAACGCCTCGGGCGCGGGCAGGCCGCCGGCGAAGGAGAGGATCTCCGGCCGTTCGGTGACCTTGAGGATCTCGCGGATGGCGGACGCCTTGACCCGGCTGGTGCGCCTCGAGAACTTCGGGGACCTCAAGCGGCCTCCTTGCGCCTGCGGCGCGGGCCCCCGGGCAGCTCGGGGAGCGGGATCTGCGTCTGTTCCTTGACCGTCGAGAGCACCACCGTGGTGTGGGTCCGGGTCACGCCAGGGATGCGGCGCAGCGTATCTGAAATCAGCTCGTCGAGCGTGCCGGTGTTCCGGGTGACCACCTTGAGGAGGTACGAGTCGAGCCCGGCCACGCGGTGGCACTCGAGCACCTCGGTCACCTCGAGGATCTTGCGGATGAACGCGTCGTGGTGGCGGGGGTGCGCGATGCGGACGCCCACGAAGGCCCGGATGTCGTTGCCGAGCAGGCGGGGGTCCAGCCGCGCGACGTAGCCGGTGATCGCGCCCCGCTCCTCGAGCTTTCGCACCCGGTCGGCCACCCCGGGCTGCGAGAGGCCCACCGCCTCGGCGATGGCCATCTGCGTGGTGCGGGCGTCGCGCTGGAGCAGCGCCAGGATCTGATAATCTATCGGATCGAAGGCGCCCAATCGATGTTCCTATCGGCAGTTGCGTTTATTGGTGGATGAACTATAGGCACTGCCCGCGCGCTGCGTCAAGGCCGCGACGCGCCTCCCGTCGGTCCGAAGACGGCCCTCTCCGCGCGCGCTAAAGCGTGGCGGCCCAAGGAGGACGCCATGGCCGCTCGCCTCGCCTGTGCCCTGCTCTTGCTCGCTCCCGTCGCTGCCGCGCCGCAGCAGGACGACCGCGGGAAGATCATGCTGACCATCTTCCTGCGCCACGATCAGTCAAAGACGCTGCCGGAGATCCGCGCGCAGCTCGAGCACACCGGCTTCATGGCGGCATTCCCGCCCGCCGGCGTCGAGGTCGTTTCCTGGTACGTCATGATGGGGATCGGCCAGGTGGTCACCCTGCGGTTCCCGGCCGAGCGGCTGCGCGAGGTGAACCGACTCGTCGAGGAGAAGGCCTGGGGGGCCTACCGGACCGACTTCTACCCGACCTACGATTACAAGACCGTCGCGGAGCAGGAGCGCAAGAAGCCGGCGAAGTGATCCCGGCGCCTGGTTGGCGGAGGAGGCAGGATTCGAACCTGCGAGCCCTTGCGGGCCAGCGGTTTTCAAGACCGCCGCCTTCAGCCGCTCGGCCACTCCTCCGCAGGAGTGAGTACGGCACCTTAGCTGGAGCGTCCAGGTTCCGTCGAGGCGTTGCCTAGCAGGAGCGCGCGCCTGCTGCATCAGCCCAGGTGCGTATGAGCGCGGAGCGCAGCTCACAGGGGTCCGGAACTCGACGATCATGTCGTCAGTTTGTTTATTGCGCGTTCACCCAAGTGCTTGAACCCACCAACTTGACCGCCACATCCGAAAAGAAGATCCGCACCGGCTTGCCCCCCAATGTCCCGTGGTGGTCCAGTGATACAAGGAGAGGGCCGGCCTTCTTGTAGTCCTCCCACGACCAGACGCCACTCGGCTTTGCGCTTCCGCCGCGGCGGTAGATCCATTCCTGTATCCGGTTGTCGGTGCCGACGAAGAGTTCCCAGGTGTCGCCGGGCGTGTAGCCGCCCTCCGAGGGATACGTCACCACGACCCGCCCGGCGGAACCCTTCCCCAGCGGCAGTTTGTGGCTGCCCGTTTCTTCCACTTTGGCGCTGCTGTCCCAGGAAAGATGCAGGGGGAAGAGGAGCCAATACTGATCGTTGATGAAAGCCGGATCGATTTCGTCCTTCACGACCGCGGGCTGGCTGCTGACCTGAGAGCGCAGGTACGTAAGCTTCACCGGGTTGCCCGCTTTGTCTTTCCCCTCATAGGAGACCTGGTTGGCTTTGGGCTCCCAGACCCACGTTCGAGAAACTTTGAGCGCGCCCTCTGCGTTGAAGGTGTAGCGGATCTGCTCGATCTGGCTAAACGAATCGAGACCATAGGTCTTGGCGATTTGTTCGGAAATTGAGGGGCGCTTCTGTGCCCAGGAAGTCGCAGCGAAGACCAGCACACCGAGAACCAGAGGACGAATCACCGGAACACGGCTGGCATTTGTCATGGAGTTCCTTCCTCGAATTGAGGGGATGCCGTGTTGGATGACAGGCAATGGCTTCGGATACAGGACAGGACCGAGCGAGCAGACCAGCCCGCGGCCATGCCATGCGCTGGCCCGCCCAGGGGCGGAGTGCCTGCGGACCCACCTGGCGAGGCCCGACATTACAGCCGGGACGCGATAGGATTGCGCGCGTGCGCTGGCTCCGGCTGAGCCTGTTCTTCGTCGGCGCGGTCGCGGTGCTTTCGGGGATGGCCCTGTTCCAATGGGGAAAGGTTCCCGAGACCGCGCTCGGATGGGTCCTGTTGCCGCTGGGTGGAGCCGCGCTGTTGCTCGTGGAAGCGCTCGCCGAGGACCGGGCCCGGGGCGTGCTGACCTTCCGGGGACTCGTGCTCTGGACGGTGATCGTGGTGCTGTTCGGGGCCGCCCTCGCCGTCGCCTGGACGCTCCTCGCCTGAGCGCCGGGTCACCAACCCGCGGCGCGGGCAAGGAGCGACCGGGCCATGGTGCCGTCCACCGGGGGAGAGAAGTAGAAGCCCTGGGCGGCGGCGCAGCCGACCTCGCGGAGGAAGCCGAACTGCTCGGCGGTCTCCACGCCTTCGGCGACCACGTGTGTCCCCGTCTCGCGCGCCGCGGCGACGATGGTCCGGACCAGCTCGGGGGCCTGGCCGCGCGGCGAGCCGCCGGTGAACAGCGACCGGTCGATCTTGAGCGAGTCGAGGTTGAACCGGAACAGCGAGCTCAGCGAGCTGGAACCGATGCCGAAGTCGTCCATGTAGAGGCGCACTCCGCGCTCGCGCAGCTCGCCGATGCGCGCCAGCGTCCCGTTCCCTTGCTGCAGCGTCGTCTCGGTCAGCTCCACCACCAGGTCCTGCGGATCCAGGCCGTGCTCGGCGAGCACGCCGTCGATCTGCTCGAGGAGCGCGGGGTGCTGCAGCTGGCGCGCGGACAGGTTGACGTTCAGCGTCAGCTGCCCGGACGCTCCCTCGCCGCGGCAGCTCCGGAAGTCCTTGCCGGCCTGGGCGAGAAGCCATTGCCCGATGGGCACGATGAGCCCGGTCTCCTCGGCGAGCGGCACGAACTGCTCCGGCGAGACCAGCCCCAGCTTCGGATGCGCCCAGCGGATCAGCGCCTCGAGCCCCTGGATGCGCCCCGTGGCGACGTCCACGATGGGCAGGTAGTGGACACGGAATTCGTCCCGCAGGAGCGCGCGGCGCAGGTCGGCCTCCAGCTCGACGAGCTGCGGCGCCCGCTCGCGCAGCGCCGCGTCGAAGGCCGCCGACCGCGCCCCGCCCTGCGCCTTGGCCCGATACATGGCGGCGTCAGCGTCCTGGAGCAGATCCTCGGCGCGAGCGTACGTGGGAGCGCTCACGGCGATGCCGATGCTCGCGGTGGCGAACACCTGGTGCCCGGCGACGTCGAAGGGCTGCGCCAGGGCCTGGTGGATCCGCTCCGCGACCAGCTCCGTCTCGCCTGCTTCCTTCACGTCGTCGAGGAGGATGGTGAATTCATCCCCGCCGGGGCGCGCGAGGACGTCGCCGTCGCGCAGGCAGGTCTGGAGCCGCTCTCCCAGCTTGACCAGCAGCTCGTCGCCCGCCGCATGCCCCAGGCCCTCGTTGACCGACTTGAAGCGGTCGAGGTCGACGAACAGCACGGCCGACCGGTAGCCCTCGCGGCGCCGCCCATGCGCGAGCGACCGGTCCACGAGCTCGAGAAAATGCGCGCGGTTGGGGAGCTGCGTCAGCGCGTCGTTCAGGACGCGGCTCGCGGTCGACTTGGGTTCCGTCACGTCCATCATCGAACCGGAAAAGCGCGCCGCTTTTCCGTTCGCGCCGCGAGTGGCCTGGCCGCGCGCCAGCACCCAGCGCCAGCTCCCGTCCTCGTGGCGCAGGCGGTGCTCGCTCTCGAAGCGCGGCGACCCACCCTCGATGTGCGCGTCGATGGCCGCCTGTACCGCATCGCGGTCCGCCGGGTGGACCCGATCGAGCCACTGGGAGGGCGCATCGCCGTCCCCGGCGGCACCGACGATCGCGCGCCAGGAGTCCGACAGCCAGAGTCGATCGCGCTCCAGGTCCCAATCCCAGATGCCGTCGCCGGATGCTTGCCAGGCCAGGGCGTACCGGTCGTGGAGCGGGTCCGCCTCCTGCACCAGGGCGGCGTTGCCGGCCTCGCGTCCTTTTCGATCCTGCAGCGGCACGACGGTCCATTCGCACATGCGCGGCGCACCCGCCCGGGTCGGCGTCACGCGCAGCGACTGCAGCGTCTCCGGGCTCTCGAGCAGCTCGCGCAGCTCGTTGCGCGCCTCGGCGCGATCCGCGTCGGTGTCCGGGAAGATCAGCATCGACAGCTCCCGGCCGACCGCGTCGGCGGGCGGGATCCCGAACAGCCGCTCGGCCGCGGCGTTCCACGCGGTCACCTTCCGGTCCACATCGCAGAGGAGGGCCGCGAACGGCGCCTGCTCGAAGAGGCGCAGCACGGCGTGCCCCTTGGGCGAGGTGCTCGGCCGCCGGGCCGCGTCGGGCTGCCGCCGCAGCACGTCGGAGAGGAGCCCGAGCGCGCGCTGGAGCGAGGCGCGGTCGTCGTCGGCACGGCGGTACTCCTTCTCGATCCTGTCGAACAGCTTGCGCAGCTGCGGAGACGACTCACCTTCTTCACCGATTGATTCATCGAGCTGGCGTCGGAGGCGCCGGTGCATCATCAGCCCGGCTCCGGCCGCGCGCGGTGCGCGATGCGTGACGCATCGCTCCGGCAACTCTCGAAGACCGATCTCGGGGACGAGTCTGCTCCACGTGGTCGAGGAGTGCCCTCGCGCGACGGGTGTGCAGACACTGAACGCAACCCTACGCGCGCCGTTTCCCAATTGCAACAAATCGGCCAGACAAAGAAGCTACCGACGCAATCCTATTTCGGCTTCTCGGAGCCGCTGCTGCCGGCGTCCGACGAGCCGGATGCGCCGGACGAGGACTTGCCCCGGCGCGCCTTCTTCTTCTTGCTGGTGCTGCGCTTGGTGTCGGTGCCGGCGGTGCCCGCGTCGGCGTTGCTGTCCGCCGTGCCCGAGCTGCCGCTGCGGCCGGAGCTGCTGCCGCTCGATGCGCTGCCGGTGCCGGCGTCCTGCGCAAGCGCCGACCCGGCCAGCGCCGCCGCTGCGAACAGCGCCACGAAGATCCGGATGTTCATCGCAACCTCCCGCCGCCCACGGGCGGCAGAGGCGCGCGAGGATGCAGCGCCGCGCGCCGGCGCACCATCCGCTCGGCTACGCAATCGAGGCTGCGCACCTCATTGGATCGGCGTCAGGCGCTCCACGCCGCCCATGTACGGCCGGAGGGCGGCCGGCAACACGATCGAGCCGTCCGCCTGCTGTCCGTTCTCCAGAAGAGCGACCACGGTGCGGCCGACCGCGAGCCCGCTTCCGTTCAGCGTGTGCACGAACCGTGGCTTCTCCTGCGGCCCGGGGCGGAAACGGATCTGCGCGCGCCGCGCCTGGTACTCGGAGAAGGTCGAGCACGAGCTGATCTCGCGATACGCGTCCTGTCCGGGCAGCCAGACCTCCAGGTCGTACGTCTTCTCCGCCGAGAATCCCAGGTCGCCGGTGCACAGGGCCACCACGCGGTGGTGAAGCCCGAGCCTCCGCAGCGGCTCCTGCGCGTCGTCGACCAGTTGCTCGAGCGCCTCGTGCGCGCTCGCAGGCGCCTCGAACCGGACCAGCTCGACCTTGTGGAACTGGTGCTGCCGGATGATTCCCTTGGTGTCCTTGCCGTAGCTCCCCGCCTCGCTGCGGAAGCAGGGCGAGAACGCGCAGTACTTGATCGGGAGCGACGAGAGGATCTCGTCGCGGTGGTAGTTGGTGACCGGCACTTCCGCGGTGGGGATGAGGTAGAGCCCGTTCGTGGTCTTGAACAGGTCCTCCTCGAACTTGGGCAGCTGTCCGGTGCCGCGCATCGATTCGGCGTTCACCAGATATGGCGGGAGCAGCTCCAGGTATCCGCGCTCGCGGTGCAGATCGATGAAGAAGCTCACCAGCGCCCGCTCCAGGCGCGCCAGCTCGCCCCGGTAGAAGACGAACCGCGCTCCCGAGACCTTCCCCCCGCGCACGAAGTCGAGCAGGCCGAGGCGCTCGCCCAGCTCGTCGTGCTGGCGCGGCGCGAAGGAGAACCGCGGCTTCTCGCCCCAGGAGCGGACCACCACGTTGTCCTCGGGGTCCTTCCCTACCGGCACGGACTCGTGCGGCAGGTTGGGGACCGCGAGCAGGGCCGCCTCGATCTGCTCCTCGACCTCCTTGAGCCGCGCCTCCTTCTCCTTCACCTCGTCGGAGAGGGCCTTGAGCTCCGCGCGCAGGCGCGCCTGCTCCTCGCCGCGCAGCGTCCGCATCTGCTCGCTGGCCTTCTTCTGCTCCGCGCGCCGCGTCTCGGTCGCCTGGATGAGCGCCTTCCGCTCGGAGGCGAGCTGCTCGATGGGCGCGAGCGCCTCCGCGGCGGCCGCGCTGCGCGTCGAAAGCCGCCGCTTGGCCTCGTCGAGGTTCGCCACCACCCAGCGCAGATCGAGCACGCCTTCGTCTCCTTGCCGCGCCGCCGGCGGCGCGACGCGATCTAGAGTCTGGCGGCCCCTCCCGTCAATTGCTACAGCTGTCCCCCTCCCGATGCCGGACGAGCGCTCCCCTTCGGACGCCGATCTGCTGACCGCGTTCCGCGCGGGAGACTCGCGGGCGTTCGAGGCGCTGGTCCGCCGCTACCAGTCGCCGGTGCTGGCCATCGCGCGCCGCTTCGCCCACGACCTGGACGACGCGGAGGACCTCGCGCAGCGCGCCTTCATCAACGCGGCCGGCCGCGCCGGTGGATGGCGCGGAGGATCGTTCAAGTCCTGGCTGTTCCGCATCGTGGTGAACCTGGCGAAGAACCACCTGCGGGACATGGCCCGGTTCGATCGGAGCGAGGAGGCGCACGAGCGCGAGGCGCCGCCGGGCGAGGCCGACGCGCACCAGCGGCTCGAGCGCGCGGACCGCCTGCGCGTCCTGCGCGAGGCGATCGCGCGCCTGCCGCGGCGCCAGCGCGAGGTGCTGCTGCTGCGCATCGACGGCGACCTGCCCTTCGCCGAGATCGCCGCGGCGCTCGGCATCACCGAGGTCAACGCCAAGGTGAACTTCCACCACGCGGTGCAGAGGCTGAAGAGCTGGCTCAGCCGCGACTGACCGCCCGCTCGGCAGAGCGGTCGACTTTAGCGGACTCTCCCGTTACGCAAGTAACGGCTCGTCGCCGGCGAGTTGGAGCAGCTCGGCGGCGGAGATGCCGTACCGGGCGCCGCAGAAGTCGCAGCTTGCCTCCGCGCCGTGGTCGCGCGCCGCCATGTCGCGCAACTCGTCCCGGCCCAGGGTGGCGAGGGCGCGCACCACGCGGTCCCGCGAGCAGCGGCAGGCGAAGCGGGGCTTCACCTCTCCTTCGAGCTGCAGCGGACCCAGGCGCAGCGCGCGAGCCAGCTCCTCCGCGAGCGCGCTCGCGTCGCCGCTCCCGTCTCCCAAGTCCACCCGCAGCATCGACTGGTGCAGGACCCGCTGGCGGAGCGGCTTGCCCAGCGCGCTGAGCTCGTCCGCCCCCTCCTCGCCCTGCGCCCACAGCAGCGCGCCCGCCACGGCCGCCAGCGGCTCGCCGGGGCGGAAGAGCACCTCCAGCGCCATCTCCCCGCCGCGCGCCCGGTCGTTGCGCAGGAAGAGCGTCAGCGCCGCGCCGAGGTCCGCGCCCGCGAAAGGAAACGCGGCCCGGTGCAGCTCGTCCGATCCCGGCTCGGCGCGGACGATCGAGAGCACCCCGGCGCGCTCGTCGAGCCCGCTGGCGAACACAGGGCGCGGATCGAAGCGCCGCAACGGTTCGCCGGGACCCGCTTCGCCGGCAGCAGCCGCGCGCGCGCCGTTGCGATCCAGCCCGTTGACGCGCACCAGCCCGCGCACGGCGCCGGACGCGTCGGCGTCGGTGAGCAGGCCCTTGAGCGGCCCGCCGCACTCGAGCTGCACGTCCACCCGCGCCTGCGGCGGCCTGCGGTCCGAGGCGGCGAGCAGCACCGTTCCGGCGAGCGCCTGGGCCAGCGCGGAGGCGCTGCCCGGGGCGAGCGCATGGCGCCCGGCAGCCTCCCGCGCCAGCTTCGGCACCACGCAGACGGCAATGCGGGCATCCGTCTCGGGGGCGGCGAAGACGAGCAGCTGATCGGGCATCCAGGGAGGATAACCCCGCGCGGGGCGGGCGGACGATCAGATCACCACCGAGAGATTGGCGCGCGCCGGCGCCTCGCCCAGGACGCTGCGGATCGTTTCACGCAGCGTGAAGGAGGGCCGGTAGCCGAGGTCCTTCTCGGCCTTCGATCCGTCCACCGTGCAGAGGAACTGCAAATGGTCCAGCTCGGGCGGCGGGAAGCCTGTGATGCGGTAGGTCCAGAGGCGGTCGAGAAGCGGGCGCGCCAGGAGGTGCGGCACCGGGATGGGCTGCCGCCCCAGCTCGCGCAGCACGGTCCCGAGCGGCACCTCGCCGGGGCCGACGACGTTGTACACGCCGCGCGCGCCGGGCTTGAGCGACAGCTGCATTGCGCGGGCGACGTCTTCCTCGTGGATGAGCTGCACCATCGGATCGAACCCCGCCAGCACCCAGGGATGCTTGAGGCGCAGGTAGTTGGACGGGGCGTTGCGCACGTGGGGACCGACGATGTGCACGGGCCGGAGGATCACCGTCTCCACCTCCGGGTGCTTCCACATGTACTGCTGCACGTACATGTCGACCTCGATCAGGTCGCGGATGGCGGGGAAATTCTGCGAGCCGAGCAGGGGCGAGTCCTCGGTGAGGAAGTTGTCGTTGTCGGGCCGCGGCCCGTAGACGTTGGTCGAGCTGAGCACCACCACCTTCTCGACGCCGTACTTGGCGGCGAACTCCAGCACCGCCTTGGTGCCCAGGACGTTGAAGCTGTGGTGCTCGCTCTGGGGCAGCCGCGGGTCGTGCATGATCGCCATGTGGAGCAGGGCCCTGATCTCGCCCCGGCGGAACACGTCCTCGACCTTCTTCTTGCGGATGTCGAGCTGGTGCAGCTCGAGGTCCTTGGGCTTGCCCACGAACGGCCGGCGGTCCAGGCCCGCCACCTTCTCGGTGCGGTGCAGCGTCCGCGCGAGCGTCCGCCCCAGGTTGCCGCTGATGCCGGTGATGAGGACGGTGTCGCGCGCCATTCAGAAGAAGATTCCCTTCCGCTGCTGCACCCCGCGGTTCAGCATCGCCTGGACGCGCGCCTTCACTTCCTTCACCTTGCGCTCCAGCTCGGCGTCCTCGTCATCGGCGCCGCCGCTGAACCGCATGGGCGCGCCGAAGTGGAGGTGGTACTTCACCGGGAGCGGAATCGGCAGCACCGTCGGCGTGACCGGGAGAGAGGGGAAGCCGAGGATCTTCGCCGCCGCCTTGAAGTCCCACAGCGCGGGGGCCTGCTCCTCGGCGCCGACCACGGCGACCGGAACGATCGGCGCCTGCGTCTCCAGGGCGAGGCGCATGAACCCGAGCCCGAAATCCTGCAGCTGGTATTTCTTCTCGAACGTCTTGTTCAGCCCGCGAGTTCCCTCCGGAAAGACCATCAACGTCTCGCCCGCGGCGAGCAGCCGGCGCGCGTTCTCCGGGGTCCCCACCACCTGCCCGATGCGCGCGAAGAACGGCGCCACGAACGGCAGGGTGGGCGCCCACCGCTCCACCATCGCCCGGCAGATGCGCGGCGGCTCCGCCTGGAGCAACATGGCGATGCCGATCATCAGCGCGTCGAAGGGGAGCTGCCCCGAGTGGTTGGCGATGATCAGCGCGCGGCCGGCGGGGATCTGCTCGACTCCGTGCGTCTCGACGCGGAACCAGTTCTTGTAGAGCCAGAGCGCCGGCGCGAGCGCCGCCTTGGCGAACTCCAGGTCGAGGCCGAACGGATCCACGCCGTACTCGTTCTGCGGCGCGACCAGTCGCGCCAACCGCGCCTCGAGATCCTTGCCGCCCTGCTGGAGGGTCCACTTCTCCATCGCCCCGCGCAGCCGGCCGAGCAGGCCCTTGGGCCGATCGGCGTCGAAGCGGACCAGCGCGGTGGACTGGCTCTCGACGGGAGCGCGCAAGGCCATGGAGGGTCGGGTGTAGTCCCGACCCCCGGGCCGGTCAACCCGCGGCGCGCGCCGCGCGGCTTCCGGCCCGCGGCAGGAGGCGGAGAGCGGACTGTTCCAGGGTCAGCGATTCGGCGCGCGCACGGAGCGAGTCCAGCAGAGCGCGGAGGCGGCGCAGTTTTTCCGCGGCGGCGAGACGCAGCCCCGGCTGGTGCGCGGCGAGCTCGGCGCCGGCATCCGAAGCATCGAGCGCGTCGATCCCGTGCAATTCCAGGTTCAAGTGGCCGCCGGCGCCGGCCGCCCGCGCGAGCGCGTTGGCGATGCGCTCGCCCGCGGCGAGCACCACGGTGCCGATCACCGGCGTGCGCAGGACCGGGAGCGTGGCGACGGGCAGCTCGCGCACTCCGCCGCGCCAGTGGGGGCCCCGGGGCGAGAAAAGCTGTCCGACGCCTCCCAGGATGCTGCGGCTGCGCCGGCCGCGAAACGCGTGCAGCGCGATGGCCGCGGCCTTCGCCGCATAGTAGGGCGGCGAGGGCAAGAGCGAGCTGTCGTAGAGGTATCCGCGCGCGCGCACCCCCTCCAGCAGCGCGGGGGAGAGGGTGTATCCGGGCGCGCGGAACCCGCGCGGCGCCTTGCCGACGGCGTCGAGGATCGCGCGTTCGGCCCGTTCCAGGTCGGCATCGATCCCGGCCGCGGGTTGTCGCGAGAGGGCGTAGTCGTGCGCGTGCGAGTGCGAGCCCACCTCGTGGCCCGCGTCCGCCGCCGCGCGCAAGGCGCGCCCGCTGCCGGGGATGCCCAGCTCGCCGCCGATGGCGAAGAACGTCGCGCGCAGCCGCAGCGCCGAGAACAGCTCGCACAGCCGGGACACCGCGGCGACCGGCACCGCCTGCAGCTCCCGCTCGGAGAGCGCCCCGGCGTCGAGCCCGTGGATGGCTGCGTAGCAGCCCAGTCCGTCCAGGTCGACCGAGACGCTGAAGATCAAGGCGCGCGCCGGCTCTCTTCCTGCAGGTAGTAGATGTCGTCCTTCACCGTCTCGACGTCGCCCGCGTCGGGGCGCAGGTTGAGGTACTTGCGGAACTGCGCGATCGCCTCCGCCCTGCGTCCGTCGTCCTTGTACAGGTATCCCAGCTCGTGGTGCGCGACCCAGTCCTTCGGGTCGACGGACTCGGCGCGCTTCAGCGCCTCGATTGCGCGGTTCTTGCACCCGGTACAGCCGCGGTCCTTGAACGCGATGCCGAGCCGGCTCCAGACGCCGGGCTGGTTCGGGTCCTGCGCGAGCGACTTCTGGTAGCTGGCGATGGCGCCGTCCAGGTTGCCCGCCTGCTGCTGCGAGTCGGCGATCTGCGCCCAGAGCCGCGCGCGCGACGGGTCGACCTCGGCGGCCTTCTTGAATGCGGTCACCGCCTCCAGGAACCGGTTCTGCACGTTGAGGTTCTGCCCGAGATGCTCCCAGGCATCGGCATTGCGGGGATTCTTCACGATGGACTTCTGGAAGCTCTCCACCGCGTCCTGCACTTGCTGCCCCTGCTCGTAGATCAACCCCTGGAAGTAGAGGTATTCGGGGTTGACGGGCTCCAGCTCGACGGCCCGCCGCATGGTGTCGATGGCCTCGCCGAGCTTCCCCTGCCCCGCCAGCGCGCGCGCCAGGTTGAACCAGGTCTCGCCGTAGCGGTCGCTCCCGAGGCGCGCCTGGCGAAGCTCGGTCTCCGCCTTCTCGTATTCGCGGCGCTCGACCAGGAGCGCGCCCAGGCGGGAGCGGAAGCGGTGGTCCTTCGAATCGAGCTGCACCGCGCGCTGCACCGCCGAGAGCGCCCCTTGCGAATCCCCGATTCGGCGCAGGAGCGACCCGTACTCGTAGTGGAGCACCGGGTCGGTATCGACCTGCCGCAGCGCGGCTTCCAACTCGGCCCGCGCAGCCGGCAAGTCGCCCAGGGCGGCGAGCGCGCGCCCCAGACCCGAGTGCGCCTGCGGGTCCTCCGGGTCGAGCTGCAGCGCGCGCTGGTAGCACTCCTTGCCGGTCTTCCCGTCCTCGAGGTCGAGGGCCAGGTCGCCGGCGGCCTCCTCCTCCCGCGCGGTCCGCGAGGGCGTCTTCAGCACCGCCTCGAGCCTCTCTCGCGCCTTCTGCTTGTCGCCGCGCGAGAACCAGATCGACCCCTGCGCGAGGAGCGCCTCGGCCAGGTCGGGCTTCTTCTGCAGCGCCTTTTCGTACGCCTTGTAGGCGTCCTCCTGCTTGCCGATGCCTTCCGCCACCCTGCCCTGCGCGTAGAGGACCCACGGATCGCTCGCGGCCTTGGCCAGCGCGTCCTGGATCCGCTTGTCCGCCTCGAGCAGCCGGTTGGTCCCCAGGTACGCGCGCGCGGCCTCGGCGAGCACGCGCGCGTCGCCCCGGTCGATGGCGAGGGCCGCGTCGAGCTGCTTCTGCGCTTTCTCGTACTCCCGCCGGTGCAGGCGGAAAGCGCCGTACGCGGCGTGCACCTCGGCCGAGTTGGGATCGAGCTGCACCGCGCGCTCGAACGCCGCCTCCGCCTCCTTGCCGTGATGCTGCGCGACCAGCAGCTTGCCCCGCAGCATCGCGCCGCGCGCCTCTTCCGAGCCATCGAGCGTCTTGCGCGTGTCCTGCGCCAGCGCTTTGTCGAGCAGCTGGGCCGCTTGCTGCGTGTCGTTCTGCAGGAGCTTGACGTCGGCCAGCTCGACCAGCGCGCGGCCGTGTTCCGGGTGCGCGGCGAGCGCCTTCTCGAAGAACCCGCTCGCCTCGGGCAGCGCGCCCTGCGCCTTGGCGGCGATCCCGCGCGCGATGAGCAGCTTGGGCGAGGCGGCATTCTCCCCCTTGAGCGCGCGGTCCAGCACCTGCGCGGCCCGCTGCGCATCGGCCGTGCGCATCAGTGCCTGCGAGAAGAGCCACGCCGACTCGAGGTCGTTCTCGGCCAGGGACGAGAGAAGCTGCCGCGCCTTCCCCATGTCTCCGAGGGCGAGGGCGAACGCGCCGCGCGCGCGGTTCTGCGGCCCGGTGTTGCCCTTGATCTTCTCCACCACGCGCCTCGCCTGGTCCCAGTCGCCGCCGCCCTGCCCGTACCAGATCTTCAGCTCGGCCGCGCAGAGGACGAAGAACGACTTGGCGTCATCGTCGTTCGGGGCCGAGCCGAGGAGCTGCGCGGCTGCGCCGAGCGCCTCGCGCGCGGAGGAGAAAGTCCCCTGCGCGAGCTTCGCCTGCCCCGCGGCGACCACCGCCAGGGTGGCGGCGCTCGGCTTGCCCCGCGAGACGGCGATCAGGTTGTTGCGCCAGAACAGGCCGGCCGGAGTTCCGCGGGCGCGCACGCCCATCGCCACCACGCCGCCCACGGCCGCGAGCAGCACCAGGACCACCAGGTTGCGCGTCCTGAACAACGTGGACGGTCCGCGCGGCGCCCGGTGCTTCTTTTTCTTCTCGGCTTGCGTGGAAGCCGGCGCGATCATCGGAGGCGGGGCGCGACCCGTCGAAGGCGACTGCCGGGGCTGCTCGTCCACGAAGTCGAGCATCTCGGGTGAATCGGAAGCCGGCGCGGCGGGAGGCGGCGGCCGCTTGGCGGGCCCGGGATCGACGAAGTCGAAGCTCGGCGCGTCGTCCTCGGCCGATGGGGGCGGCAGGTCGCCGGGCCCGGCGGACTGCTTGGGAGCGAGGTCCGTCTCCTCCAACGCCTTCTTCGGCGTCAGCGCGGTCTCGTCGGGGATCGGGAAGGCGTCGTCGAGCGAGCCTCGCGAGTCGGGAGGAGCGGGCGCGAACGCCGCGTCCAGATCGGGCTTCCCCGCCGGCGGGAAATCCATCCCCGCGCCCGCGGAAGGCGCAGGCATCTCGTCGTCGAGGCCAGGCAAGGGAACGGCGCCCATGTCCGGCGCGGCGAACGGATCCGGGCCCTGCGGCGGAGGCGGCGCCAGCGCATGGCCGTGGCCCGGCAAGGGCACGGCACCCCGAGCGGGTGCGGAGGCGAACACCTGGGTTCCGGGCAACGGCACCGCGCCCTTGGCTCCGGGCTGCTTCCCCGTGCCGCCGGCGCGCGCACCCGGCGTCTTTGCTGCGGGCGCCGCTCCCGTCCCGGGCAGGGGTACCTTTTGTCCCGCCGCCTTGCCGTCGCCCGGCTGGGAGCGGTGCACGGTGAACGGCGTCTTGCACTTCGGGCACTTGATGGAGAGGCCCGCCGGGGGGACGCGGCCGTCGTCCAGCTCGTACGCCGCGGGGCAGTTGGGGCACTGGATCCGCATCGCCGTCCGTCGCTCCTCAGGCCTACTCGAATCGCTGCTTGAGGAACATCTTCCCGCCCGGATCCCCTTCGCGAAACGGCACCGTGCCCGCCGGGTGGCGGCGCACGAGATGCAGAAGACACTGCAGCGGCTCGCTCATGGGAAGAGCTCGACGGTAACAGACCGCCGCAGCGTGCAGCAACGAAACGGCGCGGCGTCGATCTCCGGAAATTCGGGACATTTTCGAATGGACAGCCCACGGGGTGGCGGGGAAGATGGGTGCCGCTGTGCCGCCCTCCCACACCGTGATCGCCGGCGGCGGTCTCGCCGGGCTCTCGTGTGCGCGTGAGCTCGGCTCGGGCTTCACGCTGCTCGAGGCGGAGGACCGGGTCGGAGGCCTCGCCCGCACGGAAATGGTGCAGGGCTTCTCCTTCGATTTCACCGGGCATTGGCTCCACGCGCGCGACGCGGAAATCCGCGCGCTCGTCGAGGAGCGTTGGCTGCGCGGCAACCTGCTCGCGGTCGAGCGGCGCGCGCTGGTCCACAGTGAAGGCGCGTGGACGGAATTTCCCTACCAGCACAACCTGCACGGACTCCCTGCTCGCACGGTGGCGGACTGCCTGATCGGATTCGTGCAAGCGACGGCGGGCGAGCCGGGACGCGCGCTGCGCGAGCGGCCGCTGCGCGACGCGGCCGAGTTCATCCAGCGGCACCTGGGCGACGGGTTCGCGCGCCACTTCATGCTGCCCTACAACCGCAAGCTGTTCACCGTGCCCTGCGAGGAGCTGTCGCCCGAATGGGGCGGCCGCTTCATCCCCCGGCCGACGCTGGAGGAAGTGGTGCGGGGCGCGCTCGGCATCGCGCCGGGCGGCGCCGGCTACAACGCGACCTTCTGGTATCCGCGGGAAGGCGGGATCGAGGCGCTGCCGCGCGGGATCGCCGCAGATCTCACGGCCGGCGAGGTGCGGCTGCGCGCGCGCATCGCCGCGCTGGACCTTGCCGGGCGGCGCGTGCGGCTCGCTTCGGGCGAAGAGATCGCGTACGGGCAGCTGGTGTTCACCTTGCCGCTCTCGTCGGTGGCGCGGCTCCTGGACGGCCCGCCCGACGTGATCGAGGCCGCGCGCAAGCTCCGCTCGGTGAGCGTGACCGTGGTGGAGATCGGCGCGGACGAGGTGGGAGGGAAGCGCTTCCACTGGGCATACTTCCCGGAG